>Ga0335083_10009012_pt1 | contig 12142 bp, 14 predicted proteins | sample Lox_Sample_42_FD_206716 | JGI IMG/M metagenome (GOLD analysis project Ga0335083, IMG submission 206716) | Soil microbial communities from Loxahatchee National Wildlife Refuge, Florida, United States - Lox_Sample_4.2 | ecosystem: Environmental > Terrestrial > Soil > Wetlands | place: USA... | reverse complement strand
GCGGTCACCGCGAGCGGGGCGGCCTGCGTGCGCAGGATCGCGAAGAAGGCGTCGACGTCGACCCAGACGCCGGGCTCGAGCGCCGCGAGCCCGGCGGCCACCGCGGCGCGGCGGCTCGCGACGGGGGCCAGGGTGCCGGTCTTCCGCTGGCCCCTGATCGCCTCCACCCGGGAGAACTCGTCCTGCGACACGCTCCCCCGCCACCGGTCCCACAGCGCGCCGACGCACCGGTAGGACGGCCGGTCCAGGACCGCCTGGCCGCGCGGGGTCGGCTCTAGCCCGGTCCCGTCGAGGCGGGCGAGACCGCCGGCCTGGAGCAGCATCGGCCACGCGAACGCCGCGATGGGCTCGCCGCCGTCGCCGGGATCGCCCTCGGGGCCGCCGTAGTAGTCCCCCGCGACCAGCGCGTCCTCGACCAGCCTGACCGTCGCGGCCAGCGGCCGCCTGCTACCCGCGGCGCAGCGCAGCCGCCCGTCGGCGGCCAGTTCCAGGACGGCGACGAGGTTCGACAGCGCGTCCGGCGCGGTGCAGCGGACGCGGACCGGGCCGGACGGGAGGGCAAGGACGCGCAGCAGGGGCGGCCCTGGCCGGCTGTCGCGCTGCCGGTCACGCTGGCCGCTGCGCTGCCTGCCCCTGGCCGCCGCCTGGTCACCGGACACGCCGGTGATGCTCTCGGCCACCAGGAAAACCTTAACGGCTCGGCAGGCCGACGTGGCGGCACCGCGCCGGAGAAAGCGCCGGGAAAACGAAAAAATGTGTCACTGTAGGCGGTATGCGGGTAACCGGGGTGGACGCCTGCCGCGGCGGCTGGGTCGCGGTCAGCCTGGACGAGACCGGTCCCGTCGCGGTCCGCGTGCACGAGACCCTGACCGGGCTGCTCGGCCCCGGCGGCGGCGCCGAAGCGGCCGTGGTGACCGGGATCGACATGCCGCTCGGCCTGCTCGCGGCGGGCTGGCGCGAGGCGGACCTGGCCGCGCGCGCCCGGCTCGGCCCCCGCCGCAGCTCGGTCTTCGCCATCCCGCCCCGGGCGGTCTGGGAGCAGGCCAGCTACCAGGCCGCCGGCGAGCGCTGCCGCGCGCTGACCGGCCAGGGCTTCAGCATCCAGGCCTGGGGCCTGCGGGCGAAGCTGCTCGAGGCCGACCGGTACCGGCAGGCCTGCGGGCACCCGCTCTACGAAGTGCACCCGGAACTGGCGTTCAGCGCCATGGCGGGCGCGCCGCTGGCAAACCGCAAGCACACCGCGGCCGGCCGCGAACAGCGGCGCGCGCTGCTGAGCCAGGCCGGCATCACCCTTCCCGCGCGTGCGCCGGCTCCGGTCACGGACACCCTGGACGCGGCCGCCGTAGCCTGGAGCGCCCGGCGCATCGCCGCCGGCCAGGCGGTGGTCATCCCCGGTAAACCCCAACATGACGAACGGGGCTGCGAGATCGCCATCCGCTACTGAGCTGCTGCGCTCCTGATGTTCTGTGCCCCCGAGGTTCAGGGCCGCCTGGCGCGGAGACCGTCGAAGGCCATCGCGCACACCTGGTCGGCGAGCGAGGCCGAGCGCCGGTCCGGCCGGTACCACTCGACGATGGAGTTGACCAGGCCGAACAGCAGCCGCGCGGTGAGCGTCGCGTCGGCGTCGGGCCGGATGTCGCCGTCCCGCACGGCCTGGGCCACCAGTTCGGCCACGAACCGGTCGAAGGCGCGCCGCTGCTCGAGCGCGGCCCGCTCGACGTCGGTGTTGCCGCGCACCCGCAGCAGCAGGGTGACGTAGGGCGACTCCGCCTGGAGCACGTCGACGCTGCCGCGGACCAGGTACTCCAGCCGCTCGATGGCCGGGGCGGGCAGGGCGCGGGCCCGGCCGGCCACCACCGACAGGCCGCCGAGCGCCCGGTCCAGGGCCAGGCTCAGCAGTTCCTCCTTGCCCGCGACGTGATGGTAGATGGCCGACTTGGCGATGCCGAGCCGGGCCGCCAGGTCCCGCATGCTGGTGCCGTCGTAGCCGCGCTCGTTGAACAACTCGACCGCCACCGGGAGCAGCGTAGCCAGGTCGTAGCCGGGCCGGCCGCGGCGGCGGGCCCCCTGGCTGTCCGCCACCGTCACGAGACCGGGCCAAGCTGGTGCCCGCCCAGTTGGTGACTGCGGCCGCGGAACTCGGCGATGATGTCGCCGCCGCCGCGCCGCACGGTCACGTCGTAGAGCCCGGCCCGGCCGAACCGGGTGCGCAGTACGGCCTCGGCCTCCAGAACGTCCCCGGCGCGGGCCGGCGCGACGAAGACGATGTCGGCCGAGGCGGCCACGGTCACCGGGCCGAAGCTGTTGCAGGCGCAGGCGAACGCGGTGTCGGCCAGCGTGAAGATCAGGCCGCCGTGCGCCATCGCGTGGCCGTTCACCATGTCCTCGCGCACCGTCATGCGGGTCACCGCCCGCCCTTCGCCCTGGTCGACGAGCTCGATGCCGAGGCGGCGGGACGCCTCGTCCCTGGCCATCATGGCCTCCACGCTGGGCAGGTGCGGCACGGTCGCGCCTCCTCTATTACAGACCGAACGTCCGGTATATAATACGACGAGCAGGGCCCGGCGTAACTCCAGGGCCGAAGGGTCCGAAGGGTTGGTGGCGATGACAGCGGTTCCCGAGGCGGCAGAACTACAGGCTCACTTCGACCAGACGCTGGAACACAGCCGGCGCATCGAGCCGCGCGACTGGGTGCCGGACAGGTACCGGGCGACGATGATCCGCCAGATCGCCCAGCACGCCCACTCGGAGATCATCGGCATGCAGCCGGAGGGCAACTGGATCACCCGCGCCCCCTCGCTGCGCCGCAAGGCGATCCTGATCGCCAAGGTGCAGGACGAGGCCGGGCACGGCATGTACCTGTACAGCGCGGCCGAGACGCTCGGCGCTGACCGGGCCGACCTGACCGAGAAGCTGATCAGCGGCCGGCAGAAGTACTCCTCGATCTTCAACTACCCCACGCTGAGCTACGCCGACGTCGGCGTGATCGGCTGGCTGGTGGACGGCGCGGCCATCTGCAACCAGGTGCCGCTGTGCCGCTCGTCCTACGGTCCCTACGCCCGGGCCATGGTGCGGATCTGCAAGGAGGAGTCGTTCCATCAGCGGCAGGGCTACGAGCTGCTGCTGACCATGATGCGCGGCACCGACGCGCAGCGGCAGATGGTGCAGGACGCGACGAACCGGTTCTGGTGGCCGTCGCTGATGATGTTCGGACCGCCGGACGACGCCTCGCCGAACACCGCGCAGTCGATGGCCTGGGGCATCAAGCGGCACACCAACGACGAGCTGCGGCAGCGGTTCGTGGACATGACCGTGCCGCAGGCGGAGAAGCTGGGCGTGACCCTGCCCGACCCCGAGCTGGCCTGGAACGACGAACGCGGCCACTACGACTTCGGGGCGGTCGACTGGGACGAGTTCAAGGCCGTCGTGTCCGGTAACGGCCCCTGCAACGCGCAGCGGATCGCGCGGCGCCAGGCGGCCCACGAAGATGGCGCCTGGGTACGCGAGGCGGCGGCGGCCCACGCGGCCAGGAAGGGCGCGGCGTAATGGACGAGTCCCAGGTCCGCTCGGGCTGGCCGTTGTACGAGGTGTTCCTGCGGGGCAAGCGCGGGCTCAACCACGTGCACGTCGGGTCGCTGCACGCGGCCGACCCGCAGATGGCCCTGCGCCACGCCCGCGACCTGTACACCCGCCGGAACGAGGGGGTCAGCATCTGGGTCGTCGCGGCCGCCGACATCACCGCGTCGAGCCCGGACGAGAAGGACCCGTTCTTCGCGCCGTCCGGCGACAAGGTGTACCGGCACCCGACCTTCTACGAGATCCCCGATGACGTGCCGCACATGTAGGGAGCCGAGGTGACCGAGGACGAGTTCGCCGCGTACCAGAGCCTGGCCGAGGAGACCGAGGACCACCGGTGGGCGTTCGGCACCGGGTTCACTGACCCGCTGGCGGGGATCGACCCGTCGGTGCCTGACGGCACCGACGCGGCCGCGCTGGCCGCGTACTGCCTGATGCTCGGGGACGACGCGCTGATCTACTCGCACCGGCTCCAGCAGTGGATGACCAGGCTGCCCGAGCTGGAGGAGGAGACGGCGCTGGCCAACATCGCCCTGGACCTGCTCGGCCAGGCGCGCATGCTGCTGGCCCGGGCGGGCCAGGCCGAGGCCGCCGCTGGCGGGACCGGGCGCGGCGAGGACCAGCTGGCTTTCTTCCGCGACGAGCACGAGTTCCGCAACGTCCGGCTGGCCGAGCACGCCGACGCCGACTTCGCCGAGCTGACCGGCCGTCTCCTGGTCTTCTCGGCCTGGCGGCTGGCGCTGTGCACCCGGCTGGCCGGCTCGGCCGACCCGGTACTCGCGGCCATCGCGGCTAAGAGCGCCAGGGAACTCGCCTACCACCGGGACTACGCCGCCCAGTGGGTGGTCAGGCTCGGCGACGGCACGCCGGTGTCCCACGGCAAGATGCAAGCCGCGCTCGACGCCATCTGGCCGCTCGCGGGCGAGCTGTTCGAGCCCGACCCGGTTACCGCCCGGCTGCCTGGGATCGCCGTGGACCCGGCGGACCTGCGCGGCGAGGTCGACGACGTGCTCGGCACGGTGCTCGCCGCCGCTACCCTGGACCGCCCGCAGGCCGCCCCGATGGCCCGGGTGGCGGGCAAGTCCGGTCGCGACGGCGTGCACACCGAGCCGTTCGGCTATCTGCTGGCCGAACTTCAGAGCCTGGCCCGGGCCCACCCGGACGCGACGTGGTGACGCGCGCCGGGCCCGACCTGGCCGCCGCCCGCGCCGTGGCCGGGGCCGTGCCCGATCCCGAGCTGCCCATGGTCACCGTGGCCGACCTGGGCATCCTGCGCGAGGTGGCCGAGGACGGCGGGCGCCTGGTGGTGACGATCACCCCGACCTACTCGGGCTGCCCGGCGCTGCGGGAGATCGCCCGCGACCTGGAGCGCCGGCTCGCCACGGCGGGGTTCACCGAGGTCGCCGTGCGCACCGCGCTGGCCCCGCCGTGGAGCAGCGACTGGATCACGGCTGAGGGCCGGCGCAAGCTCCGCGAGGCGGGCATCGCCCCGCCGCACCCGGCCCCGGCCCGCCACGGACCGGTGCCGCTGACCCTCACCGCGACCAGGCGCGAGCCGGTGACGTGCCCGCAGTGCGGATCGGAGCACACCGCGCGGACCGCGGTGTTCAGCGGCACCGCGTGCAAGGCGCTGTACCGCTGCGAGAGCTGCCGCGAGCCCTTCGAGTACGTCAAGGACATCTGAATGCCCGTATCCCGGACCGAGTTCCACCCGCTCACGGTGACCCGGGTCGACCCGCTCACCGACGACTCCGCCGCGGTGACCTTCGCCGTGCCGCCCGCGCTGGCCGCGCGGTTCGCCTTCGCGCCCGGGCAGTCGCTGACCGTCCGCCGCGGCACCGAACGCCGGTCCTACTCGATCTGCGCGGTCAAGGGCCGCGCGCCGCGCATCGGCGTCCGCGAGGTGGCGGGCGGCGCGGTCTCCGGCTGGCTGGTCCGCCAGGTCAGGGCCGGTGACGTGGTAGAGGTGCAGGAGCCGTCGGGCTCGTTCGTCCCGGACCTGGACACCCCCGGCCAGCACGTGCTGATCGCCGCGGGCAGCGGGATCACCCCGGTGCTGTCCATCGCCGGCTCCCTGCTCGCCGCGCAGGACAGTTCGTCCGTCACCGTGCTCTACGGTAACCGCCGCAGCGACTCGGTCATGTTCGCCGACGAACTCGCCGACCTCAAGGACACCTACCCCGGCCGGATCTGCCTGGTCCACGTGCTCAGCCGCGAACCGCGGGAGGTGGAGCTTTTCAACGGCCGGCTCGACGCCGCCAAGCTCCGCGCGCTGCTGCCGGTCACCGTCGACGTGGCGGCGGTGGACCACTGGTGGCTGTGCGGCCCGTATCGCATGGTCGAGGACGCGATCGGGCTGCTGACCGAGCTCGGCGTGCCCCGGGCGCGGATCCACCGCGAGCTGTTCTATGTCGAGGACGAGCCGCCGCCTCCGGCGGGGCACGCCGAGGCCCCCGCGGGCCCCGGTGCCGAGGTGACCGTGCTGCTCGACGGGCGTCGCAGCACCGTCACCGTCCCGGCCGGGACGCCGGTGCTCGACGGCGCTCAGAAGGTCCGGCCTGACCTGCCGTTCGCCTGCAAGGGCGGGGTGTGCGGCACCTGCCGGGCCCGGCTGGTCGAGGGCGAGGTGACCATGCGCCGCAACTACGCCCTGGAGCAGGAAGAACTCGACGCGGGCTACATTCTCACCTGCCAGTCCCTGCCCGCCTCCCCCAGCGTTATCGTCGACTACGACGCCTGAGGAGGCCTCTCATGACCATGACCGCCACCCCCTCCGGTGACCTGGAGCCGATCGAGACCGCATCGGCGGACGAGCTGCGGGCGCTGCAGCTTGACCGGCTGCGCTGGTCGCTGCGGCACGCCTACGCCAACGTGCCGCACTACCGGGCCGCCTTCGACGCGGCCGGGGTGCATCCCGACGACTGCAAGGACCTGGCCGACCTGGCCCGGTTCCCGCTGACCAGCAAGGCCGACCTGCGGGCGAACTACCCGTTCGGCATGTTCGCGGTGCCGCGTGAGCAGGTCGTCCGGGTGCACGCCAGCTCGGGCACGACCGGGCGGGCCACGGTGGTCGGCTACACGCGGGACGACATCGACGTGTGGGCCACGGTGATGGCCCGCTCGATCCGCGCGGCCGGCGGCCGTCCCGGGCACATCCTGCACAACGCGTACGGCTACGGGCTGTTCACCGGGGGGCTCGGGGCGCACTACGGCGGCGAGCGGCTCGGCTGCACGGTGGTGCCGGTCTCCGGCGGGATGACCGAGCGGCAGGTCACCCTGATCAGGGACTTCCGGCCGGACATCATCATGGTCACGCCGTCGTACATGCTGGCCATCATGGACGAGATGGAGCGCCAGGGCCTCGACCCGGCCCAGTGCTCGCTGCGGTACGGCATCTTCGGCGCCGAGCCGTGGACCAACGAGATGCGAGCCGAGATGGAGGCCAGGGCGGGCCTGGACGCCACCGACATCTACGGCCTGTCCGAGGTGATCGGTCCGGGCGTGGCGCAGGAGTGCGTGGAGACCAAGGACGGCCTGCACATCTGGGAGGACCACTTCTACCCCGAGGTGATCGACCCGCTCACCGGGGAGGTGCTGCCCGAGGGCACTGAAGGCGAGCTCGTCTTCACCTCGCTGACCAAGCAGGCCATGCCGGTGATCCGCTACCGGACCCGTGACCTGACCCGGCTGCTGCCGGGCACGGCGCGCACCATGCGGCGGATGCAGAAGATCACCGGCCGCACCGACGACATGATCATCTTGCGCGGGGTCAACCTGTTCCCGACCCAGGTCGAGGAGCTCATCATGGGCATCCCGGCGCTGTCCCCGCACTTCCAGCTGCACCTGACCAGGTCCGGCCGGATGGACGAGATGGCGGTCCACGTGGAGCGGCGCCCGAGCACGACGGAAGCCGACGCGGCCGGGGCGGGCGCCGCGCTGTCGGCGCGGGTCAAGAACACGATCGGCGTCACGGTCACGACCCGCGTGCTCGACCCGGAATCCATCGAGCGGTCGCTCGGCAAGATGCGGCGCGTCGTCGACCACCGGCCGGCCTGAGCCGGCCAGCCCCCGCCGTGCCCGCTGACCGACGTGGTCCTGGCCGCGCCGCGATATCGCGCCAGTCCGCGTCACCGCCGCGCGGCAGCAGGTCCACGCTGTCCCTGACCATGTTGATCAGCCCGAACGGGGCGCGGAGCTGACGGAGCGGCTCGCCGGCCCGGTGCCAGGCGAGCTGCGCCCCGAGCCGTTCCCGCAGGAACGCGGCGGCCAGCCGGTCGCCGTCCGAGCCAGCCCCAGCCGAGCCAGCCCCAGCCGAGCCAGCCCCAGCGCCGCGGACCGGGTGACGTAGTCGTCGCAGAGCCGGAACACCGCCTTCATGCCCTCACCCTAAAGGAGGGGCCTGCGCCGGGCAGCACCCCGGATTCCGTCCCAGGTACCCGACGAGCTGATCGCCGGGGCAGGCCTGCGCCGGGACCTCGACCGGGACGGCGAACAGGCTCTCGCGCCCGGCCACGATCAGCGGGCAGAGCCGGAGCATCCTGGTGGCGAGCGCGGCCGGGATCGGCGCGCCCCGGGAGCGGTCAGCCCGGGCCAGCGAGGCCATCACGTCCCAGCCGTGCACCGCGATCTCCACGGCCCCGGTGCAGGCCACCAGGCCAGCCGGTACCGGCAGGTCGCCGATCGTCACGAACCGCTCCGGGCCCATGTAGCCGTAGCTCACGCACAGCAGCTGGGCGGCGCGGTCGCGGAGCGCCTCGACCGGATCCTCCCCGGCCGGGCCGAACGGATGATCCAGGTCCAGCCGCCCGGTCCTGATGGCCGTCTCCAGGTCCGCCATGGAATCGCCCAGGTGCCCGAGCAGCCTGGCCAGGTTCCACTCCGGGCACGGCGTGGGCAGCGCCATCTCCCCCGGCTCGATCAGCGCGCAGGCGCCTAGCGCGTAGCTGATCGCGCCGGCCAGCAGCCCGGTCGCGCCCGCCGGCTCGTGGCTCATGCCGGCACCAGGTCCAGGTCGGGGGCCAAGTCCGGGGCCAGGTCGGGGGTCAGCACCGGCGGCAGGCCGAACGAGGCGAACAGGACAGGGTCGAGGAAGATGGTGATCCGGCCGAGGCCGGCCGTGCGCGGCTCGAGCACCTGGACGGCGTGGGCGCGGTAGCCGCCGTCGCCGTGGCGCAGGTAGCAGGCGAGGCCCGGCTGGCCGTTGGCGGGCGCGGGCACCAGCCGCATCACGCCCGGGCCGGTCAGCACCCGGTCCGACAGGAACCGGCCGATCGCGGCCGGGCCGCGGAACCACGCGGCCAGCGGCGGCATCTCGAGCACCGCGTCGCTGGTCAGCAGCCGCATCAGCGCGTTGATGTCCGCATCGCGGAAGGCCGCGGCGTACTGCGCCGCGAGCCCGGGCTCGGCCGGCTCGCGGATGGCGTCGGGGTCGGGACCGGCCTCGGCCAGCCGGGCCCGGGCCCGGCGCAGCACGTTGTTCACCGCGGCCGTCGTGGTCCCCAGCAGGCCGGCCACCTCCGCGGCCCGCCAGCCGAGCACGTCACGCAGGATCAGCACGGCACGGTGGCGCGGCGGCAGGTACTGGAGCGCGGCGACCAGCGCCAGCCGGACGCTCTGCCTGGTCACGGTCAGCCTGGTGAAGTCCTCGCGCGCCGCCACTGGTGCCCTCCCGCCGTCGAATGGACTCGCCTGTATAGACCGTCCGGCGCGCCGATTCTCACCGGTGAGCAGTTCCCCGATGTTCCCCGGTCTGTACATCCGGCAGGTCAACCGCGAAGGAAAGAAGGCACCTGATGCTGCTGGAGAACAAGAACGCCATCGTCTACGGCGCCGGGGGCGCGATCGGCGGGGCCGTGGCCCGCGCGTTCGCCCACGAAGGGGCGCGGGTCTTCCTGGCCGGCCGGTCGCCAGGACCGGTCACCGCGCTGGCCGGGGAGATCACCGCCAAGGGCGGCCGGGCCGAGGCGGGACACGCCGACGTCCTCGACGCCGCCAGCGTCGAGGCCCACTTCGCCGGCGTGACGGCACGGGCGGGCGCCGTCGACGTGTCGTTCAACGCCTTCGGGCTGCCGCAGCGCGGCGTGCAGGGCATCCCGCTAGCCGAGTTGACGCCGGACGCGTTCGCCGCGCCGGTCCGGGACACCACGCCGGAGGCCATCAGGGCCTTCTTCGACGCCAGGACCTCACTCGGCCGCCAGCCCACGCTGACCGAGGTGGCGGAGACCGCGGCGTCCCTGGTCTCCGACCGGGCCTCGGCCCTGACCGGAACGATCGTCAACCTCAGCTGCGGCAGCATCGTGGACTGACCGGGGCCGCCCTTCTCCGCAGGGGCCTCAGCGGCCCTTGCGGAGGAAGGCGCGCAGCCGGCCGAGCGGCCAGGTGTTGATCACGTCATCAGGGGTGAGCCAGCCGCGCTGCGCGGTGCCCACGCCGTACGGCATGTTGTCCAGGTCGGAGACCGAGTGGGCGTCGCTGTCGATGGCGAACCTGACCCCGGCGTCGCGGGCCGCGCGGATGTGGTCAGATGGCAGGTCGAGCCGCTGCGGGGAGGCGTTGATCTCCAGCGCCGTGCCGGTCCGCGCGCAGGCCCGGAACAGCTCGCCGAAGTCCACCTCGACCACCGGCCGCTTGCCGATCCGCCGGGTGAGCGGATGCCCGATGACGTTGACGTGCGGGTTCTCGCAGGCGGTCACGAACCGCCTGGTCATCTCCGCCCGGGATTGCTCGAAGTGCGAGTGCACCGAGGCCACGCAGATGTCGAAGCCGGCCAGGCCCTGCCCTCCCAATCCGGCCGCGTCCCAGTCCACCGAGCCGTCCGGGCCGATGTTCAGCTCGGTGCCGTGCAATAGTTCCAGGCCTGCGTCCAGGGCCCGCACCTGCTCCCGCTGGCCCAGCATCTTCTCGTCGGTCATCCGCTGCATGATCAGGTCGGGCGCGTGGTCGGTGATGGCGTAGTACTCGTAGCCGCGTTGCTGCGCGGCCGCCACCATCTGCCCGAGCGAGGCCACCCCGTCGGTGAGGTCGGTGTGGGTGTGCAGGTCCCCGCGAAGATCATTTTCCCGAACGAGGCGGGGTATCCGCCCCGCGGCCGCCGCTTCGATCTCCCCGCGGTCCTCCCGCAGGGCGGGAGGAATCCATTCCAGGCCGAGCCGCGCGTAGACCTCCTCCTCGGTTTGCGACACGATCAGCGTGCCGGTGTCCGCCTCGAACAGGCCGTACTCGGACAGCTTGAGCTGCTGCCTGATCGCGATCTGCCTGATGGCGACGTTGTGGGCGGCCGAGCCGGTGAAGTACTGCAGGGCCGCGCCCCAGGCGTCGAGCGGCACCACCCGCAGGTCGGCGGTCAGCCCGCTGGCCGTCCTGACCGTGGTCTTGGTGGGCCCGCTGCCGACGACGCCGGTGACCTCGGGCCGGGCGGCGAACGCCGCCATCAGCGGAGCCGAGTCGGCGGCGGCGGCCAGGATGTCGATGTCCCCGATGGTCTCCCGCCACCGGCGCAGCGAGCCCGCGTAGGCGCAGCGCTGGCTGAGCGGGGTGAGTTCGGTCACCATGGCGGTCGCGGTGCGCAGGGCCACGTCGAGCAGGGCCCGTTCGTGGCCCTGCCGGTACACCTCGATGCCGGCCGCGATCCGCTCCTCGCTCTTGGCCCCGAACCCGGCCAGTCCATCGAGCCGGCCGGCCTTGATCGCCGCGGCCAGGTCGTCGACCGACTGGACGCCGAGCTCGTGATTGAGCTGAAGCGCCCGCTTGGGGCCGAGGCCGGGCACCCGGGTCAGCTCGAGGACGCCGGGCGGGATCTTGGCCCGCAGCTCGTCGAGGGCTCCGATCTTGCCGGTCTGGCAGAACTCGACGATCTTGGCGGCGATCGAGGCGCCGACGCCGGGGACCGCCCGCAGCGCCTTGACGTCGAGCCCGCTGAGGTCATCGGCCCAGCCGCGGATGGAACGAGCCGCCTTCTCGTAGTTCCTGACCCGGAACACGTCGCCGCCGGTGATGACGGTCAGCTCGGCGTACTCGCGCAGGAGGGCGGCGATCTCTTCGTTCATGCGTGGCAGGTCAGCGGCTGGCCGCCGTTGTACGCGATCATCTCGCCGAAAGCGAGGGCGATATCAAGCGGAGCGCCGCGCTCGCCTCCGTCCAGCTCGAGGTAGGCACGATGGAGGTTACCGACGACCCGTTCGTTATCGAGGAGACCGGTGAACTCTCCCAGGTCAAGCTGGCGTGCGGCCTCGAGCGGCGCCAGTCCTTGGGCCTTCGCCTCGGCGGCGGCGCGCTGGATGAAGCGCAGGTAGGCGAGCTGGTCGTCGATGACCTCGGGGCCGCAGACGGGGCCGTGGCCGGGTACCAGGGTCCGGGCGCCGAGCGGCCGGAGCACGGTCTCCAGCACCTCGATCCAGCCGCTGATGGAGCCCATCAGCGCGAACGGGGTGCCGCCGTTGAACAGCAGGTCGCCGGCGAACACGACCTCGCGCTCGGGGATCCAGACGATGGAGTCGTTGGTGGTGTGGGCCGGGGTGCCGACGTAGCGGACCTCGCAGCGCAGGTCGCCGGACCACAGGGTGACGCC
>Ga0335083_10009010_pt1 | contig 12143 bp, 8 predicted proteins | sample Lox_Sample_42_FD_206716 | JGI IMG/M metagenome (GOLD analysis project Ga0335083, IMG submission 206716) | Soil microbial communities from Loxahatchee National Wildlife Refuge, Florida, United States - Lox_Sample_4.2 | ecosystem: Environmental > Terrestrial > Soil > Wetlands | place: USA: Florida... | reverse complement strand
GCTGCGTCACGGCCGCGATCAATGTCGTCTTCCCTGAGCCCGCGGTAGCCGAGACGACCACGACGCGCCGTGCTTCGATAGCCCCGGCGAGCAGCGTCTCAGGCCGGACTCGCTCCACCCATCCCCCGGACAGTGGAGGAGTGATCTTGGCCTTGATAACCCGGCTCGCCGTGGCCAAGGACGCCGCCTCTTCACTCATGATGCCTCGCCCTCGCAGACGCAAGGTAATCAGATCGTCACATCTGGTAATCACGTTATCGTTACGTTACTCTCGCCGCAGCGCCCGGTCCACGCCCTGCGGTTTCGCCCCGGTTCACGCCCCGAACGCAACACTGGACTCATGCGAACCGGAGCCTGACTGTCCGGGCGTTCCGTGGCATTCCCGGCCACGAGCCGAGGGGATCCGACCGTGCCCATCCAGGGCAGCCCCGCGCGCTTGGCCGGCGTGACTGCAACGACACCGCCCGGCCCGAGGGCTTCGGCGCTACCGGCGTCAGTGGGGCGATTACCGCTTTCCCGGCCGGGGCACGGGTCCGGCCCGTGGCCTGGCTGCGGCATTACCCCCGCTCGGGACATCGGAGTTGAGGGACTTACATGTCGAGTACCGCTGAACGGGACCCAGGCCGCGCCCTCGGCGCGTGGGCCCCGCAACCGACGGCCCGCCCGGCATCGGCAGATGGCGGGCCGTCAGCGCACGAGCCGGTGCTGCTCGGACGCCAAAGCGAATGTGCTGCGATCGACAGCATGCTGAGTGCCGCCCAGGATGGCCGGGGCGGAACACTGGTACTGCGGGGCGAGCCGGGGGTCGGCAAGACTGCGCTTCTTGACTATGCCGTCGGACAGGCGCCCGGCCTGCTGGTGCTGCGGGTGTCGGCGGCCGAGGCGGAGATGGGGCTGGCGTTCGCCGCACTGCACCAGATGCTGCTTCCGCTGCTGGATCGCCTGGGCGAATTGCCCGAGTGGCAGCGGGGTGCGCTGCGCCAGGTCCTCGGGCTCGAGGGCGGCGCCCCGCCGACCCGTCTTCTGGTATCCCAGGCCGTGCTGACGCTGATCAGGCAGACGGCGGTGGGGCAGCCAACGCTGCTTATCGTCGACGACACGCAGTTCTTGGACGCCGAGTCGGCGCAAGTGCTGGCGTTCGTGGCCCGCAGACTATCCGCGGATGCGGTGGCCTGCTTGGTTGCGGCCCGCGAGCTCGCCAGCCGGATTGTGCCGTTTGACGGCCTCCCTAGCCGTTGCGTGCGCAGCTTGCCCGAGCCCGAATCCCGGGAACTGTTCCTCACGCTGGTCGGCGGCCTGCCGGATGAGGTCATTGTCGGCCGCGTCGTCGCCGAGATGGGTGGAAACCCGCTGGCGCTGGCCGGGGTGGCCAGCGAGGTGGCCGCGGGACGGCTGACCGTTGGGTCCCTGTCACCGGGGCCGCTGCCGGTAGGGCAACGGCTGACAGAACGATTCCTCGGGCCGGTCCGCGAGCTACCCGAGGGTAGCCGGACCCTTTTGCTGCTGGCGGCGGCTGAGCCGTTCGTGGACCGGAACCTGCTCTGGCGGGCCGCTGCCCGGCTCGGGCTGGACCAGGCCGAGGCTGGCCCGGCAGAGGCGAGTCGCCTAGCCGTCTTCGAGCCGGAGATACTCCTGCATCCGCTGGTGCGTTCGGCCGTTTATCACGGGGCGCCGGCGGAGGAAAGGCGGCGGATGCACGGCGCACTGGCTGAGGTTCTTGATCTCGGCCCAGAGGCGGATCGCAGGGCCTGGCACCGCTCCGCCGCCGTGGCCTGGCCTGATGAGCAAGTCGCGAGCGAGTTGGAACGCTCTGCAGAAGGAGCCTGGGACAGGTCTGGCTACGCCGCCTGCGGGGCGTTGCTGGCCCGCGCTGGCGAGCTGACCCCGCAGGGCGGCAGGCGGGCCGAGCGGATGATTGCCGCCGCCGCCGCGGAGCTGTCGGCGGGCGCGTTCGCGCGGGCACGGGAACTGCTAGAGCAAGCTGGTCCGCATCTGGCCCATCCTGTGGCCCAGGCGCGAGCGCGGGCACTGGACGGCCGGATCCGCTTCGCGATCGGGCAGGTCGGAGAACCAGCTGCCATCCTGTTGCGGGCGGCCCGTGATCTGCAGCCGCATGATCCGCAGCGCGCGCGCGTGGTCATGCTCGAGGCGCTGGAAGCGACGTTCTACGCCGGCAGCACAGCAACCGACGCCGAGATCGCCAGCGCCGCGGCCGCGGCCGCGCAGGCGCCCGCGGTGACGATGACCGATCGGCTTCTCGCCGGATACGCGGCTGTACTTACCGGCAATCGCGCGGCGGGCCTGCCCTTGCTCCGCCGGATCATCGGTGACCTGCTCGATGGCGTGAATCCCGGGACAGCAGCACCCGGGACACCCAGCACTCGGGAAACCGGAACGCTGGCTATGCGATGGCTGACGCTGGCCTGCTGCGCGGCCGGTGAGCTGCTGGATGACCGTGCCTGGCACGCCCTGGCGAACCGCTGCGTGCGGCTTGCCCGTGACGCCGGGGACCTTGCCGAGCTGCCGCGAGCCCTCAGGCTCCTGGGCATGACGGAGCTGGTGTCCGGCCATTTCGCCGCGGCAGAGGCGTGCCGGGCGGAGGAACTGAAGGTCAGCAACGCCACCGGATGCTGGGCGATCCTGGGCACGGCGGCGCATACGGATGCTCTAGTCCTGGCCTGGCGCGGCCGCGAGTCGGAGACACGGGCCGCCGCCGACCAACTGGCGCACGACGGTGCTGAGCACGGTCGGGGGATCGCCATCAGCCTGTCGCTATGTGCGCTGGCTACGCTGGAACTCGGCCTGGGCCGCTATCAGGAGGCGATGGCCCACGGGCTGGACCTCTACCAGGAAGATGCTTTCCTTTACGGGACGCTCGCGTTGCCCGGCCTGATCGAGGCAGCGGTGCGGGCCGGGGACCGCCTGGTGGCGTCTGCGGCGCTGGACCGCTTCACCGGACGTGCCCAGGCAAGCGGCACGCCGTGGGCCTCCGGGCTACTGGCGCAGTCCCGTGCGCTGCTGGCCGGCGACACCGCCGCTGAGCCGCTGTACCGGGAGGCGATCGGTCAGCTCCGGAAAACCCGGGCCGCGCCGGACCTGGCCCGCGCTCACCTCCTCTACGGAGAATGGCTCCGCCGCCAGCGGCGCCGCCGCGACGCTCGCGCCGAGCTCAGGACCGCCTGCGAAATGCTGAACTCGATGGGCGCGGGCGCCTTCGCCGCCCGGGCGGAAGGTGAACTGCGAGCTACCGCTGAGCGCGCCCAGCGGAGAAGCGCGGACAGCGCTGTGCTAACTCCGCAAGAGGCACAGATCGCGACACTGGTAGCGCAGGGAGCGTCGAACAGGGAAGTCGCCGAGCAGTTGTTCATCAGCGTCTGCACAGTCGAGTGCCACCTGCGGAAAGCGTTTCGCAAGCTGGGCGTCAGCTCGCGGGCCAAGCTGGTGCGCGCCCTGGAGCGGCACAACCAGCCGGTTCAGCTCCCTGTCGCGCGGGTCGGCTGACCTTGCGGCCGAGACAAGCGGCGCCGACCATCGTGACGTGAACCGGCTCTACGGAGAGGCCGCGTCGCGCGCCGCCGACCGGCTGCCCGTGTCTGCTTTTGCTGGCTTTGGGGTTGGCTTTTCGTATCGGTGACGAAACAGGAGGTAGGCAGGCGGCCCGGCGAGCAGGGGGAGCCAGTAGGAGGCGATCCGGTAGGCAAGGGTAGCCAGGAAGGCCTGGCCGGCGTGCACGCCGGCCAGGATCAGCAGCCCGCTCAGGCTCGCTTCCACGATGCCTAGTCCGCCCGGGGTGAGAGGCAGCAGCGCCAGGATGCCGGCTGCGGCGTACGCCAGCAGCACCAGGGGTGGCCGCGGATTGGCTCCGGTGGCGCGCAGGGCGGCCAGCAGGCAGCCAAGGTCGAAGCCGAGGCGGCCGACGGTGAGCAGGACGGCCTGCCGCCATTTCCTCCCCAGCACTCCCCGGATCGTGTCACGTTCGGCCAGCAGTCGTGTGTCAAGCCCGCTCAGTGGCGGCCGGCGGCCGCGAGTGAGCCAGTTCCGCAGGCGCTGCGCCGCGCGTCCGGCCGTAGCCAGCGGCCAGTCGCTGCGCAGGATGATTATCCCGAAGACAGCGAACAGGACAAGCCCGGCGATGCCCAGCAAGGCGGTATGGTCGAGCCCGGGGCTGACCGGCGCGCCGCCCAGGATGGCGGGCAGCGCGAAGACGGGCAGCGCGAGCAGGCCGCCGACCCCAAGCAGCGAGAACGCGGTGAGGCCGCCGACAGTAGTGTCGGTGTCGAACCCGGCTGTGGCGAGCATGCGGAACTGGACGGCGGCACCCGCCGCGTCGCCCCCGGGAAGGCAGCCGGTGACCGCGTTGCCAGCCAGCCCGGCGGTGACTACGGCAAACCAGCCCGTGGTGCGCAGAGCCAGCCGCTGCAATGCGAAGTTGCAGGTAAAGGAGACGATCTCGGCGGCGAGCGCGGCGGCGAACCAGGCTGGGCTCAGCGCCGACAACTGCGGCCATGCCCCGAGCACCGCGATAAGCTTCGGCAGCACGCCGTAAATGGTCGCGCCGGCCACCGCCACGACCAGGACGCGCTTGACGCCGGTTTTCCAGGTGAGCGGGTCTACCTGCGCCTTGTCGATGGTGGCGGCCTTGGTCGCGACCGCAGACTTCCCGGCATTGGCCGTCCCCCCACCGGGGTGCTGCGAATGCCCGCGAGCCGTCGGGTCGTCCTTCATCCCGGTGGGCAGCGGTTCGCCGCCAGGGGAGGATGTCCGCTAGGCGCTGTCATGACCTGCGACCCGTCCACCGTGGTCCGGTCGCTGCCCAGGCTGCCCCCCAGGCGGCCAGGCGCCGCCAGTTCAGGAACGACTGAACCATCCGCAGCGCAGCGAGCAGTGCGATCGCGACCATGGCCAGCGTTATAATCGCGAGCGTCGTAGCGGCACTGGCGAACGCGCCGGGTTCCGGTGGGCTGGCGACCCGGCCGGAGGCGTTCAGCCGCACGGTCACGACGGTGCCGGCAGGGGTGCCCGCCGGAGCAGGCACCTCGCCGGTTCGGGCGGAGCCGTCCGCGCTTTGCCACCGTGCCTGGACCGGCACTGGGGCACCCCAGGCGACCGCGGCCGGACCGCCGGGGCCGACAGCCGGCCGGAGCAGGACAGCTCGAACGGTGTGCGCCTGCACGGTGGCGCTGGGGACCCCCGCATGAGCGGCCCAGTGCCACGCGGCGATCGCCGCCACCGGCCCGGCGGTCAGGAACACCGCGAGCAGCCCGGCCCGGATCCAGGCTTCGGCGCGGTCGCTGGCCCGGCGCAGCGGATTGCCGTCTAGTGCGAGGGCTCTCGAGAGCCGCGCTGTCAGGCACGGCCTGCCCGATACCGTTCGCATCGTGTCACCACCTCGCTGTCAGCTGGACTGGATTCGCGAATTGATCGTCTTCATCTAGTCGACGCCGGAATCCGGTGGCGGTCCAAGCGACGGCGGCTGTGCTGCCATCGGCCCGTTCTATGGCAGGCCGGGCTAGCTCTTGAGTGCTTCTCCCAGTTCGCTGGCGATCTCGTCGGCGCTGGCGTCGACGGTGCGCTTCACCACTTTGCCGGCGGTTTCCAGGGCCTTGCCGACCGCCTTGTCGATCGTCGGCTCGCCGACGGCGATCAGCCCCGCCTGATTGGCGGTGAGCTCGTCGGCTGCCTCCTTGAGCTCTTTGCGGGGCAGCGCGCCGCGGCCCAGCTGCTCAGGGATGACCCGGACCCGCGGGCGGTCCATCCGCCTGACGATGTGGGGCTTTCCGTTCTCCTTGTCGATGACCGCCGCGTCGAACGAGCCGATCACCTCGTCCCTATGCAGCTGCTCGATGGCGTCCAGGGCCTGCAGTGCGGCGGGGACCGTGTCGTAGGACGCGGCGTACATCACCATTGACTTCTGGTCATCGGACATGGCATCTCCCTGATGGTTGGGTAACCCTACGTGGACAGTCAATGCCAGACCGTGATGACGGCGCAAGTAAGAGGCGTCTCTCGTGCTATTGGCTGGCGCTATGGGCGCAGCCAGCACCCGTTACGTGGGGCTCTTTAGTCCCGGCTCCTACGTGACAGGCGTAGGAGGTAATCGCGCCAGACGCTCGTCAGGCGGACGTTAGTGCCCAGCAGCGTAACCGGCGAGGAACAGCGCTTCGGCGAGCGCCATGTGCTCGATCTCGGACGGGTCGACGCTCTCGTTGGGCGCGTGGATGAGGCAGCGGGGCTCCTCGACACCGGTCAGCATGATCTCGGCTTTGGGGAACGTCTCGTGCAGGACGTTGCACAGCGGGATCGATCCGCCCTGTCCCTCGCTGGTGACGGGCCGGCCGTAGGCCTCCCGGAGCGCGTGGCTCATCGCGGCGTAGGCGGGCCCGTCGGTGCTGGCGGAGAACGGCTGTCCCGGGGTCTCGCGCTCGATCTGCACCCTGGCCTGCCAGGGGGTGACCGCGTGCAGATGGGCGACCAGTGCGTCCTGGGCATGCTGGGCATCCATGCCGGGCGGGACCCGCAGGCTCACCCGGGCACGGACAGACGCCGGTATTGTCGGGTCCGATCCGACCACTGGCGGGCAGTCGATGCCCAGCACGTTGGCAGCTGGCCGGGACCAGAGCATGTCCGCCACCTTTCCTGAGCCGAGCAGGCCGACCCCGGCAAGCACGTGGGCGTCGGCGCGGAACTGCTCGGCGGGGTAGTCGATACCCGGCCACGTCGACTCCGATTCAAGGCCGAGGATCGTGGTGTTGCCGCGCGCGTCGCGCAGGGTGGCCAGCATCCGGGTAAGCGCCATCAGCGCGTCCGGCGCGGGGCCGCCGAACATGCCGGAGTGCATCGCGTTCTCCAGTGTGCTCACGGTCACCGTGACGTTCACCACCCCGCGCAGCGCGGTGGTGAGCGTGGGGACGCCCACGGCGAAGTTCCCGCCGTCGGCCATGACGATCGCGTCGGCGCGCAGCAGGTCGGGATGGGCGGGAACGAAGGCCTCCAGGCCACCGGTGCCCTGTTCCTCTGAGCCCTCGGCGATCAGCTTGACCCCGACCGGAAGCTCCCCTTGCAGCGCGCGCAAGGCGAGTAGATGCGTGACGATATTCCCCTTGCAGTCGGCGGCGCCACGCCCGTACCAGCGCCCGTCCCGCTCGGTGAGCTGGAACGGCGGGGATTTCCATGCGGTGCCGGTCGGGTCGAGCGGCGGCTGTACGTCGTAGTGGCAGTAGAGCAGGACGGTGGGAGCACCGTCGGGGGCCGGGATATGCCCGAAGACCGCCGGATGGCCGTCCGGCGTCGGCTCCGTCTGCATGTCGTGCAGTCCCACTTCGGTGAACTTGTCGATCACTAGCTGGGCCGCCTTCTGGCATTCCGACGGGGGGAACTGCCGGGGGTCGGCCACGGACTGGCACGCGACCAGCGCAGCCAGGTCGGTGCGGGCTTGCGGCATTGTCGCGCTGATGCGGCTGCGCAGGGTGTTCGTTGCGGTCGTCATGATCTCTCCAGTTTCAGTGCACGCGGGTTAGTGGTGGAAGGCTGAGTGTTGTTCGCGCCGCGGCAGGGCGCCAGCACCGGCGAGCTCCTTGGTGACGGCGCGCAGGTCCCTGGCGAGCAGTTGCGCCAGGTCCTGTCCGAACCCGTTGCGAACGACCATCCGCAGCACGGCGGTGTCCTGCAGATTCGCGGGCAGCGTGTACGCGGGTACCTGCCATCCGTGCAGGCGCAGCGCCTCGGAAACGTCGAACACGGTGCAGCTGCTGACGTGGTCGGCGAGCCTGAAGGCAAACACCGGGATAGTGCTGCCGTCGGAAAGGAGCTCGAAGGGCCCCATGTCCGCGATCGTGCCGGCCAGCCACCGGGCAGTATCCCTGCAGGCTTGCTGCACCCGGGTGAATCCCTCGCGGCCCAGCCGGACCATCGTGAAGTACTGCGCCACCACCGGAGCGCTGGAGCGGGTGAAATTGAGCGCGACCGTCGGCATGGTGCCACCCAGGTAGTTCACCCTGAAGACGAGGTCTTCCGGGAGCGCGTCCTTGTCCCGCCAGACCAGCCAGCCAAGGTTGGGGTACACGAGGCCGTACTTATGTCCGGAGGCGTTGATCGACTGCACCCGCGCCAGCCGGAAGTCCCATTCCAGGCCGGGATCAAGGAACGGGGCGACGAAGCCGCCGGAGGCCGCGTCGACGTGAATCGGGACATCCACGCCCGTCTCGCCCTGCAGGCGGTCCAGCGCCGCCGCGATCTCCGCGACCGGCTCGTAGGCTCCGTCAAAGGTCGAGCCGAGGATCGCCACGACGCCGATCGTGTTCTCGTCGCACAGGGCCGCGGCCTGGGCGGCGCCCAGACAGGTGCGCCCGGGTTCCAGCGGCATCTGACGGGGCTCGACGTCCCAGTAGCGGCAGAACTTGTCCCAGCACACCTGGACGTTGGCGCCCATGACCAGGTTCGGGCGGTCGGCGGGTCTTCCCGCGGCACGGCGGCGCTCGCGCCAGCGCCACTTTAGCGCCAGCCCGCCAAGCATGCAGGCCTCGCTCGACCCGGTCGTCGAGCATCCGGTTGCATGCCCGGCCGCTTCCGGGGAATTCCACAGATCCGCGAGGATGTTGACGCAACGCATCTCGATCTCCGTGGTCTGCGGCGACTCATCTCGGTCGACGATGTTCTTGTCCAGGCACTCCTCAATCAGGACCCGGGCCTCGGGTTCCATCCAGGTGCCGATGAACGTGGCCAGGTTCAGCCGGCTGTTGGCGTCGAGCAGCAGTTCGTCGTGGATTAGCTGATAGGCGGTCCGCGGGGGCAGCATCTGCTTCCCGAGCCGGAAGCGGGGCACGCTGCTGCGCTCGCCCGGCTGTGCGAACTCCGGACGGATGCTCAGCTCGTCGCCGGCCCTTTCACATTGGAGTGGCGCTGATGTGTGCAGAGGCATCGGGAGTGCTCCTTCCGTTCCGTTAGCCGTTGATGACGTGGCTGTAGTGCCTGGCGTTGACGTACTGCTCGTAGGCGGGCAGTTGCGCTGGGCAGTACACGCTGAGGACTAGCGCCTCACCTTCCACGACACGCTTATCAGCGCGAGTGGGGCGGGACCCGACGGTCGCGGCGCCGTTGGCGAGCCCCGCGTCCTGCAGCGCCTTGGTGAGCGCGGCGGTCGGGTGGTCGCACACCGGGCCGCCGTCGTCCCCGAGCACGTCGATGAGCGTCTTGTGATCCACCGGCACCGTCAGGCCATGGCTCTTGAACAGCGCGGTGACCTGGTTGGCCTTGGCTTGCGCTGCCTGGTTGTCCACGCCCTGCTTGTAGGCGAACTCCCCGCCCGCGGCCAGCCCGAGGACCACCAGCCCGACGATCCACGCCGTCAGACGATTCTTCTTCCGCGCGGCAGCTTCGGACGCAGGCGCCGCGGCACTCTCGCCGCCGTCGGCGGTGCGCTGGGCGGGAACGCCCGCGGCGGGAGCAGAAGTCCCGGAGGCCGCAGTTCCCGCCGCGTCGCCCGCAGCGGGAGCGGCGGCTGCTTCCGGTGCCTTCCACGACGGCTTGCGCAGCCGGTAGAGCAGGAATGGCGGCAGCACCCCCAGCACCAGGATGCCGGCCAGGATCAGCAGCGCGTAAAGTGCCGCGTTTGTGTGCCCCAGCTGCGATGGCGGGACGAAGCCGATCAAGAACGCCAGCACCGAGGCGAGCGCGCCGACCACGCATTCCACCACAAGCACCGGTGCCCGGTAGCCGCGCGGGTGATCGGGCTGGGTCCGGCGCAGCCGTATCGCCGCGATGAACATCAGGACGTACATGATGAGGTAGACCTGTGTGGTCATCACCGACAGGATCCAGTAGGCGCTGGACACACTGGGAATGAACGCGTACAGCAGAGCGATGATCGTGACGACGGTGCCCTGGAACGTCAGGATGTTGACCTGGATGCCCTCGCCGTTCAGCTTCTGGAAGTAAGGCGGCAGATAGCCGTACTGCCGGCCGATCTGCAGCAGCCCCTTCGACGGGCCCGCGATCCAGGCGATGTTGCCGCTGAGTATGGCCGCGACGATCGCGATCCCGGTCAGCGGCACGAGCCACCCCACGCCGAAGTGGGCGAAGACGGCGGTGAACGCCTGCATCACCCCGGCGGTGAGGCTTATCTGCGAGGACGGGACCACCCAGGAGATCGCCAGTGCGGGCAGGATGAAGATCGCCAGCACCAAGCCCATCGCCATGAAGATCGCCTTCGGGAAGTCGCGCGCCGGCTTTTCCATGTCGTCCACATGGACCGCGTTCATCTCCATGCCGGCGTACGCGAGGAAGTTGTTGACGACAAACACAAGCCCGGCCAGCCCGGTGAAGGCGGGCAGCAGGTGCGAAGGGGTCATGGGTGCCGCCGAGTGATTGCCCTGGGCGAGGTAGACGATCCCCATGATGACGAGGATCGCGCCCGGGATCAGCGTCCCGATCGCCGTGCCGCTGGAGGCTATCTTGGCGATCATGCTGACCCCGCGCCTGGACACCGCCACGCTGCCCCAGTACAGCCCGATGATGATGGCAGCGGTGAACACGCCGCTGCTGGCCAGATTCGGGTCGAAGACGTAGGCGATCGTGGCGGCGACGTAGGCCAGCTGTATCGGGCCGGAGAAGATCCCCAAGGCGAACTGGCACCAGATCGCCAGCAGCCCCATCGGGGACGACACCCCCTGAGACACCCAGTTGAAGACGCCCCCCTTCCAGCCGGAGGCAAGCTCCGCGGACACCAGCGACGTCGGCACGAAGAACAGGATCGCCGGCACCAGGTACAGGAACACGGAGGCCAGACCGAATACCGCCATCGTCGGTGCCGAGCGCAGGCTCGCGACGGAGCCTGTTGTCATCATCGCGAGGGCAACCCAGCTGATGTACTTTCTCTTCCCACCTCCCTGCATTAGGGGAGGCGCCGCCCCTTTCGATGATCGCTGTGCCGACGAGGGCACCGCCACGTCTGATGGTGTGGTCTCATTTCTTGATTGAGCCATTTTTACCCCACTTGCTCCCGAGCTATATCCGTGGCGAAAGGCCCCCGGCGTGAGTCACCTAACAGCCAGCGGATTTCACTTGAGGCTGGCGGAATGCCAGCGGCATGGCCAGCCTGACGCCGGACGTATCCAGTCCTGGCACTTCCTCCCCGCCGGTATGCGCACGGCGGATTCCCCTCAGTAGAGGCAGTCACGCGGGCGCGTAGCCAACAGCTCTCGTCAATAGATCGATAGCCGCAGGGAATGTACCGCCTTGATGCTGATGGCCGGATAACGGTGGCTAAAGGCCGGTAGCCAGCCGCGGCACGGCATCAACCAGTCCAGAAGGCCTGCCCTCGCGGGCCTACGGTGGTAAAGGCGATGGCGCTAGTAGTGACAGCCTTGGCCAGGCGTCAGCTCACGGGCTCGGCGAGCGCCGCGGTTTCCAGCGAATCGAACTCCTCGCATGCGGAGCGGGAGCTGGCTAAGGCACGATCACGAGGGGTACCGGCGCATGGCGCGCCAGGCTGACGGCGACCGAGCCGACCATGCGGTGCATGGCCTGTGACGAGCTCCCGACCACGATCGCCACGTTGTCGCCGGGATGGGCGTCGCGGATCCGCTCGGCCGCCCCGATCAGCACGTCGGGGATGTCGCTGAGCTTGTCTTGGCCGCGCTCGAACCGCCAGCGCTCCTCACGGCCCAGCAACTGCGCGCTGGCCTGGGCGTGCAGATCCCGCGCGATCTCGTCGAGGGTGGTATTCATTCCCGCTACGGCATCGGGCGACAGCATGTCCACGGAAGGCATGTGGGGGACGTAGACGACTTCGATGCTGCCGGTGCGGCCGCGGAGCAGGGCGGCGGCGGCGTCCAGCGCCCGGACGGCGGGTTCGGAGCCGTCATACCCGACGACGAGGTACAGGTCCTCGGTGGTCGGCGTAGCAGTGTTCATCGGGACTCCAGGGTGCTATCGGACAAGGGAACGGACCGAGGCATCTGTTCTGGATCATTGCAGATGCCGCTGCCCGTTCCGCAGGGTGGTCGTGGTGAGACCGGCTGTGGGCAATGAGCGGCGGGCCGCACCGGGGTTCCGGGCAAGCCGTATAGCGCGGGTCAATGGCACGAGAGTCGGCGTCGTCTTTCGCCCGGGGGCTCGCGGGGTTGGACTAGCAGGAGCGGTGAGCG
>Ga0335083_10009009_pt1 | contig 12143 bp, 7 predicted proteins | sample Lox_Sample_42_FD_206716 | JGI IMG/M metagenome (GOLD analysis project Ga0335083, IMG submission 206716) | Soil microbial communities from Loxahatchee National Wildlife Refuge, Florida, United States - Lox_Sample_4.2 | ecosystem: Environmental > Terrestrial > Soil > Wetlands | place: USA: Florida... | reverse complement strand
GGGGCTCCAGCGCTTGCCCAGGCCAAACATCCAGCGAAAGCGCCGCATTTCGATCAGCGCGCTGACCCACATCACCAGAAGAAAATCCGTCACGCCACCACACTCCACAGGAATCTAATCGTTCGCCCTCGATCCCGCCCATTAGCAACCATCTGTCATCCTGAGCGCGCCTTTTGCGCGAAGGATCTCAATTGCTCGTCGGCATTGCCTACGGATAGGGCTGCCGCAGGCCACGGCTTCGCCGGGTATTTGAACTTGTTTGTGCGGCTGAACTGCAGCAGCGGATACGCGTACACCGAGAACTTTGCTGGCACCTCGCCCATTTCCTGCATTACCCGCGAATTGTCGAACACCGTGTTCCAGTCTAAATACGGCCAGAATACCTTCAACAACGAAGCCCCATATCCTACCGCCCCGCCTTTGAACGCCATCCAGTTCACCGTCTTCGAAAACGGTCCCCCGAGCCATGGCTGATAACTCGGCCGTCGCCACCCGCCCTGCTTCGCCAGCGCATCCGTCAGTTCCTTGTACGTCTGCGAACCCGTCCCTGACGACAGATGATAAATCCCGTAGTTCGGCTTCTCCATCTGGTGGATCTTTACAATCGCGCCGCCCACGTAATTTGCCGGAACGATATCAACCTTGTCGTCGGGCCGCAGCGGCAACACCGGTAAACGCGCCAGCATGTTGAATGCCTGCACCATGTCGAACTGCGTCGTCTCCGGCTTCCGGCTGTCTCCCAGCACGATCGCCGGACGGAAGATCGTGTGCGGCACATCCGGCAACAACTGGTGCACCATGTGCTCGCAGAATTTCTTTGTTCGCGCGTAAGGATCGTAGTCGGACCGGGCCCAGTCGATCGAACTGTCTTCCTGAACCACTTCGTTCTGCCGCTTGCCCGCCACAGCCACTGTGCTGACGTGCGAATACCGCCGCAATCCGTGATGGTTCTGCGCCCGCCGCGCCAGTTGGATCACTTCCAACGACCCGCGCAGATTGACGTTCAGGCATTGTTTTTCCGATTTGCGGTTCAGCGAGGCGGCGCAATGCAAAATGGAATCCGTCGAGTCCACCAGCGCCCGATACTCGTCGTCGTCCAGGCCGAACCGCTCGCCGGTCAGGTCGCCGCGAAAAATCCGCACTCGCGTATTCACGTATTCCAGGAATTCCGGAAACTCCAGATGCAGCTGCAGCGATTGCCATAGCCGCTCGCGCGCCTCTTGTTCCGTCTTCGCGCGCACCAGCAGGTTCAGCCGATCCGGATAGCCGGTCCACAAACCCGCCACCAGATAGCTGCCCAAATATCCTGTCGATCCGGTCAGAAAGATAGCCATGAGTGAATGGAAATCTCGTCTAGCGCGTCGCCGCCGATGCGCCCTCCGCCGGCGCCGACCAATCCAGCACCCGCGCTTCTCGCGCCTCCAGCGGCTTCCCTTCCATCAACGGGTAGCACCACCGCCGAAGCGCCGGTATGTGGATGTTAATCCAGTAATCCCACCAGTCAATCTTTTCCGGTGAGTAGTCGAACAACTTCTTCTCTTCGCCATCCAGCGCTGCCGAAAGCAACCGCGCATTCTCGCATTCGAACACGTGCTCGTTGTGCAGAATGAACGGCTCGTACAACTCAATCAGCTTCTGCGCGCGCACCAGATCCCGCTCGGTCTTCGCCAGCGGCGGCTTGCTCATCCGCATCTTCGTCGCGGCCTTATTGATGCTCGACACAACCGCCTTCTGCATCGGGATCGACATCCGCTCATACCGCTGCTTCGAAACGGGAATCGTCTCCAGCTTCACCTTGAGCCAATGTTCCAAGCCTTGCTGCGCCCGGTAATGCTTCCGGTGCGCCAATCCCGTCAGCTCGATCGATCGTCCCATGTTCACGGGATTGATCGCTGACGTCGCCAACTGGTAGAGCGGCGCATGCTTTCGCTGCAGCAGTGCCGCCGCGATCAACGTCATTCCGCGCGTCACCATGTCCACTGGAATCACGTCCAGGCACTTGCGCTCATTCGAAGGCAGTTGCCGGAAATTCGTCCCCAACAAATACGAGAGCGGCCCCGACGTGTTAATCCCCTCGTTCCATCCGGTAAACGGCATCCGCTCGGAGCTCTCCACAATCGATGGCCGCACAATCGCCACTGGCAAACCTCGTCCTTGCTTCACCAGCATCGATTCGCCCAGGCTTTTCGTGAACGTGTACGTATTCGGCCAGCCCAGGTAATTCGCCCGTTTCATGCCCGCGCGCACCAAACGGTTCCGCACCCAGCGCGCGCGATTCCGCCTCAACACCCCATCCAGTTCTTCCGCGCCGACCTTCGACGGGTCGCCGCCCTTGCCCAGCGCCTGCCGCCGCAGCGCTTTGGCCAGTTCCGCGCTCTCCGAACGCTCTTCGATGCGCTTCACCATCTCCCGCAGCGACACGATTTCCTTCTCCGCGTCAAAATCCGGGTGATTTTGCGGGTTGTAGTTCACGCGCAACTCTTCGGTTACGTGCCCGTCGCGCATTCCCACCACGTAACACGTCGAGAGGTGCATCAGCGAACCGTGGTCACACTTCTTCAGAAACTCCAGCAGATGGATCGTCGAATCCACATTTGACGACAGTGCATCCCGCAGATCTGGATTGAAATCTGTCAATCCCGCGCTGCTCGCAATCAGGTCCAACGACTTCGCCAGCCGTTCCTGTGTCTGCGCGTCCATCCCCAGGCCGGGCTGGCTTACATCGCCTTCAACCACTTCCACTTTTTCTTTCAGGAACGCCGCCAGCTTCGTACCGTGAATCTCCAGCAGGCCATCGAACGTCGGAGACTCTTCCACGATCTTTTCGAATCGCCTTTGTGCGGAAGTGGTCCGGTTCCGTCGGATCAGCAGCGTGATCTTTCCGATCTCCGGAATCTTCTCGAGCAGCTCCACCAGCCATACTTTGCCGATGAATCCCGTCACGCCAATCAGCAGCAAGTGCTTGCCCGCCAGCGTCTCGCGCACCTTCAATGAATCGACGCGCGGCGTGCCGCTCAGTGCGTGCACGGAAACGTCCTCTTCCACCTTTGGCCGCGCCCCTGCCTGCACCGAGTTCTCCAGCAACTCCGGTGTCCTCTCCCAATCCAATTGATTTGCGAGTTTACCGGCGGCGATTCTCCCATCCGCGGACCCGCTCGCCAGCCAGGCAAACGGTCCTCGAGGACGAATCACCGGCTCCAGCAGCCGTCCCGTCGCCATGCCATCGCGAAATTCCAACCGGTTCGCAATGAATCCTTCCACCGCAAAAAACTCGGCCATCGGCCGCAATATGTGCTCCAACAGTTGCCCAACCAGCACGACGCGCTCGCCGTTTCGCACCGCATCGACCAGCTTCTCCACCGACTCGCGCCGCATCCGCGGTTTCAGTTCGTACTGAAAGTACTCTTCGCCGAGAAGATCCAGCCGGTCTCGCGTGATCCCACGCAAGACGCTGTGCAGAAACCGCGTTGCGAATGTCCGGCTCGCCAGATACGACGCCGGCCGCAGCAACCCCACTCCCAGCATGCCCGCGCGCCGTACCCACCGTTCCGAGAAGCTCTGGCTGTTCCAATTGAAGAAACCCACGCTCCGCAGCGCGCTGATCTCCAGCAGCGACCCTTCCACGCGCCAGTACGTCACGCCAGACACACGGGCCGCGCTCTTGCCACTCGATGTTTTGGAAGTTGAAGGCATTTCTTCTTTACGTGCTCGTCCGCTCAGGACGCGGGATACCCTGATTTCCTTTATCCACCTGGGCAGCTTGCGCCGCCGCTTCTATCCCGGAAGCGTTACGGTCCGCTCTACTCGTGCCACTCCCCTAATGCAGACGAACCGTCTGAGATTACTAAACTTAGCATTCCCCAGACCCTTCCCGCAACCACGCTTCCGTGCCTTCGCATTCCTGTCTCCTCGCTCGCTTTCTCTGCTTCACCTCATGTCGCAGAGCCAGTGCTATCGTTGAGGGCGGTCAATTTGTTTCATCGGGCGTAACGCCACCGGCAACGGAGGTCCTTCAATGCGAATTTAACGAGAATTATTCGTCAGTGCGCGCCTCGCGCTTGCTTGTCTCGTGCTTGCCCTCATCGTTCCGTCGGTCTCCACGTCCCACGGGCACCAATCTTCCTCCTCCGCTGCGACCCAAAAGAGCTCCCTGCCCGACTCCCCGAAGCCGAAGGGCGGTACCCCTCCCGCCAAGCTCCCTTCTTAAGAAAACTGGCCGCGTACCTTCACCGTGCCCGCATGGGCGGTGGCCGCCGCCGCTGATCGCAAGCCGAAAGATTTCTTCGTTACCTCGCAATCAGGGAACATCGTGCGAGCGCTATCTTTCGAATACTTTCGAATATCGTCGATTTCTTTCGTGTTTGGTGTATCATTTCGCTGACCACTGAAATCGTTCTCCGCCGCCACAGGAGCGCTTATGGATCGACGCACTCTTTTCAAGTTCGCCGCTGCCACCGGCATGGCCGCCGGCTTCGGCAACGTTCCCCTGAACGCCACGATCCCCGAACACAACTGGGATAAATATGATTTCGGCGCTGGCCCTCCCGTCCCCGACCGCCTCTATCAGGGCCCCTTTCCTCAATACGGCCCCGCCGCCGTGGTTCCTGACAGCGACGTCTCCATGGTCACGACTCCCTCAAAAGACGTCGTTCCCAACTTTGGCATGGGCCTCATGGTCTACGCTTCGGACGACACTGGGCCGCTCCACGTCCCTGGCCAGACCACCGAGCAGACTCTTGAAGATCTGATCAAGCTGCCCTTTGTGCAGAAAATCTATGTCCGTCCGAACTGGCGCGATGTGCAAAAGCAACCCGGCCGTCTTGACTTTCCCGAATGGTGGAAGATCACGTTCGACCTCGCCCGGCAATACGACAAACGAGTCGGTTTTCGCGTCATGTTGGAAAATCCCGATACTCCTGAGCCCGGCATGCCGGCGTTCCTCATCGATAAGGTCCCGTATGTGAAGTTAAAGGGCGAGTGGAAAGGCAATCCTGCGGAGATGCGCTATCGCAAGGACAATCGTGTTCCGCGGTACGAGTACCCAGCCTACCAGGCTGCTTTTCGTGAACTAAATGAACTGCTCGCCGCCGAACTCAATGGCCACCCGCAAGTCGAGTTCATGGACACCATGATGTACGGCTTCTGGGGCGAAGGTCACACTTGGCCCTTCGAAGGAAATCCATTCCCCAGCGATCTTGTCGCCGAGCAGACTTGGGCAGCCATGCTCGAACTGCAACTCCAACTCTGGACGAAAACTCCGCTCGCCACCAACACGCAACCCGACTTCAGCAACGTGGGCAACGCCGCGCTTCTTGACCGCACGATGCGTTCCAATAATTGGCTGCGCACCGATACCATCTTCATCGAAAACACCCAGATCGAAGCCCTGAGCCATCGCCCGCCGTGGGCCGCCGCCATTTGCGAGGTGGGTTTTAGCACCGGCGATCCAAAAGAACTCCGCGTTGACGAAGATGGAATCACCTACAACGAACAGATCGTCTCCCATGCCGCCGACGTCGGTGTGAATTATCTTTCTGTGTGGAGTTGGCACAGCCAGTCCGCCGCCAACCTTCTCAGCTATTACAATCAGTTTCCCGATCCTATCGATCAGGTGGCGCGCCAGATCGGCTACCGCATCCGTCCATCGTTTCTTTGGACTTTCAAGCGTGACGGCGTTCCCGGCCTGGTGATCGGCCTCGCCAATGACGGTATCGCTGCCGTCCCGGGTGTGCTCCGCCTCAGCGTGCTGAGCAACGACGGTAAGGTCCTCGTCTCTGGCTGCGTCGATTCCGGCTATCCCAAGCCAACGGGCATTCATCAAGCTATGCTGGTGCTCCCCGCCGGCTCACAGTGGGAAGGCCTGCGCCTCAAGGCGGAACTCGAGGTCAAAGGCGTTCGTTATCCGGTTCGCTGGGCTTGCCGCCAGAAGGTGAACCCCGATGGCAGCCTGACCTTGCGCCACAATTACAATCCGGATCAACCGCTCGTTTAGAAGCTTTTCGTGGTGTTCCCTGCCGGCGGAGCCGTCTACCGCCCTGCGGGCACCAGTGTCGGCACTGACACGATGACGCCGCCCGGATATTCTTTCGCATGCACTTCGCTCGAGAGCAACACGGCCTTCACCGGCAGGATCCGCCGCAGCACTTCAATCTCCGGCTCGCCCGCGCTCAATGGCAATTGAATCTGCCCTCGGTCTTCTACCGAACGCAACATCGCCATCGAAATCTCGAACCCGTGATACGCGGACTCCCCGTTGCACGGATGTACGCAGCGGTCGTCGTCCAACCACCGCGCCATATCCTCCACATACGGCGGCATGTCCAGGTCGTAGTTCATACAACCCGGCCCGGCATTGATTCCAGACTGTCGGCTGGTCACCGCTCGCCAGCCTCCGCCCGTCAGCACTTCCGCGAATCCCTCCGTGCCGTAAACCGCGATCCGATTCTTCCTCCACCAGTAATCCACTTCCGGCACGTCTGGCGCGCCCGCACCGCATTCAATAATGCCGCGCACGCCGTTTGCGAACTGGATGAATCCTCCGACGTAGTCCGGCGACGGATGATTGTCAGACAGCTTCCCGCGCCCGGCCGCTTGCGCCATCACCCATTCCGCCGCCACTTCGCCGTTGTACCACCGCATGTAATCCACCAGGTGCGTAAACAGGTGCAGGAACCATCCTCCCGCATACGCGTGGATCGTGTGAATCCGGCCCAACGCGCCGCTGTCCACAATCTCCTTCACCTTCGCGTAGTGCTGCCCGTACCGGTGCTGGTGAGACACCACCGTCTTCACTCCGGCATATTCCACCAGCCGGCGGATTTCCATCGCTTCGTTCATGGAAAGCGCCATCGGCTTCTCGTAGGCAATCAGCTTGGCTCCTGACGCGATCCCGACCTTGATCAGTTCCAGCCGGATTGTCGGCGGCGTGCAGAAACAGAAGACGTCCGGCTGAAGCTCCTTCGCCAGCCTTATCGCGTCTGTCGACGCCCTCTGGATTCTGAGTTCCGCGGAGGCTTTGGCCAGCAGTTCCGCGTTCACGTCCGCGATTCCCGCCACTTCAAATCGCGGATTCTTCATGAACGCTTGCGCATGATGCTTCCCGCGCTTGCCGACACCCACAACCATCACCTTGTAGGTTCTCTTTTCACTCATGGCTTTTCTCCGTTCTGCGCTGAGGCCTACCAGCCGAACTTCGCGTCCCATTCCTTCAGCTTTGCAATCGTGTAGTCCACTTCCTCCGCCGTCAGCTCCGGGAACATCGGCAGCGACACGCACTGCGCGGCGTTGGCCTCCGCGTGCGGTACATGTGGATGCGCATCCGCGAGCTTGCCCCACGGGTAGCCTTCCTGCTGGTGGATCGCGATTGGGTAGTGCTGCTTGGCGTCGATCCCGTTCTCAACGAGGAACTGCGTCAAATGGTCGCGCTTGTGGTGCTCGATCACGTACAAGTGATAAACGTGCCTGTATCCGGGCAGTTCCTTCGGCAGCTTGAAGCTGGTTCCCTTCAATCCATCGGTGTACCGCTTCGCCCATGCCCGCCGCTGATCGGTCCACTTCGTGATGTGCTTCAGCTTGACGCTCAGAAATCCCGCATGCAGATCATCCAGCCGGCTGTTGAACCCGAAGGAGTGCACCGAGCGCTTCACCGATCCGTGATTCCGCAAACGCCGCACGGTCTGGTCGATGTCGTCGCGGTTTGTGACCACCGCCCCGCCGTCCCCAAACGTTCCCAGGTTCTTCTGGATGATGAAACTGGTACACACCGCGTCGCTCAATTCGCCCTGTTTGAATCCATCCCCATACGCATCGATGGACTGCGCGTTGTCCTCCACCACCCACAACTTGCGCTTCTTGGCGATCTCATTGATCGCCTTCATGTTTGCGCAGTGTCCATACAGGTGGACCGGCACGATCCCTACCGTCCGCGGCGTAATCGCCGCCTCGATCTTCGCCGGATCGATGTTATTCGTCACCGGATCGCTGTCGACAAACACCACCTTCCCGCCCGCGATCCAGATCGCTTCCGCCGTTGCAAAAAACGTGTTCGCCGTGGTGATGACTTCTTCCCCTGGCTTCAGCCCCAGCGCAAAAAATACCAGCCACAGCGCGTCCGTCCCCGAGTTCACCCCAATCGCATGCTTCATCCCGAAGTACTGCCCGAGTTCCTTCTCGAAGCGCCCCAGCGTCGGTCCCATTACGTACGCTTCGCTCTCTAACACCGCATGAAAGGCGTCGTCGATTTCTCTCTTGATGCTGTGATACTGGCGGGCGTGCCCGTAAAACGGCACTTTCAACTTCGCGGCTACTGTCGTTGCTGGCATACATCCTCCTCGAATTCGCGGAGACTTCTTCTCCGCCGGCGTTCATCGGAGGCCAGTCCAACGTCGTCTCGTTGCAGGAGCCCGTAGCCAGCCCCGAACTTGTCTCGAGGTTGCTTCCTCCCGGTAGGGATGACACTTCGGGGAGACAAGCAGCTGACTTATACCTCTATTGAATCGTTTTAGAAGTGACCATTGTCACAGTTAAGCTTGCGGGCCCGCTGGACTTCCCGAACCTGCAGCGCGCACCAACAAATATGGCTTGACAACTCATACTCTAGTAGTAGACTCGCCTACATGTGTAGTAGCATACGAGAGGAGCCGCCGCCTGTATGCCGGAACCGAAACTCGCAAAACTCGAGCTGCAAATCATGGACGCGCTTTGGACCCGAGGCCAGTCCTCCATCCGTGAAATTCAGGAGTCTTTCCCCGAAAAAGACCGGCCCGCCTATACCACGGTCCAAACCACCGTTTACCGGCTGGAAGCCAAGAAAGCCGTGCGCCGCGTCCGAAAGGTCGGCAATTTCCACATTTTCGAGGCCGCGCTTTCCCGCAATGCTGCTCAGCGCAAGCTCGTCGACGACCTTCTCGCGCTCTTTGGCGGCCGCGCCCAACCGGTGATGGCTCGCCTGATCGAATCCGGCAGTCTCACCCTTGAAGACGTCAGGGAGGCGGAAAAACTTCTTCGAAAACTCGCGAACAAGGAGAGATCGAAATGACCCTGAGCCCCTCCACTTGGCCTGTTCTTGCCACCGCTCTCGCGAATCACCTTTGGCAATCCACATTGTTCCTGGCTGCCGCTGCCCTTCTGACCGCCTTCTTCCGCAAGAATCACGCTCGCGTCCGCTATTGGATCTGGTTGGCTGCGTCCGTGAAGTTCTTGCTTCCCTTTTCCTGGTTGATCGCCTTTGGCAGCCGCTTGTCATGGTTCCGTAGGGTCGAGAGCGCGCCGCCCGCGTTCACCACCTTCGACACTCTCGGCACGCTCTTCAATCCAACTGCCTCGGTTGTACCGCACACAGCTCCGCACGCCGGTCTGAACCTCATCCACCTTCTTCCCGTACTCCTGACGACTTGGCTTTGCGGCTCCGTGCTTCTGATCGCCTTTTGGGTCTTCCGCTGGAAACAGGTGGCCACCATCGTTCGCGCCGCTGAGCCTCTTCGATCCGGTCGTGAGGCCGAAACGCTTCAGACCTCAACCCAGGCTCTTCGCGTTTCGGTCCATGTGAATCTGCTTTCCACCAGCGCTTCTCTGGAACCCGGCATCTTCGGCGTTTTCCGTCCCACGCTCGTTTGGCCCTCTGCAATCTCCGTTCACTTCAGCGATTCCCATCTTCGGTCCATTCTGGCTCACGAACTTTGCCACGTGCGCCGCCGAGACAATCTCACTGCCATGCTGCACAGCCTTGTCGAATCGCTGTTCTGGTTTCATCCATTGGTCTGGTGGCTCGGCGCTCGCCTCATCGAGCAGCGCGAACTCGCCTGCGACGAAGAAGTCATCGCGTTCGGCACTGACCGCCGTGTTTACGCGGAAAGCATCCTCAAGGTCTGCGAATTCTGCACCTCTCCGCCCCTCGCCTGTGTCTCCGGCGTCACCGGCGCAGACCTGAAACGTCGCATCTCGAGAATCATGAAGGAGAACCGAATGACGAATCTCAATCTCGCCAAGACGATCTGGTTATCTGTCGCGGGAGTCGCCACCGTCGCCATCCCCGTCGGCTTTGGGATCTTGCATGCTCCGCCAAGCGGTGCAACGCAGGTATCCCCAGTTCCCGCCAACGAGAGTCTCGCCTACCGCGACGTCTCGATTCAACATGCCCAGCCCGGAGCCACCATGATGGGCAACATCGGCAGGCCGGATGGCTTTCGCATTGAGAATCTGACCCTCGAGCAGATCATCTCCAACACTTACAATGTCGAATCATTTCAAATCTCGGACGGGCCAGCATGGCTTGCTTCCGACAAATTCGACATTCACGGCAGGATCGACGAACTCACGCAGCGTCAACTTGCCTCTCTGAGCCAGGAGCAGCGCAGTCTCGAACGGGTCGCTATGATGAAAGCGCTTCTCGCTGATCGCTTCGCTCTTCGCGTCCATCAGGAAAGCCGCATCATGCCGACCTATTCCCTCGTCGTCGCCCCCGGCGGCCCCAGGCTGAAGAAGGCCGTTCCAGGTGACACTTACCCAGACGGCCTCAGAGATTTCGACGGCCACCCCGTAGGTCCCCACATGATGCAAATCGCCACCGGTATGTTCACCGTGCAGGCCTTGTCCATGCCTATGATCGCCCGCCTGTTAACGCAACAGATGAACCGCAGCGTCTTCGACAATACTGCGCTGCAGGGTGAGTACGATTTCGTTCTGAAGTGGTCCCCGGACGAATCTCAGCCTGCCGCCCTGCGCGGCACCTCAAGTTCCCCCGGGCCCTCCATTTTCAACGCGATTCAGGATCAACTCGGTCTGGAGCTCCAGCCCACCACCGGTCCCGTCGAAGTTCTTGTCATCGATCATGTCGAGGCACCCAAAGAGAACTAGCGAGCCCCCACTATGGTGCAGTTTCATCTGCCAGCAAAAAAAGTGGCCCTGCAGTCATCCTGCAGGGCCACCGGTAGTCTGTCTGGGATTGGCTGAAGGCGCGTGCGCCTTATGCGAATCCTTGCTTCGCTAGGGGCTTATCAGCTCACGCCTTAAGCCTCAGCCACCTCACGTTTACCACTTAAATCCGAATTTTTCATTGTTGTGGATCATCCTCCTTTCCCGTGTACGCACATACTACGGACAACCCGATTGGGGCGCAACACCGAAATTGCTGTATGTGCTGCAACCGAACACACCGATCTCTTCAGGCAGAATGTCTGCCGCTTCAAAACCAGAATCGATCCTGGAACGGGGTGCTCCAGATTCGTCTTCGACCTGGGTCTTGGGTGTTTCTACACGCCCCAGCCGTATTTCTCCGCGTGCTCGAATGTCCGTTGCATTTCCTGGTGCAGAATCTCCAGGAACGTCGATGCCGCCACCTTCTTCGTCCCCGGCTGCGCAATATCTTCCGTGCGATAACCCGCCCCCAACACGCGCGTCAATGACTGCTCGACCCAATCCGCCTCGAGGCCCAGTCCAAACGTATCGCGAAGCATCATTGTCGCGCTCAAGATCGACCCAATCGGGTTCGCCACGTCTTTCCCGGCGAGCGTCGGCGCCGATCCGTGAATCGGCTCAAATAATGGCGCGCTCGTCCCGAAACTTGCTGACGGAATCAGCCCGATCGACCCCACCAGTGCTGCCGCCTCGTCGCTCAAAATGTCGCCGAACATATTCGTGGTCAGGATCACGTCAAACTGCGTCGGCCGCAGCATCAATTGCATCGACGCATTGTCCACGTACATATGCTCCAGCTTCACCGCGGGATACACCGCGCCCATCGCCGTCACCGTCCGCCGCCACAACTGCGAACTCGTCAACACGTTGTGCTTGTCCACCGAACACAGCCGCCGCGAACGCGCTTCCGCCCGCGTGAAGCCGAACGTCGCGATCCGTTCGATCTCCGGCGTCGAGTAGCTCTCCGTGTCGAACGCCCGCTCCACTCCGCCTTCCACTGCGTTCCCGCGTTCGCCGAAGTACATTCCTCCGGCCAGTTCCCGCACAATCTCGATGTCCAGTTCGCCCAGCCGTTCCGGCCGTAGCGGAGAAATTCCGCGCAGCGGCTCGATCAGTTTTACCGGCCGCAGGTTCACGTACAGCCCCAGCCCCTTGCGTAGGCCGAGCAGTCCCGTCTCGCATCTTTTCCCAACCGGCAATCCGTCCCACTTCGGCCCCCCCACCGCGCC
>Ga0335083_10009008_pt1 | contig 12144 bp, 7 predicted proteins | sample Lox_Sample_42_FD_206716 | JGI IMG/M metagenome (GOLD analysis project Ga0335083, IMG submission 206716) | Soil microbial communities from Loxahatchee National Wildlife Refuge, Florida, United States - Lox_Sample_4.2 | ecosystem: Environmental > Terrestrial > Soil > Wetlands | place: USA: Florida... | reverse complement strand
AGCGAGGTCGCGATTGCCGCGGTCGATGAGGCGCTGCTCGATCTTGCGCCGAACACCAGCTGGGAGCTGCTCGAGGCGATGATGGGGCAGCGCGGACTCGAGGTCTGGACCTCGACCGCGCAGATGCAAGTGGTCGGCAAACGGCACTACGGGCGCAAGGCGATCCCGCATGGCGGCGGCGGCGGCCGCGAGACGAGTCGCGCGCGGCAACTGTTCGACTCCCTGCTGGCCTGGCAGCCGCGCGTGACGCTCGATGAGCAGGGCGAGGCACGCGTCACGATCCCGCTCAACGACTCGCTCTCGGCGTTCCGTATCGTGGCCGTGGCGCACAGCGGCGCCGAGCGCTTCGGCACGGGCAGCGCGAGCATCCGCACCACGCAGGACCTGATCCTGCTGTCGGGCCTGCCGCCGCTGGTGCGGGAGGGCGATCGCTATGCGGCGACCTTCACGGTGCGCAATACCACCGACCAGGTTCTCACCGCGCACGTGCAGCCCTCGAGTCGCGCCATCGCAGAGCCGCTCGCCGCGCTCGAGGCGCACATCCCCGCAGGCGCGGCACGCGACCTCACCTGGACCGTGACCGTTCCCGTGGGTCTCATCCGCATCGACTGGGACGTCACCGCGAGCGCCGGCGCGGCGCGCGATCGCCTCAAGGTGAGCGAGACGGTGATCCCCGCCTTCCCGGTCCGCACCTACCAGGCGACCATCGGTCAGCTGACCCAGCCGCTCACGATGCCGGCCGCCATCCCGCACGGCGCGCTTCCCGGGCGCGGCGGACTCGAGATCACGCTCGAGGCGAGGCTCGGCGACAATCTCGACGGCGTGACCGAGTACATGGCTGCGTACCCGTACGTCTGTTTCGAGCAGCTCGCCTCGCGGGCGGTGGCGCTGCATTCGCGCGCAGCGTGGGATGCGCTCATGGCACGCCTGCCGGCGTACCTGGACGAGGACGGCCTGGTGAAATACTTCCCGAGCGATCGGCTGCGGGGCGATGACGGACTGACCGCGTACCTGCTCGCCATCGGCAGCGAGGCGGGCTGGCCGATCGGGGCCGAGCAGGATCGCCTGCTGCACGCGCTGACGCAGTTCGTCGAAGGCAAGCTGGTGCGCTACTCGGCGCTGCCGACGGCCGACCTCTCGATCCGCAAGCTGCAGGCGATCGATGCGCTGTCGCGCTACGGCGCGGCGCGGGCCGACATGCTGGACAGCATCACGGTCGAGCCGAATCTGCTGCCGACCTCGGCGCTCCTTGACTGGGTCGGGATCCTCGAGCGTACACCGGGCATCGGCGCCGCCGCGGACAAGACGCACGCGGCACTCGGCATGCTGCGTGCGCGGCTCAACTTCCAGGGAACCACCATGGGCTTCTCGAGCGAGCGCACCGATGCGCTGTGGTGGCTCATGGTCTCTGCCGATTCGAACGCGAATCGCATGCTGCTCGCGGTGCTGGACCGGCCGGAGTGGCGCGAGGACATCCCGCGACTGGTGCGCGGGGCGCTCGGACGGCAGCTCTCCGGTCATTGGAGCACGACGGTCGCCAATGCCTGGGGTGTACTCGCGATCGGGAAGTTCTCGCGGGCATTCGAGTCGACGCCCGTCACGGGCGAGACCTCCGTGCACTACGCGAGCCACGAGGAGCAGGTGGCCTGGCCGCGGCCTGCCGCCGCCCCGGTGCTCAGCCTGCCGTGGCAAGGCGGCACACAGGTGCTCGATGTCAGGCACTCGGGCGGCGGCGCGCCGTGGCTCATGGTGCGTGCGACGGCGGCATTGCCGCTCGAGAAGCCGCTGTCGACCGGATTCAAGGTGACGCGCAGCGTGACGGCCGTCGAGCAGCATCGGCAGGGGGTCTACACGCGTGGCGACGTGCTGCGGGTGCATCTGGATCTGGAGGCCCAGTCGGACATGACCTGGGTGGTGGTCGATGATCCGATCCCGGCCGGCGCGACCGTACTCGGGAGTCTCGGTGGACAGTCGCAGCTTCTCAGGCGCGATGACCAGCGGACGGGGTGGGCCTGGCCCGCCTTCGAAGAGCGCCGTTTCGACGGTTATCGGGCGTACTACCGCTTCGTCCCCAAGGGGCACTGGACGGTCGAGTACACGGTGCGCCTCAATAACCCCGGCACCTTCCGGCTGCCGGCGACACGCGTCGAGGCGATGTACGCACCCGAGATGCTCGGCGAGCTGCCCAACTCCGCCGTGACGGTGCTGCCGGCCACGCCATGAGGCTTTCCCGAATCCTCCGGCGCCTCGCGGCGCTGGTCCTCGGGCTGCTGGCGGTCGCAGCCGCCGGGGTCGTACTCGCGATGCTGTGGCCGGTGACGGTGCCGGATTTCGCGGCGGTGCGCGCCGCCTACGCGCCCTCCGATGCATGGCTGCTCGATCGTCACGGCGCCACCATCGATTCGCGGCGCGTGCGCATGGACGTGCGGCGCCTCGACTGGGTGCCGCTCGAGCAGGTTTCCCCGGCGCTCGTGACGGCGATCGTCGCCGGGGAGGACCGGCGCTTCTACGAGCACCACGGCGTCGACTGGGAAAGTGTACTCGGCGCCGTGCACGACGAGGCGTTCGCGCACCGGCGGCGCGGGGCGAGCACCATCACGATGCAGCTCGCCTCGCTCCTGCGGCCGCGACATCGCGCCGGCGACGTGGATGGTCTCATCGACAAGCTGGCGCAGATGCGCGCGGCGCGCGCGTTCGAAGCACACTGGAGCAAGCGCGAGATCCTGGAAGCCTACCTCAACCTCCTCGAGTACCACGGTGAGCTGCAGGGGGTGGGTGCGGCGGCGGCGCGCCTCGCCGGCAAGACCCCCGCGGGGCTGTCGTTGCCGGAGAGCCTGCTGCTCGCCGCGCTCCTGCCGAACCCGAACGCAAGCCCCGCGCGGCTGGTCGCGCGCGCCTGCGCACGCGCGCGCGAGGCGGCGCTCGGGATCGGCTGCGAGACCCTGCAGACGCAGGCCGCATCGATGCTCGCCGCCGATCAGGACGTCGTCAGCGATCATCTGGCGCCGCAACTCGCGCAGACACTCCTCAAGGCGCCCGGCCAGCGCGTATCCACGACCCTCGATGCGCGGATCCAGCGACTGGCGCGCGACGCCCTGCGCAATCATCTGGCCGCACTCGCCGATCACAACGTGCGCGATGGCGCGGCGCTGGTGGTCGACAACGACAGCGGCGAGGTCCTGGCTTACGTCGCATCGGCGGGTCAGGCCTCGCGCGCCGGCGCGGTCGACGGGGTGCGGGCGGCGCGGCAGGCGGGCTCGACGCTCAAGCCCTTTCTCTACGAGCTCGCCCTCGAGCGGCGCTACCTCACGGCGGCCTCGCAGTTGTCCGATACGCCCCTCACCGTCGATACCGCAACCGGGCTCTACATCCCGCAGGATTACGATCACGACTTCAAGGGCCTGGTGAGCGTGCGGACCGCGCTGGCCGGTTCCCTCAACGTACCGGCGGTGCGCACGCTCGTGCTGGTCGGCGTGGAGCCCTTCCGCAACCGTCTGCACGACCTCGGCTACGATGTGCGCGAGGACGGCGCGTACTACGGCTATTCGCTCGCGCTCGGATCGGCGGAGGTTTCGTTGTGGCAGCAGGCCGCGGCCTACCGCACGCTGGCGCGCGGGGGCCTCGCCTCGCCCCTCACCCTGACTCCGCGACGCAGCGAGTCGGTGCGCCTGTTACCGGCCGATGCGAGCTTCGTCGTCGCCGACATTCTGGGCGATCCGGCAGCGCGTGCCGTCACCTTCGGGCTCGACAGCCATCTGCATACCCCGTTCTGGGCCGCCGTGAAGACCGGCACCAGCGAGGATATGCGCGACAACTGGTGTATCGGCTTCTCGAGGCAGTTCACGGTCGCGGTGTGGGTGGGCAACTTCGAGGGGGATTCCATGCACGCGGTGAGCGGCGTCACGGGCGCGGCTCCCGTCTGGTACGACCTGATGACGGCGCTGCACGCGGGTCTCCCCTCCGCGCCGCCCGCTGCGCCCGCGGGCGTGCGCTCGATCCTCACGCGGTTCTCGCCGGCGGTGGAGCCGCCGCGCCGCGAGTGGTACCTCGAGGGCGCCGTAATGACGACGCGCGAGAGCGCGGCGCTGCCGGCGCAGGCGCTGCCGGGAATCGAGAGTCCCGCGGATGGCATGGTCATTGCGCTGGATCCCGACATACCAGTCGCGCACCAGCGCGTGTTGATCTCGGTGCGCGGCGCCGCGCGCGGGATGCAGCTGAAGCTCAACGGCCAGCCGCTCGGTTCCCCGGACGCACCGCAGTTCTGGACGCCGCGCGCGGGGGTGTATCGGCTCATTCTGGAGGACGCGGCCGGAAGCACGCTCGGGGTCGTGCATTTCAGCGTGCGCGACTCGCCTGAGGGCGATGGTTGAGTGAGACGCCGGGTGCGCGGTCGCGCGGGTCAGAGCCTCACGTAAATGCGCCGGCGGTCCATCGCGTAGGCCACCGCCCAGCAGCACAGCATGTAGGCGACCGCATAGAGGAGCGACCCGGCCTTGGCTCCGGCCCAGGAGGCGAACCCGTCCGCATACACCCGGTCGAGCACGCTCTGGCCGCCGACGTGAATCATGTGCAGCACCTTCTCACCCGCCTCGCTGAGGAGATAGATGATGAGCGTATTGCGGCCGAACACCTCGAAGAATGAGGTCCAGCTGTGCCGCGGCGTCTGCGGGACCAGATAGACGAGGGCCGCCAGCACGCCGAGATCGATTCCCACCGTGCACAACACGAAGGAGCTGGTCCAGAGCTTCTTGTTGATCGGAAAGACCGTATCCCACCACAGGGCGAGCAGCACGCAGGCGGCCCCGGTCAGGACGAGACTCACGAGCGTGCGGCCACCCGTGCCGCGCTCGCGCACGAAGCGCGCCGCGAGGTAGCCGGCGAGCACGTTCACGATCGCCGGCAGCGTGCTCAGGATTCCTTCCGGATCGAAGGCCACGCCCTCGCCGTGGTACATGTGCGCTTCGCCGAGCACGAGCTTGTCGAGCTTGATCCCGGCGTTGCCGGCGAGCGAATAATCGCCGCAGGCGTGCATCAGCCACCAGTAGCCGAGCAGCGCGCTGACTGCAAAAACGATGGCGCCGGTGCGGCGGCCGTAGTGCACGATGAGCGCCGCGGCGCCGTAGCCGAGGGCGATGCGCTCGAGCACGCCGAAGATACGGGTGTGCGAGATGGGGGCCGCGATCACGTGTCGCGCGGCATCGATCCTGAAGAACGGAAACCAGTAGAGCAGGTACCCGCACAGGAAGATGAGAGCGGTGCGTGTCAGCACCTTGCGCAGGAATGCCGCCTCGCCGAGCCGTTCGTACTTCTCGAGCGTGAAGGCGAGCGAGGTGCCGACCACGAACATGAAGGTCGGAAACACGACGTCCGTCAGCGTCAGTCCGTCCCATTGCGCGTGCAGCAGCTGCGCGTAGGATTGGCCCTCACCGATCTGCAGATTCACGACGATCATCAGCGCGAGCGTGAGGCCACGCATCACATCGATCGCCGTCATCCGGCTTTCCAGCGGTCTCACGGCGACGCGGCTATCCCAGAACGACGAACACGAGGGGCAGCACCGTTCCGCAGCCGAGCAGCACCCAGCACAGCTTCCTCTGGCGGCTCTGGGTCAGGGCGATCCAGAGCCCGAGCGATGCCGAGGCCGTGAGTCCCAGGGCGACCAGCAGCAGGAACACCTTGAGGGCCCGCGTCCCGACTGACGTCGATTCATCGTGGTCGTGATCGTGGTCGTGATCCGCGCCGGGAGGCTCGGCGGCGGGCTTGGCGTCGGGGGGTGCGGGCGCGTCTGCGTGCTGATGCGCGTGGTGATGCTCCAGGGCCTGGTCCTTGTGCACCGAGCTCAGCTTCTCGACCCAGGCGTAGGGGTGATAGTCGCCATGGGCCTCGTGCAGACTGAAAAGCTGCACCGCGCCGGTGAGGCACATGAAGATCAGGCTGGGCGCACACAGCAGACCGATGTAGGTGTGCCAGCGGCGCAGGACCGTGCCGTTCATTTTCCCTGGATCATCCGCTGCGTCACTGCCCACGTCATATCGATGGTGCTGACGTGGCCATAGCCGTCGAGGGCGATCTCCTTGCCGGATTTCCCGTCGGGCGAGGCGTAGACCCATACGCCGGTGTTGTCATTCGGTTTTCCGGTGCAGTGAATCTGCACCAGCACGAAATGCGGACGCACCACGGCGTAGGACACGCGCTTCTTCGTTCCGACGACCACGAATGTCAGGACGTTACCGACCAGCACCCCCTGCGAGCCGACGACGCCGGTGCCGGGGATGACCGGGTACGACGGACCTCCGGCCGAGTGACATTCGGGATCGTTCAGGGCCGCCTTCGGCAAGCCCCCCGTCGAGCCGCCACCGGCGGCGGCGGCCATGGGAGCGGAGCCACCTGTGCCACCGGCGCCGCTCGTGCCGGTTGAGCTGTTTGCTCCGCCGGCATCACCGGACCCGCCGGCGGCGCCCGCGGCGCTGCTGTCCGACAGCGCCCCACAGGCCTGCAGGTGGTTCTCGCGGGCGGCGTCAGCCATCTCGGCCATCTTCTGCGGGAAGACCACACACGCGTTGTAGTGGTTGTCGTAGTTGTCCTGCCAGTTCATCGGATCGGTGTTCGCCTGACACTCCGGGTGGCTTTTCATGAGCCGGTACTGCTGCACGGCGCGCCGTGCGTACGCTGTGCAGCGATCCTTGGTTGCCTGATCGGGTCCGGCGGAGGCGGCCTGCGCGGCCACGACCAGCGCGATGCTCGTCAGTATCGTGTGGAGAAGGGTTCGCCGCGTCGCCCTGGTGCCCATCTTGTTTTTCTCCCCGTCGATGGAGCGTCCTGCGCGCGCCCCTGCGATGACGACAATAGCATTTGTCCCCGGCGGGGAGACAGCGCTCAGAGTCTGAGGCGCACGCCGAGGAACGCCTCGAGAGGCGCCGCGGGGCTCAGGAACCGGTTATCGACGCCCGGGCCGTTGGTGAGGGCGCCGGGCGGAATGCCGGGTGCGCCGACGCCCGTCGGGTCGCTGAGGATTCCCCAGGTGGCGTAGGCGCGATTGAAGAGATTGTCGATCGCTGCGAACACCTCGAGATGCGCCGTCGGCCGGTACGTCGAGTGCAGATGCACCACCGCATAACCCGGAATCCGCGGCAGCAGGTTGGCCTCATCGCCCACGTAGCTGACGCCGCTCCTCACCTCGAGTGTCGCGCCGAGCGACCACGCGGGAGTCAGCGTGTAGTCGAGACCGGCTTTCAGCCGGTGCTCCGGAATCCCCGGCAGCCGGTCGCCCGGCTCGACCTCAATGTCTCCGTGCGCGTCGCGGAAGGGATTGGAAGGCGAGGGGACGAGGAGCGGGGAGCGGAACGTGGCGTCCACGAGGCTGTAGTTGAAAAAAGCGGACCAGCGGCTGCCCTGGCAGCGCAGCCCGGCCTCGACGCCCTGGCGGCGCGTGTCGCCGATGTTCTGGAAGAATCCCTGGCTGACCGAGGTCGCGATGCCGTAGATGTCATCGTGCAGCAGCGTGCGGAACAGGCCGAGGTTCCAGCTCCATGAGCCGCAGCGCGCCGCCGCGGCGCCCGAGCCGCGCGCGCCGAGCTCCGCGGTATGTGCGATCACCTGGCGCAGGCCCGGCGGATCGCCCGCGAGGTTGGTCGGCAACAGGCAGGGTGCGAGTGGATTGGAGCATTCGATCTCGCTCGCCGTCGGCGTGCGGGTGTTGACGGCGATGCCGCCATAGACGGTGGCCACAGGCAGCAGGCGCCAGGTCGCCCCGAGGGCGGGATTGAAGTGCACGAAGCGGCTGCTGCCGGAGAGATCGGTACCGAGCTGGTCGGCGAGGCCGAGATGCGCGACGTTGTAGCGTCCGCTCGCCGTCACGGTGAGGCCGGGCGCGACGTCGAAGGCGTCGGTGAGATAGGCGCCCACGGTCTGGTTGACCGAGTCGACGCTCACCGGAGTCGCGTCGCCGTTGGCGATGGCCGCCGCCGAGCCCTCCGGCGTATCGACGCTGAGATCCGAGGGCTGCACCAGGAGCCCGGCGCCGATCACGCCGAGCTCCTCGGCGGTGTAGAAACGGGTCGTGGCGTAGTCGACCGCGGCGCCGACGCTCAGCTGATTGCCGTGGCCGAGCACGGCGGCATCGGAGGAGAGCTGCAGCGCGAGACCGCGACCGTAGGCGTGGATCGTCTCGAAGTCGTTCGCGCCGATCGGGACGCTGCCGCCCTGGGACAGATCGGGCAACGTCTGCCCGGCCGCATTGGTGAGCGGCGTCACGCCGTCCGGCTGACACAGGGCTCCCGGCACCGTCGTGCACGCGAGGTAGCCGGTCGTATTGCCGTTGGCGACGCTCTGGGCGTAGTCGCGGTCATAGGCGACGCCCTCGAGCGACCAGCGCTCGGCGAGCCGCAGGGTGGCGTTCAGCGTGAGGAAGCCGAGTGTGTTGTGGTTGCTCTGCGGTCCGGTGAAGGCCAGTGCACGGCTGAGCGCCAGCTCCTGCACGGGAGCCGCCCCCTGGCCCCGCAGCGTGTTGTCGGCACGCGTGTAGCTCAGGTCGAGCGTTCCCGCCTCGCCGTGCGCGCTGGCCACCGCGTAGAGCGAGCGGATGCGATCGCCGGAGAAGTCCCGCCAGCCGTCGGAGTCGAGCGCCTTGCCGGCGACATAGAAGCCGAAGGCGCCCGAGTGCGCGCCGAACTGACCGACGGCGGAGCGGTTGCCGTAGGAGCCCCCGCTGAGCTCGAGGGCGGTGTCCTCGTAGGTGAAGCCGTTCTTCATGGTCACGGAGATCGCCCCGCCGAGCGCGTTGAGTCCATAGAGCGGGTTCGAGCTCGCGAGCTGCACCTGCCCGATCGCGGCATCGGGAAAGAGATCCCAGTTGACGGTGTCGCCGAAGGCTTCGTTGATGCGTACGCCGTTCTGATAGACGGCGAGTCCCTGCGGCGTACCGAGTACCGGGGAGGCCTCGAAGCCGCGATAGAGAATGTCCGGCTGGAAGGGGTCGTCGAGGTCGTCGCCGATGCTCACGCTGCCGAGAGCGGCGTTGAGCGCCCGGGTGAGGCTCGCCGGCCCCTGGCGCGTCAGATCCTCCGCCGAGAGCACCGCCACGTTGGCGGGAATCCTGTCGATGTCGATCGGGGTGCCGGGCAGCGGCGTGCCGGTGACGACGACCTGCTGCGGCTCGGCTGCACTCCCTTGCGGCCCCACGGCCTCATCCGCCGCGCCGGCGCGAGCAGCCCAGCCGCCGGCCGCAACGGCGAGCGCGAGCGGCGCCAGGTGTGCGGCTCGCGGCGATCGGCGTGGCTCGTGAAGGATGGAGCTCCCCTGGTCTGCTGTGCGCCCGGCGTGCGCGCGCGGCGCTGGCCCGCGGGTCGGGAATTCGGTATAGCTGAGCCGCTATGGATATCCCGAATACTCTCGCCAATCCCGGGCGCCGCAGCAAGCGCCGGCGCGCGCGGCAGCTTGCGGCCGCGCTCGCCTGCGCTCTTGCACTCGGCGGCTGCGCCGTCAACCCTCGCTGCCCGCCCGTCGCGCCGCCACCCGACAACGCGCTGCGCTACGTGCCCGCCGACTGGAGCGCGCTTCCCGGCTGGAGCACGGACCGCCTCGAGGAGGCGTGGCCGGCGTACCTGGAGAGCTGCCGCGACCTGCGCTTCCGCGCCGTGTGGACCGCAGTGTGCACGGCCGCGCAGGCGCTCGCACCGGACGCGACGGCCGCGGACATACGCGGCTATTTCCAGCAGTACTTTGGCGCCTACCGGCTGCGCCGCGGAGCGGACCCCAGGGCGCAGACGACGGGGCTCGTCACGGGTTACTACGAGCCGCTGCTCAAAGGCGCGCGCGCCCCGTCCGCGCAGTTCAGCGCCGCCCTCTATGCGCCACCGGACGATCTGCTCACCGTCGATCTCGCCTCGCTCTACCCGGAGCTCAAGGGCAAGACCGTGCGGGCCCGGCTCGACGGCCGCCGCGTGGTGCCGTACTACACGCGCGCCGAGCTCGGCGCCGATGCAGCGCTGCGCGGCAAGGAGCTGCTGTGGGTGGACAGCGCGCTCGATGCCTTCACGCTCGAGATCCAGGGCTCGGGCCGCGTGCAGCTCGCCGACGGCGAGACCATCCGGGTGCAATACGCCGACCAGAACGGTCAGCCCTATCACTCGATCGGCCGCTATCTCGTCGACCAGGGACTCCTGACCGTCGATCAGGCGACCCTGCCGGGGATCCGTGAGTGGCTCGAGGCGCACCCCGAGCGGATGCAGGAAGTGCTCGATGCGAACCCGAGCGTGGTCTTCTTCAAGGAGACGCCGCTTGGCGACCCGCACGAAGGTCCGCGGGGTGCCGAAGGGGTGGCGCTCACGGCCGGCCGCTCGATCGCCGTCGATCCGGCCTTCGTGCCGCTCGGCGCACCGGTATTTCTCGCGACGACCTTCCCCGCCACCGACTCACCGCTCGAGCGCCTGGTCATCGCCCAGGACACGGGCGGCGCCATCCGCGGCGCGCCGCGCGCGGATTTCTTCTGGGGGACGGGCGATGCGGCCCGGGATCTGGCCGGCAGGATGCGCCAGCAGGGACAGATGTGGCTGCTCTGGCCCCGCGGGCTGCCGCTGCCGCAGCCCCCGCACTAGCCGCGCGCCCGCGCCCCTCTCACAGCGGTCCGTTGAGTGCGTGCATGAGCGCCGCGGTGTCGGCGAGGCGCTGCGCCTCGGCGTGGCTGCGATCGAGCGCCGTCGCGAGCTCCTGGCGGTGCGCATCGAGGAGCGAGTATTCGCTGATGCCGCCTGCCGCGAAGCGCTGCTGCGCGATCGCCGCGCTCGCCGCCGACTGCTCCGCAGCCAGCGCGCGCGCGCGCAGGGTGAGCGCATCGGCCTCGAGCACGCGCAGGCTGTCGGCGACCTGCTGCAGCGACTCGAGCACGGTCTCCTGGTAGGCCGCGGCGGCGGCATCGTAGGCGGCGACCGCCGAGCGCTTGCGCGCGTGCAGCTCACCGCCGTGGAAGATCGGCTGCAGCAGGCTCGCGCCGACGCTCCACACGTTGGTGCCGTCGACGAGCTGCGAGGCCTGCGAGCGCTCGGAGCCGAGCGAGCCGGAAATCGTCAGGTGAGGGAACAGGTTCGCCGTCGCGACGCCGACGTTGGCGCTCGCTGCGTGCCAGAGCGCCTCCGAGGCGCGCACATCGGGACGGCGCTCGATGAGCTCCGAGGGCAGCGCCAGCGGTACCTCCCCGGGTAAGGTGAGATCGGTGAGTGTGAAAGCCGGGATGGCCGCGGCGGACGGTGGCTTGCCGGTGTAGACGGCCAGCTGATGATCGATCGTCTGGCGCTGGGCCTCGAGCGGCGGCAGCGTGGCGCGCAGTTGCTCGAGCTGGGTGCGCTGTGCCGCAAGATCGCTTTGAGCGATTCCGCCTTCGCGATAGCGCTCCTCGGCGATGGCGAGCTGCCGGCTCGCGGCGGCGAGGATCGCGTGGGTGTAGCGCAGCTGCGCCTCGAGATCGGCCTGGCGGATCGCCGCGGCGACCACGTTCGCGGCCAGCATCAGCTGGATCGACTGAGCCTCGTAATCCTGGTACTCGGCCTGCGCGCGCGCGCCCTCCACGAAGCGCCGATTGGCGCCGAGCAGATCGAGCGTGTAGGACACGTTGACCTGGGCATTGAAGAGGTTGAAGGGCGGCGGCTGGGGAATGTTGGTGAAGCCGAAGGCCGCCGGGTCCACCCGCTCGCGGGTGGCGCCGAGCTCTGCGTCCGCCTGCGGGTAAAGGGTGCTGCCGGTTGCCGCGCTGAGATCCGCCTGCGCCTCGCGCAGCCGCGCGCGCGCCTCGAGCGCCGTCGGGCTGTGCGCGAGCGCCGCGCTCACCAGCTCATCGAGTGCTGCACAGTGAAAGGATTCCCACCAGTGCGCCGGGAGTGGCGCGCCGCTCAGGAAGCGCTGCGTCCCGCCGCCCGCGGCAGCGCTCGCCGCGGTCGCCTCGGGTTGCGCGCCGGCGGTGTATTGCGCGGCCGGCGGCGCCGCCGGGCGGCGGAACTGCGGACCCATGGCACAGCCGGCGACCAGGGTCGCGCAGGCCAGCAGCGGGAGCGTGAGTCGCATGCGAGTCTCCGCGTCAGTCGAGCGTGCGCCGGTAGAAGCGCAGCGCCACGAACATGACGACGACGATGAACAGTCCGATCGGCCAGACAT
>Ga0335083_10009007_pt1 | contig 12145 bp, 6 predicted proteins | sample Lox_Sample_42_FD_206716 | JGI IMG/M metagenome (GOLD analysis project Ga0335083, IMG submission 206716) | Soil microbial communities from Loxahatchee National Wildlife Refuge, Florida, United States - Lox_Sample_4.2 | ecosystem: Environmental > Terrestrial > Soil > Wetlands | place: USA: Florida... | reverse complement strand
GTTCGTTGAGGTCGCAAAGAAGGACAACTTCCCACAGTTTGCTATTGAGCGCCGCGGAAATAATGCTGCGGCCTTCACCGAGGCCAAGGACACCGAGACCGAGTTTTTTCATATATCAGTTTTTCTCCGGATGCAGACCTTGTTTAGAAAGGTAGTTGTTAATGATGCCTTTGTAGCGCGTGAAAACGGCGGTTTTTTCCTTGGAACTGCCGCCGTCCATGGCGTCTTCGCGGGCTTCTTTCAGCAGTCGCAAAATCTCCTGTTTGTTGGCGTCACTCAGGTTCGGATACTGGTTGCAATAGCCCTGGTAGGTAAACTGGACTTTGCCATAGGTCATCTTGTCCTTTACCTGCTCGATTTGTGCCGGGGTCAAATATTGCGCGAGAGCGGCGAGATAGTTGTCATGCAAGACTTTGAGGGGCGCCCGAATCTCAGCCGTGGCGGCTTTATCCGAGCGGACGGCCTTGAGTCTGGCGTCGTTAGTATTATGCCAGGCGTTGAGAGCGCGATATTGCGCGATGATGATTTCCTGCACTTTGGCTGCTTTGTTGGTATCGCCAAGGTCCAGCACTTTAATAATGTCCGCGGAGCGGGCTTGGAGAGTGGCGGTATATTTGGCCTCCTCCGCCTGGTCGGGCGTAGTATTTGTGGCAGTGTCATCCGCGGCAAAGGCGGAAACAGCCAAGAGCAGAATTGCGAAAATAGACCCTATTTTTTTCATAAAATTTGATATTACTGATTTGCGTTTAAAAGGCCTTCCAAAATTTGGCGCGGCACACGAACAGCGGTGCCGTGTTTGTGGCCTTCAGGAAAGGAAACTTGGGCCGTGATATTGGTAAACGTTTTAAAGTCGCGGGTCTTGAGGGCGCCGTAAATCTTCTCGCGGTAGGCATCGAAATAAATCAGCCAGTCATCGCCGACTTTCAGAGCGCAAGGGCCTTCGGTGAATTTTTCAGTGAGAGGCGGAGAAACATCGCGCCATGGCCCGATCGGAGAATCACCAAAGGCCACACGCACGTTTAGGCCGGGCCGTGAATTATCTTTGAAGACCAGGACATATCGGTCGCCATCTTTTAGAATAAACGGGTCGATGGCGCTGAAACCGGGATCGAAGAACAGTTTCTCCGGAGAGAAACTTTTAAAATCATGGGTGGTGGTGAAGAAAAGGCGATGGTTGTTGTTGTGTTTTTCCTGATAGTCCGGGAACCGTCCGGGAATCGTTGAGGCCCAGGTGATAATAAATTGCTGATTTGGCGCGTCATAAAATATTTCCGGCGCCCAGACGTTGACGGTCGTGGGTTCGTTGGTCATCACGGGAACGAATTGTTGATCGGACCAATGAATTAAGTCGGGGGAACTGGCGCAGCCGAAACCCAAGTCGCCATGCCAGCCGGCGGTCCAGACCAAATGAAAAACGCCGTCGGGCCCGCGCGAAAGGCTGGGGTCGCGGAATTGATTGGTGGGGCCGACATGCGCTTCGAGAAACGTGCCGGGGACATTCGTCCAATGATAGCCGTCGTAGCTGTAGAGAAAGCGGAGGTATTTTTGGTCGGCATCATGGAAGGAGGTGAAAAGGTAGACGGAATCCTGGTTTGTGCCGGCGGCGAACCCCTTCCATGCCGTGCTGAAGGCGGAGAGAACCAAAAGCCACAGCCAAAGGCGGCAGAAAAATTCCAAGCGGGGTTGCAATGGCCCCCTCACCCCAACCCTCTCCCCCCGCACACGCGTGTGAAGGGGGCGAGGGAGGTGAGGCATCCCCGAAATATTTGAGCACCGATATGTAGGACAATCTTTAGCCAATTTCATGATTATTGGGCAGCGAGGGGCAGCCAGACGGACATTTCCGAGGGGCCACGATTTTGCCAGACGGAATAGGGAATGAAACGGATGTTGATCTGGTTGAGTTCATCGGGCTTAAATTCGCGATAGAGTTTACCCGTCCAATCGGATTGCGGGCGCACCCAGGCCCGGCCTTCCAATACGACAACGCCATCCAAGAGCCGGCGGTCATAACGAGCAGTCAGTTGGATGTCCGGGGGGATCAGAACGTCAGAAAGTCTGACTCCGCGCGGCAGGTCAGGTGATTCGAGGCAATAAACGACAGGCCCGCGCTGGATAGCGACTTGATTCAGGTCTTCTTCGACGAGCGGATTGGCCTCCATCAAACGCACGGGCATGGGCAAATCAAGGTCCACGACATCGCCCGCCTGCCAGTGGCGTTGAATTTCAAAATAGCTTTGGGGTTTGGGAGAGCCGGGTGCAGGAGCGTCGTTGATTTGGACGCTGGCATCTTGCGTCCAGCTAGGAATCCGGAGCTTTAAGGAAAATTCTCCATCGCCGCATTCCAGAATTTTTATGCGCACACGGCCATTCCACGGATAATCGGTTATCTGCTCTAGCTTGATCTTTTCGCCTCCCGATAATTCTGTGTCGAGGGTGCTGCTACCGTAGAGGTTGATCCAAACAGCATCTTTAGTGGTGCTGTAGGCGTAATTGGCGGATTCGGCGATGGTGCGAACCAGGTTGGGCGGGCAGCAAAACGAACTTAAAAACGGCACGCGAACGCGCGGCCAGCGCAAGTTGGTGGGCAGCGGGTCAGTGACGCGGAGCGGATTGGTGTAAAAGAAATTGGTGCCGTTCAGGCTGACGCCGGAGAGAACGCTGTTGTAAAGCTCGAGTTCGACGACGTCCATGAATTTGGCATCGCCCGTCGCGAGGAACATGCGCCAGTTCCAAAAGACGTTACCGATGTTGGCGCAGGTTTCATTGTAGGCGGTGATGTTGGGCAACTGATAATTGCGGCCATAGGCCTGGTGCACACGGGTGATGTGTTTCTGATCCTTGGCGCCGTCAGGCGCGGCACCGTCGTAAAGCGCGCCGCAACCACCGGTGATGTACATTTTTTCCGTGACGACGTTGGTCCAGATAGGGGTCAAAGATTTCCATAGGACGGAATCGCCATCTTCCAAATACAAATCTGCCGCACCGGCGTATAAGTAATTAGCGCGCACGGCATGGCCTTCGGCGTTGGTCTGTTCTTCAAACGGAATCTGGTCCTGATTGTCAGCAGTACCATCCTCGACAAGGTTGCGCATGGCCAAAAATTTCTTAGCGAGTTCCAGGTAACGGGGATTGCGAGTGGTGCGATATAATTCGACGATGCCCATGTAGTGGGAGGGGCAGACGAGATTATTCGCGAGCGCGGGCGTGGGTTCCTGAAAAGTGTCACAGAGATAATCGGCCGCTTTGCAGGCGATGTTGAGAAAATTGGTTTCGCCGGTGGCGCGATAGTTGACGCAGGCGGCAGTCATCAATTGGCCGAAATTGTAGACCTCGAACCTTTCGGGGTCGGCGAAGGGAATTGCATTGGTATCACCCTGCCGCTGGTGAAGCTGCACCCAAGTATCGATGTAGCCGTTGGTGTCCTGGGCCTGGCTGATGACCGAAATGATGCGGTCCAGATTGCTTCGCAGTTCGGGATCATTGGTCATGACTAGCGTCGCGCTGGCGCCTTCAAGAAATTTGTAAAAATCGCCATCATTGAAGACAGCGCCGTGGGATTTGCCATTGACGAGGCCGGCGGCAATTTCGAAGTTGTAAAAAAATTGCGAATAATTCGTCCCTTCCATGAGACGGTCCATGCCCGGGACCATCTGAGTGCGGCATAAATCGAAGCGGTCTTTCCAAAAACCGCCGGTCCATTGGGCATCGCCCAAGCCAACGGTGCTGATTTTGGCGTACGGGCTGGAAGTGGTATCCACGACAGCGGGCCCGGCAGCCAGGGAAAGGGGAATGGCGGCCAGAAGCGCGCAGGTGAGGAGAATTTTTTTCATGGCTGTCTCATGCCCAAGTGAGCGTCGCGTTTCTCCAGGTTTTCAGATTGGGGCACGACACCGAGAATCACAAAACTGCCGCGATCGGGAAATTCAATTTTTTGGTCACCGGCGTCATAACGGAACGCGTGGATATCGAGGTTCGGACAGCCGGAAATGGTCGCGGCGTTTTGAATGACCGAATCCACGCCGCCTCGTTCGTCGGCCCGGGCATTGTTTTCGAGCTGGGGCACCTGCTGCCAGGTGTGGTCGCTGCTGTTAAAATAGCCGACTAAAATCTGCACCGGTTCGGCGGCTTCAAATTCGATTGCCCCAAGGTGGCCTTTTTTGGCTGAGTTGTGAGAGAAGCGGATGCCGGTCAGGCCGTTCAGCTCAGGCGCGAGAGTTTGAATGGCGAAATCGCGGTCGCTAAAGACATGCGCGCCGACTTCGACGCGGTAGGTTTCGGCATTCGTAGAAATCAATTTAAAGGAGGCGGGGAGCCAGGGCTTGATATTGGATGCGGCCGTCGCAGCACTCCCCTGCCCCAGGCCGGCTACTTTCGCCTGAAAATCCATGAGTTCCTTTTGATAAAGCGGAACGAGCTGCGACCAGAGATAATTGGTGCCGCCGCTATGGGCACCGCCGGAGAAAGGAATCTTTCGCTGCGTGGTTTGCATGCCGTTGGCGAATTGGTAAGCGGGCGAAGCGAGTGCGGAAAGCTTTACGTAGTTGGTAAAACTTTCGGCGAGGAATGTTTCCGCGGCCTGCATATCGGAAATTTCGTGGCTATCATTATAACGCAAAACTAATTCAGCGGCCTTAGCCTTGGCAGAATAATTTTGCGCCATCGCCTGGATGCAATAAACGTCATTGCGCAGGCGGTCGAACTCGGCGCGGTTTTTAGTCACAAATGGTTTGGCAGCATCGATGGCGACAACAGCGTTCGAGGAATACGATAAAACCTCAGCGATGATGGAATCGGGTGTTTCGCCAGTGTGTGATTCATGGCCTGATTCTTTCTTCACGAATTCATCCAGGCGCTCGCCGGGTGGCGCTTGCGAGAGCCATAAATCCGGAATCGCGCCGTATTTTTGCGGGTTTACCAACTGATCCAGGGTCATGCCCAGTGATAGTGTTTGGCGATTTCCCTCAGTGATGCCAAAGCGGCGAACCAATCGGGGTGCGACTTCGCCAGAATCATCGTAGGCCTGGAGAATTTTTTCGGCGGCATTGGTGTTGCCATAAAAATCGGCGAGACGCGAAATCCAGAAAGCATGGTCCTGAGCTTCGGGAATGTCAGGGTTCCATTCGTAACGTGACCAGGCTTCAAACCAAATCCAGTCGCGATGCCATTGCAATAACGAAGGCGCGACTGCGTCGGGCGAATTAGGCCAATTCCAATACGACAACGGGTAGAGATGGAGACCGGTGGCGCCGAGGCGATCGCGCGAGGCCTGCACGCACTTTTGAATGAAGACGACATCGCCGTAGCGGAAGGGTTCCAAATTGGACAGGAGATGGATATTGACCATGTGGGGTCCCTGTTTGGCCTCCCAGAGTTGAGCAGCCTGGTCTTTGCCACGAGGTTCCCAGGTGGTGAGTGATTCGCCGTTGTATTTGGTCTGGGTGTAGAGATTGGTATAGGCCTGATAGGCGGGAGGAAGCACCGCATAAGGATCAAACGCATGGTCGCGGAAGATCACGGGCGGTTCTTCCTTCAGGCCGGCTGCTTTCATGCCGTCCATGAGGCCCGGAAAAATCACGTTGGTTTCCCATTCAATTTGGTTGGGCGAGCCTTTGAGCGCTTCGCCGAGGCAGACCAGCAGGCTGACATTGGGATATTCCTTCACGAAAGCGGCGATTGATTTGCGTGTGTAATCGGACGTCAACGGCGTGGGCGCGGAGAGCTGCGTAGAAATGCCGTTCTGCTCCGCGAATGGTTTGGACACGATGATGTTGTAAAACATCTGGATGAGCCAAATGCCGCGCTTATCACACTCGGCGCTAAGCCAGTGGTACATTTCCTGGTTTTGCTGGAAGACGTCGTCCGGCACTTCGACGGCGCAGGGATAATCTTTTAACCGCACAAGTGACGCGAAGGGATGGCCGCTCCAGAGGTAGAGCGTGTTCATCCGGTTCTCGACGAGAAAATCCAAATACTCTGTCCACATCTGCTTGTTATAAAACCATGGGAAGAGTTGCGGCGTGATGGGGTATTCATAGACATGGCGGCCGGGCAGGATATAGGTCTTCTGCAAACCGATGCAGGTGCCGCGGAGGGTCATTGCTGGAGCATCGTGGAAATTTGCTATGTCAGCTGTTGGCAGATTTCCGGCTTCGCTGATTCGTTTCGCCAACTCTAAGCAGCCGTAAAGCGTGCCGGAATCGCCGCCGGAGGTGATGACGATGTCGTTATTGCCCATCAAATCAAAACGAAAGCCTTCGGCATTGATGCCCGGGTCGTGCGAGGTTTCGAGATGGATTTTGCGGCCGGGAACTTTTTCGGATTGAACGATAGAGGCGTCCAGGTTGGCCGATTTGAGGGACTCAATCAATTTCTCTGCGCCAAATTCAACGCGCGGTGCGGCATTGGTACCGATGATAATGGAAATCGTTTCCGCACGCACTGCGAATGCAAGCGAAAGGGTGATGAGAAGAAATGCGATTTTTTTTACCATGAGATTCTGAAGGTTATTCCCCTACCCGCTTGAGGCGGATGGCCATGTAAGGCTGGTCCGGGAGTTTGATGGCGCGATCGTCTTTATCGCCGTAATAGTAATCGGTCTTTTTCTGGAGAGTGAACGTCCCGGGCACGGGCTTCACGGTCATGTTCCATGTATCCAGCACTTCGGCGGTGAATTGCATGCCGTTGGTCAGGGGAGTGCCGTTGGCGGTGACGGCTTTGGGAAGCCAAAATTTCCAGGAGTTCGTCGTCTCTTTGCCGAAATAGATGAGATAATATTTTCCAGATTGGCCGCCACTGCCGGGAATTTGCCATTTATCAATAGGCTCAATGCCTTCAGGAGGGGCGTCATCCAAAACCTGTTTTAGGAAGGCGAGCCGCGCGGGGCTTTGGCCTTTGAGCGGGCCGCCTTTGGCCCACCAGATAACATCATGAGGATCGAGGTAGGTTTCGCCATGGCCGACGTAGGTGCCAGCAACCGTGCCGTTCCAAAACCGAAAGACCATCTCTTGCGGCGAAAGATTGCCCCAGCGCATGGGCAGGTTGCCCTCGTACTTCACTTCGTCATAAACGACGGGCTTGCGATAGACGTCGCGGTAAAGCTCGGCGCTGGCGGCGCTTTCCACGGCGAGACCGTTTTGGATGCTGGCGTGAGTAATCCAGGGCAACGTGTTGTTGAAGATTTTTTGACCGTTGTGAATGGAAATCAAATGATGGTACGGGTCGTTGGTGCTGATAATTTCACCGAAGCTGACGAAGTCGGCCTCGTTTTTTTGCTTCATCAAATCCCATTCGTTGGCAAGCGACCACCAGACGTTGCGATAGGCGGAGAGGCGGGCGGTGACGTAGCGGAGATAGAGATCGTCATCGGCGGAGGGCATGCGGTCAAAGCCCCAGTGGCCGGTGTCGTAAGGATGAAAGAGAATGATGTCGGCCTGGATGCCGAGCTTTTGCAAATCGAGAATGCGCTGTTCGAGGTGCTGGAAGAACTGGGGATTAAACTGCGTGAAATCCCATGTGTGCGGCGGAGTGCCAACGTAGGGATAGAGAACCGGTTCGTTGGTATTCCACGAGTACCACTTGGGAAAAATGCACATGCGGAGTTTGTTGAAAGGAGCCGTCGAGAGGGTCTGAAGGGTTTCCTCTTGCAGAGATTCGGGCTGGTGGATCCAGCCGTAGCACGTGGTACCAAGTTCTTCGTAGGGCGTGCCATCGGCATAAGCAAAGTGGTAGATATAAGCAACGTGAACCGGGCCGTGGTTATCCGGAGACGGTGGCGTGACGGTAAAGTCGCCAGTATGGCCGTTGAGTTCGGGGCTGGAACTTTCGGTGGCGTAATGCCAGTCGCCTTGTTGCCCGGGCATAAAGCGAACGCGATACGTTCCGTCGCCGTCGTAAAATCCATTTGCCTCGGTGGAATTCGTGCCCTGGGAAAAGCGGGCGGAGAATTGAACGTCGGTGAACGGGTTGCCGTTGGTTGGGCCGTTGAGCGCGACTTCAAAAATACCCCATTGCTCAACAGTTGATTCGGCGCGCAACGATAAGACGGATGCGAGGAGCAGGAGCGAAATGATTTTAGCGAGTTTCATATTATTCGCGGGTCAGCCAGACGACGCCCCGGGGCAAGGTTACTTTTCCACCGGCCTGGACAGCTTGGGATTCGGAGTCAACCGCGCCGGTTTCCTGACTTACGACGTGAACCTTGAATGAACCGGATTCGGCGGAGAGGTCCAGGGGAGAAGATGAATCTCCGGAATAGACCAAGAGCTGTTTGCCGGGCTCGCGCAAGACCCAGCGGCCGTCTTTGGAGACGTCGGGCCATGGAAGCATTTTAGGAATAGCGGAGAGCAGTTGCGCGTCGGTTGTTCGCGGCAATGCCGGCATAGAGCCGCCGGCACAAAGAAAGGCCCAGGAGCCGCGCAATTTTTCGTCTTCACCGGAGGCAATGACGGCTTTGTCAGGGAAACGCGGACGGTATTGCAATGCCATCGCCGCAAGGTCTTCGTCGGTGGGCGTGCCGCCTTTCGATTGCCTCTCGAGCTGTCGGGGCGAAAGATTTTGGCCGCCTTTTGGCGCAAACAATCCCCTGTCCGTCTGCCACCAATAACGGAAGCAAATCACATCGACGATCGGGCTACGTTGAGGGTCGGCGAGAATGGCGTCCTGCACGTCTTTGGTACACGCCAGGGCGACAGTGGCCTTGCGCCCGGTTTCGCGCTCCCAATCAGCGATCGTATCGATCCAGAATTGTTCAAAGGCCAGCGGACCGGTAAATTCGGCGCTGGTGAATTGGATGACGTTTGGCTCGTTGGTGAAATTATCCAGGTTTTGACGGATAAAACTCTCGTTCAATTTGCGCCGGACGAGATTGTTTGTGTCGTAAAACTGGGCGGCCATGAAGTTGCGCTTGTCCCCGGCGAAAGGTGGTGGCTCGGGGAAGCCAGTGTTGTTGATATTGTTGGCAGAACGCCAGGGGCTATCGACCCAATGTGCGCCGGCTTCGAGGATGTTGTGCTGAAAATAATTTTCGTTGAAGAGCACGAGTCCGCGCTCGTCGCAAATATCGGCGAACTGCCGGAGGCGCGACCAATACCAGGGATTGAATTTCGTGACGTCGTATTTACTCAGGCCGTCCCAGGCTGTCCCCTGCCCGCTGCGCGCGAAGGGTTGCTCGTAAAAGGGCGCCCAGACGTCGCTATCTTCGCGGCGGACACGCTCATGGTCTTCGCGACGGCGGTCGTACCAAAGCCCGTAATGATGATCGAGCGCGACATCGTTTTGGGCAATCATTTCATCAGCAATATCATTTAGATCATCCGTAAAACCCGGGCCGATGCGGCCAGGCGCAAAACGCGTCAGGTTGATGCCGTAATCATTGGCCTCACTCGGGCGCATATTGCCGCGCCACCAATTGATCGCCGCGACATCGCCGACGAGCAATTTACCATCGCAAACCAGCCAGCCATTGGTGAGGGAAATTTCGCGGTTCGCAGGGGAAGCAGGCGGTGGCGCAGCAGGAAGATTCTCAATGCGCATCGCATCGCCCGATTCGCACGGAATAGGATTTCTTTCAGAAGCGCGAGCAATGTAATCGGAAAGCTGGGGAGCAGGCTGGCCTGACTCTTCGACCATTTCAGCCGCCTGGCTCATAGTGGGGTTGGAAAATTCCGTATAACTGCGGGACATGAGCGGAATTTTATTGGCTGCTCCTTTTCCCAAACGATCAGAAACCTGCGCGACGTACAGGCTTAGTGGACGCACGGATGAATTCGCCTCGCGCCAGATACCGTTGCCCTCAAATTCACCCCAGCAGCCGAAGGCCCAATTCTGCGCGCCGGGCGGATTATCGCAGGAAATTTTTGAAGCGTCGCACTGCCAGAGGACAGAATTGGCCGCCGACCAGCCGGCACCTTCGCCATCATCGCCGCGGTTCATCAAACTCAGCCCATTGCCATCAATCCGGGTATTGTCAAACAACGTCCCACTGGACCAGGCACCAATCGCGCCACTATCGCGACTCGGCAGGGTATCCTCGCACTGAACAAAAGCATTCGGGCCGGCTGCGCAAAAACCCACACCAAAATCATGACGGCCATATTCCGCCCAGCAACGGAGAAACAATGTCTGCTGGCCCATGGTGAAAAAGGTATTGCGCCGCCAGCCGGCGTCTTCTGAAACGGGCGCTAATGACAGGCAATCCTCCACGGTCACGCGTTTGGAACTTTCGTAAATGGCAACGGCGGAACCCGCGAAATGTTCAAAGGTCACCTGGCGCACCCATGCGTCCATCGTATTTTCCATGGTGATGGCGAACCAGGAATGATCTTCATCACCGGGATGATTGGGGTCGAACTCAGATTCGAGCCGAAGGTTTTCGACGCCAACATTGGTGATTCGTCCCGGCCACGTGTACGTTTTGACATAGCCGCCGCCGAAGTTTTTTTCTATGGCGGTGGTGATGGGCGAATCCACCGTCACGACGCCGTTATCGATTTTTTGGATCGTCCGGTCCCAAACCAAATCGTAATTGCCCGGATGCCAGACCAAACGCCAATCGCCAAGGCCGCCGCCGAATTCGTTCATGCCCAGGGAATCGATCCACTCCTTCGTGGCGGGCCGAACCACGTCAATGGTGTCACCGACATTTAGGCCGTCGGTATTTGCCAAATGAAAGCTCATCGCGCCGACGGAAACGTAGTCGTTGGTAATTTTCCAGTCGGGATTGGTGTGCGTAGAAAAATCATTTTGACCGACGATGCGAATAAGCGTGCGGCGATCTGTTCCGGCGGCCACTAAAACAGTTCCGGATTCATCCATCCCCTGCCCTCGCAGGTCGACGCCGGAATTGGTGATTTGTAATGCGCCGAGGACTTCGTGGCGCCCCTTCAATAGAAGCACCGCGCCGCGAATGCCGTTGGTATCCGCCGGCAAGCTGGAGACATAGTCAATGGCTTTTTGGATGCGAACGGTTTCGTCGCCGTCAATGGGCGAAACAACGACGCGAACCGGGACATCGGGAATTTGACGATCGCCACCAGCGTAACCGCAGGTGGAAAAATCGGGAAGGCGATTGCCGTGATCGTCAGGCGAGTAAACCAGCGTACCATCTTTGCCCTGCGAAATAATCGGAGATACTTTCTTGGGCGCGGCATTGGCCGCGAGGGCAAATCCAAGAATGAATGGCAGAAGGATTTTTTTCACAGTTTTCCGGTTATCTTTTCCAATTTTTCGCCATGGGCGATTTCTTTGCCATCGGCGAGGACAATTAAACCTTTACCGCGGCCATAGCGCGAGCCATCGGCGTCCCAAAAAATGGTCAGGGTGTGACCGTGATAACGAATGCCATCGAGGCAAAAGTAATTCCAGGTGCCGCCGGGTAGCAACGGCCAGACTTCCACGGTGTTGTCGGCACGCGGAACGAGGCCGACAACGCCGGTGATCAGCAGATCAGCAAAAGTGGAATGATTGTAGTAACGGCTGCGCCCGCCCTTGCCATTGATCCATTGCCCCGTGGTTTCGTCCTGATATTCGCCGATGTATGGTTTGCCATTGGCGTGCTGGCTTTCAACATAAGTCAGGAAGGCATCAAAGTAATCACGCGAGGTGACGACATTTTGCGGATAGTCACGGAGCACGTTGGCCAGCCCGTCGAGGGTTTGTGACGTGGCAAAGGGCCAGACGGCGCCGTCCCATTCACAATGTCCATAACCATGCGTGCGAAAATAGGGGCTCCGGCGTTCGGCGGTGGTGATGCCGTAAGCCGCCTGAAAACCCTGGGGATCGGTCAATTGCATCCACGCATCTTCGTAACCATTTCCCATGGCAGGCAGTTCAAACATCCATGGAATGAAACCGATTTCTTCGCGGACATCGGCAAGCTGGCCGTTATCGTGAAGCGCTTCAAAAAATTTGGCATTGACGTTCCATAAATTCGTTTCGACCAGCTTTTTTAACGTTGCTGCTTTGGCATCGAATTCTGCGGCGATGTTCGGCTTTCCGGCCAGTCGCGCGATGTTGGCGATAGCCACGGCGTTGCCGTACATGTAGCTGTTGATGGTTGGACGGAGATTTTTATTAGTGCGGGAACCGCTGATGGATTCTTCCATGGCGTCGCGGACGTCGTATTGCCAAAACAGGCCATTGACAG
>Ga0335083_10009006_pt1 | contig 12145 bp, 13 predicted proteins | sample Lox_Sample_42_FD_206716 | JGI IMG/M metagenome (GOLD analysis project Ga0335083, IMG submission 206716) | Soil microbial communities from Loxahatchee National Wildlife Refuge, Florida, United States - Lox_Sample_4.2 | ecosystem: Environmental > Terrestrial > Soil > Wetlands | place: USA... | reverse complement strand
AAGCAGCCGAGCAGCGCTGCTCCGCGACCTCGTCCCGCCACCGGGGTAGCCTCGCACGGTCGAACATACCTAGCAAGATTCGCTTGACCGTTCAGATGCTCGTCCAGGCGACCTACTCGATCCTCGAGACGGTCTTCGGCTGAAGGCTGCGTCGGGTGCATGAGCAATCCGAGCTCGGAGATCGCTTGTGCTCGCTGAAAGACGCGTGACACTCTGACGTCGCCAGTTTCCACTATTCAGTGGCCGAGGCGTGCGGCGTTTGCGCACTACCGCTCGCATTGCTGGCTGAAATGAAGAGGTCGTAGTTCCCGGGTCCGGCGTTGTACGAATGCGAGTTCGCGCCGACGACGCATGGCCAAGAGGTCAGAATTGATTGACCGTTATGCAGGACGCAGGTCGCGGGGCCGCCCGTGTATGAAAAGTCAATCTGGAATGGTGTACCTGATCCGCCGGACACGTTGAAGTTGCTCAGTGACGGCGGGACAATCCGAGGCCGGGCGGTTGTTGTTGTTGTCGGAACAGTCGAGGTTGGCGGCGCGATCGACGTCGACGGCATCGCAGCCGAATCGGTCTGAGGAGGAGCCGTCAGTCCGGGCGTCGGCGCAGTCGATCCCGAGGTGCCTGACGTTAAGATCGAGGTCGGCGCAGACGCGCGTGTCGTCGATGACGGTCTGATGTGATTCGGCGAAGTCGTCGGCTCGCTCGGGGGAGTCGATACGCGTACATGCTGTCGATTGGACGGAGCGGCTAGAGCAACGACGCCGACTCCCACTGCAATAAGAGCACCTAAAGAAGCCGCCCCGCGCTGTGCGAGTTTCCGCCGTCGATAGCGAGCGTGCACATACGAGATAACACTTTCGACGTCGCGCGTGGGCCTCCCGGCCGCTTGGTGTCGATCATCCATGATCAATCACCCAGCAGTCGCTCGAGTTGCTCAAGGCATCGGGTGCACCTCGATTTCACAGTTCCCTCAGCGATGAGGAGCCGCCGCGCCACATCGCTTACGGGTACTACCTGCAGAACGCGAAGATCAAGAATTTCCTGGCAGTCATCACTGAGTCGCGCGAATGCCTTAGCGACAGCGCTGTGCTCTTCGAGCCTTAGCACCGCTGCATCTGCAGGGTCGGCTTCCGGAGTCGGCTCTGCAAACAGCCTCTCGAGAGCGCTCCGCGCCCGCCGGCGCGTTCGATGGACATTCATACACATGAGGCGGACCGACCTGGTGAGGTACGCGGCGAGATTGTCGATGTCGGAATCGCGACGACACCACCTTTTGAAGACCTTGTACGCGACCTCCTGAACGATGTCGACGGCGGGTTCATGCGCACCGGCATTCTTGCGAGCGATACGGAGCAGTTGGTCGTATTCGTTTCGGAGCACACGGTCAAACTCCCGTGCCCGCTCGCTTCGGCGCTCCTCGACAGCTTCGGTCGGTGAGATGCTCGGGACGTCGAGGCCGTCCACGTCGCTGGGAGCGGGTGGCGTCGCCAGGCCGTCGGGCCTGTCCAGGTCGTCAGGAACGGGTGACGTCGCCAGGCCGTCGGTCCCGTCCACCTCGCCGCCCTCCCCGCCGAGTTCCTCGGCATCCTACGACGGCTTCCAGGTATGGCAGGCATATCGGGTCCGACGCTCGAACTGGCGCTCGGTTCCAATTTTCTCGGATTGGAACGGATGGGCTGCGAACGCCGTCGCTGGGGTTAGGTCGGGGGGATCCCGTCCATCCGGAGCAGACAACGGCGTCCGCTTCGGAACAACGAGCGCCTCGAGCGCGAGGCTCACAACGAAAGGGATCACAAGTGAAACTTCTCGAAGACACGAATCGCACGGGTGTCCGGCGCTGGCGCCGGGGCATCGCAGCGGTCTCGCTGGTTCTCGCCGTCGGCACGGCGACGGGAACCGCAATTGGAACTGCAGCTTCGGGCGGTTCGGCCGCGGCTCCGCCCATGACGATTCGGCCAACTACCGCCGAACTCCAACAGTGGCAGCGGCTCACCGCCACTCCGTTCGAGCGAGCCGTGATCGTTGACAAGGTGAGGGACGCCTTCGCCGGCGTCGCCCAGGTCGGGATCGGGCCGATGCCGACCGACACCCGCCCGACGACACGAAGCGTTATGACGGAAGGAGTTACTCACAACATACAGCTCGTGCTCGCCGTCGGCATCACGGGCGATCACTTCTGGATCACAGCCTCGTATGCCGACGTGGCACGCGGAGCGATCACGGGTGCTGTGTATGCCTGCGAAAGTCGCGGCGTACCCGCATGGCTGTGCCAGTCCGCAGGCGCTCTTCTCAGGGCGTGGGCCAACGGCTGGGGCTACGCGAACAATCACGGCGTCTGGGCGGCGGTTTACTGGTGGCCGCCGCACGTGACCGGCGGCCGTTGGTAACACACGCCGCGTGCTTCACGAGAAGGGTCGGCGGGATTCCTTCCGCCGGCCCTTCTCGCGTCTGTCATTCACACACATTCAAACCCGTCCGCGTTCGGGGTCCTAGCTATATCCCCACCAACATCCCCACCAACGGAGGTGGGAATAGGAGATAAGAGCCCGCGAAACGCCGCATCCCACTCCCTTGCCCGGCGATTCGGAAACGCTGCCGCCCGGTCTCGGACGGCGGTCGCCGCGAGCACCCGGATCTCGCACCCTTGGCTGTCACCGCCATTCAACCTCGACGATGGAACCCCGGTCCGTGAAATAGACCGCGCACGGAATCCATGGAGACCTCGGTCGGAAGCGCGGGCAGCGTCCGCGTCCAACGAGACGTTGGCTCGTGCGTTCGCAATTGTTCGAACGCGACGACGGGCTGTTGCATCAGCAATGCGTGCAATTCATCGTCGACGCGGTCCGATCGGAAATCGATCGCGGTGGGGGCATGCGTAATCGGTAGTATCAGGCCTGGTGGCTCGCAAAGTCCCGAATCTGGGATGATGAGAGGGTGACTCGACCCGCCGACGACCGGCCGACGGTTTCCTTCAAGGGCATCCACATCCCGCCCGAGGACGCGGCCTTCATCGCGATGCTCCTGCTGGAAGCCGCCGGGACGTTCTGGCGCAAGGAACGCGCCAAATGGAACCAGCAGAAGGTGTCGATGCAGCGCAATCTCGAGTACGCGCTCGGGAACGAAGGGGGCTTCACCTCGCTCCTCCGCCAGTCCCGTCTCCGGCGCCGCCGGTAGGGAGCGGCCGATCACCCCCTGCGGGTGACGAACACCCGACGCCCCTCGGACCACCCTGGGGTCGAGCCTGGGGGTTCGATCATGTCGAAGCACCGCTACGAGATCCGCGTCCGCGGACCGTTGACGCCGACCATGCGCTCCGAGTTCGCGCAGCTCGACCTGGCGAGCACGACCGCTCCCGTCGACACGATGCTGGAAGGCTCGCTCGACGACGGCGCCGCCCTCCACGGTGTGCTACGACGGATCGAGTCGTACGGCCTCGAACTCGTGGAGGTTCGGCGCCTCGCCCGCGATGCCGAGACATCGGAGCCGGAACGCGCGCGCTCCGCGCCGCTACTTCACAACAGCTCGAGCTGACGGGCGCGTATCACCGCGTCGCGGCGGCGTTCGACGCCGAGCTTGCGGTACACGGCCTTGAGGTGCGTCTTCACGGTGTTGACCGACACCAGCAGCTGCTGTGCGATCTCCGCATTCGACATCATCGTCGGCAGGTAGTCGAGTACCGCACGCTCGCGCTCGGTCAACGGTTCGAGGAACGCGGGAAGCTCGTCGCGGTGGAGGTCGTCGAGGAGCCCTACGGCGTACCGCGTCTCCCCCGCGAGCTGCCACGAATACCGGTCGACGACTTCGCCGAACGTCGGCGTGTACGCGAGGAACGGCGCCCGCAGGTCGGCCGGAGCCGCGAGTTCGAGCGCGCGCCGCAGCGCCGACAGCGCAAGCGTCGGGTTGTCGGTCCGGTCGGCGGCTATGGCGACGAGCGTCAACGCTTCGATTCGGGTTCGCAGGTGCACATGGACGTCGCGCGCCACGGTCTGTTCGTCGAGGACGTCGAGCACCTGCGCAAAACGGTTGCGAGCAAGCGCCGCGCGCGCCGCGGCGACGTCGCGCTCACGGGTCCCGGCCGACGCGTCTTCGATCGATCCCAACGCAATACGCACGTGACCGGCGAACGCCGAAGTGACGCCGGCGTCGTCAGACATGCGGTCGGACTGCACCTCGAGGCGGCGCGCGGCCTCACCGAGACCTGCGCGGACCGCGTGCGCGGCCGACGCCGACGTCGGTTCGGCGACGAGTAATGTCCGCGCCGACTGCAGCCGACCGTGCTGCGCGTCACACAGCGCCCGGGCCAGTCGCAAGGTGTCGACCATGTCGGCGGCGCTGTCCTGGAGTTGCGGGAACAGCGTCGCGCACACGTCGAGACGACCCCGCACCGCGGCCATGAGCGCGATCAGGGCGTCGCAGTCGCCGACGAGCCACGGCGCCGCGGCGCGATTCCCGCGCACCCGCGCGTCGAGTAGCGCCCGCAGCGTTCCTTCGTCGTCGTCGGTGTCCAGCAGGATCTCGGCCTCGCGCAGTCGGGCGACAGCGTGCAGCAGTGCGGTGTCGCCGGGCGTCTCGAGCTCGGCTTCGCGCAACGACCTGCACGCGGCGATCGCGCGCGCATCAGCGCCGAACGCGCGGCCGAAGAAGACGTCGAGCAACAGGCGCGCGATCGCGAGCGTCGGGTCGCGGAGATCGGGGCCCAGGAGCGCGTCGGCACGAGTGCGCCACATCGTCGCCTCGCGCCGGTCGGCTGACAACGTCGATTCGATCGCGACGAGCAGCGAGAGCTCTCCCACGTCGGCGCGCGGCGCGCCCGGGGGCAGATGGTGCTCGACGCCGTACACGACGCCGCGCAGGACGCCCTGAATCCAGCGGCGACACGCCAGGCGGCTGCCGAGCTGCCAATCGCCGGCGGCGAACGCGCACGGCTCGGCCTCGACCGGCATGCCGTGCGCGTCGTACCACGCCGCCGCGCGAGCGCACAGCTCGCGTTCCAGCTCGGGTTCCTGGTATCGCAGCCGGGCGTGCAGGAGCGCGTCGAACAGCGCGTGGAAGCGGTAGTCGCCGTCGGGCCGGTCCGGCCGGGAGACGAAGAGACCGGTGCGCTCGAGCACCGCGAGCTTTTCCTCCGCCGCGGGGTCGTCGGAAAGGATCGCCGCAAGGTCGACGGTCAGCGGCTGGGCCACGCTCGTTCGCAGCAGGAACCGCTGGACGTCGGCCGGGAGTCGCTGCAGCACCTCCTCCATCAGGTACTCCGACATCGCGGCATCGGTGCGGACCGTGTCGGCAACAAAGCGCGACGGATCGTGCTCGGCTGCGAGCGCGATCGCCGCGAGCCGTAACCCGGCCGCCCAGCCGGCGGTCCGCTCGTGCAACGAGCGAACCGCCGCGCGTCCGAGCGAAAGGCCGTGCGCCGCGAACAGCGTCTCGGTTTCGCGAAGCGTGAGCGCGAGCTCGTCGGTACGGATCTGGTACAGCCGGCCCTCGACCGCGAGTCGTCGCAGCGGCAGCGGTGGATCGGCGCGCGTCGCGATCACGAGCGAGAGCTGCGTCGAGGCGCGGTGGACGAGTTGGTCGAGCGCCTGCAGCGCCTCGGGCGCGGTCAGTTCGTGCACGTCGTCGAGGACCAGGACGCGCGGCGTCGCCGCGGCCTCGAGCGCCTCGAGCACGCGGTCGATCGCGAGCGCGTCGCCCCGGCGGCTCCGGCGTTGCGGCCCGAGGTCCTCGAACCCGAGGGCATGAGCGACGAGTGCCGCGACCCGGCCGGGTTCGTTGTCGCGGGCCTCGAGCGCGAGCCAGGCGCCGTCGACGACCCGGTCGTGCGCATACCAATCGGCGAGCATCGTGGTCTTGCCCGAGCCCGCGAACGCGGCGACGAGCATCACGTCGCCGGGCCGGAGATTGGTTAGGCGGGAATTCAGGCGGTCCCGGCGGATCCACGGCTCAGGGAGTCGCGGCACCGACGTCCGGGTTCCGACTGGAAGGGCCAGCGTCATGAGCACCTCCGGACGGCTCTTGTCCCAAGACGGGCAGATTGACCCAGTCCGAGCGACTTCGCATCACCTCACCCGGGGTGAAATACGCCGTCCTAACCCTCTGTTCAGTTCCTGCTCATGTTGCGCTCGGAGGCGCGCCGAGCGAGGGCGAAGCAGGCGGCGCGGCGGACTCCCCCGGCGGATGACCGTCGGCCGCGGCCGCCCGGGCGATGAACTCGATCAGCCCGAACAGGACGACGACGAAGATCGCGAGGACGATGACCGTGATCGCCTTCGGGTGGTTCCACAGCAGGAGCACGCACAGGGCGGCGAGCGTCACGCCGATCCGGACCGCGCCCTTGTGGAGCGCGACCCAGTCCCCGAAGCCGCCGAACCCGACCCCGTGTTCGCCGGCGGCACCGCCGGCATTGCCGACGACCCGTCGCGACGTGCTCCGCAGCCGGGCCGCGACCGGCGTCGGGCCCGTCAACCACGCGGCGATCGCGACGACAAGCCCGACCGCGATCATGAGGCGCACGCCTTGGCGCAGGAATCGCACGAGCGTGTCGAACACGGCGGCAGCCGTCTCCCGCGGCAACGTCGACGACGTGACGGCATCGAGATAGATCGACCGGCCGACCGCGAGCCCGGCGCCGATCAAGGCGACCGCGAACGCGCTCCCGATCCCCCATTTGATCAACGACCGCCGCCAGTGCGGTGAGAGCAGGAGGCCGCCGATCAGACTGAGGATCGCGAGCAACGGAAGCAGCCAGCTGAGGTGGTTCAGAAGGCGGGTCGCGGTCTGCGCCTTCTCGAGCTGCTGCGCGTCGGCCAACTCGATCTTCATGTTCAGTTTGGCGGCGGGAATGCGGTTGAAGATCGTGATGCCGCTGGCGACCAGCTGGTCGCGCACTTGCGTGAGCAGCGCCGACAGATCGAGCACGATGTGCCCGTTCTCCGTCGTCACGGCTTTGCCTTGGTTCGTGAGCGCCTTGACGAGTTGTTCGTGCGCGAGCCGGTTCGCCTGCAGCCAGATCTTCTGGAATTGATCCGACTCCATGATTCTCGTGGTTGCCTGACCGATCACCTCTCGCAGACCCGATGTGATCGGTGCGGCGAGGAAGCTCGCCCTCGGCGGCAACGCCTCCTCGGCGAGCTTCTGTACGTCGACCCGGTCGAAGAGCGCATTGGTGACGTTCGTCGACGCGGTCGCGATCACCGACGGGTTCGTCGCGAGCGGCTTCACGTTCTCGACGTAGCGGTCGGTGTTGAGCACCTGGTTGCGTACCCAGATCGCGAGCACGCTGAGTGGCACAAGGAGGCAGCTGATGACGATCAGGGCTCCCGCCGTCCAACGGCGCCAGCGCGGCATGCGCGCCGCCGGGGCAACGGCTTCGGTCGGCGGAACAGTTGCGACATCGGTCATTGCGGCCTCCGGACATGTCCGACGTTCGATACGAGCAACGCGACGACACTGACGAGATAGAGCTGGCCGAACAAGGCTTCCAGGACCGACGAGAGCCGACCGATGTCGTGCGCGGCCGTGAGATCGCCGTAGCCGACGGTCGTCAGCGTGATGAAGCTGTAGTACACGAAGTCGGTCGGGCTGCCGGGATACGTCTGCGCGAAGAAACCTTTGCTCTGAATGGCCCCCATCGTCCAGAACACGAGCGCGAAGAACATCCCGGCGAGCAGATAGATGCAGACCGCGCCGGCGACGGTGCGGAAATTGATGGCGTCCTGGCGGAAGAGTCGGCGGGCGATCACGATCGGTCCGACGAGTGCCAGCAACGCGCCGATAATGCCCGGTCCGGCCTCGGCGAGCTTGCCGCCGATGCTCGCCGTCAGGAGTACCGCGATGAGCGACAGGAGTGTGAGCGTCGCCGCGATGCGGACGGTACGTGGTTTTGCTTCGGACGAACGCAGGATGACCGTCAACGTCAAACCCTGCAGCGCGACCACGAAGAACCGCCCGACCGTGCCGTCAGCGGCCAGCGCGAAGGTCAGGATGCATATCAGGATGAGGATCGCGGAGAGCATGTAGCGGTCCTCGAGCTGTCGTTCGGAGCGCAGGATCCGAAGAGCGCGGTCACGCATGACGACGACGCGCCCTCCGGTTCACCACGCGCGCCCGGCCGTCGTCACGACAGGAGCGCGGCCTTCTGGCGCTCGAATTCGGCGGCGGTGATGGCGCCCCGGTCGCGCAGCTCGGCGAGCTTGCCGAGCTCGTCGGCCTTGCTGCCGCTGGCCACGGGTCCGAAGTCCTCGTCGACCGCGTCGAACGCGCGCTGAGCCATCTTCGAGCCCCGGACGACGAGGTATACGAGCAGGCCGAAGACCGGTACGAAGAACACGAACAGGAACCACAGCGCCTTCGCCCAGCCGCTCAGGTCGTGGCTGCGGAAGATGTCGATGATCACGGCCGCGACCGCGAAGAACCAGATGACCATTGCGAAGAACCACAGCATCGACCAGAACAGGTTGAGGAGCGGAAAGTCGTACGCGGCCATGGCTTCTCCTCGCCGGGACGCGGGCGAACCCGCCCGCAGAGCGCACGTTGCTCTCCGGCGGGAGGGGCTCGCCTCACCCGAAACGGGCGATCTCGGGAGCCGCGTCGCGGCTCACGATCCGTTTGCAGCTGCCGGCGTCGCCCGACGGCGTCTCGAGGGTGGCGCCAGCGGCTGCGGTACGACGCCCTGGTGTCGCGACCCCTCAGTCGCGGACCTTCATGTCGGCTCCGTGCGCAGTCACGGCCCAGATCACGGTGACGTTGAGCGCGATCACGATGATGGACCACACCGGGTAATAGGGCAGCCACAGGAAATTCGCGATCGCGCTCAACAGACACAACACGACCGCGAGGATCCGCGCCGCCATGTTGCCGCTGAACAAGCCGATCCCGGCGAGCACGATGACGATCCCCATGATCAGGTGGATCCAGCCCCACGTCGTGGTGCTGAACTCGTAGGTGTAGTGCTGGCCGGTGACGTAGAAGTTGTCGTCGAGGATTCCGACGATGCCGTCGACGGCCTGGAACACGCCGATCATGATCATCATGACCCCGGCGAACGCGATCCAGCCGACGGCCCAGCCGCCTCCTACGCCGCCGGGATACGACGGCTGTTCCAAGCTCGTTGCCACGGGTGCCTCCCCCGGTCGTTCGTGTGGCCCGATGTTCCGAGCGGTCCGGCGGCGCGGGATCACCCGCCGCGGGTGGTTCCGGCGCCCGGCTACGCGTCGTCGCCGAAGATCTCGCGCAGCTTCGCCTCGTCCGCGTCGGAGAGGTTCGTACGGAGCAGGTGCGGCTTGTCGTCGCCGAACGCGTCCTTCACTTTGTCGATGACCGCGTCCGACGAGAGCAGGAACAGGGCGGAGGTTCCGGGCTGGATCTCGCTGCGAACCGAGTCGATGAAGTCGTCGTCGATACCGACGTCGCTCATCGCACCGCCGATGGCGCCCATCGCCGCGCCGACGGCCATGCCGAAGAGCGGGATGAAGAAGAGCAATCCGAAGAGCAGGCCCCAGAAGGCGCCGCCGAGCGCGCCGGCGCCGGCGAGGTGGTTGAGCTGCGCGGTCTTCGGCTTCTTCTTGTCCACGGGCCACGACACCGACGCCGCGTCGTGCACATGGATCAGGTCCTGTTTCTGCAATTGCACGAGCTTGTCCTCGGCGCGTGCCGAACCCTCGGCATCGTCGAACTTCCATACGGTCAGCGTCGCCATCTGCGCCTCCTGCGATCCGTCGGTCCGCCGACCATGGTCTTCGCCGCGGCGCCTGTAGTCACCCAGGCGGGGTGAACGGACCGGGTTCAGGCGTTGTCCGCCGGGTGCGGCGCCGACCCGGCCCGCGTCACCGCGCCTCGGCGGCGATGCGGAAACCGAGATTGCCCGTCGTGCTGTCGAGGCCGTTGCCGCTGCGCGCCGCGACTCGATAGCGCCGGCAATAGCTGGCGTGACACAGGTACGAGCCACCGCGCATCACACGATGCGAGCCGCGCTCCGGCCCACGCGGGTCGGTTGCCGGCGAATGCGCGTAGTACGCCGGGTCGTACCAGTCCGCGCACCACTCCCAGACGTTGCCGGTCATGTTGTGAAGCCCGTAGCCGTTCGGCGCGAACGTGTCCACCGGAGCGGTGCCGAGAAATCCGTCGTCGAGCGAGTTGTCGGTCGGGAACGTCCCTTGCCACACGTTCATGCGATGACCGTCATCGGGAACGAGATCGTCGCCCCACGGGAACACGGCGCCGTCGAGGCCGCCTCGGGCCGCGCACTCCCACTCCGCTTCGGTAGGAAGGCGGACGCCGCGCCAACGGCAGTACGCATCGGCGTCGCGCCACGACACGTGAACGACGGGATGGTCACCGCGGTCGTCGACGCCCGATTGCGGGCCTTCCGGGTGCGCCCAGTCCGCGCCGTAGACCTGTCGCCACCACGGTGCGCTGGCGACCGCGCGCGTCGCCTCGAAGTCATCGGGAAGCAGACCGGCGAACACGAACGACCAGCCGTAGCGGTGCGCGTCCGTGAGGTAACCGGTGGCGGCGACGAACTCCGCGTACTGCGCGTTGGTCACGGTCGTGGTCGCGATCGCGAACGACGAGACGTCGACCGGGTGGACCGGGGTCTCACCGTCACCGGGATACGTCCAGCGGTCGTTGCTCCCCATCCGGAACGACCCCGTGGCTATCGCGACCATGCCGTCGACGGGAGCGCTCGCGCGGGCCCGGCGCTCGTCGCGGTCGCCCGCGGCGTGCGCACCCGGACGCGACGGGCCACAGCACGCGCTCACAACGCCCAGCGTTCCGACGGTGCGCCACGCCTAACCTCACCTCGCGCGGGTGATTCGAGCCGGATTCGGAGTGGGCAGCCTGAGGAACCGATGACCGAGCCGGTGGCGGACTCATCGCCGGGCGAACACGAAGGCCGGATCAAGCGCGCTCGCCGTCGCGTCGACAGCGCCCGCCAGGAGATCAGTGAGCGCGCCAACGACATCGAGGCGCGGGTGCCGGCCGCCCGCTCGGCGGTGCGCGCGTACGAGCACGACCGCGCGGTCGGTGGCGAGATCATGGCCGGCGCGATCGCGTTCCGCTCGTTCGTGTACATGGTCCCACTCGTCCTCGTTCTCGTGATCGTGCTCGGTATCGCGGCCGACAGTACCGAGGGCGGCGCGGCGACGATCTCGAAGGACGCGGGTATCACCGGTCTCGCCGCGCAGTCGGTCACCCAGTCCGCCCACTTATCGGGCGGCGGCCGCCTCATCGCATTGTTCCTGGGACTCTTCGCGCTCTACAGCACGTCCATCGCCCTCGCCCGCGCCCTTCGTATCGCACACGCGCTGGCGTGGGGGAAGGTCGTCGCACCGATGAAGCGCACGTGGCGCGCCGCGCTGGTAGTCACCGGATCGACGCTCGCCGCCGTGGGCCTCATGGCGATCGTGACCAAGGTGGACGTCTCGAGCCACGCGGCCGCGCTGATCATCGCCGTCACCGCGGTACTCGCGTATATCGCCGGCTGGCTCGGCATATCGATGCTGCTTCCGCACAGCGACGCGCCATGGACCGCACTCGTGCCCGGGTCGATCCTCGTCGGCGTCGGCGTCCTCGTGTTACACGTCGTCACCGTCTTCTACATATCTCGACGCATCAGTCACTCGTCCGCGCTGTACGGCACGCTCGGCGGCGCAATCGCGATCCTCGCGTGGGCATATCTCCTCGGCCGGCTCATCGTGTCGTCGGCGGTCCTCAACGCATCCCTCTACCGCGAACGGGAGGGCCAGTGAACGTCGCGCCGTCGACCGAAGGCGAGCTCCGGGAAGCGATGCACCGAAACCCCTTGCCGCTCGCGCTCATCGCGCTCGACACGATGGAGTTCGTCGACGTCAACGCCGCGGCGAAGCGGTTGTTCGGTGCGAGCGACGGTTTCGATGTCGCCGTCGCTGACATCCTCCTGCCCGAGGATACGGAGAACGCGCGCCGCGCCCTTGCGCTCGTCGCGCAGGGTGCGATCCAGGCGTACGAGACGCGGCGGCGGCTGCGGCGCGCCGATGGCAGCACCGTCGCCGGCCACGTCTGGGTGCGATCGCTCGCGTACCTCCGTCCCGGCACCGCCCTCGCGGTGTTCGTGTCGGACGACGAGGCGGCGGATCGGGTCGTCGCCGATGCGGCGTCCATCGAAGCG
>Ga0335083_10009005_pt1 | contig 12147 bp, 8 predicted proteins | sample Lox_Sample_42_FD_206716 | JGI IMG/M metagenome (GOLD analysis project Ga0335083, IMG submission 206716) | Soil microbial communities from Loxahatchee National Wildlife Refuge, Florida, United States - Lox_Sample_4.2 | ecosystem: Environmental > Terrestrial > Soil > Wetlands | place: USA: Florida... | reverse complement strand
ACGCCGCGCGCGCGGCCGTCGTGCAGCAGCGTGTCGTGTTCGTTGACCACTCGCACGAGACCGAGGCCCCACAGCGGCGCCGTGCGCCACTCGGAACCACTGGCGAGAAAATCCGGCCGGCCGTCGGCAAGCCCCGCGCCCATGTCGTGCAGCAACAGATCGGTGTAGGGCGAAAAGGTTTTATCCGCTAGTTGTGGCTGCAATGCAGACTCCCCACTTTGCAATGCGGGCAAATGACAGTGCTGGCAACCAGCGGCATTGAACAGTTGCTCGCCTCTGCGTACTTCCGCAGTTTCTGCATCGCGGCGCGGCGGCACTGCCAGCGTCGCCTGATAGAACACTATGGCCTGCAACTGCCGCGGCTTGAGATCGGGTGACGCCGATGGCGCCTGCGCGCAGGCAGTTTGCACCGGCGGACAATTTTCCGCCGGCAGATAAGTGGAGGTGATGCCGAGATCGCCGCTGAAGGCGCCAACCGTTTGCTGCGCCAACGAACCGGCATTGGCCTTCCAGCCGAAACGGCCGACGACTGTGGCCGCACGCGTCACGTCGAACACGCGATTGACGCGGCCGTGGATGCCGTCTGGGCGCGGCTGTTGCGCCATCATTTCCAGCGTTGCATCCGGCACCGCATCGAGCAGGCCGACACCGATGATCGAAGGCGCCACGCGCAGCGACAACAAAGTGTCGTTGCCGAGTTCGCCGAACGACAGGTCGGTGAACCACAGCTGTGGCTGGCGCAACATGAGCGTGTCGCCATCGGCAAAACGCTCGGCGTGTTCGATCCAGCGCACGTGCGCCCTGCCCTCGGCCGGCACGCCACTGATCGCGTTTTCCTGCAATTGATCGCCGTACGCCGGATGCGGCCGCGGACCACCGTGGTCACCAGTGCCCGACACACTCAAGCGCACCAGCGCGCCGCGCAAGCGCTCGCGCTCGTTGGCCGGCGGCGCGCCGCGACCGTTATGCGCATGGCATGCGGCGCAGGAACTTTGATTGTAGGTAGGCCCGAGGCCATCGACCGCGGCGTCCGTCGACGGCGATGCGATCCACACTTGATTGAACAGCGAACGGCCGGCGTCGAAGCGCGTGCGTTCGCTGGCAGTGAGTGTCGGCAGCATCTGCTGCAATACCAGCGGGCTGTTGCTGGCGACCGGAAACGCAGGTTCAGCCGCGCTGGCCGCCGTCATCACACACAGCAATGACAACGGCAACGTGAGAAGCATCAGCTGCCTGCCGTTGCTCGGCATGCCTCAGCGGCCGGCGTTGACCGAGTCGATCAACGCCAGCGCCTCCGTCATGCGCGAAGAAAGAAGTTGCGTCCATGCCTGCACGGGGTAGGAGTCAGGGGAGATTCTGCCTCCAGGGGCTGGTGTGCTTCCTGATTTCTGCAACAGATTCTTTGCCTCCATGGCAGTGACCGGTGGTGCATTCAACAACGTTTTCGCCTGTTCCAGTTTGGCCTTGGCCGCGGCATTGCCGCCGACCTGTTGCTCGGCCTGGCGCAGCTTGGTGGTTGCGGCAACGAGATCGGTGTACCGCTTGGTGATCTGCACATCGAATAACGCCGACATCAGCGAGATCTGCGGTCCGGCCTGCAGAAAATCGAAACCGGGAATCCTGTTGGCGGGTGCAAACGGGTTGTACTCGGCGTCGGCCTTGTACGCGGTCGGCCGCACCGGCAACCGCGCGACGTCGCGATGCAACAGCAGCGCCTGCCCCGCGTCCGACATCGCCCACTCGATGAACGCCTTGGCCTGCTCCGGATGCGGCGCCGCCTGCATGCGCGCAACGTAAGCCGGCGAAAACAGCGTGGTCGTGGCATAGCGGAACTGCACCGCCTGACCGTTGGCCTGCGCCGATTTCGGAAAGAAGTCGATGCTGAGCGCGACGCCATGTTTGGCAGCAGCAATGTCGTCGATGAAAGCGCCGCCGCCATTGCCCATGAGTTCGCTATTGGCGGCGATCGCGCTGATCACCGACCAGCCTTGTTCCCAACCGAGGCCTTGCAGGATGCTTTCGTAGATCATCGGCGAGAAGCCCTGGCGCGATGGCACCGGCATCAGGATGGCGCCGTGGTAACGCACGTCGGTGAGGTCGTTCCAATCACGTGGCGCCGGCAGTTTATGGGCATCGAGCCAAGTCTGGCTCAGCGCAAAACCGAAGCCGGCGATTTCGAACGCGGCGAAACGATGTTTGGCATCGTCGATGTCGAGTTGGCCGACACGGCCAGGCACGCCCTTCAACGGCAGGTCGAGCGTGGCGAACAGGTTTTTATCCGCCATCGATACGAAAGTATCCAGCGTCGGCGCCCAATAGACATCGACCGCGGCGCCCTGCGGCGTCTGCATCAGTTTCCACGCATCGTTCGAGCGGCGCCATTCGAACACCAGATCGATATCGGGATGCGCGGCTTCGAATGCAGCCTGGTAGCGGCTCAGCATTTCCTGCGGATAGCTGGTCATCACCACGACCTTGGCCGGCTCGGCCTGCACTACTTGCAGGCACAGCCCCAGCAACAACAGCAGGATGGTCTTCGTGTGCTTCATGACAGCCCCCGGCGCCAACGCCACAGTCCGCTCAGAAGTTGACGTTCAGGTTGAGGAACCAGGTGCGGCCCGGTTCCGGGAACCCTTCTTCGTACATATATAACGTGTCGCCCAGGTTGCGCACGCCGGCTTCGGCCTGCCACATCTTGCTGAAACGCCAGCTGGCCTTGAGATCGGTGACGGTGAACGGCGTCGTCACGCGCGTAGCGTTGGTGGTGCTGTAGCGCGGCGATTCGTGCTCGCTGCTCAGCATGAAATCCAGTTGGTTGGTGGCGCGATAGCGCACGTAGCTGAATACCTTGTTCTTCGGCGTGTCCAGCGCATATAGCGTCGGATTGGTGAGGTTCTTGCGATCGAGATAGCTGTAGTCGCCATGCACGTCCCACTGGTCGCCGAGGTGCGCGGTAAAGCCCAGCTCGACGCCGGTGTTGTTCTGGCGGCCGATGTTCTGCTCTTGCGTGCACGGTGGCGACGAGCACAGCGTCGGCGCGATGCTGACGCTGTCGATGGTGTTGTCGAGCCGGTTCTGGAACAGCGCGGCGCTCAACTCCAGCGTCCTGCCGCTGCTGAGCGGCACGTTGCCGTTGACGCCCACTTCCATGTTGACGGCGCTTTCCGGTTCCAGCGCCGGGTTGGGAATCGCGGTGCCGAGCTTGTACGAATAGCGGTCCTTCATGGTCGGGAAGCGCGTGTGGCGCGCGATCGACGCATGCGACGACCACGTGTCGCTGAGCTTGTAGGTCAGCGCTGTCTGCGCCTTCCAGCCGTCGGCGGTGGCGGTCGGGAACGGCGTGACGGCGGTGCCGATCAAATCCTGCGCCATAAGGCCTTTCTGCTGTTCCCAGCCGCCGCCGATCACCCAACCCAACGCCGGGCTCAGCACGACGCCGTCTTCGACGCCGAGCGACATCAAGTCGTCTTCCATGCGTTTGATCGGCTGGCCGACGTTGTGTTCGCGGTGCACGTCGCGTTTGAACTGCACCGCGGCCTTCAGCGTCTGGTTGTCGAAACGGGTCGAGGCGATTTCGCCGCTGGCACCCCAGGAGTAATCGTCATAGATGCTGGTGAACGCATATGGTTTGGTCTGCGTGGTGTAGGTGGCATTGTCGTACGATGCCACGATGTTGGCGAAAGTGTCGTAGAACAAACGGGTGCGCACGGTTTCGGTGTTGTTCAGCGCGGTGCGCGAAATGAAGTACAGGCTTTCCTTGTCGTACTGCGGCCAGCGCCAGAACCGCGCGGCGGTCGTGGTGTAGCCGGCATACGGCGGCGTTTCTTTCTCTCCATCCTGGTTCTGGTAGCTGACGGCGTATTCGTCGGTGGCATTGGGCGTATAGCCCAGTTTCAGCGCCACTTTGCGGTCGCTGGTTTCGGAGTTCTCGCGGCGACCACCGTCTTCGGTGGCACGCGGAATGAAGTCGGACGGCAGCGTGAAGAAGTCCTGCTTCGCATACGCCAGGTTGGCCTGTACGTACCAGCTGCCGGTGTTGTTTTCCATGATCAGCGAACTGTTGTTGCCGCTGTGGTCGCCTTCGCGATCGAACTCGGTGCTGCTGTGGAAGCTGGCGTGAAAACCCGGCTGCGGTCGCCGACTGACCAGATTGATGCTGCCGCCGATGGAGTTGGCGCCGTACAGCACCGACGAAAAACCCTTGCTGACGTCGATCTCGGCGATGTCGAACGTCTGCAACCGGCTCAGGTCGAAGTTGCCGTCATACGGCACGTACACCGGGATGCCATCGATAAACAGCGGCACCTGGCGCGAGTTGAAGCCGCGCACGTAGATCAGTTTTTCGCTGCGTTGCCCGCTGTTCTGCACGGTGAGGCCCGGCATCAATGCCAGCGCCGAGCTGACGTCGTTGCGCTCGAACTGGTGCATGTCGTCGCTGGTGATGGCGGCCTGGAACGGCGTGGCCCAATCGGCCTGCTTGGTGCCCTGCACGTCGATGACTTCGATGGTGCCGAGCTGGAAACGCGAGTCGGCGGCTTCCTGCGCATTGGCGGCGGAGATGGCAACGGCAAGCAAACCGGCAACGGCCGGCAACCCGCCTGTGACGAGACGTGGTGACATGGGGATACTCCAGATTGAAAGTCGGCAGCGCCGCGGAGGGCGTCAATCGCTATATTTATAAAGATATAGCGTTGCGAAGGCAACCGTTATTTCCATCCGGATATATATAAGAAGCACGTCCCCGGGCCACTAGGCAGTCACAGCCCGTACTGCCACCGCCACCGCGATACCGACGACGATGCCAGCCACGATCTCGAGCTTGCTGTGCCCCATGCGTTCCCGCAGCGGTGCATGGTGCGGCTGATCCTGCAGCAGCGTATTGATGGCGGCAGCATGGTGGCCGACCTGGCGACGCAAGCTGCTGGCATCGAGGATGACGATGAACAGTAGCGTGAATGCCGCCGCAAACGCCGGATGGCCGATGCCTTCGCGCAGTGCTATCAACACCGTGGTACCGGTCACTACGGCGCTGTGCGTGCTGGGCATACCGCCGTAGCCGATCAGGTCGAACGCCAACCGTCTGGACCTGACGCTGTTGATCAGGAACTTGATGGTGCCAGCGGCGAACCAGCCCAGCAGCGGCGTCAACAGATAACCATAGTCCATATTCACCCCGGCAAGGCCCACAATACCCACACGCACACCGCTACCCACAACAGTACCGTCACCAGCAATTGCCAGTCGGTCAGCAGCGCATCGGTCGGCGATTCGCCACCGTCGCGTTTTTCCACCACGTACCAATAACGGAACAGGCCGAACAACACCAGCGGCACCGTGATCATCAACTGCGGCCGCACCGACATCACAAACAGACTGTAGAACACCAGCGCGCCGGTGGCCGACATCTCGGCATAGCGATCGACCAGCGCCACCGAATAGTTTTCCAGCACCTTGCGCGTGGCGGGATCGCCCTGCTTCAGTTCCTGCCGGCGTTTTACCGCGGCCAGGTACAGCGCCAGCATCAGCGTGGTGATGAACATCCACGATGACACCGGCACGTCGATCGCGGCGGCGCCGGCATAGATGCGCAGTACGAAGCCGAGCGCGATCGAGAAGATGTCCAGCAAAGGTTGATGTTTCAATACGAAGCTGTAGGCCAGGTTCAGCGCGACGTAACCGAGGATAGTGAGCAACATGGCAGGTTTCAGATAAATCCCGAGCGCCACCGCTGCATAGAGCACCACCAGCAACGCCAAGGCACTGTGCACGCTCACGGTACCAGCCGCGAGCGGCCGGCTCAGCGCTTTGCGCGGATGCCGCTTGTCCTGTTCGATGTCGAGCATGTCGTTGACGACATACGAGGCGGATGACGCCAGGCAGAACAGCAGCGTCGCCCCCACCGCGGCAACGATGCAGGCCGGCTCGTGAAACTTGCCGGAAAACACCAAGGGCGCCAGCACGAAACCGTTCTTGATCCACTGGCGCGGCCGCAGCAACGCGAGCAAGGCGGACAGTCGTTTCATCATTTGCGCACCATTATTTGCACGCCATTATTTCCGTACTGCCGTCAGCGGATCGCCGCAGTGATTTTCCCGCGACGCTGAACGCACCAGCACTTGCGAGAACGTCGCCAGCTCTTCGGGCGTCTTGCGAGTGAACAGTTTGATGCGGGTGCCCGGCACTTCCCACGCGAACGGCAAGCGCAGCCGTGCCAGCAGCTGATCGATGCCGGGGCACGAGTATGGCGCGGCGAACAACAGTATCGTGTCGATTTTGGCCAGCGCGTTGGCGTCTTCGACCGGCAACGCCTCCAGCCATTCACTGCGTTTGAGCGTAAACGGATCCAGCGCCACCGCTGCCAGGTTGGCGACGACGTTGCCGAGCGCCGGCCGGCCGGTCGGCAGCAACTGCTGGAACTGTTCGTACGCTTCCAGTCGCGCCAATGACGACGGCGACGAAAAACTGAAGAACGCATAACGGCTGCCGTACATCGGCAAGTCCTTGCCGAACATCGGCAGCGACGCCAGCAGCACGACGACGAGTTGCAACCACAACCAACCGCGGTCGTTGGATTCCACCATTGCCGGTTTGGTGCGATACAGCCGCAGCAAACTGGGCCACGCCATCGCCGCCAATACCGGAAATGCGTAATAGAAGCCCATCGTCCACACTGTCAGGTGGATGCCGAACAAGGTGTGCAGCGCTATCCATGGCAGCACCGCCAGGCCGCCGACGGCGGTGAGCGGATCGCGCCGCAGGATTGCCGCCACCAGCAGCGCCAGCGGCGGCCCCCAGATATGCCCGCTCTGCAGCGCGAAGAACTGCAGCCGCGTTTGCACGTTCTGCCAGGTGAGCTGGGCGAACGGTGGATCGCCGACGTAGTGTTCGTGAAACAGCGACTGATGCTCCGGAATGAATTGCGGCACCACCACCATCAACAACAGCGACGCCACCAGCGCGGCAATGCCGAAACGCAACTCCGGCTGCAGCCAGTAGCCGTCGCGCCAACGCACCAACGTCACCAGCGTAGCGAGAAACGCGAACACGTGCAGGCCGACATCTTCGCGCGCGCTCAGCGCCAGCACGAAGAACACAATGGCCGCGACCTGGCGGCGCAGCGCCAACGCCGCCATGAAAGCAATCATCAGCCCGGGGATGACGATCTCATAATGCGGCAGCCCCATGAATTCCGCTTGCAGCGCACAGCCGGCATAGGCGGCACCGACCGCGATCGCCATCGCTTGCGTCTTCCAGTTCTGATCCTGGCCGAAAGCCTTGCACACGCACCACGTCAACGCGGCCGAGGTGAAGCCATGCATCACGCCCAACACGAGTGCCAGCCATTGCTGCAAGTCGAACGGCAGCACATGACTCAACAGCGCCGGCAACATCAACAAGGGAGACAAATGAACGGTAAAGAACGAACGCTCGTCGATGCCGGGCGGCCCGTGCAGCGCGAGGTCGCCATGCCACATCACCCCGGCGAACCAGAACGGGTCGGTGCCGCTGCCGTAGGCATAGAAATGATTGAGCACGGCGTTGTGGTACAGCAGCGTGGTAACGACGAACACCAGCCACGCCGCCGCTGGCAGCCGCAGCATTTGCAGCGCAGGCGGCAACAGGGTTGCCGATGGTGACGTGACGGTGCCGTTCAACTGGAAAATCCCGGTGTTGGTGTCAGGTTTCGGTTGGCAACCGGATGGTACACGGATGCCACGGCAAGCCCAATCGATTCAAGCACCAACGCCTTAGCTAACCGCGACGGACTCCCGCTATACTCGCCGACCGGAAGCCACGAACCACTCGAAGGATCAAGCCCATGAACGCAGTGACCAACCGCCTGCTCTGCCTCGCCGCAGCCCTGTTCATCAGCGCGCTGGCGTGTGGCCAGCAAACCGCCAACGTCACCCAGGCCCGCATGCTCGGTGCCGACAAGGACACCGGTAACTGGATGTCGTGGGGCCGCACTTATAACGAACAGCGCTTCAGCCCGCTCAAGCAGATCAATGACAAGAGCGTGAAGGACCTGGGCCTCGCCTGGTATTTCGATCTCGACACCTTTCGCGGCGTCGAAGGCACGCCGGTGGTAGTCGATGGCGTCATGTACACCTCGAGCGCATGGAACCTCACCTACGCGCTCGACGCCAAGACCGGCAAGCTGCTGTGGAAGTACGATCCCGACGTGCCGCGCGCCTGGGGCCGTTACGCCTGTTGCGACGTCGTCAGTCGCGGCCTCGCGGTGTGGGAAGGCAAGGTCATCATCGGCACGCTCGACGGCCGTCTGATCGCGCTCGATGCCAAGACCGGCAAGGAAATCTGGGTCACGCAGACCTTCGACAAGAATTATCCGTACACCATCACCGGCGCGCCGCGCGTATTCAACGGCAAGGTGCTGATCGGCAATGGCGGCGCCGATCTCGGCGTGCGCGGCTTCGTGGCGGCGTACGACGTCAACAACGGCAAGGAGTTGTGGCGATTCTGGACCGTGCCCGGCAATCCCGCGCTCGGCTTCGAGAACAAGACCATGGAAATGGCCGCCAAAACCTGGTTCGGCGAATTCTGGAAGCTCGGCGGTGGCGGCACCGTGTGGGACTCCATCGTGTACGATCCCGACTTGAACCTGATCTACATCGGCGTCGGCAACGGTTCGCCGCTATCGCACGTGCATCGCAGCGAGGGCAAGGGCGACAACCTGTTCCTCGCTTCCATCGTCGCGCTGAAAGCCGACACCGGCGAATACGTCTGGCACTATCAAGAGGTTCCCGGTGAAAAATGGGATTTCACCGCCGTGCAACCGATGATGCTGGTCGATCTGAAAATCGACGGCAAACAGCGCAAGGTGCTGATGCAGGCACCAAAAGACGGCTTCTTCTATGTGTTGGATCGCGTCACTGGCGAGTTGATCTCGGCGCGCGAGTTCGTGCCGAATTTCTGGGCCAGTCATATCGACCTGCGCACCGGTCGCCCGGTGATGAATCCGGAAGCCGACTTCGGCCGCGATACCGTGCTGGTGTCGCCGGCCGCCGGCGGCGGTCACAACTGGGAGCCGATGTCGTACAGCCCGCTGACCGGTCTCGTCTACTTCACCGCGCAGGAAGACTGGCTCACCTACTCCGTCGCCGGTCCTGAATGGGAACCAAAGCCGTTCCGCTCCAACGCCGGCTGGGGCTTCGAAGCCGATCCGAAAAAACGCGCAGCATTCACGCAACAGATGAACGTGCGTCGCAAGGCGTGGCTCACCGCGTGGGATCCGGTGAAACAGCAGGAAGTGTGGCGCGTCGATCACAGCAACATCGGCAGCGGCGGCACGCTGGCCACCGCCGGCAACATCGTGTTCCAGGGCAGCGTCGACAGAGAGTTCGTCGCCTACAGCGCCGACAAGGGCAAGAAATTGTGGAGCCTGCCGGTGCAACAGATCGCGTTGGCAGGTCCCATCACCTACACCGTCGATGGCGAACAGTACGTCGCCGTCAACGCCGGCTGGGGCGGCGGCCGCGCCATCGTCGGTCGCGGCAACGGTTTCAATCCGCAGGTATCGCAGGGCCGCGTGCTGGTATTCAAGCTGGGCGGCAAGGCACAGTTGCCGCCGCTGGCGGCAGTGTCGCAATTGCCGCCGGCACCACCGCCGCTCACCGCATCGGAAGCCGTCGTCACCCAGGGCGGCAAACTGTTCAGCGAAACCTGTCAGCAATGCCATGGCGTCAACGCCGTTGGCGGCTTGAAAGACCTGCGCTTCATGACGCCGGACGTCCACGGCGACTTCATGAACATCGTGCTCGGTGGTACCCGTACCGCCAAGGGCATGGCCAGCTTCGCCGACATATTGAAAAGGGATGAAGCCGAAGCGATCCACCACTACCTGATCTCGCGCGCCAACGAAGATTGGGGCATCACCGCACAGGCCGGCGTCGAAGCCGGTGCCAAGGCACCGTGATGGCAACGCCGCAAACCGCGCACCTGTTCATCACCACCGGCCCGGAGTCCTGCGGCAAGACCACGCTGGCGCAGGCACTCAGTGCCGAATGGCAGGCACCGCTGGTCAGCGAAGCCGCGCGTGCTTACCTGCACCGTCGTTTCGAACAGGACGGCCACTTCCGCTACCATCAGGCCGACCTCACCGCCATCGCCGGCGAACAATACGCGCTGGAACAGGAAGCGCTGCAGCAACCGGTGCCCTTCGTCGTGTGCGACACCGACCTGCTCGTCATCCTGGTGTGGAGCGAAGTGAAATACGGCAACGTCGATCCGGTAATCACCGAGCTGTTCACTCGCTCCATCGCCACCACGCGCCGCACCTACCTGCTGTGCGACTTTCACGTGCCGTGGGAGCCGGACCCGCTGCGCGAAGATCCCGACAACCGCGCCGAACTGTTTGCACGCTACCGCGACAAGCTCGATCACTACGGCCTCGACTACCGCGTCGTCACCGGCGACGTGCCGGCGCGGCTGGCGCTGGTCAATGAACTGACATCCAGCAGCGGTGGCGGTTGCCCTTGCTGTATTGACTGATACAAGGACTGACCAATGACCAACGTCTTCCAGCTGATCCTGCGCGAAAACTACCAGCAACTGCCCGAGGTGGTGCGGCGCTTCCACGAAACGCGACTCGGCCAGTTCAGCGGCAAGGCCACCGTCAAGGGTTCCACCGGCTTGCTGGCGCGGGCGCTGCGCAAGCTGGCGGGATTTCCTCCACCGTCGGCGAATGAAATGGCTGTCACGGTGCGGGTGATCCGCAGCGAAGTGCAGGAACGCTGGCTGCGCCAGTTCGGCGACGCGCAGTTTTCGTCGGCGCTGCAGCGCGTCAACCGCCAGAACCTGCTGTGCGAAAACTTCGGCATGTTCAGTTTCTATTTTTCGCTCAGCGTGCGCGGCGACGGCATTCATTGGCAGTTCGAACGCTGGGATTTCGCCGGCATCCCGATGCCGGAGCTGTTGTCGCCGGAAGTCGAGGCGCGCGAGAGCGTCGATGCCGACGGCCGCTATGCCTTTACCACGCTGGTGGAATTTCCGCTGATCGGCGTGTTGATGGATTACGCCGGCTGGCTCGAATAGAGCCCGAGCCTACTGGGCCGGCCGCAACTGCTGGATCAGCGGCAACCGCTCGATGCGTTCGGCGATGCTGCGGTTCATCAGCTCATATGCCGGCGATCCCACCGACTGGTAGCGCTTGGCGAATTCGGTTTTCGACAACAACTCCGGCAGATCGTTGATGGCGGGCGCAAACAGGTTCTCCTGCAGATCGCTCGCTCCCAGCAACTGTTGCACGCGGGTCGCCGTCATTTCGTCGGCCACCGCCAACTGGCCCAGCCGCGTGCCGGCCTGATCGATCGCCAGGTCGGTGAAGCTGAAACCGCTGCCGCCGGCGATCGTGGTGTCGTCTTCTTCTTTCAACACGCCGATTTCCGATGCGAAGGCCGAACCGGCACTGGCGGCCAGCGCCGCCGAAATCAGGTAATGCTGCGCCGAATCGCGGCGGCCACCCAGGCGCAGGTCGTGCCGCACCAACGTGCCGAGACCATCGAGGTCGCCGAGCAGGCGGCGCGGATCCAGGTTGATGGCGTACAGCGCCAGCAATTGCAGCGCGGCGCGGTTTTCCTCGACGGCACTGCCGCCGCGCTGCGCAGCGAAATGCAGCAACGGAGCCAGCACGCGAGTCACCGACAACTTGCCGGGCGGGCCGGCGTCGCGCGTCACCCGTGCCAGTTCCACCGCATAGGCCGCCAACCGTTGTTGCTGACCGGGTTCCAGCACCAGTTCACGCCCTCGGGCTGCCAGCTTGGCCATCAGTTCGGGCCGCCATTCGTAGGCAATGACGAATTCGTCGGCGTCCAGGGTGACGGTACGGATCGCCGCGACCATCTGGCTATAGCGCGCCGAGCGTTGCCGCACGCCGGCTTCGAATTGCGGCAGCAGCGTGTTGCCGAGCGCGGCCGGCAAACGCAGATCGCCCAGCCACAGGGCATCGACTTCGAACCGGCTGCGGTCGCGGGTAATGACTTGCAGCTTGCCATTGAGCCACGAACCGAACGGTGCCGCCTGCACCGGCAAACTGAACTCGATGGTGGCGACGCCATCGACGATACCGACGCGGGCATTGCCGCGGTACTGCGTTTGCAATGCGTAGTTGAGCGCCGGCTCCAGTTCGCT
>Ga0335083_10009004_pt1 | contig 12147 bp, 7 predicted proteins | sample Lox_Sample_42_FD_206716 | JGI IMG/M metagenome (GOLD analysis project Ga0335083, IMG submission 206716) | Soil microbial communities from Loxahatchee National Wildlife Refuge, Florida, United States - Lox_Sample_4.2 | ecosystem: Environmental > Terrestrial > Soil > Wetlands | place: USA: Florida... | reverse complement strand
CCGGGCAATCCGGATGCTCCGCGGGTGGTGCTGCTCACGCCCGGGCCCTACAACGAAACTTACTTCGAGCACTCCTACCTGGCGCGCTATCTGGGCTACTCGCTGGTGCAGGGAAACGATCTCACCGTTCGCGACGCAAACGTTTATCTGAAGACTCTGGGCGGGCTGAAGCGGGTGGATGTCATCCTGCGCCGCGTGGATGACGACTACTGCGATCCCCTCGAACTATTCGCTGATTCGTATCTGGGCGTGCCGGGCCTGGTGCAGGCGGTGCGCGAAGGGAACGTTGCAGTTGCTAACGCCTTAGGCAGCGGAGTGCTGCAGACTCCGGGTTTCCTGCCGTTCCTGCCGGTGCTGTGCCGCCGGCTGCTGGGCGAAGAATTGAAGCTGGCTTCGGTGCCGACCTGGTGGTGCGGGCAGGAAAAAGAACTGAACTACGTGCTGGAGAACCTTTCGCGGATGGTGATCAAGTCGGCCTATCCGACGCGCGGGGAAGATCCGGTCTTTGGGCAGAGCCTTACGCAAGAGCAAATCGGCGAACTGGCGGCCAAGATCAGGTCGCGGCCCGGACAATACGTTGCGCAGGAGCAGGTGATGTCGTGCACCACGCCAGCGCTTACTGACGGCTGGCTGCAGCCGCGGCGCTTCGTGGTGCGCGCGTTCCTGGCGGCGAATGAAGACTCTTACACGGTGATGCCGGGAGCGCTTACGCGCATCACGCAATCCAACGATTCTCTGGTGGTCTCGCTGCAGCGGGGCGGCGGCAGCAAGGACACGTGGGTGCTAACGGAGGGGCCCGTTGCTCCGGTGAGCCTGCTTCCATCGGCCGGCCAGCCGGTTCCGTTACGCAGGGAGAGCGGCGATCTTCCCAGCAGAACCGCCGACGACCTGTTTTGGCTGGGGCGGTTTGTGGAGCGCGCCGAGGGCCAGGCACGGCTGGCGCGCGGGACACTCAACCGGGCCATCGATCAAAGCGGGACCGACAACACCCGCGCCATTCGCGCGCTCACCGCCGCGTGGCCGCAAGGGCCCTTGCCCTGCGATGGCGTCGGCCTGGGCCGCGAGTTCGTCCAGGGAGTGCTCGGAGATTTTCAAGGCAGCGGACTGCGCGGCACTATTGCCTACGTGCACGGGCTGGCGCGGACCCTGCGGAATCGTGCTTCCGCCGATGTGTGGAGAATTCTGCTGGAGATTCACATCGCCGCATCCAATTTCCAAATCGACCCGGGCGAGCCGACCGCCGGCCTAGCCGAGTTGCTCGACAGCCTGGTGGCGAGTTTCGCCGGATTTGTCGGCCTGGCCGGCGACTCGATGACACGGGGGCAGGCCTGGAGGTTTCTCGACCTGGGCCGCCGCCTCGAGCGCGTAGTGTTCATGGCGCGGCTCTTGCGCGATACGCTGGTGGAACCGGGGACGGACCCGGTCCTGCTGGAAGCGCTGCTGGAGATCGCCGACAGCAATCTGACCTATCGGCGGAGGTATTTCACCCACCTCGAAACGCATGCGGTGGCCGATCTTCTGCTCGCCGACGAAACCAATCCTCGCGCCGTCGCCTTCCAGTTGGCCGCGATCGACCAGCACCTGGCGACATTGCCGCGCAACACTGCCGATCCCACGAGCAATCAAGATCAAAAACTCGTGTTGAAGATGCGTACAGCGATCCAACTCTGTGATCTGGTGGAGTTGTGCGCCGTGCCCGAGGGGTGCGACCGGCGGGGATTGGGCGCGCTGTTGTTCGAAACCCTGGAGCAGATCCGCCTGCTCTCCGACGCCATCGCCAACCTTTATTTCTCGCACACCGATATGTCGAGAAAATTGGGAGAAGTGTCAGAGGAGCCGATGTGAGATACCACGTCACGCACACCACGCGCTATGAATATGTGGATGCGGTAACGCTCTCCTATAACCTGGTGCGCTTGCGGCCACGCGACCACGGAATGCAGAAGTCCCTGAGCTACGAGCTTGCGCTTTCCCCTACTCCGGCGGTGAGCCGCGAACGCCTGGACTACTTCGGCAATCACGCGGTGTGGTTCAGCCTGCAGGAACCTCACACCGAGCTGACTATTACGGCACGCAGCGAAGTGCAGGTGGATCTGGTGCTGCAGCCGGACGCGGCACAAAGTGCGCCCTGGGAACAGGTACGCGAGACTCTGCTGACTGTGCTCAACCCGCAGATGCTTGCGGCACGCGAGTTTTGTTTTGACTCTCCTTATGTAGCCCGTGACGCGGAGCTGGCGGACTATGCTCGCGCGTCGTTTCCCCAGGGACGGCCGTTGCTGCAGGCCGTCCTAGACCTTACGCAGCGCATCCACAATGAATTCGGATTTGTGCCCGGATCCACAACCGTGGGAACGCCTGTGCTTGACGTGCTGCACAACCGGCGTGGGGTGTGCCAGGATTTCGCTCACCTGCAGATAGGCTGTTTGCGTTCGCTTGGTCTCGCGGCACGTTATGTGAGCGGCTATCTGGCCACCACGCCGCCGCCGGGGCAGCCTCGCCTGGCGGGCGCGGACGCTTCGCATGCGTGGGTGAGCGTCTTTGAGCCGGATTTTGGTTGGATGGATTTTGACCCGACCAACGGCATCATCCCGTCAGATTCCCACGTGACTGTGGCCTGGGCGCGCGACTATGACGACGTTGGGCCGGTCAAGGGAATTCTGGTTGGCGGACGGCGGCAGCGACTGAAAGTGTCGGTGGATGTTACGCCGGCGGGAACGTCACAGCAGCCGTCGATTGGCGGCGTCACCCCAGCGTGAAACGCATCCTCTTATCGTGGAGCAGCGGCAAGGACAGCGCTTGGAGTTTGTACTTGCTCCGGCAGCGCGGCGAGTATGAGGTGGTCGGACTGCTGACGACTTTCAACCAGGAAGCGGATCGAGTTGCCATGCATGCCGTCCGGCGGGAGCTGGTGGAGCGCCAGGCTGCCGCTGCCGGGCTACCGCTTTGGACGGTCCCGCTGCCCTGGCCGTGTTCGAATCAACAGTACGAATTGTTAATGGCCGAATCTTGTGCCAAAGCTGTGGCCGATGGCATTGAGGGAGTTGCGTTTGGCGATCTCTTTCTCGAAGACGTGCGCGCCTACCGCGAGAAGCAAATGAAACACACGGGACTGCAGCCAGTATTTCCGTTGTGGGGATTGCCGACGCGGGAACTCGCAGAAGAGATGATCGCGTGCGGAACGCGAGGGAAGCTGACTTGCGTGGATACCGGGAAACTCGACGCTTCATTCGCCGGCCGTGAGTTTGACGGCGCGCTGCTTGCGGCCCTGCCTGAGGAGATTGATCCCTGCGGCGAGCGCGGGGAGTTCCACTCGTTCGTGTATGCGGGACCGATGTTCGGTGCGGTTGTGCCGGTGTTACGCGGTGAGACGATCGTTCAGGACCGGTTTGTTTTCGCGGATTTGATTCCGGGATGAGCCAGGTTGCGGGCACGAGGCGGCAGTGAACGGCGTCGGTCGTGGTTCACGAAGAGATCGCCATCGGAACGAGCGTCTGCGTGGTGCCGTCGGTCAGGCCGAGGTCGGTAAGATGAGGGCCGGGATTGCAAGCCAGGCAGGTGCCTTCGATGGCTTTGAACGTCCAGTAGGGAGGCTTCCAGTCGGTTACTTGGTCGGCGGCCCGTCGCAAAGCGCGGAACCTTTCTGCCAACTCGGATGCGGGAAGCTCCGAGAGCATTCCGGCGATCGGAAGCTCCAACCGGGCCAGGACAGCGCCATTCTGAACTACCGCCATGCCGCCTCCGCAGCGAATGAGGGCGTTGGCCGCCAGTTGCAGGTCGGCCGGGTTTCCGCCCAGGACAACCAGGTTGTGTGAGTCGTGAGAGTAAGTGGTTGCGATTGCGCCGCGCATTCTTCCGATGCCTTGCTGGATGGCGCACTGTCCGGTGCCGGAGTGTTGGCCGTGGCGATGGCGGACGTAGATCAAGCTTGCGTCCTCCGGCAGTTCGGCGATTCCATCCTTCACTTTGACTTCCAGTTCACGCCATTCGGTGAAGCGCATGCCGTGGATGGCGCGCACTTTGGCTGATCCGTCTTGTTGCTGTGGTAAGCGAACTGTGAAATCGTCTTCCGACAGTTCCGGCAGCTTGACCGTGTTCAGCGGCGGGGAAATAGAAGCCGGAGATCCCGGCGGAATGAGCCAACGTCCGTTTTCGACCACGCGCATTCCTCCGACGAAAACGCCGGTGACTTCCAAGTCTTCCAGGTTTTCGAGAACGACAAGGTCGGCGATGCGCCCTGCGCATACTGCGCCCAGGTCGGCGCGCCGCAGGCGCAGCGCAGCGTTAAAGGTCGCGCAGCGGACCACATCGAGTGGATTCATGCCGTACGCCACGAGTCGGCGCATCACATCGCGAACTCCGCCGTGATCGACCAGGTAATCGGGAGGCACATCGTCGGTGCAGATGCTCACCTGCGAAGAAATGTGCGGCAGCTTGCGCAGAGTCTCCACCACGCCCGGAAGAACGTAGTCGTGGGAGCCGCGAATTTCGATGGCCAGCCCGGCGCGCAGCTTTTCCTGCAAGTCCTCGCCGGAGGTGATCTCGTGATCGGAGGTGACGCCTGCGCAAAGATAGGCCTGGAGTTGGGCGCCGCTCAGTCCTCGGGCGTGGCCCTCGATGAGCTTGCCCGACTCGAGACCTGCCGCAACAATCTCGGCCATGCGCGGGGTTTGCTGCAGCACGCCGCGCATATCCATGACTTCAGCTACCCCGGCAACTTCGCCCCAGGAGAGCATCTCGCGCATTTCCGCGCCGCCGAATTCGGCACTCGCAGTCTCGAGTCCTTCCGCCGAAGGAACGCACGAAGGCGCGGCGCACAGAAAACGCAGCGGCAGTCCGCGGCTGGCTTCGATGGCATAGCGAACTCCCGCCAGCCCCAGCACGTTGGCCAGTTCGTGCGGATCGTAAAAAACCGTGGTGGTGCCCTGCGCTACAACCTGCTCGGCATAGTGGGCGGGCAGCAGGTGCGAACTCTCGAAGTGCACGTGGGTGTCGATGAAGCCGGGGCAGATCCATTTGCCGGAGGCGTCGTAGGTCGCGGCCGCATCGGCGCGGGAGCCGGGAGCATGCACGCTGGCGATCATCGCTCCGGTCATGCCGATATCGGCCGGGCGCAACTCGCCGGTGATGACGTCCACAACCGTTCCGCCGGCGATGAGCATATCAAACGCGGCTTTTCCCTGCGCCGCCAATACTGCGCGGGAACGCGTGGCGGCGTTGATCGCTCCGGGAAGTTTATGCGTGGTCATCTTCAAAATGAACCGCGGCAAACTGAACCGCAGCAAGCACCGCAAAGATGCCCTTCTGGAAGCGGCGTCTGCGGGGCAAAAACTTATAGCAGCCATCAAAAGTTTACACTTGCCTCGCTTTGGGGCCTGTGAAAGATTTGATATCTTCCGGTCGAAACCGCTGTCCTCAAGCCAGCAGCGGGTGTGACAGCAGGTTGCAATCGATCTTCGAACATAGGGAGCATGACCATGGCGCCGGCCGCGCAATCGACGCACACTTCCAGCCAGGAAGTTCTCACCCGGCAGCGCCTGGTGGCGGTGGCGCTTGGCCGGCAGGAAGCCGATCTGGTGCTGGAAAGCGCGACCCTGCTGAATGCGCAGACCCTCACGTGGAAAGAAAACTGGGACATCGTAGTCAAAGGCCAGAGAATCGCCTGGGTGGGACCGCACGGTGAATGGAAGGGTTCGGCCCGCGGCAAAGTTTCCGTCGGTGGACTGTGGGCGGTGCCGGGATTTGGCGAGGCCCACAAACACATTGAAAGCACCATGCTGAGCCCGGAGTATGAAGCCGATCTGGTTTTGCGCTATGGCACTACCTGGAACGTCGAAGCCTCGCACGAGTTCTCCAACGTGAATGGCGCGCGCAACGTGGAGTTCTGGCTGATGGCGCGCGAGCACGGCAGTCCCTTCAAGATTTTCCCCTCGCTCGGCTCCGCCACTCCCCCCACCGGCTGGGAGGAATCCGGCGGCTACTACGGCTACCGCGAGATCCGCGATTTCATCGACCGCAACCTGTGGGTTACCGGCCTCGACGAAGTCATGGACTGGTCGGCCGTAGTGAACCCGGAAAATCCGGGATACAAGCGGCTCTGGGAAAACATCGAAGCCACGCTGGAAGCCCGTGGCGTGGTGGAAGGGCACGGCACCGGCCTGGTGACGCCGGGAGAAATCTGCGCGTTTGCGGCGGCGGGAATCAGCTCGGATCACGAGATTCGTGAGGAGCAGGAAGCCTGGGACAAGCTGGAGCGCGGCATTTTTCTGGAGACGCGGCCCAATGCCCGGCACATTCTGAAGTTTCTCGTCGAGCAGGGCCTGCGCGACTGGTCGAACGTCGCCGTGACTACCGACGACCGCAATGCCGAAACCACGCTGCGCCGGGGCGCGATGGACCACAACATCCGCTGCGCCATCGAGAACGGCGTTGCTCCCGAAGTCGCCTACACCCTCGGCAGCTACAATACCGCCCGCCACTTTCGCATTGATCACCTCGTCGGCTCGCTCACCCCGGGGCGTTATGCCGATGTAGTGCTGCTCTCGGACCCCGAGCAGGTGAAGATCAAAGCCGTTTATGCCGATGGCATGAAGGTTTCCGAAGATTACAAAATGCTGGTTGCTGTCCCCAAGATCGACTGGCCGGAGTGGGCGACCAAAACCGTAAATCTGGGACGCAAGATTGAAGCCGCCGACTTCGCGGTCGCCGCTCCCGACGGGCGTTCAACCGTGCAGGCGGCCGTGGTTCCTCCGTTTCATCACCAGAAAGATTTCTTCACCGTGGAGCTGGCGGTGAAGGACGGCCTGGTGCAGCGCGACGAAGCCCGCGCCATCACCAAAGTGGCGCTGCTCGACCGTTACTCTGGCCGCACCCGCATTTCGCGGATGTTCTGGAAAGATGTGGGCATGAAGACGCCCCACTCCGCCATGGCCTGCTCTATCGTGCACGATAATCACAATGCCTGGGTGATCGGCAGCAGTGACGAAGCTATGGCCCTCGCCGTAAATGCCATGGCGGAGATGGATGGCGGTTTTGTCCTCGTGAGGGAGGGCAAGGTCGCCGCCAAGGTTCGCCTGGAAGTTGGCGGGTTGATGACCGCGCGACCGGCGGAAGAACTGGCGAGCGACCTGCTGGCCATGCGCGCGGAGATGGAAAAGCTGGAGTGGATGGAAAAGCCGGTGCCGCGCATCCAGGAATTCCTGGGCGTGGACCATGTGACCGAGGCGCTCTGTTATGCGTTTCTTACCTGTCCTCCCTGGCAATGGACCTTCATGCCGCCCAGCGATATGTTGCCGAAGGGCTTCGTGAATGTGCGCACGGGCGAGACGCATCCCGTGGTGTGGTAGCAGTCAGGCTCGTGAGCAGTTCCGATCCCATGAATCTGCAGGTTGGGAATCTACCGGCAGTCCCGCAAAACCGCTGGCAGCGCTCCGCGGGCGCGGTGGAGCGACTGTTCCAATATCGCGAGCGCGGTTCCACCTTCTGGACCGAAGTTCTGGGCGGCATCACTACTTTTGGTACGCTCTCTTACGTGCTGATCGTGCATCCTCTGATTCTTTCCGAGGCGGGCATGGACCGCGGTGCGCTGATCACCACCACCGCGCTGGCCGCAGCAATTTTCAGCATCATCATGGGACTGCGGACGAATTATCCGCTGGCCATGGCCCCGGGCATGGGAGTGAACGCTTATGTCGCAGTGCAGGTTTGCCAGGGCATGCACATTCCCTGGCAGGCCGCTATCGGCATGGTGTTCTACAGCGGGCTTCTGTTCCTCCTGGTTTCGGCCACGGGAATTCGCCGCAAACTGATCGAGTCTTTTCCCCTTAGCTTTAAGAAAACCGTTGGCGCGGGCATTGGGCTGTTCATCGCCTTTATCGGACTAAGGAATGCGGGCATCATCATTCCCGACCCGCGCTCGATCGCCTCACTGGGGAACTTTGCTTCCGCCCCTGTGATCCTCGGCTTTGCCGGCATTCTGCTGACCATCATTCTCGTGAATCGGGGGGTGCGCGGCGCGTTAGTGCTCTCCATTGTGCTGATCACTACTCTCGGAATTTTTCTGCCCTCAGGCACTGCGGGGGCGAAGATCACCCCTGTGCCGCACCAGTTTTTCGGCTGGCCTCATTCGATTTCTCCACTCTTTCTGAAACTTGACCTCGTGTATCCCCTGCGACATCTCAGCCAAAGCATCCCCATTGTGTTTGCGCTGCTGTTCGCCGATCTTTTTTCTGCTATGGCGACGTTGATGGCCATCGGCACACGCGCCCACTTGAATGACGAAAACGGCGACCTGCCGAAGTTACGCGAAGCTCTTTCCGCGGATGCGGCGGCAGCCTCGGGCGGCGCGCTGCTGGGCACAACCACTACCGTGATCTACATTGAGTCCGCGGCCGGGGTGGAACAGGGAGCGCGCACCGGCCTTACCAGCATCGTGGTCGCCGTCTGCTTTATGGCGGCGCTGTTCCTCACTCCGCTGATTGCCATCGTCCCCGCGGTGGCCACAACTCCCGCGCTGGTGATGATCGGAATTTTCATGATGGAGGGCTTCGCGGAACTCGATCTGCGCGATGGCATCGTAGCAGCCACGGCGCTGGTGACGTTCATGCTGACTCTTCTAGGCTCGGTCAGCGACGGCCTGGCGCTGGGATTCATTACGAATATTGTGTTGCTGGCGGCGCTGGGACGGCGGCGTGAAGTCAAGCCGCTGGCGTATGTTCTCGCCGGCATTTTGATGCTGCACTATGTTCTGTAGAGTGCGTTCACGACCGCCCACGCTTACGTTTGTCATTCTGAGCGAAACGAGGGATCTGGGTTCTTGCTCGTGACAGCATGATCGATGGCGACAGCACCCGGATCCGTCGCTGCACTCGGGACGGCAGTTATAAATCAGAGCAGGCAACCTGGAACCATGAGGGTTGATTTGGATAGCAAAGCCACCGAAACCGAAGCGGCGGAAAGACCTTCGTCCATCACACGCAGACACTTCCTGAGCGGTGGCGTGGCCTGTGGGCTGACTACTCTCGCCGGCCCTCGCCTGGCTGCGGCCTCTAGCCGCACGCTCACTATCTCCTTTGGCTGGGTGCCGAACGCCGAGTATGCCGACATTTTTGTCGGTATGGAGAAGCAGCATTTTGCTAACGCCGGGCTTACAGTCAAGTACCTTAGCGGAGGACCGAACGCTCCGGTTTCGCTCGTAACTCTGGCGGCAGGGCAAGCCGATGTCGCCGGAACCAGCTGGTTGCAGTTGCTCGATGCATGCGCTCACGGTAACGACTTCGTCATTATCGCCTCCATGGTTCCGGTCACTCCAGAAGGATTGATCTCGCTGCCCAAGCGCCCGGTGGTGAAGCCCGCCGATCTTCCCGGCACGCGCTTTCTGGTGCAGGGGCCGGCGGAGCGCGATGTGCTCGACGCGGTCTTCAAAATTAATCACCTGCCGCCGGAGCGCCGCTACATTCCCGCCGGCTATTCGCCCGACGCCCTGCTTGCCGGCGCCGGAGACGCCTACTTCTGCTTCGTCACTAACCAGCCGGTGATTTTCGAGGACATGAACCTCAAGCCGGGCAAGGATTTCCTAGTCGCGCGCATGGACCAGTTCGGGTTCAAAGTGCCCTCGCAGTTGCTGGTGGTGGACCGCAAGCGGCTCGCGGCCGAGCGTTCGACGTTCGTCGCATTTCTGCACGGATTGTTGCAGGGCTACGTCGACAATAAGAAAGACCCGGCCTATGCGGCGGCGCTGGTGGTAAACAAGTACGGGCGCGACTACGGATTCTCTCTCCATCAGCAGACACGCCTGAACCAGTTGCAGCTCGAACTGGAAAAAATGCCGGGCACGCGGGGGCCTTATTGGGTGAGTGAAGAACAACTTCACGGTTCGATGTACGAGGTGGCGCGGGCCACCGGCCGCACCAACTTGCCCGATCCGGCGCGAATTATGGACCTGAGCCTGCTCGCGGAAGCCTACAAGGGGCTGGCGTTGTAATTTTCGGCGCGGCCGCAATCACGGAAATAAGGGGACCAAGGGACGTGATGGAACAGCGCAGTATTGACCTGCTCATTACCGGCGCGGAGGTGGTCACTTTCGACGACACCAACACCGTCATCCGCGATGGCGCCATCGCCGTCGCCGGCAATGCGATCGTATGGCTGGGCAAGAGCAGCGAAGCGGCAAGCCTTTTCCGCGCAAAGGACACATTAAAAGCCAGCGGCATGATCGCCATGCCGGGCCTGATCGATTGCCACGTACACACCGCCCAGCAGTTTCTGCGCGGCAAACTGGCTTCGCTTGGCAATATGGGAAACCTGCGCGAGCCTATCTGGAAGCGCTATCTCATCCCTTTCGAGAGCGGCCTGGAGCCGGAGGACGTTTACTGCAGCGGCCTGGCCGCATATTCCTCGATGATCAGTTGCGGCACCACCTGCTTCCTCGAGGCGGGTGGCCCATTCCCCGATGAGATGGGGCGGGCGGCGGATGAGATCGGCATCCGCGGCCGGATCGCGATGTCCGCGATGGATATCGACGAAACCCTGCCGCAGGGCTTTCGGCTCTCGACCGATGAAGCCTTGCAGCGGAGCGAAGCGCTGGTCAAGCGCTGGGAGAAGCATCCGCGGGTGAACGCCTGGCTTGCCCTGCGCCAGATCATCGTAAATTCCGAAAAGCTTCGCCTCGAGATGGACGCGCTGGCGCGGCAGTTGAACACGCGCATTCACACGCATCTCTGCGAAGGCACCTACGAGGTGGAATACACCATCGATCAGTTCGGCGCCCGCCCGGCGGAATATCTCGAGGCCATTGGCGTGCTCAACGAACGGCTGCACTGCGCGCATTCCGTGCTCATGAGCCACAAGGAAATCGATCTTTACGCCGCCAACGACGTCAGCTCCTGCCATTGCGCGATGAACAATTTCACTATCGGCGCACCGCATCTTTTTGAACTGGTGCGGCGCAATGTGCGCGTGGGCCTGGGCACTGACGGCGCTGCTACCCGTGGGACGTTAGACATGTTTCAAGTGGCGCACTACGCCGTACTCGGCCAGCAGATACTGGATGGCACGCCGCTGCACGGCTCGGCGCCCATGAGCTACGCTGACATGCTGCGGCAGGCGGTGCGCGGCGGCGCGCGAGCCGCGCATCTGGAAAAACAGATCGGCAGCCTGGAGCCCGGCAAACTGGCCGACATCATCCTCATCGCCACGAGCGACTACGATCAATACCCGATGTACGATCCCGTCATTACCGCCGCCGAGCACACCGTGGGCCGCGACGTGCAGACCGTGATCATCGATGGCCGCATCGTCATGCAAGACCGCCAACTGCTCACCGTGGATCTCGGCCCCATGCGGGAGCGAGTGAAGAAGCAATATGGCAGGATCATGGAGCGTTTCGACCGAGTGATTGGATGAGCAGCGCCGACATTGAAATACACGACCTGGCGAAGCGCTACACGTTGCGCCGCGGGGTTGTCGTAGAGGCTATCCACCACCTCGGCCTGACGGTTCCGGCCGGCGAATTCCTCGCTATTGTCGGCCCCTCGGGCTGCGGCAAGAGCACGCTGCTGCATCTGGTTGCCGGTCTCGAGCGCCCTTCCAGCGGCAGCGTTCGCATCGGAGGCGCGGCGCCTGAAGACCTCGCGCGGCGCCATCGTCTAGGAATCGCATTTCAGGACTCCGCGCTTCTGCCCTGGCTTTCGGTGCAAAGCAATCTGGCGCTGCCGTTCAAAATCGCCGGGCTCCCGGTGGATCAAACGAAAATTGGCAGCCTCATCGAACTGGTGGGCCTCAAAGGATTCGAGCGGGCGCGGCCCAGCCAGCTTTCCGGCGGAATGCGGCAGCGCGCCGCGATTGCCCGCTCGCTTTGCCTCGATCCCGACGTGCTGCTGCTCGATGAGCCTTTCGGAGCGGTCGATGCCGTGACCCGGCGCCGGCTCAATATCGAACTGGAGCGCATCTGGCGAGACCGGGCGATCACGACCTTGCTGGTCACGCATTCGGTGGAGGAGGCTCTGTTTCTCTCAGACCGCACGATCGTGATGGAAAAGCCGGGCGCGATCGCGCAGGTTGTGGAGGTTCCGTTTTCGCGTCCGCGGTCTCCTGAACTCTTGCGCGAGGAAGAATTTCACCGTTTGACGGACCAGATTACGGTGTTGTTGC
>Ga0335083_10009003_pt1 | contig 12149 bp, 10 predicted proteins | sample Lox_Sample_42_FD_206716 | JGI IMG/M metagenome (GOLD analysis project Ga0335083, IMG submission 206716) | Soil microbial communities from Loxahatchee National Wildlife Refuge, Florida, United States - Lox_Sample_4.2 | ecosystem: Environmental > Terrestrial > Soil > Wetlands | place: USA... | reverse complement strand
GTGGGCCAGGTCGCGGCCCTGGTACTCGAGCGGCAGCGGCGGCATCCGCAGCCAGGCGTCCTCGGAGAACAGGGCGACGATGCCGTCCACGTCGCCCGCCTCGAACGCCTGGGTGAACCGGGCCACCAGGTCCTGTTCCTCGGCCGACCCGGGCGCCGGGGCGGGCGGCTGCCCGGTGCTCCCCGCCAGCCGTTCCCTGACCGCGGCCCGGGCCCGCTTCAGCGCGCTGGTCACCGACTCCCCGGTCACGTCCAGCAGCCCGGCCACCTCACGGGCCGGGTAGCCGAGCACGTCCCGGAGGATGAGCACCGCGCGCTGCCGCGGCGGCAGGACCTGCAGCGCGGTCACGAACGCCAGCGAGATGGCCTCGCTCGCCTCGTACTGGGCCTCGGGCCCGGGCGCGCTATCGGCCAGCCCTTCCAGCGCGGCGTCCGGCAGCGGCTCCAGCCAGGGCACCTCGCCCAGCCGCGTCGGCTCCGGCGTGTTGGCCCACGGCACCGCCGCGGTGGGCGGGCGGCGGCTGCTGGCCCGCAGCGCGTTCAGGCACCGGCTGGTGGCCACCCGGTACAGCCAGGTCCGCACCGACGCGCGCCCCTCGAAGCCGGCCAGGCCCCGCCAGGCGGCCAGCATGGTTTCCTGCAGCGCATCCTCCGCGTCCTGCGCCGAGCCCAGCATCCGGTAGCAATGCACCATCAGCTCCCGCCGGTGCGGCTCGACGAGCAGCCCGAACGCTGCCTCGTCCCCGGCCCGGGCCCGTTCAATCAAATCCGCTGTCATAACGCCAGTACCTCGCTGGTCGGCTGCCTCCATCATCCGGTACTGACCCCGCCAGGCGGTGAAACTGGGCGGCGGCCGGCGGGCCCGCGCGCGGTCAGCGGGCTCGCCGGCCGGCCCGCAGCACGCTGATCAGCGCGGAGTCGTCCAGCCGGCCGAACCCCAGCTCGTGGCCGCGGCCGTAGAGCCGCGCCGCCGCGCTGGCCAGCGGGGTGTCCGCGCCCGCCTGGTCCGCGGCCGCGCCGACCAGGCCCATGTCCTTGACGAAGATGTCCAGCGCGCTGCGCACGTCGCCGAACTCGCCGGACACCATCCGGGCGCCGCGGTCGGCGAACATGAACGAGGCGGCCGCGCCGTCGCGCAGCACCTCCCAGCAGTCCGCGGCGCGCAGCCCGAGCGCCTCGGCGAACGCCAGGGCCTCGGCCGCGGCCGCGATGTGCACACCGCACAGCAGCTGGTTGACCAGCTTCATCCGCTGGCCGTCGCCGGGCGCCGGGCCGACCACCGGGGCGGTGCGGGCCAGCGTGTCCAGCACCGGCCGGGCCTCGCCGATCGCCTCAGCCGGTCCTGACACCATGATGAGCAGATCGCCGGCCGCGGCCCGGGCCACCCGCCAAAGGGGGCGCGGCGCCGACTGGACTGAGGAGCGAGAGAGCGAGGAACGAGCGAGTGAGCGACGAGGGAAGCTCGGTGCCTCCAAGCGCCCCCGGAGGCGCAAAAAGAGACAGCCGCCAGGCCGTCCGGGCCGGACAGCACCTGGTCCAGCTGGTCCGGGGTGGCCACCATGATCGCGGCCAGGTCGGCGTCGGCCACCGCCGCCGCGATGCTGGCCGCGGCCCGCACCCCGTCGGCGGCCATCGCGGCGGCCCGGCCCGCCGCGATGTCGTACCCGTGCACCTGGTGACCGGCGCGGGCCAGGCAGGCCGCCATCGGCCCGCCCATCGCGCCCAGGCCGGCCCAGCCGATCCGCATCACACGTCCTCCTCGCTGTTGAGGATGTCCACCACCTGGGCCAGCGTGCCGTCGCCGCCGACGTTGCCGGCGAACACCACGTAGGGCAGGCCGGCCGCGGCCGGGTCCGCGCCGGCCGGGTGGAACACCGAGATCAGCCCGGGGAACAGCTGCCCGGCCACCAGCGCGCGGCGGATGCCGAGACCCCGTACCGCGATGTCGTGCGAGGTGATGCCGCCCTTGGCCAGCACCCAGGCGGGCGGCTGGGCGGCCAGCACGTCCCGCACCACCCCGGCCAGCGCGGCCGACACGGTGCGCGCGATGGCCAGGCTGGCCGCCGCGTCCGGCCCGGTGGCCACAGCCCGGCTGGTGTACAGCAGCACATCGGAGGTACGCAGCGCGGCCGCCGCCTGCCGCGCGGTCGCCGCGGCCACCGCCCGGTCCCCGCGCAGCACCGCGGGCACGTCCAGTTCCAGCGCGGTGGTGTCAGGCCGGCCGCGCAATACGGCCAGCTGGCGGCTGGTCTGCCCGACGTGCGAGCCGGCCACGATCAGCCCGTGCCCGCCATCCCGCCCGTGCCCGGCCGGCCAGATGGCGGCACCGCGCAGCGGCGGCTGCGGATCCTGGCCGAGCAGGGCGCGGACGAACGACGGCCCGGTGCGGAACAGGAACGCCTGGCCCGCCTGCTCGGCCAGCTGCACGCCGCGGGCCACCGTGTCCAGGTCGGAGTACTCGGCCGCGTCCACCGCCACCCAGCCGCCGCCCGGGACCGCGGCCAGCACCTCGGCGACCCGGTCCGCGCCACCGGCCCGGATGTCGGCCAGGCCGATGCCACTGACCTGCCCGGGCCGGACCGCGCCGCCGCTGCGTTCGGCGATGAACTCGCGCAGCGCCGAGGACCGGTAGCCGAACGCGGGGTCCCGGGCGAACTCGGTCTCCCCCACCGGGACCAGGTCCGGGCCGACGCGGGCCCAGTGGATGCCGCCCGCGGTGACCCGGCCCGCCTCGGGGAACGCCGGGATCAGCAGCACCCCGTCGAAGCCGCGCCCGAGCATGTCGCGGCGGGCCGCCTGGGCCGCGGCCACTTCGGCCAGGAGGTGCCCGCGCAGCGTCGAGTCGCTCCGGCTGATCAGCTGGATCCGCTGGCCGCGCCGCTGCGCCGCCCCGATCAGGTCGCGGGCGGCCTGCCGGGTCAGCCGGGCCGCGGCCGCCTCGTCCAGGCTGCGGGTGTTGGTCAGCACGAAGCAGCCGCCCGCCGGGCCGGCCAGCGCCGCCTGGTAGGCGGGCGCCTCCAGCACCGTCACCACCTCGATGCCGTGCACCGCCTGGGACCCGGTCGGGTCGTCGTCCAGCACGCCGAGCAGCAGGCCGCCGGCGGCGCGCTGAGCGCGGACCGACGCCCGGAGCGCGGCGTCGTCCGGGCGGGCCGGGGGCAGCCCGGCGAACACCGGCTCAGCGGCCGGCAATCTGTCCCGCAGTGACTACTTCCTTCCGCAGCGCAGCGGCGGATGATGGAGGTGCGCGCTCACTGTAGTGGACGGGGATGCCGTGATAAACGTCATGATCACTGGCGGGGCAGGCTTTCTCGGCGCCCGGCTGGCCCGGGATCTGCTGGCGGCCGGCTCGCTGGCGGTGGCCGGCAGCGGGGCCCGGCCGGTCGGCCAGCTGACCCTGGCCGACCAGGCGCCGGTTCCCCCGGACCTGGCCGCGGACCGGCGGGTCACCCCGCTGTGCGGCGACCTGGCCGAGCTGATCCGGCCGGGCGGCCCGGGCTGGGCGGCCCTGTCCGGCGCGTCGGTGATCTTCCATCTGGCCGCCGCGGTCAGCGCGGAATGCGAAGCCGACTTCGACCTGGGCCTGCGGGCCAACCTGGGCGCGACCGAGGTACTGCTGGATGCGTGCCGGGCCACCGGCAGCAAGCCGGTGCTGGTGTTCGCCAGCTCGCTGGCGGTGTTCGGCAACTCCCCCGAGCACCCGCTGCCCGCCGTGGTGGACGACCAGACCATGCCGAACCCGCAGACCAGCTACGGGGTGCAGAAGGTCATCGGGGAGCAGTTGCTGGCCGACTACACCCGCAAGGGCTTCCTGCGCGGCCGGGCCGTCCGGCTGATGACGGTGTGCGTGCGGCCGGGCCGGCCCAACGGGGCCGCGTCCTCGTTCCTGTCCGGCATCATCCGCGAGCCGCTGGCCGGCCAGCGCGCGGTCTGCCCGGTGGACGCGCACACCGAGGTGGCGCTGTGCTCCCCCGCCCGGGCGGTGGCCGGGCTGCGCTGCGCGGCCGAGGCGTCCGGCGCCGCCTGGGGCGGCCGCAGCGCGGTCAACCTGCCCGCGCTGACCGTGACCGTCGGCGACATGGTGGCCGCGCTGGGGCGGGCGGCCGGGCCGGACGTGACCGGGCTCATCGACTGGATCCCGGACCCCACGGTGACCCGCATCGTGACCGGCTGGCCGGCCCGGTTCGACGCCGAGCGGGCGGCCGGCCTGGGCCTGCTGCCGGACCCGGACTTCGTCTCGATCGTCCGCGGCTACCTGGCCGAGACGCGGAACTGAGCCCGGTGGATGCCCGGTCAGGCATAGAAGCTGGGCCGTCCCTTCAACCGCACCGGGGTGCGCTGGCCCGAGGAGAGCGCGGTGAGCGCGGCGTGGGCCACCTCGGCCGCCGCGTAGCCGTCCCACGATGACGGCCCGGTGGCCTGCCCGGTGCGCACCGAGTCCACCCAGTCCTGCAGCTCGGCGTCGTAGGCCCGGGCGAACCGGGCCCGCCAGTCGGCGGGCACCGGCACGCCGGCCACGCCGCCGCTGCGCAGCTCGGGTCCTGACGGCAGCGGCAGCGACACCGTGCCGGTCTCGCCGACCAGCTCGCAGCGGACGTCGTAGCCGTACTGGCAGTTGACGAACAGCTCGACGTCGATGTGCACGCCGGCCGCGGTCTCCATCAGCAGCAGCTGCGGATCCTGCAGCTGATCCGGCGCGTAGCCGCTGCGCCGGGCGGCCACCACCGACAGCGCGGTCACCTCGTCGCCGAGCAGCCAGCGGACCACGTCCATCTCGTGCACGGCCGAATCGGTGAACGGCATGTCGCTGGTGTAGCCGGGCGGCGAGGCCACGTTGCGGTGCACGCAGTGGGCCAGCAGCGGGGTGCCGATCAGGCCGCCGTCGACGGCCCGTTTCATGGCCCGGTACCCGTCGTCGTACCGGCGCATGAACCCGACCTGCACCAGGCGGCGGCCCGCCGCCATCTCGGCCTCGACGATCCGCAGGCACGCCCCGGGCGTGGGGGCCAGCGGCTTCTCGCAGAACACCGGCTTGCCCGCGCCGATCGCGGCCAGCACGAACTCCTCGTGGCTCGGGCCCGACGAGGTGACCAGCACCGCGTCCACCGCGGCCGCGCCGATCACGTCGAGCCCGGTGCCCAGCGTCCTGGCGCCCGGCACCGACCCGGCGACCAGCGCGGCCCGGGCCGGGTCGGCGTCCGCCACCGCGGTCACCTGGGCGCCGGCCAGCGCGCGGCTCAGCCGGCAGGCGTGGTCCTGGCCGATCATGCCGGCCCCGACGATCCCGACCCGGACGGTCATCGCCGCAGCCCCGGCGGCACGGCCAGGCCGCAGCCGTTCAGGTAGGCCCGGGTCTGGGTGGCGATGGGCAGCGGCACGCCGGGATCGCACGGGTACAGGTCCTGTTCCACGATCACGAACAGCGGCGCGTCCAGGCCGGCCAGCTCGCGGACCACCGCGGCCGGGTCGGGCACCCCGGCCGGAGGGGCCACGCACACCCCCCGCCTGACCGCCTCCCCGAACGACAGGCCCTCGGCCCGGACCTGGGCCAGCACGGCGGGATCCATCTGCTTGATGTGCACGTAGCCGACCCGGCCGCCATACCGCCGGATCAGGCCGACCGCGTCGCCGCCGCCGTAGGCCACGTGCCCGGTGTCCAGGCACAGCCACACGCTGTCCGGGTCGGTGCCGTCCAGGAACCGCTCGATCTCGGGTTGCGTCTGGATGTGCGTGTCCGCGTGGGGATGCAGGCACAGCCGCACGTTGTAGTCGTTCAGGAGAATGTGGCCCAGCTCGCTGGCCGCGGCGGTCAGCGTGGCCCATTGCCCGGCGTCCAGCTGGGCCGGCTCGGTGCGCGCGCCGGTCTTCTCGTCGCGGTACAGGGGCGGGATGAACACCAGATGGTGCGCGCCCGCCGCGGCGGTCAGCTCGGCCACCCGGCGGGTGGCGGCCAGCATGTCCGCCCACCCGTCCGGGCGGTGCAGCGCGCCGAACACGGTGCCGCCGGAGACCCGCAGCCCGCGCCGGCCCGCTTCCGCGGCCAGCTCGGCCGGGTCGGTGGGCAGGTAGCCGTACGGGCCCAGCTCGAACCACTGGTATCCCGCGGTGACCAGCTCGTCCAGGAACCTGGTGTAGGGCACCTGGCGGTCGTCGGCGGGGAACCACACGCCCCACGAGTCGGGGGCGCTGCCCAGGCACAGGTTGCCGGCGGCCGGCGGGGCTGCGGCTGACATCATCGTCCTTCCTGTCGCGGGGTCTGGGGGGCGGGCGTGAGGTGCGGGCGCTGGCCGGCCTTGGCCGCCTGGTAGGCCTGGGCCGCCTGCCGGGTGGCGTCCAGGCCGGACACCGCGGCGACCGGCACGTCCCACCAGGCTTCGCTGGACGGCGCCGGGACCAGCGGGTCGGTCTCGATCTGCACCAGCACCGGGCCCGGGTGCTGGCAGTCGCGGGCCTGCTCCAGCATGTCGCGGAACTCCGCGGTGCCGGCCGCGCGCCACACCCGCACGCCCAGGCTGGCCGCGTTGGCGGCCAGGTCGACCGGCAGCACGCCGCCGTCCAGCCGCCCGCTGGCCGGGTCGCGGTACCGGTACCAGGTGCCGAACCGCGGCGCGCCGACGGTCTCGGACAGCGCGCCGATCGAGGCGAAGCCGTGGTTCTGCACCAGCACCACGATCAGCTTGACGCCCTCCTGCACCGCGGTGACCAGCTCGGACGCCATCATCAGGTAGGAACCGTCGCCGACCATGACGTACACGTCGCGGTCCGGTGCGGCCAGCTTGGCGCCCAGGCCGCCGGCGATCTCGTAGCCCATGCACGAGTATCCGTACTCCACGTGGTAGCCCTTGGCGTCCCGGGTGCGCCACAGTTTGTGCAGGTCGCCGGGCATCGACCCGGCCGCGCACAGGACCACGTCCCGGGGCCCGCTGACGTCGTTGACCACCCCGATCACCTCGGACTGGGCCGGCTTGGGCTGGTGCCCGAGGTGGTAGGCGCGGGTCACGGTGTGGCCCCAGCCCGCCGCCAGCTGGGCCGCGTGCTCCTGGTAGGCCGGGCTGGTCCGCCAGCCGGCCAGGGCGGCTTGGAGCGCGCGCAGCGCCTCCCGGGCGTCCGCCACCACCGCGGCGCCGGCCTGCTTGACCGCGTCCGGCGCGGCCACGTTGACGTTGACGAACCGGACCTCAGGGTGGCCGAACAGCGACTGTGAGGCGGTGGTGAAGTCGGCGTACCGGGTGCCGATGCCGACGACGACGTCCGCGTCCCGTGCCATCCGGTTGGCGGCGGTGGTGCCGGTGCTGCCCACCGCGCCCAGGGCCAGCGGGTGGTCGTACGGCAGCGAGCCCTTGCCGGCCTGGGTCTCGGCCACCGGGATCCCGGTGGCCTCGGCGAAGGCGCGCAGCTCACCGGCCGCGGCGGCGTAGCCCACCCCGCCGCCGGCGATGATCAGCGGCCGCCGGGCCGGGCGGATGACGGCCAGCGCGCGGTCCAGCGCCGCGGGCTCGGGCACCGGCCGGGCCACGTGCCACACCCGCGGCGCGAACAGCTCGTCCGGCCAGTCATGCGCCTCGGCCTGCACGTCCTGGGGCAGGGCCAGGGTGACCGCCCCGGTCTGCGCCGGGTCGGTCAGCACCCGCATCGCGGCCAGCAGCGACGCGGGCAGCTGCTCAGGCCGCCAGATCCGGTCGAAGAACACCGACACCGGCCGGAGACTGTCGCTGACGGTCACGTCGTAGCTCACCGGGTGCTCGAGTTCCTGCAGCACCGGGCGGGCCGGCCGGGTGGCGAACACGTCGCCGGGCAGCAGCAGCACCGGCAGCCGGCTGATGGTGGCCAGCGCCGCCCCGGTGACCATGTTGGTCGCGCCCGGCCCGATCGACGAGGTGCAGGCCCAGGTGGACAGCCGGTTGCGCATCCTGGCGTAGGCCGCCGCCGCGTGCACCATGGCCTGCTCGTTGCGGGCCTGCAGGTAGCGCAGCCCGGGACCGTTTCCGCGCTCGGCCTCCAGCAGGGCCTGGCCCATCCCGGCCAGGTTGCCGTGCCCGAAGATGCCGAAGCAGCCCGCGAACAGCGGCTGCTGTGCGCCGTCCCGCTCGCTGTGCTGCACGGCCAGGAAGCGGACCACCGCCTGGGCCACGGTCAGCCGGGTCATGCCTGCCCCCCTGCGGCCGGCCCGCCCACCGGCAGCCTCGGGTCGGCGGGCTGCCCGGCCCAGCCGCCGCGCACCCAGGCGTGCGCCGGGTCGTCGCAGATCAGCCAGGCCCGTTCGGCGCCCGGGCCGGCCATCACGTTCAGGTAGTACATGTCGTAGCCGGGCACGGCCATGGACGGGCCGTGCCAGCCGTGCGGGATCAGCACCGCGTCCCCGGTCCGCACCTCGGCCAGCAGGTCGAGAGGCCGGGCCGCGGTGCCGTAGACCCGCTGGTAGCCGAGCCCCGGGCCGGCCGGGCCCGCCCCGATCTCGAAGTAGTAGATCTCCTCCAGCTCGGCCTCCCCCGGGCGTTCCTGGTCGTGCTTGTGCGGCGGGTAGGACGACCAGTTGCCCGCCGGGGTGATCACTTCGCAGGCGATCAGCCGGTCCGCCTCGAACACCTCCGGGGTGCAGAAGTTGTTGACCTGCCGGGAGCAGCTGCCCGCCCCGCGCAGCTCGACCGGGACGCCGGCCGCGGGCCCGTACCGGGGCGGCAGCCCCCGGGCGGCCCGCGCCGCGGGCAGCGCGAACCGCCCGCCGGCCGCGCTGCTTATCCGGGCCACGCGGCCCGGCGGGAGGTAGGCGAAGTCGGTCACCCCCGCGAACACGCTGGGCCGCCCGGCCAGCTCGAACCGCTGGCCGTCGCAGTGCACCACGGCCGGCCCGGCCAGCGGCAGCACCAGCATCTCGTCGCCCCCGGTACGCAGCTCATGGGCGCCGCCCGGCGGGAGATCCAGCACGCGCAGCCCGCAGTAGGCCCAGCCGGCCTGCTCCGGCGTGATGGCCAGCCGGTACGGCCCGCCGGCCGTGCGGCCCGCGGCCAGGTGGAGCTGGGTATCCATGCGGCCCCCTTCTCACAGCAGGCTCACCGCGGTGTCCACGGCCGCGGCCACGTCGCCGTCCGCCGGGTACAGCAGCGAGCGGCCGGCCACTATCCCCATGACGTTAGGCAGCGCCAGCGCCTGCTGCCAGCCCGCGAACGCCTGCCCCGGGTCGTCAGGCACCTCGCCGCCGAGCAGCAGGGCGGGCAGCGTGGTGGCCGCCATCACCCGCGCCATGTCCGGTACCACCGGCAGCTTGAGCCAGGTGTAGGCGGACGTGCCGCCCAGCCCGGAGGCCACGCCGATGGCCCGGATCATGGCCTCGGCAGACAGGTCGTTGCGCAGCTGGCCGTCCACCCGGTGGGCCAGGAACGGCTCGATCATGGCCATCCGCCCGCGGCGGGCCAGCGCGCTGACCGCGTGCGCGCAGGACTGGATGGCCGGCGCCGTGGCCGGGTCGCCCGGGTCGATGCGCAGCAGCATCTTGCCGCCGTCGAAGTGCATCCGGGTGATGGCGGCCGCGTCGTAGCCGGTGAACCGGTCGTCGATCTCGAACACCGTCCCGGCCAGCCCGCCCCGGTTCATCGACCCGATGACCACCTTGCCGTCCAGCACGCCGAGCAGCAGCAGATCCTCGAGCACGTCGGCGGTGCCCAGCACGCCGCCGACCCCGGGGCGTGACAGCGCCAGGCACAGACGTTCGAGCAGGTCGGCCCGGTTGGCCATGGCCAGCGGCTGGCGGCCGGCGCGCAGCGTGCCGCGGGCCGGGTGGTCGGCGGCCACCAGCATCAGGCGGCCGCCGGGGCCGGCCGGCCGCTTGCGGGCCGCCGCGGCCGCCGCCACCAGGCCGGGCTGGCGCGCCCGGGTCTTGGTGACCTCGGCCAGCCGGTCAGCGAACATCACGCCGCCCGGCCAGCAGGCCCTCCACCTCGGCCCCGGTGGGCATGGCGTCGGAGCAGGCCAGCCGCCCGGCCACGATGGCCCCGGCGGCGTTGGCGAACCGGATGACCCGGCTCAGCTCCCAGCCGGCCAGCAGGCCGTGGCACAGCGCGCCGCCGAACGCGTCGCCTGCCCCGATCCCGTTCACCACCTCGACCGGGACCGGCGGGACGGCGACCGGGCCCGCGCCGTCCCGGGCCAGCACCCCGGCCGGGCCCTGCTTGACCACGGCCAGCTGCACGCCGTGGCTGAGCAGGGCTTCCGCCGCCCGGGCCGGGTCGCGCTCGGCCACCGCGGTGTCGGTCTCGTCCTGGTTGCCGACCGCCACCGTCACCTGGCCGAGCGCGGCCTGCACCCACTCGCGGGCCGCTTCCCGTGAGGGCCAGAAGGCCGGCCGGTAGTCCAGGTCCAGCACGGTCAGGCCGGCCTTGCCCCGCGCTTCGAGCGCGGCCAGCGTGGCCGTCCGGCTGGGCTCGGCGCACAGCCCGGTGACCGTGACCCAGAACACGCCGGCCGCGCGGATGGCCGCGTAGTCCAGCTCGTCCGCGCGGATCTCCAGGTCCGGTGCTTTCGGGTACCGGTAGAAGTAGATCGGGAAGTCATCCGGGGGGAAGATCTCGCAGAACGTCACCGGCGTGGGCAGCCCGGGCACGTCGGTGACGAACCGGTCGTCGACCTGGTAGCCGCGCAGCGCGGTGTGCACGAACCGGCCGAACGGGTCCGCGCCGGTCCGGGTGATCACCGCCGACCGGTGGCCCAGCCGGGCGGCGGCCACGGCCACGTTGGTGGCGCTGCCGCCGAGGTACTTGCCGAACGTCTCGACCTGGTCGAGGCTGACCCCGGTCTGCAGCGGGTAGACGTCCACGCCCACCCGGCCCATCGTGAGCACCTCGAACGGCCCGGTCATGCCGGACACGCGATTGGGTGCGGTAGGGCCACGTCAGCACTTTGTCCTGACATATTGTCATAGTAACTTACTGACTTATGCCGAGGACGGTGTGGCCGTGGGTGCCTCGCTGAGCCTGATCACGGTGGACCGGGCCAGCCCGGTGCCGCTGTACTTCCAGGTGGCCCAGCACCTGGAACGCGCCATCGAGAGCGGCGAGCTGCCGCCCGGCGCCCAGCTGGAGAACGAGGTCCAGCTGGCCGGGCAGCTCGGGCTGTCCAGGCCGACCATGCGGCGGGCCATGCAGTACCTCGTGGACCGGGGCCTGCTGGTGCGCAGGCGGGGCATCGGCACCCAGGTGGTGCGCCCCAAGGTGAAGCGCCCGGTTGAGCTGTCCAGCCTGTGGGACGACCTGGCCCGCAGTGGCCAGCAGCCGGCCACCGCCGTGCTGGCCAACCGGGCCGGGGAAGCGGCCGGGCAGGTGGCCCGCAGCCTCGGCGTGCCCGAGGGCACCCCGGTGACGGTGCTGGAGCGGCTGCGCTTCGCCCGCGGCGAGCCGCTGGCCCGGCTGCGCAACTACCTCCCGTCCGCGCTGGTCCCCGCGCTGGCCGACGAGGCCCTCCAGCGGCAGGGCCTGTACCAGCTCCTGCGGGCCGGCGGGGTCACGCTGCACGCGGCCGCGCAGACCATCGGCGCCCGCGCGGCCACCGTGGCCGAGGCCCGGCTGCTGGATGAGGCCAAGGGCGCGCCGCTGCTGACCATGGAGCGCACCACCTACGACGACCAGGGCCGGGCCGTCGAGTACGGCACGCACATCTACCGCGCCTCGCGGTACTCCTTCGAGCTGGCGCTGCTGGCCCGCTGACCGGACGGCTGACTGGCCGGCTCGGCCGCCCGTTCCCCGGCCAGGTCAGCCAGGCCCGGGTCGGCGCCCAGCCGCGCCGTGTAGATCGAGTAGCCGTCGATCTTCCGGGCGATCACCGTGGCGGTCACCGTGGCCACGATCATGGGGATCAGCAGCGCGAAGCCGCCGTGGGTCAGCTCCAGGGTGAGGGCCAGCCCGGCCAGCGGCGCCTGCATCGCCGCGCCCAGCATGGCCGCCGCGCCGACCAGCGCGTACGCGCCCGCCGGGGCGCCCGGCCAGGCCAGGCTCCAGACAATCCCGGCCGCGCCGCCCAGCATGGCCCCGGTGCTCAGCGTGGGCGTGAACAGCCCGCCGGACGCCCCGCTGCCCAGGCACAGCGCGGTCACCAGCGGCTTGAGCGCGAACAGGGCCAGCAGCAGGATGAGCCCGTCCCGGCCGAGGAACGCGTCGTGCG
>Ga0335083_10009002_pt1 | contig 12149 bp, 16 predicted proteins | sample Lox_Sample_42_FD_206716 | JGI IMG/M metagenome (GOLD analysis project Ga0335083, IMG submission 206716) | Soil microbial communities from Loxahatchee National Wildlife Refuge, Florida, United States - Lox_Sample_4.2 | ecosystem: Environmental > Terrestrial > Soil > Wetlands | place: USA... | reverse complement strand
CGTCCGGTCAGCCCAGTGCGGCCCGCGGCGTCATGGCAGGAGGGGAACGTCGCGAAGCCGGCCAGGACATCCCAGACCGTGAACACGACACCCAGGTTCGCGGTCTGGATGTCCGGGTCGTGGTGCCGCCGGTGATAGGCCGGGCTCACCAGCACCCGGCCGAGCGGGCCAGGACGAACGAGGCGGGTGACAGCCGCCGCCACCCCGCCGTCACGGGTTCACTGCCCGGTGCCCGGCCAGTCGGCGGCCAGCAGGCCGAGGATCACTTCGTCGAGGAATTCGCCGGTGACCCACGCCGCCTGACGCAGGGTACCTTCCAGCGTGAACCCACCCCGTTCGGCCGCCTGGATCATCGCGGTATTGGTGGCGAGGGTCTCGATTTGCAGGCGGTGCAGCCCGCGGACGCTGAAGCCGTACTCGGTCAGCCCCCGGACGACGTCGGTGCCCAGGCCGCGGCCGCGGAAGGCGGGTCGCAGGCCGAGGCCCAGGTGAGCCGACCGGTTGTGCAGGTCGATGCCCCACAGCAGGGCGTCCCCGGCCAGTTCGTTGCCGGCCAGTTCCACGACGGAGAAGACAGCCACGTCGTCGCTGGGCTCGCCGACCGCGTACGGCGACGCGGCGGACCCGGGCGAGACCGGCCGCCACGGCCGCGAGTCGGCCTGGGAGCGGATCGCGACGTCCTCGTACAGCTCGGTATGCAGGATCGCGACGTCCGCTTCGGCGCGGGCCCGTAGCGCGATCTTTCCGGCACGCAACATAGGACGTTCCTACCATCAGAAGAACGGGGATCCGTGCCCGCCCCGGTCGCGGCTATCCGGACGTCGCGGGCAATAATGCCCAGGTGGCTAGTTCTGCCGGTTCTGCCGGTTCTGCCAGTTCTGCGAGTTCGGCCGGGGACGCCGCGCGGCGGATCGGGGTCAGGCTCGCGGCGCTGGCCCAGGACGGGCTCACCTTCGCCGCCAACGACTACGAAGTGGACCGCTACCGGCAGGTCGGCCAGCTGGCGGCCGAACTGCTCGGGGTGCTCAGCGGCCGACCCGCCGAGGAGCTCGCCATCGAGCTCGGCCGGGATACCGGCTACGCCACGCCCAAGGTCGACGTGCGTGGCACCGTCTTCGATGCGCGCGAGCGGGTCCTGCTGATGCAGGAGAAAACCGACGGCCGGTGGTCCCTGCCGGGCGGCTGGGCCGACCCGGGGGAAGCCCCGTCGGTCGCGGTCACCCGGGAGATCCTAGAGGAGACCGGGTACCAGGCCGCGGCGGTGAAGCTGATCGCCTGCTGGGACCGCGAGGTGCAGGGCAATCCCCCGCCGCTGCCGGTGCACGTCTACAAGCTGTTCTTCCTGTGCCGCGGCGACGGCGAGGTCCAGCCGCCGGCCTTGCTCGAGACCTTGGACGTAGGGTGGTTCGGGCTGGATTCGCTGCCGCCGCTGTCGGTGGGGCGGGTCAACCAGCGGCAGCTCGAGCGGGCGCTGGCCCACCATCGCGACCCGTCCCTGCCCACCGAGTTCGACTAGGTGCGGCGGGTCAGCCGGGGGAGGTCAGCCGCGCATGTCGACGGCGTTGATCTTCACGGGGCGGATGACGACCTTGACCCGGGTCTGGCCGGGCTGGTCGTGGAGTCGGTGGTCGGCGCCGTACTTCGAGTCGACCTTGTCGGCGAAGGCTTGGTCGTCGTCCGGGATGACCTCGGCGTCGCCGCGGATCTCCAGGTAGCGGAAGGGCACCGCCAGGTCCAGCAGGAACAGGCTCACGGCCGGGTTCGACTGGAGGTTCTTGGTCTTCTGGCGGGACGAGTTGAGCGAGATGGCCACCTGGTCGCCCTCGGTCAGGAACCACACCTCGGACACCTGGGGGCGGCCGTCAGGGCCGACGGTGGCCAGGGTGGCGAAGTCGCTGTCGAGCAGGTCGCGGTGGGACGCGGGAATCTCGGGCATGGTTCTCCTCTCGTGGGCCCTCGGCAGCCTATCGGTCAGGCTGGGCGGGCGGTCAGGGTGAGGCCGGCCGCGCTGAGCCTGGTGATGAGCGCGGCGCCCATCGCGCTGGCGGGGGTCAGGACGCCGGCCAGGCCGGGGAGCCGGTCCCGGTCGAGGGCCAGGCACAGCGCGCTCTGGCTGAGCATCACCGAGGTGGCGGCGTAGCCGGGATCCCCCTGCGCCTCGACCCTGGCCACGTACCGCCGGCCGTCCGCGGCGCGGGTGTGGACCTGGATGCGGAAGTAGCCGTTGCGGCGGGTCTTCTCGCTGGGACCCTGACCGGGGGCGGGCAGCAGCCGGCTGAGCAGCGCCCGCGCCGGGCCGAACGCCAGGCCCGCTTCCAGGGACTGGAAGGCCGCGCTGGCGGCAGCGCCCTTGAGGGGCGCGGCAGGGCCGGAGCCGAACCCGGTGGTCTCCCGGTAGCGGAACCCGCGGCCGTAGGCCCAGTCCTGGAGGGCGTTGCTGCGGCGCACCACCCGGGTGTTGACGCTGGCCATGGCGAACGGGCCCAGCCACATCCGCAGCGCGGGGTCGTAGCTGGGGCGGGTCAGATCGCGTTCGTCACCCAGGTCGGGCTCGGCGGAACGGTCGGGGCTGAGGGCATAGGGGTCGTCCACCAGCCGGCCGAGCCGGGGATCGGCCCGCACCTCGTCCAGCTGCTCCATCATCGACGCGAGCGTCCCGCCGCTGACGCCGCCCTTGAGCCCGGTCACCACCAGCGTGGTTTCCCCGAGGTCCCCGGCGCCGCCCGCGCTGGCGGCCTGGTGCACCAGCAGGACGCCCAGGTCGGACGGGATCGAGTCGAACCCGCAGCAGTGCACGATGCGTGCGCCCGTGCCGGCTGCGGTCTGGTGGCAGCGGTCGATGCTGTCCCGGATGAACAGCACCTCCCCGGTCAGGTCGGCGTAGTCGGTGCCGGCGGCGGCGCAGGCCTCGACCAGCGCGAGCCCCTGGCGGCGGTAGGGGCCGACCGTGCTCACCACGACCCGGGTTTTCCGGGCCAGCGCGGCCAGCGAGGCGGGGTCGGCCGAGTCGGCGACCAGCAGCGGCCAGGCCGAGGCGGCGGGTGGGAGCTGGGACCTGACGTCGGCCAGCTTCTTGTCCGACCGCCCGGCTAGCCCTATCCGGACTTCGGTAGGCGCGTGCGCGGCCAGGTAACCGGCCACCAGCCGGCCGGTGAAACCGGTGGCGCCGAACACCGCCACGTCTAGCTCTCGGTCCTGATTCACCGGCTCATCGTAAGCACCGGGAAAACCAGGTGTACACGGTCTGGCATAGCACTCACGATGGAGCCCGCCCCATCCGAGTCAGGCTGTTCCGAGGCTCGCGCCGGTCACTCACCGTCCTAGCCCAGGCGACCAGGGACGCGACGGCCGAACGGCGCACCGGTGACGGGGCGGTGAGAGTGGATTTTGGGCACCTGCCAGTAGTGAGAGGCAGGGCCCGGGTACTCCTGCGGGACGATACGCCGTTGAGGCTGCTCGCGGTGCCGGGAATCGGGTGCCGAAACCTGGTCGCGAAACCAGATGGGCGCACGGGATAAAGACACGCCGTGCCTGCCGACGCGGACGTCCTCGCATTGGATCTTTCAAACAAGTATTCTATCGGTGTGCAGCTGAGGTACAGTTATCGGCTCTACCCGTCGCTGGGGCACCAGCAGGCTCTGGCGCGGGCGTTCGGCTGCGCGCGCGTGGTGTTCAACGACGCGCTGGCCGTCCGGCGCCACGCGCACCAGGCCGGATTGCCTTATGTCACCAATGCGGAGCTACCGGCTCGGCTGACCGCGTCCAAAGCCACCGCGGAGCGGGCCTGGCTGGGCGAGGTCTCCGCGGTAGTGCTGCAGCAGGCGCTGGCCGACCTGAATGCGGCGTACCGGAACTTCTTCGCCTCGCGAGGGAGTGGACGGAAGGGCGGACCGCCACGATTCCGGTCCCGCAAGGACCGGCGGCAGGCCATCCGGTTCACCCGCAACGCCCGTCCAAGCCGACGATGACCGGTTGCCGGAGGTGACCGCCGAGACCGGCATCGACCTGGGCCTGGCCCATTTCGCGGTGCTATCCGATGGCCGCAAGATCGCCAGCCCGCGTTTCCTGCGCCGCGCCGAGCGCAAGCTCCGCAAAGCGCAGAAAGCCCTCAGCCGCAAAGCCAGAGGCAGCAGCAACAGGGATAAGGCCCGGGCCACGGTGGCCCGGGTCCACGCCAAGGTGGCTGACAGTCGCCGGGACTGGCTGCACAAGGAATCCACCCGCGTCATCCGCGAGAACCAAGCGGTGTACGTGGAGGACCTGTGCGTGGCCGGGCTGGCCCGGAACGTGCTCGCCCTCGGGCGGAGGGAGAGCCTAAACGCCCGTGGAGGCCAGGTAAGACCAGCACCCGTGCTGGCACCGGCCGGTGAAGCGGGAAGCCGCAGGGGCGCCGCATGACACGGCGCGGACTGAAATTCCCAGCCTTCAAGCCGGGGAGCACGTCAACTGATGGACGTCGCGATCGGCATGCTGGGCCAGGGCCGGAAGGTGCTGGTGGCCATCACCACCAACGAGGACCTGCGCCAGCTGCACCCGGCCGTCGTCCGGCCGGGCCGCTGCCTGGCCCACATCGAGGTCGGGCCGCTGGCCCCGGCCGAGGCGAGCGCCCTGCTCGGCCGGACGGTGGCCGGGCCGCACACGCTGGCCGAGGTGTACGCGATAAGGAACGGCCTTCCGGTGGAGCGTCCCGCGGAGTCGGGTACCGGGCAGTACCTGTAGCTGTAGCTGCTGGCGGTCAGAACGGCGTGTGCTCGAGCCAGTGGGTGAGCAGCGCCTGCTCGCCGAAGACCTCGACGCCGGGGTCGTCGGCGGGGAGGCGGCGGGTCAGCAGGAGCAGCAGGCGGGCGGCCGGGGCGCGGACCGCCACGTCGGCCTTGGCGTGTCCTGGCTCCACGGTGATGCCGGACGGCGTGCGGGTGACCAGCCACTCCCCCGTTCCGTCCTGGCCCGTCCCGTCGAGCCCGGGATCGGTAGCGTGGAAGTGCAGGGTCTGGCCGTCGCCGCCCAGCGCGCGCGCCTGGTCCGGGTTGGCGGTGCTGGCCACGACCAGGCCGAGCCATTCGTCCACCCCGTCCGCGGCGAACGCCGGCGCCAGGTCGACGTCCCGGCCGGCCGCGAGCTGGGCGTCGGCCAGGTGCACGGCGACCTCGTGCGCCCGGCGGCGGGCCCACCAGGGGGCCGGGCGCGGGCCGGTGAAGGTCCACACCGGTTCGTCGCCGACGGCCGTGACGGCGTCGGCGACCAGGTCCGCGCTCTCGGCCAGCCAGGCTTGATGCTGGGAGGGGTCGTCCGGCATACGCCCGTTCGGCACATCTCGGGTGGAGACGGGCGCGGACGCGCGCGTTGCTACGATCTGGGCCGCCCACCGGTGGCCGCGCCCGACGTGGGTGGCCAGCTGCTTGAACGTCCACCCCGGGCAGGTGGGCACCGGCCGGTCCAGGTCACCGTCGATGATCTGGCCGAGTTCAGCGGTGCAGGCGCGGAGCTCGGTGAAGAAGCGGTCGTCATCACCCATCGTTGTCCTCCTCGTGGCGGCCTGCCGCTAGCGTAAACGTGGTCGACAGGCGGCGCCCGCCGGGGCGGCGGAAACGGAGTCGGTGATGGCGCAGGCACACCCGTCCTATCCGGTTCATCCGGTGCTGACGGGCCGGCGGGTCAGGATCCGGCCTGGCCGGCCGGGTGACGCCGGACGGCTGCGGAAGATCCTGGCCGAGCCGTCGGTGTCGCGGTGGTGGGGCGCGCCGGACCCGCTTGACGTGATCGAGGACGAGCTGCGCGGCGACGAGGAAGGGCTGCTCCTGGTCATGGAGATCGGCGGGAAGGTCGCCGGGGGCATCCAGTACTCCGAGGAAGACGACCCGATGTACCGGCACGCCGGGATCGACATCTACCTCGGCACCCGCTTCCAGGGCCGGGGCGCGGGCACCGAGGCGGTCGCGCTGCTGGCCAGGTACCTGTTCGAGGAGCGCGGCCACCACCGGATCACGATCGACCCGGCCGCGCACAACGAACGGGCCATCCGCAGCTACGCCAAGGTGGGCTTCCGGCCGGTCGGCGTGATGCGCCGGTACGAGCGCGGTCCCGACGGCCAGTTCCACGACGGCCTGCTCATGGAGCTGCTCCGCGACGAACTAGCCGCCGATTAGCGTGCCCTGGTGGAAGTAGACGCGCCAGCCGTCTGGGGTCCGGAGCCAGATGGAGCTGCGCAGGGCGGGCCGGCCGGCGCGCTGACTGAGGTAGGTCAGGTGGATCACGTCGTCGGCCAGCCGGGTGCCGGTCATCTCGGTGGCGGTGATGGCGGGCTCCTCGATGACGGCCTGGACGTCCTGGTCGGCCGGGGGTGAGTCCATAACGGCGACCCTAGCCTGGGCCTCGGTACATTGGCTTGATGATCGATTTCGACGCGTACCTGCGCCGGATCGGCCTCGATCCGGCGGACAAGCCGGCCTGGCAGGCGGTCCACCGGGCGCACGTGACGACGATCCCATTCGAGAACCTCGACCCCCACCGCGGCATCCCGGTCTCGCTGGAGCAGGCCGATCTCGAGCGCAAGCTGGTGGCCGGCCGGCGGGGCGGGTACTGCTTCGAGCACAACCTGCTCCTGGCGTCGGCGCTCGGGCACCTGGGCCTCGAGGTCGAGCCGATGCTGGCCCGCGCCCGCGTGGGCGGCGCGCCTCGTGAGACGAGGCCAGCCACCCATCTGGTCCTGCGGGTGACGGACCTGGACGGCCAGCAGTGGCATGCCGATGTCGGCTTCGGGCTCGGCACGCTGCTCGACCCGATCCCGTTCGGCCCGGCCGGCGTCCACGAGCAATCGGGCTGGAGCTTCCAGGTGGTGCGGGACGGCGACGAGCTGATGCTCCAGACCTTGGGACCGAACGGGTGGGCCGACGTCTACTCCTTCCCGCCTCGCCCCGCCTTCCCGATCGACATCGAGGTGAGCAACTGGTGGGTCTGCACGAATCCGGCGTCGCCGTTCGTCGCCCGGCTGATCGTGTCGGTCAGCCAGGACGACGGGCACCGGGAGGCGCTCCACGACTTTTCCGGCCCGCTGCTCGCCGTGGCCAGTTCGCCTGGCGGCACCGAGGTGACGGAAGTGCAGCGCGAGGCGATTCCGTCGCTGCTGGCCCAGCGGTTCGGCCTGCCTGGGTTCGGTCTCGGGCCTGATGGCAGGATCGTCGCCCTGGGGTGACGCGCGCCCGGCGGGATCGCCGGCGGGATTGTCGGTGGGCGGCAGTATGGTGCGGCCATGGCCAACTTCGCGGTGCGGCTGGCGCACGGGCCGGGGTGGGATGCCTCGCGCCCGATCAGGAAACAGGACGGCTGGGACGAGCACGCGGCCTTCATGGACGGGCTGGTGGACGACGGCTTCATCATCCTGGGCGGCCCGGTCGGCCAGGGCGACCCGCCCGAGGAAACCCTGCACGCGGTCGAGGCGGCGGACGAGGACGAGATCAGGACGCGGCTGGCCCGGGATCCGTGGGCCCGGGCCGGGCTGCTGCGCGTCGGCTCGATCGAACCCTGGGCGCTCTGGCTCGACAGCCGATTAGGTGAAGCGGACCTGGGTGTTGCATAGGGTGCCGGACGAGCCGGCTACGTGGTCGCGGTCGGTGGCGTGCAGGTCGACGGCGACGATGCCGGTGCGGCCGTCGTGGGCGGGGACGAACCTGATGGTCCGGTGGCCGAAGGCGAGGGTGGCGCCGTCGGCGATGGTTACCGGAGGGTCGATGCCGATGATGGCGGCCCAGGTCCGCGCCATGGCGAGGGGAGCGGCCTGGTCGCTGGCGGCATCCACGGCGACGTCGACCGCGGTGATGTCGTCGGCCTTGGTGGTGCGGGCGGCGTGGGCGGCTCTGGCGCCGGGAAGTTCGTCCCAGAACCAGGCCTCGCGCGGGACGAACTCGTCGAGCTCGAGCAGTACGCCGACGTCGAGCGGGTGCAGCTGGACGATGCGGCGGCCCATCGCCTCGGTGTCGACCGCGACCCGGACGCCGTGCGCTTCGGCGCGCTCCCGTACCCCGTCGAGCGACGGGACCTGGGTGGACAGCACCCAGCCGGACGCGCCGCCGACCCGGCGCAGCCAGCGGGCGACCGAATGGTCCGGCGTGGTGGGGGCGAGCACCTCCACGTAGGTGTCCGGGCCAACCGGGGCGGTGAAGTCGGCCAGGCCCATGGCGGCGAGCAGCGGGTCACCAAAGCCGGGTCCCAGCGCGAGCAGGTCGGTGGCGGTCTGCACGGCCGCCGCGTGATCAAGGGCCGCGAAACCGACCTGGCGCAGTTCGGCCCACTGACCGTCGGTCATCGCTGGCCGGTGTCCATGACGGTGGCCTTGAGCAGCTTGGTCATGCCGCGCTCGTAACGGGCCGGATCCCGCGCGTACCTGGCCCGCGCGTCGATGGCCATGAAGTCGGTGTCGGCCACGTGCTCGCCACGGTCGAGCGCGTCCAGGCCCGCCCGGGCGATGTCGGCGGGATCTTCCTTGCGGCCCTGGACGTGGGCGGCCATCCGGGTGTCGACCGAGCCGACGATCAGCGCCGTCACCTCGGTGCCCTGGTCGGCCAGCTCGGACCGGGTGATGCTGGACAGGAACAGCGTCGCCGCCTTGGCCGGGGAGTAGCCGCCCATGAACGGAGCGGGAAACGCGCCGGCCACCGAGAGCACGTTGACGATGAAGCCGCCGCCGTTGGCGCCGAGCACCGGGGCGAACGCCCGGGTCATGTTCAGCACGCCGAAGTAGTTGACCTCCATCTCGCGGCGCGCGGCATCCGGTTCCGCGGTCAGCACGAGCCGCTGGTTCTCGAACCGGCCCGCGTTGTTGACCAGCAGGTTCACGTCGGCACAGGCGGCCGCGGCGGCGTGCACCGCATCCCGGTCGGTCACGTCGAGCGGCACCACCTCGACGACGGCGCCGAGCTCACCGAACTCGCCGGCCAGATCGTCCGGGGCCCGCACCCCGGCGTAGATCTTCTTCGCGCCGCGGGCGGCCAGTTCCCTGACGATGGCCAGGCCGATACCGCGGTTCGCGCCGGTGACGAGGGCCACCGAGCCAGCCGCCTTGCTAGGGCGCGGCATTTAATTGCGCCTCTTTGGCGGCTCGCCGCCCACCTGAATCTTCGATCCGTGCAGCTCACGAGAGCAGACCGAACAAAACAGGACAGGATGGAACTCCCCGTCACAGGTGGTGTGGGTGAGCAGGGTGGCCGGTCCCTCCGGGGCGCGGAACCACCGGTCGCCCCACTCCAGCATCACCATGACGTGCGGGAAGAACGCGCGCCCCTTGTCGGTCAGCCGGTACTCGACCCGGCCGGAGCCGGTCCTGGCCGCCACCGTCTCCAGCACGCCCATCTGGCAGAAGGTGCGCAGCCGGTCCGAGACGATGGTGGGCGGGGCGCCCATCATATTGAGCATGTCGGTGAACCGGCGGGCGCCGAGGAACGCGGCGGCGAGCGCCGCGGCCGACCAGCGGTTGCCGATCAGCTCGATGGTCTGCGGGACCAGGCCAGGCCCGGGTGAGCCGCCGGTGGACCGGCGCCTGGTGGTGGCGCGCGGCACCGAACGAGCGAAGCCGCCGCTCGGGCCGTAGGTCCCCTTCACATCCCTGATCCCGGCCGGCTCACCGCAGGCCCGGCAGTGCATGACCGGGGAGAATTCCGCCCCGCACTCGAGGTGATACATCGGCGGCAATGGCTCGGTGTGCTCGGTTACCCAGACGGCTTCCCATGACCAGATGGTGAGGAGGACCTTCCACAAGTCCCGTCCTCGTTCGGTCAAAATGTACTCGTAACGGCGGGGAGCGTCCGAGTACTGAGCCGTGGTGAAGACCTCAGCCTCGGTCAGCCGGCGCAGGCGTGCGGTCAGCACCGAATTGGCGATGCCCAGCCGGTCCCTGAAGTCCTTGTACCGGCGCACCCCGGCCATGATGGCCAGCCGGACGATGGCCAGGTTCCACTCGTCGCCGATCAGCCCCAGCGCGATCGCGTTGGAGTTCTCGGCGGGCGCGGGCGCCGAGTGTCCGGTTTCCGCGGGCTGTGTCTCCGCGGGCTGTGTCTCCGCGGGCTGTGTTTCCACGGGCGGGGGCACCGTAGCTGGGTCAGGCCTCATACTCCGACTAACGGTCAGGTGTCTCTCTGCTGTTCACCAGGCTCGAAGGGAATCGCCGGGCGCCCAGCAGCTGTGTGTGCCGCTGGCGATCCGCTCGGGCAGCTGAGCACGCGCGATCGGTCCCCGGCCCACGTCGCTGGCGCGGAAGATGACACATTCGGACAGGTCACGATTCATGTCGACCGTGAGAGTCACGAGATACGCGTCGTCTTCCTCCGTCCCGCCTACGCGCGGGGCGACACCGACCTCGCTGCAGAAAACGCCCGGTTCGAACTGGTACCGTTCCTCGCCGCCGGTCACCGTGTCATGCTTGACCAGCCCGTTGAACAGGAACCAGCCCGGCTCGTTGGTGGCAGCGTAAGTGTACCGGTAGGGCCGCCCGCCGAACCCGCTGTTGATGGTGCCGAACTCGGTGCAGGTATCCGACAGGTCCTGCTCGCTCGACGCCCCGGTGACCATGTTCATCCGCCACCGATGCAGCCGGGTCTGCATGGCGTCCTGGGCCAGGAAGCGCCACATCCGGCCCTCGGGTCCGTTGCCGCCCGCGGCGGGCGGCTCGGGGCAGCCCTGGAAGAAGCCGTCGACGACGACTTCGTCACCTTCTTCCCAGGCGTTGACCCAGTGCAGCACGAACGTCGGGTCGAACTCGAACCAGCGGATATCGCCGCTGCCGCCGCGGCGCGGGATGACGCCGAGCCGCGCCGGAAGCTCGGGGTGGAAGCGGCTGGCGTACAGGTTCTTCGCGAGCAGCCCTGGTTCCCAGAACAGCGGCATGTCGTTGAGGATCGCGTAGCGCTCGGTGAACGCCATGTCGTGCGGCAGCCGCGGCCCGGGCAGGTCGACCGGGACGTAGTGGACCAGCCGGTTGTCTTTGTCCACCACCCCGTAGTGCAGATAGGGCGCCGTGGTGCCGTAGTTGAAGAAGAGGAGCTCGCCGGTGTGGTCGTCGACCTTGGTGTGCGCGGAGACGCCCAGGTCTTTTGGAAATGATCCGCCCCAGGTGCACTTGCCCAGGTCGTCCAGGGTCAGCGGATCGAGCAGGTACAGGTCGCCGCACTGGTAGAAGCTGGCCACGGCGATCCCGGCATGCACGATGACGTCGGTGGACGCGGCGTCCTTCATCCGGCCGCGGGCGCCCCAGCCTTTTTGTTTCAGTGCGGCTTCCGGGTTCTCCGCGATGCCGGCCCACAGCGAGCGGCCCGCCTCCTGCTCGGCCAGCAGGCCGTCGGTGCGGACGAACCGGTTGCGGTAGGACACCTTCCCGTCCCGGAAGGAGACCTTGTGGATCATCCCGTCGCCGTCGAAGGGGTGGTACCTGACGATGGCCGGGTGCAGCGGGTTCTCGGTGTTACGCAGGTAGACGCCGTAGAGGTCGTCGGGCAGTTCGCCTTGTACTTCCAGGTCGTCGGCGTCGTACTCGATGCTCTGCGGGCGCCAGGCGCCGGATCTATAGGGGTGGTCGTCGTCCTCCGGGAGCGTGCTGAGCAGCTTGGCGTAGACCTCGACGTCGGCCATGGGGTTATTCCTCCCGGGTGACGACGAAACTCACCGTGGTGGTGAGGCTGCCGCCGATGTTCAGCGTGGCGAACGTGCTGGCGTTCTCGACCTGGGTCTCGCCGGCCTGCCCGGTCACCTGGCGGGCCGCGTCGTGCAGCATCCGGACGCCGGTGGCGCCGACCGGGTGCCCGACGCCGATCAGGCCGCCGCTCGGGTTGACCGGGATCGCGCCGTCCCGTTCGAGCTCGCCGTTCTCGATCGCCTTCCAGCTCTCGCCGGGTTCGGTGATGCCGAAGTGGTCGATGGCCATGTACTCCGACATGGAGAAGCAGTCGTGGGTCTCGATGCCGTCCAGCGCGCCCACGCCGGGGATCTCCGCCCGCCGGAAGGCGTCGGTCACGACCTGGCGGACGTGCGGGAAGACGTAGGGCTGCCCCTGGCTGCGGTCGAGCTTGGGCTGCAGCGGCAGCGCGGCGGTGCCATGCCCCCAGCCGGCGATGCGGGCGAGTGGTTTCCCACCGAGCCGTTCGGCCCGATAGCGGCCGGAAACC
>Ga0335083_10008997_pt1 | contig 12151 bp, 7 predicted proteins | sample Lox_Sample_42_FD_206716 | JGI IMG/M metagenome (GOLD analysis project Ga0335083, IMG submission 206716) | Soil microbial communities from Loxahatchee National Wildlife Refuge, Florida, United States - Lox_Sample_4.2 | ecosystem: Environmental > Terrestrial > Soil > Wetlands | place: USA: Florida... | reverse complement strand
CTGCGCACAATCGCCGAACGGACCGTCGCGGGTCTGCTGCGCGCCCTCGAAACCTGCGCCGAAATCTTCAAACCCTCGGAATGTACAAATTACTTCAAGTCCTGCAATTATCAGGATGATACGGGATGATCGGATTCCGCTCTAAGTGATGACGGATCGGGACAGAACAACCCGGGTCCGAGCGAGGACCCCTCGGGCGGAGGACTACACCACCTCCATGGCGACGCATTGACGCGCAACCGTCCCGACACAGCGCGGGATTAGGGTGCTTGCCAAGCGATGCACGAAGGATGGACGCAAACTGAGCGGGAAGCGGCGTATGCCGGGAGCAGGCTTAAGTCGACCAGCGCTTCGGGAAGGCCCCATCTGATAGGCCAGCCTTCCAGCCGTACCGGGGAAAACCCGCCGTAGGGAATGATAGGGGGATCAAGGAAATGTCGGCATCATCCGAAGCCCGGTCCGCGCCTCGATTCTACCCGACTGCGGGGGCAGGGAGCAATCGCCGTCCCTACCGCGACCGGTTTAGCTAACACATGACGCCGATTCACACTTGCTTCTCCGAACGCATTGTGAGCCACTGCCCGCGAGCATGCGCGGGCGGATAGTTGCTCTTTTCGTTATTGCGAGCGCGGCGCCCGACCATTAGCGATTGAGACCTGACGGCCCCACGAAATCAGATCCGCGGTGCAGTCGTCGCGGTCGATGACGCACTCGATCAGCGTCGGACCTTGCGCGTTGGCGAGCGCGACCTTGATCGCTTCCTCGAGTTCGCGGCCAGTGGTGGCGCGCAGTCCGCGGCCATGACCGTCTTCGGCGTTAAAGGCTTGTATCAAACCGGCATAGTCCCAGTTCTTGACGTTGTTGTAAGGCCCGTCGTGAATCTCGACCTCGATCGTGTAGCCATGATTGTTGATCAGGAAGATGATCGGGCGCAGGTTGCGCCGGATCATCTGTGCGACTTCCTGGGCCGTGAGCTGGAAAGAGCCGTCTCCGATCAATGCGATGATACGGCGATCAGGTGCCCCCACCGCATAACCGAAGGTCGCCGGGACCGACCAACCGATACTGCCCCATTGCATTTCAATTTCGAAGCGGGCGCCTCCCGGCAGCTTGAGCTGCAATCCGTTGAACCAGGAGTCGCCAGTCTCGGCGATAACCGTGGTATTGGAAGTGATCAGCGGACGAATCTGGCGGACGATTTCGGCGCGCATCAGCTTGGCATCGGGTTTCGCGGCCTTTTCCATGGGACGCTCTGACCGGATCCGTTCAAACTCGACCATGGTCGCATCCCGCTTCTCAACTGTGCGAGCAAGCGCTGCAAGAAAGTCGCGCAGGTGAATCCGACTGAAATCGTGCCCCTCGAAGTGGACACGGTTCGTATCAGCCGTCAGAACACCAGCGCCGGTTGGCATCGCCGTCCAACCAACGGTCGAATAGTCGTTGAAGAGCGCCCCGACGCAGACGACAGCATCGGACCAGTCGACAATCTCGCGTGCGCCCGGCGTGCTGATCTCACCCCAATAGATTCCGGCGAACTGGGGATGGTCTTCCGGAAAGAAGCTCTTGGCCGCGGCCATGACAGCCACGGAGCAGTTGAGCGCATCCGCGAGCGCGACGGCCTCCAATTCCGCGCCTGCCGCACGCAGCTTGCTGCCAATCAGCATCACGGGCTTTTCCTTCTTGCGCAGGAACGCGACCGCTGCTTCCACCGCGGCGTCAAGCGTCTCGGGATCGCTCGGCTCCTCCGCGACAACTGTGCTGATCGGTCCAGGCGCGGCGCAGGGGGCATCGGATATGTTGCAAGCGATCTCGATATGGGCCGGCTTCTTCTCGCGAAGCGCCGTGCGAATAGCGTGATCGATGAGCGTAGGGGCGTCGGTCGCCGAGGTGATGGAGACGGCGGCGCAAGTGATCTTCTTCGCCATCTCGAGCTGGTAAGAATTATCATGTGTGCCGAGCGTGTGATGCAAGAGACGCTCGGACCCCCGATCATTGCTGTTGGGCGCGCCCGAAATCAGGATGACCGGCAGGTTCTCGGCGTAGGCGCCGGCGATCGCGTTGAAGGCCGAGAGGGCCCCGACGCTGAATGTGACGACTGCCGCGGCGGCGCCGGTGGCGCGCGCGTATCCTTCAGAGCTGTATCCGCAATTGAGCTCATTTGAGCAGTAGACTTGCTTCAGAGCCTTTTTGCTCAGCAGTTGATCGAGGAGGACAAGATTGTAGTCGCCCGCGACCGCGAAATGATGCTTCAGACCGATTTGAGAAAGACGTTCCGCGAGGTAGCTGCCCACGGTATAAGGTTTCGTTTTCTCCTCCTCGGCGCGCTGTGTGTTCGGAGTCGCGTGGGTGGGGCAATCCAACATGGTCGGGTCTCCTTTTCGCGCGAGGCTTCCGCTCCCCGAACGGGTCAAGAAGCAGAGAAGGCAATTGATCAAGGTACGATTGCGATGCCGACAACTTACGAACGGCAGCCCGCTGGCGCCAATAAAGATGAGTAAACAACAGAAAATTCGGACTCATCATGAGACGCGAGCACGCAGAAGCGAAGCGGCCGGGGAGCGTTGGCGCAAGCTTTGTAACAACGCGCCGTCGGTGCAGACTCGCCAAGCTTCCCCTCGCCCAGCACGAGCCCGAGCGGGTCAGGTGTTATTGGCGATGCGCTGAGGCTAAACCGGGAAGCTTGCGTCGCCGGCCAACGCGCGCACCACTTCGTCTTGATACGGCGGGCAAGATCTCGCGGCAAAGATAGCTTGACGGGTGTGTGGGCCTCATTGCCTTCCGGCGCCTTTGATGCGGTCAGTCCGTCATCACGCGACGCGAGCCACGGCCGTTCGGTTTAGACCAATGGGAGTTGCGGCGGGAGGAGTCGGAATCCGTCGCCGTGCGAGCTTTTTTCAATGCTTTATGCGCCAATTCGTGCAACTTTGTATCTCCCAAGCTGGGTGTTACGCGGCCGGGGCGTGGACGAGGGCGTGAGGGGCGGCTGTTGCGCTGTGCTTAAACGTGAGACAGCCGATTGAATGTTTTCAATGGCCTTGTTTTGCGCTTAGATTGAGACTGTGTAGTTAAACATGAGACTCAATCTTGCCCTCCTGCACTTAGAGCGGAATCCGATCAACCTGTATCATCCTGATAACCGTAGGACTTGAAGTAATTTGTACATTCCGAGGGTTTGAAGATTTCGGCGCAGGTTTCGAGGGCGCGCAGCAGACCCGCGACGGTCCGTTCGGCGATTTTGCGCAGGAAGGCTTTGAGCTTGGAGAAGGCTCTTTCGATGGGGTTCATATCAGGACTGTAGGCCGGGAGATACCGCAACTCCGCGCCCGCCGCCTCGATGAGTTGCTTGATCCGCGGCCCCTTATGAGCAGGGAGATTGTCCATGACGACGATCTCGCCGGGCGAGAGCGTGGGGACGAGGCATGTCTCCACCCCGCCGCGATCAGACCGGCGGTGGCAAAACGCTTTGTCAAGCGGTCGTAGATCGGATGATGGCAGGCGATCACGTCGCCATTGCTGTGCTGATTGCGCAGCTCGTCGTGGCGCGGAGCTCCCAAGACAAAGCCTCTTGCCGACGCGATTCGTTCAGCGCTTGCCCGAAAAAGTGGTTGGGTGCGCTGAACCTTGGCTTATATTGCAAGGCGTGGCGAACAGGCCTTGGAAAGTCGGCGTAACACGCGGGGGCGGTGATCGAGGAAAGCGCAAGAAGGCTGGGATGCCCGTTTCAGGAGTAATGCGTCTCTTCGGTCGTAGGCCAGCCCCAATGTGTGGACGAAAACAGCGCCATTCTCGCCAGGACACGGGCGCACAAACCGAAGCTTACGCGCACTGACATTGTCTCGGCAGCAACTTGGCGCACAGCTTACGGTATTTGCATCTGGGCATAAGCCAAGGCTTACCGGGCAACAACAGCACCGGCATTGCTCCGGCGAGCTCTTTGGCGCAGGATAAGCAATTCGAATGTCGGCGCGATCCCAGCGGATGCTTGCGCGCTAAGTCAAGTGTTAACAGCAGGAGGCGCAGACGTCACAGACAGTTGCTGCTGCTTTGGTCGACACGCTCGAAAAGATTGGCGTCAAGCACATATTCGGTCTCATTAGCGATTCGCTGAATCCGATCGGCGACTCCGTGCGCCAGAGCAATATTGAATGGATCGGCGTCCGCCACGAGGAAGGCGCGGCGCTCGCGGCCGCAGGCCAAGCAAAGCTCACCGGTCGACTCGGCGTCTGTTGCGGATCAACCGGACCCGGCAGCACCCATCTCGTCGCCGGCCTTTATGAGGCGAGTCGAGACCATGCGCCGGTTCTTGCGATCTCGGGGGATATGCCGCGCCAACTGGAGGGTATCGACTATTTTCAAGCGACAAATCCCAACATGCTCTTCCGTGATGTCTCGCTCTATACCGAGACCGTTTCCTCATCTGCGCAGGCGCCGGCCGTCATCCATCAGGCCATCGCCGCCGCCTATGCGGGCCGTGGCGTCGCGCATTTAACGGTGCCAATGGACGTCCTCACCGCGAAGGCCGACGGCAGCGTTTCGAGTCTCGCGACGCTCAAGCCGCGACCCGAAATCGTCGCCGGCGAAGAAGACATTGCCGAGATGGTTCGCCGCATCGACGAAGCCGGTAGCATCGTGATCATGTGCGGCGCCGGCTGTCATGGCTCAGCCGGCGAATTGCGTGCGCTTTCCGATCGGCTCAAGGCACCATTGATCCATTCCGTCAAGGGCAAAGACATCATGCCCTACGATGACCCGCGCTGGATGGGCGGCATCGGCATGATCGGAACGAAGCCGGACTATCACGCCGTCATGCACTGCGATCTGTTTCTGATGCTCGGCACCGATTATCCGTATTCGGAATTCTTGCCCCGCGAAGGCGTCGTCATCCAGGTGGATGAGAGGGCGCGGGTAATCGGCCGCCGCGCGCCGACCGCGCTCGGGGTCATCGGCTCGGTGCGGCCGACGGTCAAATCGCTGCTCGATCGGGTGACGCCGAAGAGCAATACCGAATACTTCGATCAGGTTGCGGCCCACCGGAAGGGCTGGGACGAGATGCTGGACAAGCAGTCCGATCCCGCGCGCAGCAAGGACCGCATTCATCCGCAGGCGGTGGCACGCGCAGTGAGCGACCTTGCCGCGCGCGATGCCGTGTTTGTCATCGACACTGGGCTCAACACGCTCTGGTCGGGCAACTGGATTCGCCAGAACGGTGAGCAGCGGATCATCGGCTCTTTCAACAATGGCGCCGTCGGCACTGCCCTTGGTCAGGCCAACGGCATCCAGGCGCTCGACCGTTCGCGCCAGGTCATCGCGCTTTGCGGCGACGGCGGTTTCAACATGCTGGTGTGCGAATTCCTCACCGCGGTGCAGCATAAGCTGCCGGTGAAAGCCGTGGTCTATAACAATTCGTCCCTCGGACTGATCAGGCTGGAGGCCGAGTCGATGGGGCTGCCGGCCTGGAAAGCGATGGACTTCCCCAATCCCGATTATATTGCGCTGGCGCGTGCCTGCGGCGGGGCAGGGTTCAAGGCCGAAAAGCCCGGCGAGTTGCGCGCGGCCATCGACCAGGCGCTCAAGGCCGAAGGTCCGGCCATTGTCGACTGCGTCGTTCCGGCCGATGAATTGCCCAACGTCCCGCATATCGATCTGGAAAAGATCGGAAATTTCGCCGAGGCAAAGGTCAAGGAAATGATACTCGCAGTTACCGGCGGGTAACGGAGGCCGCCATAGCCAGTCTCGTCTCGGCGATCGCCGGGATCGCTCACGCTAGGCAGTTTAGCTTCGGCAGCGCCAACGACGCCGCCGGTCTCAGTAGCCGGTGGCTGACGCCTTCGTCCCCTCGTCGATCCAGACGGTCATGCCCGGCTCTAGCTTGTGCGTCGAACCGATCGGATCGGCGCGCAGCAGGAAGTTATTCAGGTCGTGATCGCCGACAGCGCGCGCCGCGTGCCAGACCGCGAATTCCCCGAGCGGCCGGAGCTCGGTGACCTTGGCCTCGATGCGATCGCCGGCCGCGGTTTGGAGGGTCAGCGTCGAGCCGATCGTCGCGCCGCCGAGGCCATCCTCGCGAATGGTGAAGCTGAACCAGCGGTCATTCGCCAGGCCCAGCGTCAGCACCGGCTGTCCGGGGGAGATCGCCTCGCCGGGTTCGGCGACGAGCAGCCGCGCGACGCCGTCGGCCGGCGCCGTCAGCGTCGTCTTGGCGAGTTGGGCCGCGACGTCGTCGACGGTGGCCAACGCGAGGTGAACCTCGCTGTCGGCGATGGCAATTTGCTCCTTCGTCGGTCCCGCCTTGCTCTCGGCCAACGCGGCCTGAGCGAGGTTGAGATGCGCGTCCGCCTCGGCGAGCGCAGCTGCATCCTCGTCGTATTGCTGCCGGCTGGCAAAGTTCTTCGACGCGAGCGTCGACACCCGCGCGAACTGCGCCTTGGCGAGCGAGAGATTGGAGGCCGCAATCGCCACGCCCTGCGCCGCCTCGTCGAGCTCTTCCTGACGTACGCCGGCCGCGACATTGGCGAGATTGGCGCGCGCCGACTCCGCATTCGCTTTCGCCTCCTCCAGGGCAGCGGCGATCTCGGGACTCGACAGTTCGGCCAGCGTCTCGCCCTTTCGCACTTCCTGCCCCGACGCGACGACGAGGGACTTGAGACGGCCCGAGATCTCCGGAGCGATGCGGATTTCCGTCTCGTGCACGACGCCGATGAGCGGGGGCTTGGGACTATGCTGCACCTCGTAACGGTAGCCGACCGAAACCGCCGCGCCGATCGCGGCGACGGCGACAAGCACCGCGAGCACGCGACTCCTACTGTTCATGGCGCGCCTCGTTGCGATTGGCGATGCGGGTCGCCGCAACCGCCAAGAAGCCATAAACGATGGTGAGAATCCAGAGCGTGATCCAGTCGCGCCTCACTTCGAGGATGCTCGCGCCCATCTGGTTGATGCGAATGAACGCGTCGATGGCGGCGGTGCTGGGGAAGGCGCGGCTGCCCGCGCGGATGAAATCCGGGATGGCCTCGACCGGCCAGGACACGCCGACCATGAAGAAGAGCGGCAGGCTGACTGCGACAAACAGCAGAACCGCCGACTCGCGGCGCTTAAACCACGCGCCGACGAACTGCGCCAGAAAACTGACCGACAGCACGAATGGAACGGCCAGGAGGACAAGGTCCTCGAAGCGTCCCAGCGTCGAGAAGCCGTAAACGCGCGGCAGGACGATCAGGTAGAGCGCGAGGCCGGGGATCGCGAAACAAAGATGGGCGAGCGCCTGGCCAAAGACGGCGCGCGCCCCCGCCCGCAGCTGACGGCTCCGGCGTCCGGCGCGCTCGAACGCCGCCCCTCCGATCGACGCGACGCCAAGCAGCAGCGTCTGCTGCAGGATCAGCACGAAGGCGGCCGGCACGACATACGCCGCATAGCCGCCGGTCGGATTGAAGAGCGGTTCGGACACGGACTCAACCGGAGAGCTTCGCACCAGCGCCGCGTAAGCTAGACTCCCATCCTTGCGCGCGCCGCGAAGCGCGACGTCGGCGGACGCGGACGCCGCAGCCTCCGATATGCCCTGCAGGGTCTGGCTGTAGAGCAGGAGGTAGGCGGCGTCCACGTAAGCGGCGATCCGCGCCTGTTCGCCCCGCAGCACCTGCCGCTCGGTGTCCTTGGGGATGGCGACGATCGCATAGACGTCGTGCCTGTCCAGCGCCGCCTTGGCCTCCGCCAGCCTATTCGCCCGGGCCGTTACGGCGAGCGCCTGGTCCGCGTTCAGGGCCTGCACGAAATCGCGGCTGAGCTCGGTGTTGTCCTGGTCCACCACCGCAATCGGCAGGTTCCGCAGAACCTCGCCGAGATAGGGCTGCGGATAGAGCAGTCCATAGAGGATCGGCGCGAACACGATCAAGCCGAGCACGGATCGATCGGCGAGGATGCGGATCGCCTCGTTGCGAAAGGCGATGGCGACCCCTCGCCGGTACTGCACTGGCGGAATCGAGAGCGCCGGGCGTGGGCCCGGCGTCCTGTCGATCGCGCGGAGCCGCAGCCAGGCCAGGAAAAAATACAGACAGGCGAGGCCACCCAGAACCATGAACGGCTTTACCGAGTCCGCAGGAGGCACGCCACGCGCCGCCTGATCGAACAGGACCTGCAGATACCAGCGCAGAGGCAGGATCGCGCCCCAAACGCGGGCGAAGCCATTCATCGCATCAATCGGAAATCCCACGCCGGCGAAGCCGAAGGCTGGATTGCAGAAAATGGCGATCAGGCTCAGGCCCGAGCCCAGATTTTGCGTCAGCAGCACCAGAAGCGCGCCGAGCCCGAGATAGCCGATAATATGCAGGCTTGCCGCCGCCGCGACCATGATGGGATCGCCGCGAAACGAGACGGCGTACAAAGCGTGCAGAATTACGGCGACGACGACCTCCATGATGACGAAGAGGCCGAACAGCGGCATGAGCTTGCCGATGAGCGCGACCAGCGGACGACCGCCCGCCGTTCGCAACCACGCGCGTTTGCTCCGGCGCGAGAACTCTGAGCCGACGGCGTAGCCTGCGGCCAGCGCCACGACGACGTGCAGCACGGTTGGTAGGATCGCGCGCAGCAGGAATTGCGCGTAATTGAGCGCCGGGTTCGAGAGAACGTATTGCTCGGAAACCAGGGCGCCGGGCCGGTAGCCGCCGCCGTCCCCACCCCGCGGCAGATTGGCCGTGGCCGCGGCGATCGCTTTCGAGATCGTGGAATTGGCATTGTTGCCAGGCGTGAAATATTGCCGGTTGTAGAGCGTCACGATCTGGGGGCGCTGGCGGGCCAAGAGATCGCGTTCAAAATTCTCGGGGATGTAGACGGCGGCGATCGCCTCGCCGGAGCGAATCGCCCGCATGGCGCTCGTCATGTCCCCCGAACGCTCGGCGACGATGACGCCGGGGGCCGAACCGATCGCCTGCACGTAGGTGAGCGAAGTCGCCGAACGATCGGCGTCGACGATCGTGACCATGAGATTGCGGATGACGGCGTTGCTGAAAGTCAAGGTCAGGACGGCGAAGGCGATCACCGGAACAATGACCGACAGCAGGAGGGCGACCTCGTCGCGCCGCATCCAGCGCAGCTCACGCGTGGCGACCCGCAGCAGTCCCGGCCGCGCCGGCGCCTTCATCGTTGCTCGCCCGTCGGCCACTCGGCGTAGACGCTCATGCCCGGCCTGAGCCCGGGCAGCGGCGTGACGGGATAGGCGCGCACCTCAAAGGTCCTCAGATCGAAGTCGCCGGTCGCCCGAGTCGCACGCCAGCCGGCATACTCGCCGCGCGTGGCGATGAGCTTGATCTCAGCGGGGATCTCCTGGTCGCCGAGCGCGGGCGCGCGCATCGTGAACCGGTCGCCGACCTTGAGCCCACGCACGAGGTCTTCGCGCAGGTTGAACCGCAGCCAAACGTCGCTGAGGTCGACCAGCGACAGTAGGGGCACGCCGGGCGAGACATATTCCCCGACCTCGGCTCCGATCTGGTACACCTGCCCGGCGATTGGCGATTTGACGACGAGTTCGTCCACCTGCGCCTTGATTGTGTCGACGCTCGCCTGCGCCTTGAGCACGTTGGACTGGGCGATCCCGCGCTCTTCCTTGGTCGCGCCGTTGACGGCCTCCTCATAAGCGAGCCTCGCTTGGTCCTGCTGCCTCTTGGCCACTTCCAGCGAGTTCGTCACCTCGTCCAGCCGCTGCAACGGCGCATTGCCGGAGCCGGCAAGCACCTTGATGCGGTCGTAGGTGCGCTGGGCGAGGGAGAAATTCGCCTCCGCCGCTTCGTCTTCCGCCTTGCGCTGGGCGATCGTCTCGGCGCGCGTCCCGGCGAGGATATTGGCGAGCTGGGCCTTGGCGACGTCAACGGCGGCCTGGGCCTGACGCCATTTGGCGACGAGTTCCGGGTTGTCGATTTCGAAGAGCAATTGCCCCGCGGCGACGTTCTGTCCCCGCTCGACGGGACGCTGCCCGACCCTGCCGTCGATCCGCGCGGCGATGTCGACGCGGGTGGCGTCGGCTTCGCCCTGGATAGTCAACGGCTGGGGCCTTGCGAGATACCAGATCGACAGGCCAACGATCCCGGCGACGACCAGCGTCACGATCATGGCGGAGGCCACGGCCCCTCCCGGCGCCCGCTCGGGTTTCGGCTCCTCCTTGTCGGGAATTTCGGGCGCCTGGACCTCGGGTGTTTCGTTCATGCGGCCTCAGACGGGTTCTCGCCGGTCGAACGCGAGGCTGCGTCAGCCAAGGCGAATAATGTCGAGAGCGGTTCGTATGAAATTCGAAGCGTGAACGGGCACAATCAGGGCCTGAACGTCCCTCAAAATGACGGAAGTTGCAAATTCTGCGCTGTGATCCGGATTGCCTGCCGATGGCCGGGCCCGCGCTGGTCACACGTCCGCGTGACTGAGCGCTCATTGGAGACGTAGAGCGCTTCCTTCATTGTCGCCGTCAATTGTGCAGCGATCCCGTCTGACCATGAACGACGGCGAGTTCGTTACCCGCGAGATGATCTGGCGACGCTCAAATTCCCAAAGTTTGGGATTTATCCGCGAGCTTGCCGATGATCGCGTTTATCGGCGTGCGGATCTCGTGACTGATCATCGCAAGGAATTCAAATTTGGCCCTGCTCGCCGCTTTGGCCGCCGAAACGACCGCTCGTGTACAGGTTTTTGGATGCCGATCAGCCGATCCTGCAAGGTCTGGTTGGCGCACTCCACCCGACCCTTGGCTTGCGGAGTCGTGGCGTGGATGAGCTCGATGCGCAGCCGCTCGACGACGCGGCCGAATTCGGTCAAGCCGTCGCCGCCTCGCACCTCTTTGGCGTTGACGCGCAAAATGCCATGCCGATCCGAGTAGAAGGCCAGCGGCAGGCCGTGCGCCAGCACGTGCGCCTCCAGCGCCTGCAGATAGGCCTTGGTGGTCTCCGCCGGCGCAAATTGCAGACGCGTCCACCGCCCGGTGGCGTCGTCGATGAACACGATCAGCGCGCAGCGCGGTCCCCGACCCTCGAACCAGTCGTGCGGGCTCCCGTCGATCTGGATGAGTTCGCCAAAGCGCGGCCGGCGTTCGCGAATCTGGAAAACCTTCTTGGCCCGCCGTCGCTTGGGCCGCCACAGCCCCAGCCGGATCTGAATCTGACGGACCGTCTCTTTCGACACCCAGATGCCTTCGATCTCGCGAAGCTTCTCGCTGGCCAAGGTAAACCGAAACCGGCGTAGCGCGTCCGCAGCGCCGCTTCGATCGCCGGCACCGTCGCCCCATCGAGCCGGTTGTTCGACGGCCGTCCGCGCCGGCGCGACACCACGCTCGCATCGCCCTCGCAACGATAGCCACGAACCAGACGCTTCACTTGCCCAACCCCGATTCCCAAAAACTCCGCAGCGCGAGCCTGTCGCAGCTCTCCGCGCATCACACGCCGCAATACGTCAAACCGCTCCCACTCCGCCTCGCTCATCGCCAAAACGTCCCGGCTCAAAACGTCCCCCTTCCGCTTCCGCAAAAGGGGATATCTCAACTTTGCTCAAAGGGGACATTTCAACTTTGCCGTAACATCCTTCACTTCGAAGCTTGCTCCGGGTCTCGTTCAGCGGCAAAGTCACCGGGCGACGGGTGCGAAGCCTGGCCGCGGCGGCGCGGCGGAGTCCGGCAATTGAACCGCTCCTTTCAGTTCGACGCTGATGGGATAAGAGAGCTCCAAGTCTTGTGGGAGGATGGCGAACGCGTCTTCTGCCGAGGATGGCGCGCGGATGCCGACTACGGCCGCAACGCGGTGCTAGCCGTGCTGCCCGCTGCGGAGTGCCCGCATCCGGCCACGCTGGATCGCCTCTCCCACGAATATGAACTGAGGGACGAACTCGACGCCGCTTGGGCGGCGCGGCCGCTCGTGCTGACCCGCCAAGGCGGTCGGACGGCGCTGCTGCTCGAGGATCCTGGCGGTGAGCCGCTTGAGGGCCTCATCGACGGACCGATGGAGCCGGATCACTTCTTGCGCCTCGCCATCGCGATCGTCGCCGCGCTTGGCAAGACCCACCGGCGCGGCCTCGTGCACAAGGACGTCAAGCCGGCCAATGTTCTGGTGAATTGCGCGGACGGTTGGACGCGGCTCACCGGGTTCGGCATTGCTTCGCGTCTGCCTCGCGAGCGTCAGGCGCC
>Ga0335083_10008995_pt1 | contig 12152 bp, 8 predicted proteins | sample Lox_Sample_42_FD_206716 | JGI IMG/M metagenome (GOLD analysis project Ga0335083, IMG submission 206716) | Soil microbial communities from Loxahatchee National Wildlife Refuge, Florida, United States - Lox_Sample_4.2 | ecosystem: Environmental > Terrestrial > Soil > Wetlands | place: USA: Florida... | reverse complement strand
ATCTTCGATTCGGTAAAGAACTCAATCGCGTCCTTGCCCTGCGCGTGCACAATCCCGAAGAAGCTTTCCTTCCAGCCATTGAACGGGAAATACGCCATCGGTGCAGCCACGCCGATGTTGATTCCGATGTTTCCCGCCGGAGCTTCATAACGGAACTTCCGCGCCGCGGCTCCGCTTGTTGTAAACAACGAAGCCTGATTCCCGTACGGGCTCTTGCGGATGAACTCAATCGCCTCATCCATGGAGTTCGCGTGAATCAGGCTCAGCACCGGTCCGAAGATTTCCGTATTCGCCAGCGAACTCGATGACGGCACGCCGTCAAGCACCGTCGGCTTCAGGAAGTTGCCGCTTTCATGGTCCGGCACTTTATAGTTGCGTCCATCGACAATTGCTTTCGCGCCATCGCCGACGCCCGTCCCGATCAGCGATTCGATGCGCCTCTTGCTGTCCGGCGAGATCACCGGCCCCATCTGTACGCCGGTCTCCAATCCGAATCCCACCTTGATTGACGAGGCCGCGTCCGCGATGGCGTCCCGGAACGTCTTCTGCGCTTCGCCGACGGTCACAGCCACGGACACCGCCAGGCACCGCTGCCCCGCGCAGCCAAACGCGGAATCGCTGATGATCTGCTTCGCCAGGTCCATGTCGGCATCCGGCAAAACGATGACGTGATTCTTCGCGCCGCCCTGGCACTGCATCCGCTTGCCGGCCGCCGCCGCACGCACGTAGACGTGTTTCGCGACCGGCGTCGAGCCCACAAAACTCACCGCGCGGATCGCCGGGTGGTCGCAAATCGCATCGACGACTTCTTTGCCGCCGTTCACGATATTGACGACGCCCTTCGGCAAGCCGGTCTTTTCGATCAGTTCCATGGCGCGCCGCATGCTCAGAGGCACGCGTTCACTCGGTTTCATCACCATGGTGTTGCCGCACGCAATCGCGTAGGGCAAGAACCAGAACGGGATCATCAGCGGGAAATTAAACGGCGCAATCGCGGCAACCACGCCCAGTGGCTGCCGGATCAGTGTTTCATCCACGCCCGGCGTCACGTCTTCCAGGTTGTATCCCTGCATCATCATCGGAATGCCGCAGGCCACTTCCACGTTCTCGATGCCGCGCCGAATTTCCGCTTTCGCTTCGCCGAAGGTCTTTCCGTTCTCAACGGTGATTAACCGCGAGAGTTCGTCGATGTGCTCTTCCAGCAGAAACTTCAACTTGAAGAGATACTGAATGCGCTCGCCCGGAGGAGTGCGCCGCCATGTGGGAAACGCCTCGGCGGCGGCCTGCACCGCCACGTCCACATCCGCCGCCGTCGACAGCGGAGTCCGCGCCAGAAGCTCGCTCGAGGCGGGATTCGTCACGTTGACGAACTCCGTCCCCGACGATTTGCGCCACGCACCGCCGACGTAATTCAGAATCTCAATGACCGACGTTGTCGCCGTACTGCTCATGCGAATACTCCGTGCCTTCACCCGCACAATGGCGGGTGACAGGACTTGCCATATGAAGGATGCGGTCAGTCGACCGGTACAAGACGAGCCAGTTTACCAAACTTCCCCAAGGCGCGGTGGGGTCGCACAGATTCCCGACGACACCCGGTCCCTCAGACCGCTTATTTAATTGTTCCGTAGGCTTCGTAGGCTGCGCCAATCAGCGGCGCTGATTCGTTCAGTACGATCTTGAGCGGCACATCGCCCAGCATTCCGGTGAAATGCCACTTGTCTCGGAACGCGTTAAAGAACGTTCCGTCTTGCATCTTCGCCAGGATCTTCACCGCAATGCCACCTGCAACATACACGCCGCCCAGCGCAAGCACCTTCAGCGCCAGGTTTCCCGCTTCGGCTCCATAGACGGAAGTCCACAAATCCAGTGTTTCTACGCAGACGGGGCAGGTCTTGTCGAGCCCGCTCTTGGTGATAAAGGGGGCTGGATCCGCGTCTGGGTCTTCAAAAATGGGATGCTTTACGCTGGGCGCGATGAATTCATGCAGAGTCCGGAAGCCGCGCCCCGAAAGGATCAATTCCCAACTCACCTGCGGATAGCGGTGCCGCATGAACTTCAGTAACTCAATCTGTTGGTCCGTGCGCGGCGCAAAATCCGAATGTCCACCCTCGCTCGGCACCACTTTGTAGCGCGTGCCTTCCCAGAACAGGATGCCCTCGCCCAGCCCGGTTCCCGCGGCCAGCAAGGCGCGCGTCGCACCCGGCACCGGCGCTCCCTCGTTCAACACGCAGAAATCCTCGGGCGGCAGATGCTCCAGGCTGTGACCCGTCGCGCCAAGGTCGTTTAGCAGGACCACGGACTTCACGCCGACTTCCCTGGCCAGTGTTTCGGCATCGACGATCCACGGCAGATTGGTTGCGTGAATGCGATTGTTAATGACCGGCCCGGCAACCCCGAATCCAGCGGCTGCAATCTTGTCCCGCTCGAGGTACGGCGCGGCCTGGCGCGAGAATTCCCGAATGATCAGGTCAAACTGTGCAAATCCCTTGCTCGCGAATCGTTCGCGATAGACAACCTCCAGCTTCCCGTTCTTTTCCGCGAAGAGGGCCAGATTGCACTTGGTACCACCCACGTCCCCGGCGAGGATCACCTTGCCTCCTGGACAACAGTCTAAAATAGCATATTAAACCGTTTTAAGGGTTATACCACTGACGGCCGTCCCTTTCGAGTAGCTGGTCTGATTCCTTTGGTCCCCAGGTTCCTGCCGGGTACTCCGGCACCGTTGCCGTTTTGGCCGCGCTCCACACATCCAGGATGGGATCCACCAGCGACCACGCCGCCTCGACCGAATCGGCGCGGTCAAACAGTGTGGCGTCACCCTTCAGGCAATCGTTGAGCAGCGTCGCATAGGCACTACGCGAATTCCCGCCAAAGCCCTCCTTATAGCTGAAATTCATAGCCACGTTCCCGATGGCCATCTCGGTCCCCGGCTTTTTCGCGCCAAATGACACACAAATGCCCTCGTCCGGCTGAATGTTCAGCACCAGTCGGTTCGCCTGCACTTCCCTTTCGCGGAAAACGATATGCGGGGCACGCTTGAACTGAATCATGATTTCCGTGCTGCGCTTCGCCAGGCGCTTGCCTGTCCGCAGATAAAATGGCACCCCCGCCCATCGCCAGTTGTCGATCAGCACGCGCATGCTCACAAACGTCTCCGTCCGCGACGTGCGGCTGACGCCCGGTTCATCCCGATAACCGGCCATCGGTTTGTCGCCGTTCTTCCCCGGGGCATACTGGCCACGTACCACCGATTGCGCCACCATCTCCAGGTTAAACGGGCGAATCGACTGCAGCACTTTCAGTTTCTCATTGCGCACGGCGGTAGCGTCGAACGACGCCGGCGGCTCAACCGCGACCAGAGACGTGAGCTGCAGCACGTGGCTCTGGATCATGTCGCGCAGCGCCCCGGCCGTCTCGTAGAACCCGCCGCGCCGCTCGACTCCCAGCGTTTCGCCCGCCGTGATTTGCACATGATCCACGTAATTCCGGTTCCAGAGCGGCTCGAAGATCCCGTTTCCGAAGCGCAGCACGAGCAAGTTCTGCACCGTGTCTTTTCCGAGATAGTGATCAATCCGGTAAACCTGCTGCTCGTCAAATACGTTCAGCACCATCTTGTTCAGTTCTTTAGCCGATTCCAGATCGCGTCCGAACGGTTTTTCCACGATGATGCGCACCCACGACCCCGGACAGTTTGGCTGCGCCAACCCTGATTCGCCGAGATGCTCGATGATGCTCTGGTAGACCTCCGGTGGCGTGGAAAGGTAGAACAAGCGGTTGCCGCACAGATTCCGCTCTTGGTCGATTTTCTCCAGCTGTTCGGCCAGGCGCTTATAGGCTTCCGGATCGGCGTAGTCGCCCTCGCAATAGTGCAGGTTGCCTGCGAACTCGTTCCATTTGGCAGGATCGATCGGTCCCACTTCGGAAATGGTCTTCGCGGCTTCCCCTAAAGTTGTCCGAAACGATTCGTCCGACATGGGCGTCCGGGCAAAACCGGTGATCGCGTAGCGTTCGCCGAGCCCGTTGTGCTGCGCCAGATCGAACATCGCCGGAATCACCTTGCGCTTCGCAAGGTCGCCCGACGCACCGAACAGCACAATGGAAACCGGTTCGGTACTGCCTGCATACATGGAGCCGGACTGCGTTGTTTCTTCAGCCATCAACTTCCTCCCCGGAGACGAATCAAGCAGCCATTGGATGCTGAAACGTCCAGAAACTATACCTCAATCTGCAGCGCTTGCAGGTCCGCTCTCAGTTGCTTGGCATTCTCGAAGTGGATCACATTCATCCCCAACCGCCGCGGGTTCTCCAGGTTCAGAGGGCGGTCATCGATGAATACCGACTTGGCCGGGTCTCGCTGGGAGACTTCCAGCGCAATGCGATAGATCGTTTCCTCGGGCTTGCGCGCATTCAAGTAGCAGGAGCTGAAAAAAGCCTGAAAATCCTTGCGCAGATGAAACGCCTCGATGCGGTACTGATTCAGTTCGCGCGGTTCATTGTTGATCGAGGCAATGTAGTATTTTCCGGACCGCGCCGCATCCGCCAAAACAGCGCGCGATTCCGGGAACTCCTTGGACTGCGCGAACATGAACGCCGTAAACTCTTCCTTCGTGAAGGTTCTCGTGCGATAGAACAACGTTCGCGTCAAATACTGGTCCAGTGTGATTTGTCCCGCGTCGAAGGCCGGAAACGACAGGTCATGCCGTTCGCGGAACTCCTCCCAATCCAGCCCGAACACTTGTACCGCTTCCATCCTTGAATTGTGGTCCCAGCCGTTCGTTGCCAGGACCCCGCCGATATCCCAGAACAAGCTGTCGATTGCCACGAACTCGCCTCCAAGTATAAGTCGAGCCTTCGATTCAACCTCAGCCGCGCTCCGAAATCAACCACCGCGCGTTAACCTGGGTTGCAAGCCTTGCACGGCTGATTGACAATAGAGGTTTCGGGGGTGCACAGCATGGCGAACGATTCCTGCGATCCAAAGCCGCAACCAAGCGAGCCTATCAAGCCCGGCACGCGCATGGTCTTTTGCGTCAAGTTTGGCAAAGAACTTCCCGGCCTGGATCGCGTGCCGTGGAAGGGCGAACTCGGCAAGCGCGTTTATGAGAATGTCTCCAAGGACGCCTGGAAAATGTGGCTCGAATACTCGAAAATGGTTATGAACGAATACCGGCTGAACCCCCTCGATCCCAATTCTCAGAAGATCATGGAAGAACAGATGCAGCAGTTCTTCTTTGGAGAAGGCGCTCGTCTGCCTGAAGGGTACGTCCCGCCGAAAGCCAAAAGCTAACCGCTTGTTCCGCTAACCTCTGCGTCCGTTCGACGCCGGAGCCCGCGTCCTTAATTACTGACGGTCGTTGTGCGGCACGGCGTGTGTCAGCGGGTGCTCCACTGGCAGCCGGGGTGACAGCGTAAACCGCAATTTCTTGTGCGCGTCGCGTAAAGCGCGTTCCACCTGCGCCGGCTCTTGCGCCCGCGCAAATAAAAACCCCAGATAACTCGAACCCTCGGGCCAGGCTGCAATGTAGTCGTGCAGCCGTGCCGTAATATCCAGGCTTGTAATGAATTCGGTCGCCCGGGCCGCTTCTTCGCCTTCCACTCCTTCCAGGACTCCGCTCCGCGGCACCGGTATCATCATCACGCCCGACGCATCTTCCTCCCGTCGCGCATCGCTTCCGGGTAATCCGAGCGCGTGGCGCAGCAGTAATTCTTCCAGCGCCATCGGTTCGCCGTTTTGTAAATCAAATCGCAGCGCCCGCGCGCAAAGACCACCAATCGGCCTTGCCGCAATCTCAATGGGCCAGATCCCTCGGCCGTTCAGCCGAAACTCCGCATGCACGGGGCCGTGCGTCAGCCCAATCGCGCGAACACAAGCCAGCAGCGAGTCCTCAATTCTCCGCTGCTCTTCGCTCGCCAACCGCGAGGGTGTGACATAGATCGTCTCCTCGAAATAGGGCCCCTCCAGGGGATCGGGCTTATCGAATATGGCCAGCACACGTAGCGTTCCCTCGGTGAGCAACGCCTCGACAGCGACTTCGCGGCCTTCCAGGTACTCCTCCACGATCATCTGGTCGCGATTCCCCTCGCGCAATGCCAGAATCTCCGGTGAATTCAGTAGCCGTTTCAAGCGCGTCGCAGCTGTCTGGAACTCCTCGCGACTGTTCGCGCGTGTCACGCCCTGACTTGCCGACAGCGAAATCGGTTTCAGCACGCAGGGATAGGTAATTCCCAAGAGCGACGGCTCCGGTAACGGGTGTAACGGAACGGCTCGAAACCAGGGCGTTGGCAGTCCTCCGTCTCGCAATACTTCCCGCATCCGCAGTTTGCTTCGGCATGCCTCTGCGCTTGCTGGATGATTGTGCGCTAGGCCCAGTCCGCGGGCGACGTAAGCGGCAGCTACGGTCGGACGGTCGCCCACCGCCAGAATCCCGTCTACCGGTAATCCGCGTTCCGCCTCCAGCACTACACCCGCCGCGCCTTCCGGTAATTCGAAATGCACGGCCAGCGCCTGATCGTTCCACGGGTCATCCAACCGGCCGCACCGGTCAGTCACGTAGGCCAGCGTTGCGCCGAGCTTATCGGCCGCCGCCTGAAACGACCTGGTCTGGTAGCCCAACTTGGTGGCGAACAACAGCACGCGTTTTTTCTCTGAAATCACCACTCCCCGCGCATCCTTATATATAGGTTTCCGCCTGCCGCACGGTTTCCTTCATTTTGGCGATGGGGACCAACTGGTCCCGCGTCGGTTCCGCTCAACAGTACCAGGGCTCGTTGAGATATGGCACCGTGGCGCGCGAAGTCAACACCGGTTGCGCCGCGGCGTTCACGACCTTCCGCATTTTGTTGAACGTGTCCGTCCTGCTGCGCTTCCGCTTTTCGCTCGCCGCCACGATGTCCTGCAGCTCGTCGCAGAGTTGATCGATCTGCGGATCGCCGTGTTTCCAGGGGTGAACCAGCGCGCTTGCGCTAAACGGGCCGACGATCTTCGATACTTCTCCCAGTTCCAGCAGCCGCGAACCCGCCGTGATGAGCAACCGGATCGCCAGTTGCACCGGCGCCACGGCTTCGACCAATTCCAGCCGTGCGATTTGTTCAAATAGGTCGGAAATCTGCTCGCGCGTCGTCCATGGCGTGAACGGCACGAACGTTGGTTGGAGGACAATCCCGGTCGCGCGGCACAGATCAACAGCTCGAAAGAAGTCTGCTCGCGTATGGTTCTTCGCCAGTTTTGCCAGCACGGCGTCATCCAGCGATTCGACGGCGGAAACGATGAACAGGCATCCTGACTCGCGCAGCGTGAAGAGAAGGTCACTGTTCCGCAGCAGGTGCTCGACCTTGATGGTCACGTCGTAGGTCAGCCGCGGAAACTCACGGTGCAACGCTTCGACCAGTGGAATCGCGTGTCCCGTTCCGTTGAAGAAATCCGGATCGCCAAACGTGATGTGTTGCGCCCCCGCTGCCACTTGCTGACGGATATCCGCCAGGACCACTTCCCGGTCCACCACGCGAAACACGCCTTCATACACCGGCACGATCGGGCAATGGCGGCAATGATGCTTGCAACCCCGGCTCGCTTCCGTATAACCGGCCGCGCGATGTTCACCCGAGGGCAACACAAGATGTGCGTAGGATTTTAGCGGCGGCAAACCGGCGCGGTCTGGCACCTGAAACCGTAATCGTGCGAGCGAGATGCCCGAATCCAGCGGATGGATCCATGGCAATGCCGACAGCCCATCCAGATGCTCGGCCAGATCCACCAGGGCCTGCTCGAACTCTCCTCCCAACAAGCTGCCGATTCCGCGAGCGCGGAACATCTCCGCGGCCAGGGGGGCGTACAAGCCGTATGCACACAGATGCGCGCGGGGATTCGACTGCCGGATTGTGTCAATCAGTTCCAGGGTTAACCGCGTCGCCGTGTGCATGGGCACATAAAAGGCGATCAGGCTCGCCTGGCGCACCGCTTCCTCTTTCAGCGACTCGCGCGAAAGATCCAGGCACGTGACGACGTGGCCCCGCTTTCGCAGCCAGGCTGCGGGCGACGCCAGCCCAAACGGCTGCCGTCCCAGTTCGTACGTTGAAATCAGTACGATCTTCACGCTGCCATTATAGCGTTCCTCGTGATGCCGCGATTTCGGTTATCATAGAAATCCATCTCCACTCCGAAAGGACCGTACGGATGCCCATCTCCGCAGCAAACTCCTTCAGTACGCGCGACACGCTCAGCGTCGGCGCCCAAAGCTTTGAGATTCACCGCCTTGAGAAACTTGAAGCGCAAGGTCTCGGCTCCCTCTCTCATCTCCCCTTCTCGTTGCGCATCCTTCTCGAGAATCTTCTGCGGTTCGAGGACGGCCGCTTCGTTCACGCCGAGGATATCCGGGCGCTCGCAAAATGGATTCCCAACAGCATGCAAAAAGAAACGGCGTTCATGCCGGCACGCGTTCTGCTCCAGGACTTCACCGGCGTTCCCGCGGTTGTGGACCTCGCCACCATGCGTGAAGCCATGCAGAAACTCGGCGGCAATCCCAAGCGCATCAACCCTCTCTTTCCTGCCGAACTCGTCATCGACCATTCCGTGCAAGTCGACAGCTTTGGAAACAACCAGGCTTTCGGCCTGAATGCCGAGCTCGAATTTCAGCGCAACATCGAACGCTACGAATTTCTGCGCTGGGGTCAGAATGCCTTTCGGAACTTCAAGGTTGTTCCACCGGACACCGGCATCTGCCATCAGGTCAACATCGAGTATCTAGCGCGCGTGGTTTGCGCCATGCCCAACGGTAATCGCATTGAAGCGTATCCCGATTCGCTGGTCGGCACCGACTCACACACGACGATGGTCAACGCGCTCGGCGTCTTCGGTTGGGGTGTCGGTGGGATTGAGGCCGAGGCCGCCATGCTGGGCCAGCCACTCTCCATGCTGGTTCCCGAAGTCGTCGGATTCAAGCTCCATGGCCGCCTGAGTGAAGGCGCAACCGCCACCGACCTCGTTCTGACGGTCACGGAAATGTTGCGCAAGAAGGGTGTCGTTGGAAAATTCGTCGAGTTCTACGGCTCGGGTCTCTCGAGCTTGAGCGTGCCCGACCGCGCTACCATCGCCAACATGGCCCCTGAATACGGCGCAACGATGGGCTTCTTCCCGGTCGACAACGAGACTCTTGCGTATCTGAATTTCACGGCTCGCCGCCACGAGCAGATCGCGCTTGTCGAAGCGTACTGCAAGGAACAGACGCTCTTCCGCACAGACAGCACACCCGATCCGCAATTCAGCGACAAGCTGGAACTAGACCTAAGCACCGTCGAGCCTACCGTCGCCGGGCCAAAGCGTCCGCAGGATCGCGTCTCCCTCAAGAACGCCAAATCGTCGTTCACCAAGGTCGTCGAAGGCGCGTCCGTGAAGGAAGTTCCCGTCAAAAACAATGGAGACAATTTCCAACTCTCCAGCGGTGCCGTGGTCATTGCCGCCATCACCAGCTGTACCAACACTTCGAATCCTTCCCTCATGCTCGGCGCGGGATTGCTCGCGAAGAAAGCCGTCGAGCGTGGGCTTAGCGTCAAGCCGTGGGTGAAAACGAGCCTGGCTCCCGGTTCCAAAGTCGTCACCGACTATCTCCAGTCCTCGGGCCTCATCCACTATTTGGAGCAACTCAAATTTCATCTTGTCGGCTACGGTTGCACCACGTGCATCGGCAACAGTGGCCCTCTGCCGGAGCCTATCGGTACGGCCATCAAGGAAAACAATATGGTCGCGGTCGCCGTCCTCAGCGGTAACCGCAATTTTGAAGGCCGCGTTCACCCGCTGGTGCGCGCGAATTACCTGGCATCCCCACCGCTCGTCGTCGCCTATGCCCTTGCCGGCCGCATGGATCTGGACCTGACCACCGAACCGCTGGGCACCGGTTCCAACGGCAAGCCCGTTTATCTACGTGATATTTGGCCGACGCCGCAAGAGGTCGAAAGCACGGTTCGCTCGGCGGTTTCCACGGAACAATACCGCAAGGAGTACAGTGAGGTCTTCGAAGGCGACGCCCGCTGGAAGGCCATGAAGGTTTCCGAAGGCGACCTGTATCAGTGGGACGACAAGTCCACCTACATCAAGCTGCCGCCTTACTTCGAGAACATGCCGAAGACACCGCCGGCCCTTTCTGATCTTCACGGCGCTCGCGTCCTGGCCGTTCTCGGCGACAGCGTCACCACCGATCATATTTCTCCCGCTGGTTCGATCGCCGTCGAATCCCCGGCCGGAAAATACCTCGTCGCTCACGGCGTCAAGCCGCACGAGTTCAATTCCTATGGCGCGCGCCGCGGCAATCATGAGGTCATGATGCGCGGCACCTTCGCCAACATTCGCCTGCGCAATCAACTGGCGCCCGGCACGGAAGGCAGCTGGACGCTGCACCTGCCCGATGGCGAAAAAATGTTTATTTATGACGCTTCGGTGAAGTACCGCGAGGAAGGCGTTCCGCTTCTCGTGATTGCCGGGAAAGAATATGGATCCGGCTCATCGCGCGACTGGGCGGCTAAGGGTACCCGATTGCTCGGCATCCGTGCCGTCCTGGCGGAGAGCTACGAGCGCATCCACCGCAGTAATCTTGTCGGCATGGGCGTCCTTCCGCTTGAGTTCAAGCCCGGCGAAAACCGCGAGGCTCTGGGCCTCACCGGTCACGAGGTCTTCGATATCGAAGGTGTCGCGACCTTGTCGCCACGCACGGAAGCTGTGGTCCAAGCCAAAGCGAAAGATGGCAGCGTGAAGACATTCAAAGCGTTGATCCGCGTGGACACACCGGAAGAGGTCAGCTATTACAAGCACGGAGGAATTTTGCAGTACGTGCTGCGCCAGATGATTGAGTAACTCGCCATTGCGATTAATCTGAGTAGATAAAGGGCCCGCGGGATTAAGATTCCTGCGGGCTTCTACTTTTCAGCACGAGCAAAAGGATCACGCCGCCAATCACAGAAGCCGCACTCGCCACTTGGGCGTTCGAGAGGCCCAGCATCGATGGCGGGTTGATGCGAATTGTCTCCACCAGAAATCGCGATACGCCAGTCAGAATCAGGTAAGCGCAAAAAATTCGGCCCGCTGAACGTTGATCCTTGAAGCTCTTTCCGCCCATGTGCCACAACAGCGCGCCAATCGCGCACCAAACGAAAAACTCATAAAGGGGCGTGGGATGTACCCGCTCCGTCGTGGGCACAACTCCATTCGGAAAACTCATTCCCCATGGCAAAGACGTCGGCTTGCCGTAATCGCCATCGCCCGACAGAAAGCAGCCGATACGTCCAATCGCGTATCCAAACGAAGCCGCCGGTGAACACGCGTCCAGAAATTTCAGCGTCGGCAGTTTCGCACTGTGGCCCATCCACAACATCGCGCCGAATCCGCCCAGAAATCCTCCAAACCAGGCAAATCCGTAGCGGCTGAACAGCACCCAGCGATCCGCGGGAGTGTCGATCAAATGATACAGCTTGGCGCCCACGATCCCGGCGACGCCTGCGACCGTGATCATGAAGAACGCATCAGCCTTCATGCCACGCCGGTCAAAGTCCGCTTGCAGGATATATGCCGCGCTGATCAGCGCCAGCGCAACCATCAATCCAAATGTCGGCAGAGTGAGCGGCCCTAAATGTAGGTAAGGAAGCATTCAGTCTTCGGATGAACCAATAAAAAGTATACACGAGGCCTACGCCGAAGCCGGTCCCCTGCGCGCGTGCAGAACAAATCCGAGTGCCAGCCAAATGGCCAACGCCATCCATTCCGCCGTCGTAAAATGCCCAGGTATCCCCGGCAGCAACTTCATCAGCACCAGCGCCAGCGATACAAGGGCGCCCAGCACCGCGATGGCCTGCCGTTTCCATTCTGTCTTCAGCATCACAAACGACGCGCACGCCGCCAGCCACCCGAAGGCCGACGCCATGGATCCCACTTCGCTCACCGGCACCAACAATGCATCCCCCAGCAGCAACCCGACCAGCGTCGCCGCCGTCACCGCCACAATCGCCACCTTTGGCGTTTGATAACGCTCGTGAACCGCTCCGAACGCCCCCGGAACTGTTCGCCGCCTTCCAAACGCGAACAGCAGACGCGTTGCCGCCACGAAATTTCCGTTGAACACTTGCAGCAACGCCACCAACGCAATCCCCAGGATCACTCGGGGAAC
>Ga0335083_10008993_pt1 | contig 12153 bp, 12 predicted proteins | sample Lox_Sample_42_FD_206716 | JGI IMG/M metagenome (GOLD analysis project Ga0335083, IMG submission 206716) | Soil microbial communities from Loxahatchee National Wildlife Refuge, Florida, United States - Lox_Sample_4.2 | ecosystem: Environmental > Terrestrial > Soil > Wetlands | place: USA... | reverse complement strand
ATTTCCCTGTAGCATTGGCCAATGGTATCACGCTGGTATTTGCAACTATTATTCTTATTTATAAAATCAAATACAAATAAAGGCCAACCCTTTTCCAAAGTTTTAAACTTCGGAAAAGTTAAAAAACGGCAAATCTTAAGTTAACATGAGACTGATTACTTACCTGCATTTTAATGGTCAATGCGAAGAGGCGCTCAATTTTTATAAGGATTGTTTTAAAGGAACTATCCTGCAATTTTCCAGGATGGGCGATAGTCCCATGCCCGTTCCCGACTCTCACAAAAACCAGGTCATGCATGCAAGACTTCAGTTCGGAGATAATCTCCTCTATATGTCCGATTCTCTTCCCGCCAGTACAACTCCTGCTGGTAATAATATCCGGTTGTCTCTTGAATTCAGGGATACAAAAAAAATGAATGACCTGTTTGCAAAATTGTCGGAGGATGGGAAAATCATTATGCCTTTACAGGATACATTCTGGAATGCAAGGTTCGGGCAATTGGTAGATAAATTCGGAATTCATTGGATGATGAATTGCGAATTAAAGAGGTGACAGTTCAGATAACAGTTGACAGTTGACAGTTCACAGATGCGTTTATTGTTGGACGATGATCGATGGTCGATCTTAATTTCAGACTTGCATTAAAGTCGGCCATCTGTCATCTGCCATCGGTCAACGGGTATAACCATCCTTAAATACTGTCAATTGTTATCTGTCAACTGTTTTGCTGCAACAATCTAAATCCAAGCGCGGTCACAACAGATAGGCTTCCGATCAGCCACCACAAAACACGAAAACTATAATGTTCTACCACCTGCGCGCCTGCAGTTGGACCGATGACCTGTGCAGTCGACCATGCAATAGTATACAGTCCCGCATATTGTCCGCGATTCGCTGAAACCGTACGGGATATCCAGAAAGAATTCATAAAAGGCATTGAAAGGATTTCTCCAAAAGTCAGCAGGATCATACTCACTACTACGATGATTATTGAAGATGAAAATACATTCAGCATGGTAAAAGCAATTGCTATTAAAAGCGTTCCATTCCTTATATAAAAAAGGTTTTCTTTTTTACCCTCCAGTTGAAATATCAATATCATTTCAATAAATACAATAATAATTCCATTCAAAGCCATCAATAACCCGATATAAAATTCATTCATATGCAATGATCGCTTGTAATAAACCGGAAGCGTTGTGAATGACTGATAAAAGCAGGTGGCAAATAAAATGGTCAGAAAAATAAATGCAAGATAAACCCGATCCTTAAACGCTGAAGCTGGTGTATTCTGCTCAGTTGATTTCTTATTCTGAATACCGCTTTCGGGCGAGGGTGTAAGAAAATACCTGAGCAGTATCGCTGCAGCTATATTGGTTAATCCATCAACCCAGAAAAGCAGGTGATAATTAATTGACGCGAGTATCCCTCCTAATGCGCCTCCGATCGCCCAGCCCAGATTGATGGCAAGACGATTCAGCGAATAGGATCTCGTTCTGTTTTCTTCCTTACTGTAATGTGCAATCGCTGTTGAGTTGGCAGGACGGAAAGCATCATTCACTACGCTCAATAAAAAAGTGAAGATGCAAATAAGCGGAAAACTCTTCATCATACCAAGGGTTATGAAGAGAATACCTCCACCCGTTAATGCGATCAGTTGAACCGGATGAAACCCGAATTTATCGGTCATCCTTCCGCCGATAAAACCACCGCATATCGCCCCGGCTCCAAATAAACCCATCACAATTCCAGCCTGTCCGATACTATAACCCATGGAAGGCTGCGTGAGATAAATCGTCATAAAAGGAATCACCATGGTACCGCTACGATTTACCAGCATCACGGTAGATAATAACCAGGTATCCCGCGACAAACCACCATACGCAGTCTTATATAATGAAACCAGACCCGGGAGCATTTAAACTTTTACAATTAGCAGGCAGGTTAATAACAATAGAGTAACAAATCAAATCTACCGAAAATCACAGAAAATTCTACAAATGAAAACTTTGAATTATATTGACGGCATTATTTCATTATAAAAATTAAAAATGGTTAAGTCGAAGGTTAAAAAATTTGTACCTATTGCAACTCTTTTGTGGATACTTCTTATTGTACTATTTCAACATGCAGGCGCCCAATCCAATAAATATTCTGTGAAAGGATGGCAATTAATGGACTGGAAAAAGGACAGTGTTTTTGGTACAAGCATCAACAAAGCATATTCAGAATTACTCAAAGGGAAGAAAGGTAAGCAGGTGATAGTGGCCGTTATAGATGGCGGCGTAGATACAGCACATGAGGATTTGCGCGGACATATCTGGACGAATACAAAAGAAATCCCGGGCAATGGCATTGATGACGATCATAATGGATATGTTGACGATATCCATGGATGGAATTTTTTAGGCGGAAAAGATGGCCGGAATATAGAAGCCGAGAGCTATGAGGCCCAACGCGAATATACACGCCTGCAACCTATTTATGGTAATATCAAAGATTCAACAGAAGTGACTACTGATAAAAAAGAAGAATATAAATATTGGTTAGCGTTGAGAAAAAAATATGTAACGGACTCAGCAAGATTTGTTGAAGAATTGGCATTTGCTTCAGGTCTTGCAGATAAATGCAATAAAATCGACAGCACACTTAAAAAAGCTCTGTCAAAAGATACACTCTGGGTCAGGGAAGTTGCGGATTTCAACCCGACCGATTCCTTCGTTCAAACTTCAAAAACTGCTTTTCTTGCCATGTATAAGAACTACAATCTTGGTTCCGATATGGCTTTTTCAAAATTTGTTGATGAAGTAGAAAACTACAAAAAAGAAACAAAAGCCAAGCTGGATGGATTGACGATAGATCCTAATGCACGTCGTCATGATATTGTTGGCGATAATCCTGATGATATCAACGACAGAAATTATGGCAACAATAATATTGCAGCGGGAACGCCTTCACATGGTACACATGTTTCGGGAATCATTGCTGCAACTAGGAATAATGGAATCGGAATGGATGGAATTGCAGATAATGTACTGATTATGGCGGTACGTGCAGTACCGGATGGTGATGAAAGAGATAAGGATGTTGCCCTGGCCATCCGATATGCAGTTGATAATGGTGCAAGGGTCATCAATATGAGTTTTGGAAAACCTTTTTCTCCCGGGAAAAAATGGGTCGATGATGCCGTAAGATATGCGGCAAAAAAAGATGTATTGCTTGTCCATGCAGCAGGCAATGAATCGGAAAATATTGACGTTGAGCATAACTATCCCAATCCCGATTATGATGATACGCATATGAAGGCTGATAATTTTATAACGGTGGGGGCCAGCCGAGGCGGTCCGGACAGCCTGCTGGCTGCAGGGTTCTCCAATTATGGAAAAAAAGAAGTGGATCTTTTTGCTCCGGGCGTCAATGTGTATTCTTCTGTTCCGGGAAACAGATATGAAGCATACAGCGGAACGAGTATGGCGAGTCCTGTAGTCGCTGGTATTGCAGCGCTGATTATGGAATATTATCCGAAGTTGAGCGCCAGACAGGTAAAATACGTGCTGGAAAATTCTGTTTTGAAATTATCAGGCTACCAGGTAAGAATACCTGGTTCTAAAATGAAAGCAGATTTTGCCGTGCTTTCCAAAAGTGAAGGAATTGTCAATGCCTATAGCGCTTTAAAACTTGCAGCTACTTTGAAAGGTGAACGCAAAATCCAAAAAAGCTCAACAGTAAAAAGCAGATTGGAATAGTGGCATTAGTCGTGAGTCGGCAGTCGTGGGTCGTGAGAAAAATTCCTTTCCGATCTCCCGACTAACGACTGATGACCATTGACTCATTTCACATTAGCATTTTTATCAAAAAAATCATCTACATCTTTCTTGAACTGAATAAGCGAAGGCTTATTGATATAATACATATGTCCGGCCTGATAATAATGAAACTGGATATTATCCTGTAATTCCGGTCGCAGGAACATATGATTGATATCATACCGTGCGATAAAATAAGGCGTCGCAAAATCATAATATCCAGCGCCGATATAAACTTTTAATGCAGGATTCTTGGTCATGGCAGAGCGAAGACTTTCTGCCACGTTGAGAAAACGGTTTTGAACGTTGTTGAAATTCCAGGGATACACATTCCCGAAAATATTGTAAGGCTTTTCTTCTTTAAAATTTAATTCCTTTTCGAAATAATCATTGATAGCTGTAGTGAATGGTCCATCTATATTTACAAAAGAAGGATCGAAATCAGGAGTCTCTCCGGCGTCGTCAAAATCCCTCCCGGTAAATCTTGCATCCAGTCTGCCGATCGTCAATCCATCCTTTCTTCTCAATTCCTTATAAAAGCGATCTTCTGTGATCCGAAGATTATTCTGAAGGCAATATTCCTTTGATAAACCGGTATAATAAGCCAGTTTCTCAGCCATTTTATTTTTTTCGTCTCCGGAAAGTGATTCTCCTTTTAGCAATGCAGATGCAAATTCACCCATAGCAAATTGTTCGCTTTCTTTCAAAGCATGTTGCAGGTCTGCCTGAAGTTCAGGAGACAATTTCTTATGATACCATGCTGCTGCAGTATAGCTGGGAACATACAATGCAGCCGGGAGATCATTCCCGATATAATAATCATTGGTTCCAAAATTCAGGATGGCTGATATCAGGAAAATACCGTTTAAGAATATGCGATAATTGCTTTGCAGGAAATCAGACAAACCGGCCGCCCGGGTGGTTCCATAACTTTCGCCCGCAAGAAATTTCGGAGAAGCCCAACGTTCGTATTTGGAAAGAAAATATCGGATAAAAGAACCGACAGACCTCACATCTTCTACATAACCATGAAACTGGTTTGGATTTTCTCCCGAAGCCGGGCTGCTATACCCTGTAGAAACAGGATCTATAAAAACGATATCTGTTTTATCGAGCCAGCTATATTCGTTATTACTATAATGATATGGTGGCGCAGTAGCAGTGCCATCATCAGCCAGCATAACTCTTCTCGGTCCAATGGCACCAAGATGCAGCCATACCGAAGAAGATCCTGGTCCTCCGTTGAATGTAAAGGTGATTGGTCTTTTTCCAGGTTCATCTCCATCTTTCTTATAATAAATAAAAAATATTTTCGCGATTGTTCTTCCCGTATCATTCCTCAAATCAGCATAACCGGTAGTAGCCGTATAATCGATTTTCTTTCCTCCTATCGTAACCGAGTTTTTTGTTATGGACAATTGACCCGGAACCGTTATCGGTTCTGGTTGCTGTTTAGCAGATAAATCTGGTTTTTGTGCTTGAGAAGATATCATCTCACTGAAGAGAAGAACCAGCAATAATATTTTTTTCATGTACAATCGGTTTTGGTTTGAGTTCTTATGCCAGGGAAACCCGGAATATTTTTTTCGCGCCTCCGTGGCTATCATCAATATATTCAAAAGTATAATTTTTTATTATGCTGATGATCCCGCAAATAAAAAAGCTGCCTGAAAAGACAGCTTTGTAAAATTTTATAAGGTTATTCCTATTTCCCGCCGAATACTTTCTTTAAAATATCTGTAACCTGGGCTGCAGGATCTTTTCGGATCTTCTTCTCTTCATCTGCTACATAATAGAAAATACCATCCATGGCCTTTTGGGTTACATAGGATGAAAGATCCGTATCCACTTTTTTGAAAGTAGTTGGCAGTTTATTATAGGTATCAAAAACGTCTTTCCAATATTTTGTCGCATCTGTTTTTTTCAAAGAAGTGTCGATAACTGGCTTGAATGCTTTTGTAAGATCTGGAGTCGTTGTTTTTTTAAGATAGGAGGTGGCTGCTGTATCCGGCCCGCGCAAAATGCCCATTGCATCCTGAATACTCATTTGTTTAACTGCATTCACAAAAATAGGGGTCGCTGATTTTGCTGCATCCTCTGCAGCACGGTTCACACTCAGAATCGCGTCATCGACCATCTTTCCCATGCCCATACTTCTCAATGTCTTTTCAACTTTTTGTGCCTGCTCCGGTAATAATATTTTCACAGCTGCATCTTTGAAAAAGCCATCTACTGCTGACAGTTTGGTCGCACTTTTCTGCGCCCCGATTGAAAGCGCTTCTTTCAATCCACTTACAACATCAGCTGTACTTAGTGAAGAGCCGGAACCACCGCTCACCGTTTTTTTAACACTATTCAATAAGCCACCGATGGAAGAAGATTTAGAATCGGAGGAACTGTTTTGCTGCCCTTTAACAGCAAACACAAAAAAAGAAATCAGAGTAAATACAATCGCAGTTTTTTTCATTTGTATAGATTTTATAAATTCCTGTAAAACAGGTGCAATAAACAGGCCAGTCAATACTATAACGAAGTCTTTCGAACAGTTATTTCATGAAAAGATTTGATTTTGATAAAAGTCTTTTCAGAGTAAAAAAGGGCTTGAAAATTATATTTTCATCGTCTTATTGCTGTAAAAAATCAGATGAACGGGGCATTTTATCAAAAACATCGGCTATTTGAAGCGGCGGAGTAGCTAATTTTCTCTCTTTTGTATTGATCCACGCGCCTTCTACGGTAATGACTGCTGATAAGATCTCGTTGTTTTTAACCAGTTCATGGCGGATACTCCATCTGGAAAAATCTTTTTTTGCCCTGATCAGTTGCAAACTCATCGTCAGCTCATCCCCCAGCCTGACTTCCCTGCGGAATATTGCCTCTTCCCGAAACAATATGGGACCGAAATGAAGCTGCTCCATTATTGTCATCGGCAGCCCATGCTCATTCAAATAACTGATTCGGCAAAATGCTCCGTAATCGTAGTATACGGAATGACGTAAATGATAATTAGGATCAAGATCTGCCCACCTGAGATCAACCTTTTTAATGTATCGGTCCATTTATCTTAAATTATTTGCAAAATATTTATTAATTTTTACATCATTATTTTTATTTCTGAATGAAGCGCTCGTTGCTGGCCATAATATTTATTTCCTCACTGGTATTTTACCAATATGGAAGAGTTTTAAATTATATTGGCTGCAGAATAAATAACATCGCCGGCAACAGCTCCCAGTGTGATTGTGAAAAGCAGGTCAGGGATGGAACAAATACAGATACCCAGCCTTTTTCCCAAAAACTGGTCATAAAGACAAATACCGATGATCTTTTTTTCAGACATTATAATTCTTTAATTCCTTTTACTGTCTTTCCTGCAGCGATGAAAATTTCTTTTTCTCCATCTTATCTGACAAGCGGGTTCGACAAAAATATTTTTCAGCCTCCACGTGCGTAATTATTCTCTCCGAAAACAGCTTTAGCTGATATTATTTTGTACTCGATTACTGCGCAATGATGCACGGTAATTAACATTTTATTATACTTCAAAAATATTATATGAATCAAATATATTCATGGTCAATATTTATTATTTGCCTGTCCGCATTTTCTTGTTATCATAAACTTTCATCAGAGGATTCCGCATTGAACCGGGAATCAATCGATATTCACGGTAACCAGATGTTGATTGGAAAATGTACAAGAGAAAGATTAAAAGAAAAACCCTATGGAGACTGGTTCAATAAAAATTATGCTGATTACAAGATCGATACTGTTACTGCTGAAAAATTGAAAACTTATCTTTCACAAAAAAATTTCTTAATATTTATGGGAACCTGGTGTGGCGATAGCAAAAGAGAAGTGCCCCGCATCTTTAAAATACTCGATTATTGCGGGGTTAAGTCAGGTAATATCAAACTTATTATGATGGATAGCCGGGATTCAGTGTACAAACAAAGTCCAACCCATGAAGAGCGGGGACTCAATATTCATCGCGTACCGGATCTGCTCATCTATTCGAATAATAAAGAAATGGGGCGCATTGTAGAATCTCCGGTAGTGACTCTGGAAAAAGATATGCTGGCTATTACGAGCGGTGAGACGTATACATCCAATTATAAAATAGTTCCCTTTCTCGTTACGCAATTTCAACAAAAAAACATCCGGGATATTCAAAATAATTTGCCCGATATAGCCAATGAGGTCAAACCATGGATGTATCATTTTGCAGAATTGAATTCATATGGTCATGTGTTGATGGCAGCTGGTGAAATGGATAAAGCCGCGGTTTCCTTTAGGTTAAATGCATTACTTTATCCTGAAAATGCTGGTGTTTTTGCCAGCCTGGGTGCATATTATCTGAAAACAGGGAATAAACTACTGGCGAAAGAAAATTGCGAGAAGGCATTGAAAATTCAACCGGATAATGAACGCGCAAAAAAAATATCAGATCAGCTGCAAAATAATTAGTAGCCCATTACTGTTTAGAATTTTTCAGAAGTATTCAGGTCAATTATATTAGTTTTGCGCATCAAAAATAGAAATAATGAAAAAAATGATTGTTCTGGGTTTTGTCTCTATGATAAGTCTGATAAGTATGGCCCAGGCGAAAAAGAAACCCGCAACTACAGCTGCTCCCGCTGCGCCTCTTTTAAAAACTAACAACGATTCTCTCAGTTATGCGCTCGGATTAAATTTTGCAAATTTTTGCAAGCAACAGGGAATCGAATCTCTCAATGCAAATATCGTCTCCAAAGCTATCAACGATGCATTGATGAACGGCAAATTGCTTTTAAACGATCAGCAGGCCAATAATGCTATCATCACCTGTATACAAAAAATAAAGACTGAAAAATCTGCAGAGAATAAAAAAATCGGAGAGGAATTCCTGGCTCAGAATAAAACAAAACCCGGAGTCATAGCATTACCAAGCGGCCTTCAATATATGGTGTTAAAAGAGGGAACAGGCCCTAAACCCGCTGCGACAGATAAAGTAAAATGCACTTATGAAGGGAAATTAATCGACGGTACGGTTTTCGACAGTTCTGAAAAACAGGGAGGACAACCGATTGAATTTACAGTGAACGGCGTAATTGCCGGATGGACAGAAGCACTTCAATTGATGTCCGTCGGAAGTAAATGGCGTTTATTTATTCCTTCCAATCTCGCTTACGGAGATCAGCAAGCCAGTCCGATTATAAAAGCTGGTTCTACTTTGATATTTGATGTGGAATTGCTGGATATTGTGAAGTAAGAAATATATTTTTCGTGCAGGGCTAACAAAAGAAAGGAGGCTTTCTCTTTTTCTCTGTTAGCTCTGTGCTAAAATTATTTATAAAGCAATTCATAATATTCATGTGCCATCCTACCTGAATCAAATTGAAACTGCACATCCCTCATTCCATTTTTAGCTATTTGTCTCCAGGTTTCGTACTGATCGTAGTATAAAGGGAGAATTTGTCCTTCCAGGATCTCATAAATCTTTTTGAAATCATAATCGTCCTGGTCCTGAGTGTTCATATTCGCATAGTCTGCTTTCGGAACTACAAAACCATTGTTTCCGTTATTAATGAATTCTGGTATCCATCCATCATCAGTGGAAAAATTAACGGCTCCGTTCATAGCAGCAGTCATACCGCTGGTGCCTGAAGCTTCACGGGGAACGCGGGGATTATTTAACCAGCAATCAGCGGCCTGTTTCAATCTCTTGGATAAAGTCAATTCATATCCCACAACTACGGCTACATTTTTATAGCCCTTACTTAAATGCACAAGACTATTGAATTCATTAATGGCTGGATAATCCATTGGATATGGTTTACCAGCCCAGATGATCTGTACAGGATATTTTGTACTGCTGGTTAATTTATTGAACTTATCCATCTCCCGCGTGAGCAAGCCTGCCCTTTTATAGCCGGCAAATCTTCTTGCCCAGACAATGGTAAATATTTCGGGATTAAAAACTTTTCCTGTCTGATCTGCCACAATTTCGAAAGCTCTTTTCTTCAAATATTTTTTCCGGTCATCCCACCAGTAATCATCCCCTGCTTCTTTTTTCTTGTATAATTCTTTATCTGCCCAGTATCTCCAGTTTTGTGCATTGGTGATGGAAATAATGGGACAAACATTTGCATATTTATTCCACATAGCGCGGGACACATGTCCGTGTAATTGCGAAACAGCATTGGCAATATGAGCAAATCGTAAGGCAACCAGTGAATGATTGAATGCATCATCTTCAATACCCGTCAGCTTTCTTGTTTCTTCCAAAGAAAGCCCGCAGAAATAACTCATCTTATTGCACAAATAAATATCATGCTTTTCATTCCCCGCTTCTTCGGGCGTATGTGTAGTAAATACAAGGCGCTTTTTTACTTCTTCAATATTTTTATTGAATTTCTGATACAAATAAAATGCGGAGCTGATACCATGAGCTTCATTTAAATGATAGAGCTCGGGATTGAATCCAAGTTCATCCACCAATTTTGCTCCGCCTACTCCGAGCAAAATAAACTGTGCTACCTTGGTAGCTACATTGGCATCATAGAGCCGATGTGTGATGGTTTGAGAAACATAATCGTTTTCCGGCAAATCCGTACTCAATAAAAAGAGAGGAGCATTCTTAAATGTTTCAGGATTCAGGTACCAGGCTTTCACCCAAACAGGGTGTTCATGAATGATGATTTGAAATTTGATGCCTGTATCTTCTAAAAAACTATATTGTTTTTCCATCCAGGTCACCTGTAATGTCTGATCCTGATTGCGTGCCTGATCATAATATCCGTATTTCCAAAGAATCCCGATGAAGATCATATTCTGTCTCAACTCATATGCGCTTCGCAAATGTGATCCGGCTAAAAATCCAAGTCCCCCGCTATAAATTTTTAATGGCTGATGTACTGCAAATTCCATGGAAAAATAAGCTACCTTCCTGGAATACCGTTCATCCACAGCATAAGGAACATTAAAATCTTTAAAACTCATAAGCAGTTTTTTCTATATGGTGCGTGTAAAAAGTACGCAATATAACGGATAAAATCGATTTGAATTGTTTGATATTGGAAATCTGAAATTTGTTTTCAACCTTCAGACTTCAAATGTAAATTTTATTTATTTTTCTTTTTCGCAGGTTTCGGCTTTGCTTCTTTCTTCTTCACGTACAAACCGTCAAAAAAACATTTAATATCCCGGTGATTCCCGCAGCCTTCTACTTCACGCATTCGTACGGTATTGTCCCCAAAAGAAAAATCCACAATGCAGGGATCTCCATTTCCCTTGTATCGTGCAGCTGAAGAAGATATGAATCTGGCTTCGCCTTTCAGTTCCCCTTTACATTCTCCATCGTCTTTTTCGAAATGAACAAAAATGATGACGTAGGAAGAATTTTTTCCGTCTCTGACTGAAATAAAATTGCGTTTATCCTGGACATAGTCGCCGGTAAATTTATGTTTATGTGACAAGGTGTCGATCGGATTGATAATCTCGAAATTTTTCGGTCTACTTTCATTTGATTCAGTTAAAATAAGAGTAAATGTACCGGCATCGTTAAAAACATATACCCATCTCCGGTAAAATAACTGACCGTTTGTAGATTTATGCTGGCGCGTTGTTGAGATAGTATATTTATTGTCCATTCCTGCCACCCAATTTACTGAGGGGTCGCCTTCAGAATTAATCAAAGGCAGGGATGCTACAAACTTATCATCCTTATCAAAACAGATGATATAAATAATTTTTTTAGCCGTTCCAATTGCTTTTACAAAAAGATAGGTTTCATTTTTTTTGACAACGATTTTTCCGACGGTATAAATCTTCGGTCTCACTCCTTTACCAAAATGAAGAGAAAAAACAGAATCGGGAATAAACTTCTCTACTGTTTTATAACTGATTAGCGAATCCCGTTCATGATGTCTAAACAAAGTATCCGTAAACTGGAAAGGCAATGGAAGCGGTGGAAAAAATGTAATAAAATCATGAGCATTTTCGATCTCATCACTGCTTGTGGCGGTCTTCTTATGGCTACATGAAAAAAATAGGACTGCAATAAAAAAAACCAGGTAAATCTTCATACAATAGTCGTATTGAATTCTTCCGGGGGTTCAAAAATAACCATTCATAAGCAAAATCCTTTCCAAAACCGAAACTTTAAGAATTAATTTTTGATAATGAAATAAATTTTTTTAGTTTTGTCTAAATTTAAATTTAGACGACTTGAAATATTCTGCCAGTAAAGAGAATTATCTGAAAGCAATTTTCCATTTACAAACCGAATCGGAAGTTGTCGGTACCAATGAAGTTGCAGAAGCCATGCATACCCGCCCCGCATCAGTGACAGATATGTTGAAAAAA
>Ga0335083_10008991_pt1 | contig 12155 bp, 9 predicted proteins | sample Lox_Sample_42_FD_206716 | JGI IMG/M metagenome (GOLD analysis project Ga0335083, IMG submission 206716) | Soil microbial communities from Loxahatchee National Wildlife Refuge, Florida, United States - Lox_Sample_4.2 | ecosystem: Environmental > Terrestrial > Soil > Wetlands | place: USA: Florida... | reverse complement strand
CGTAAGCGTCGGCGTCAGGGAGCCAGAAATGGACGAGCCAGAGCTTGTTATTCCATCACTTAGTGGGAGCCAGATGACATTGCCATCACCTACTCCGGGGTACCAATCATAGATCGGATTGGTAGCCCGCCACTGGTACGATAAAATCGGCGCATCCACCGGCGTTGTCGCTGCGACGACCAATGTGATCGTGCTTCCAAGAGTGGTCGTCTGATTGAGCGGTTGGGTCGTGATTACTGGCGCTGACGGATGAGGATTTGGCGTGCTAGCAAAAGCTGCAATAAGGTTCGCGACGTTTGGTGTCCCAACGCCGGTGCAGGTGTCATAGCCCGACCCAGCCACCGTCGCGCCCTGATATGGTTCGAGTGGTGATTGAGAATCGGTGACGGTGACGTCCTGGAACGCACTGGTGCCGATGAGCGGATAGATGCGTGGGCCAAGCAAGCCAACCGGTTGAAGGCCGGCATTCGCTCTGGCTTGATTTATAAGAGCGCATAGTCCAGCCCAGATAGGACTGCTGACACTCGTGCCGCCTGCTCCGCCTTCCTGGCCGCCGTTCACAATGTAGAGAACACGGCTATCTGGAAGAGCATTCGAGGTGATAGGGTCGAGAGTAATAACATTTGCGACCGCAGCAACATCGGGCACTAGGCGCGCTGAGCCGGCCGGAACGCCCGAACCAGTTTGCCACGAAGGACGAGGGAAATTAACGCTTGCTCCGCCGCCCGACTCACCCCACCCCAACTCGGCTATTGGCAGGTCCGGAGGGGATGGTGTACTGGTGCTGGTGAACTGAAGTGTTGTTCCGCCGACGGCGGTGACGCAGGGATCGCTTGCGGGATAACCGACCGTGATGAACGCACTGCCTATGGTACTTCCACTGTGTGGGGAATATTGTCCCCAGTCGCCAGATGACACAAAAAACGTCATCCCTGCAGCGGCCAAGGCTGCGTAATATTGCGAATCTGATTCTATTAGCGCTTCTGAGGGAAACTCAGGGATTCCACTGCTATATGAAGCCTGTTTAAGCGAGGGGATAGATTGAATGTCGGTCAAGATCGCGGGGACGAACTGGTATGGATCCTGGCTTTGGTAAATCCGAAATTTCGCTCCGGGAGCCATTCCGCTTGCCCACTCAAGATCCATAGTTAGTTCGGCGTTGTCAGTGCCGCCACCATCGAGGGTATTCGACCAAGGATTTATCACCGTGACATTAGCATATGATTGAGGAATCCCCGTATTAGTCCAGAACTCCGCAAGATCTGATGGTGCCGGGTTCTCAGTCCCAATAAGAGCGATCGTCTGTCCAGTGCCGTCGAGCCCAATACCTGATGCCCCATAGTAGCTGGCGATAGTTTGCGGTCCGATGGGAGGGAGCCCTTGCACGGTCGATGGAAGATGTGCGTGCCAAACAGGCAACTTCAATTGCGGCTCAAGGCCGTTTACGCCTAGAACAAACGAGGCGAGAGCGGCCGGCACCGATGGCGCAGAAATTGCCGAGGTATATTCCTTGCCGTCGCCGCCGACTACGCGGGCAACCTCAGCTTGCAGTGCATGTGCCACTGTCGCAGTGGAGCCCGCCGCCGCGACTGAGAGGCGAGTAATGTCCGCTGGCTGAACGGTGAGCCCGTTGGCACTGAGCCAGGCTGCGACTTGGCGGTAGCTTTCCGGGGTGGGGTAGTATTTTGCCGACATTTCGGCTTGCGGAATTATTTCGCCTTTCGCGATGCGAGCGCGCAACTCGTCCAGGTTGCGCATGTGCAGCGCGACGCGAAATGGCATTCGTACACCTAATTCTTCGGTGGTAAGTGCAGTGCGGACGATCCTCGCTTTTGCCGGCCCTGAATCGACAGGAACAAAGCTGTTCGATAAAATCACACGGGACGGTACTGCTGCTGGTTCGATCAGTGGCGGCGATTTATTACGAGAAAGGAAGCTTAACGTTGCGAGTGGCACCGGTAAAGATCGGAGCCAAATCCAACTTAGGACCAAGAGCACAATTAGCCCCAGCAAACTAACGACTCGCTTGAGAGCCTTCATCCTTGGACACATCCAAGCTTATGCCGCGCGGTATCGTGAGACTTGGGAAGCAGACAGATGGGTTTGCGGCCGCGCATGATAAGAACAAACTTTGGGCAGAATTCGTCAGGGCATCACAAAACCTGGCTGGCCCGGACGGCAATCATCGGCATTGTAACTTTTGCGTTACAAGCCCCCGACCGATGAATGAAATTGTGAGGGGGACAGGGCTTATTGAGGTTTTTCGCTGCGCACTGGCTGCTTATGCGCTTGGGATAACAGCTCCTTAAGTAACGCCTGTCGTTCTTCTTCGGCCAACTCTTTGGCAATATCCCTTCCGGTTGCCCAGGAATGCACATGCAGGATTGGATCGTCATCCTCCGAGATCACGACTGCTGCGGTTACAAGACGACGCTTTCCAGCACGCGTTAAAACCGAGGTGTCTTTGGTGAAAAATTTCACGGTCCGGAGCGGTACGTTTCGCTACGGTTTGTCGATAGTCTTATGTTTGCGTGAATCGTCCGCCTTTCGCTCGTCCAAGCCGAGCAAGTCGCTGACGGAGTCATGCACTTCGGTGTACGAGAACGGCATCGTGAGGTAACCATCGCGGCCAGGCCTTGCCAATCCTCGAAGGTCACGTTCGTGAAACTTTGAACTGATGAGGAGAAGGGGCAGATGTTCCGTTGCCGGGCTCCCTTTTAGTTCTGCCAAGGCACACAATCCGCCAGAAAACGGCAAATCGAGGTCGAGGATAACTAGACTTAGCGGTAGTGATCGCGCTTTGGCTACACCTTCGTCGGCGTCGGCCGCTGTCGAAACAAAATAGCCATCGGCGTTGAGGAATCGTTCAAGAATGTCGCGCATCGTTTCTTGGCTATCGATGACCAAAATCCATTTCTTTTCGTCCGGCGAAGCGTGGCTCATAATGTTACGGCAAGGTTCAGGGCGGCGGGCATCCATCAAAGATCAGCAAGGCAGGGAGAAAAAATCCAAGGAAAGTGTGCGAAATCGTCACCTAAAAAGCGGGTTATTCGGATTAAGTCAATGTGCCAAGAGAGCACACTTTGAATCGCGATTACCACTCACATCCCCGCAACATTGTCGGCAAGCGCATCCGCGAGCTGCGAAAAACGGCCAAGCCGAGGAGTATTTCACAGGAAGACCTGTGCGGGCGCGTAGCAGTTTACGGTGTCACCTTCACGCGCGATCAGATCGCAAAAATCGAAACGGGCAAACGCCGGGTCTTTGACTTTGAGGCAGTCGCCATCGCCAAGGCGCTCAAGGTGTCGCTGCAATACTTGGTCAGCGGCCACGAATAGCCGGACGCGGGACCGTGTGCCGTCGCGGATCAGCCGGGGCTGTTTTCGCCGCGCTTGTCTTCGTGTGAATCAATCCTAAAGCTTGGTAAGAAATCTATGGCCCGCCATATCATTTGTCCCAATCCAAATTGCGGCTACAAAGGTCCAGCTGAAAAAAAAGCAAGAGGGAGCCTTGGAGTCGGTTGCTTGCTGTCGTTGTTTTTCCTCATCCCCGGCATATTTTATTTCATGCTCAAGGGTGGCTACCGATATTTCTGTCCTAAGTGTGGAGTGCAGGTCGGCAACGACAATTGAAGACGGAGCACACCTTTCGACTTCATCGTAAAACCAGCGTTCGCTGGACACGCGCGCCAAAGTGAATTTGTAGCTCTGGAATGGAAGCTGCTCGCAATGTCAGTGGTAGTTGTGGCTCGCCTGTTCGGGTAGCTCGCGAGTCGGCATGCCCGCGATTTCCTCGGCCATGACGTGAATCACGCCGCTCTCATTCTGCACCCGGCCACTGATGACCAAGGCCGGCTCCAGATTGATGACGAGCCGGCATTCCTCGAACAACTTTGGCCGCACGATGATGTTCACGTGGCCGGTTTCGTCCTCCAATGTGATGAAGCAAAATCCCTTAGCGGTGCCCGGGCGCTGACGCGTGATGACGCTCCCCGCGATCTTCACGCGTGCGCCATCGGGAATGGATTTCAGGTCGGCGGCCAGATTTACTCCCGGCAGGCGATCGCGCATCAAAGCCATCGGGTGCCGGCCGGTGGTCAACCCGAGCGTGGCGTAGTCAGCCTGCAAACGCTCCAAGAGCGTCATCCGCTCCAAGGGTGACAGGACGGGCTCCTCCCCGGCAGGAGCCATCCGAAACAGTTCGTCGCCGCCGCTGACAGTTTCGACCTGCCAGAGCGCCGCGCGGCGATGCTCGGCCAGTCCGTTGAGGGCGCCGGCAAGCGCGAGCATGCGTCGCTCCGCCGCGGAGAAGTCCGTCCGCCGCACGAAGTCCTGCACGGAGACGAACGGCTGCTGCTGGCGTACGGTGAGGAGGCGCGCAATCGCTGGCGCGCGCAGTCCCTTGACGGAGGAGAAGCCGAGCCGGATCGTCGTATCGTCGATGACTTGGCATTTCTCGTGGGAGTGGTGGATGCAGACCGGCAGCACCTTTACGCCGTGGCGCCGCGCGTCCTGCACGAGGCTCGCCACGGAATAGAACCCCATCGGCTGGTTGTTGATGAGGCCAGCGTAGAACGCGGTGGGACGGTGGACGCGCAGCCACGCGCTGGCATAGGCGATCAACGCGAACGAAATCGCATGGCTTTCCGGGAAGCCATAGAGCGCGAACGACGCAAGGGACTTCCGAATGGAGTCGGCCGCTGCGTCGTTCACACCGTTGCGTTTCAGCCCGGCCTCGAGTTTTCGCTCCATCCGGTCGAGCCGCTCGCGGGAGCGGGTGAAGCCGATGGCACGGCGCAGTTCGTCGGCCTCGGCGGCGGTGAAACCGCCCAGCTCCATCGCGATTCTCAAAATCTGCTCCTGAAAAAGCACGATGCCGAGCGTCCGCTCCAGGATCGGCTTCAGACGCTCGTCCAGATACGTCACCGGCTCCTTGCCCTGGCGCCGATTGAGGTAGGGATTGGTCGCTTCACCCTGAATCGGACCGGGCCGGATGATCGCGACCTCGATGGCGAGGTCGTAGAACGTCTCCGGCTTCATCCGCGGCAAGGTCGCGATCTGCGCGCGGGATTCGATCTGGAACATGCCGACGGTGTCCGCCTCCTGGATCGCCTTGAACGTGGCGGGATCATCTTTCGGCAGACCGGCCAGATCGACCGGCTGGCCGCGCTGGGCACAGATTTCCAGGGAGTCCTGCAGGACGGCCATCATGCCGAGGCCGAGCAAATCCACCTTCACGATGCCCATTTCTTCGCAGTCGGTCTTGTCCCATTGGATCACGCTGCGGTTGGGCATCTGCGCGTTTTCCAGGGGCACGAACTGTGCGAGGTTGCCGTGGCTCAACACCATTCCGCCGCTGTGCTGGCCCAGATGTCGCGGAAGCCCGTGAACCTGCTGGCAGGTTTCAAGAAGCTTGGCGTAGCGCGGATTCTCGCCGCTTACGCCGGCGGCCTGCAACTGCTCCTTGAGCTGCATCGTTTCCGGCAAATCGCCGTGGTGGAAAAGCGCGCTGAACCGGTCGAGCACATCGTCGGAAAATCCGAACACCTTGCCGACCTCGCGCATGGTGTTCCGGCCCTGGTAGGTGATGACGTTGGCCGTCATGGCGGTGCCCCGCCGGCCGTAGCGCCGATAGACCTCCTGAATCACTTCCTCGCGGCGGTCGCCGCTGGGCAAATCCAGGTCGATGTCCGGCCAGTCGGTCCGGCCTTCGCTGAGAAACCGTTCAAAGAGCAATTTTGAGGCGATGGGATCGACGGCAGTGATCCCCAGCGAGTAGCACACGGCGCTGTTGGCGGCGCTGCCGCGGCCCTGCACGAGAATTCCCCGCTCGCGGGCGAAGGCGCAGAGATCCCAAACCATGAGAAAATAGCCCGCGAACCCCAGCTTCGCGATCAGTTCAAGTTCGCGGTCGAGCTGGCGGCGCACGTTGCCGGTGGCGGAACCATAGCGCTGGTGGGCGCCGAAATAGGTCATCTTGCGCAAAAAACCGTCCTGGCTCTGGCCGTCCGGGGTGGGGAAGTCGGGAAAGCGGTAACCTAAATTCGCGAGCGTGAATTCCAGCCGTTCCGCAACGCGGACAGAGTTCGTCACGGCCTCGGGCAAATCGGCAAAGAGGGCGGCCATCTGCGCTGCGGACTTCAGATGCGCCTGCCGGTTGGCGGTCAGCAGCCGCCCGGCGTTGTCGAGGGTGGTGTGGTGCCGCAGGCAGGTGAAGACATCAAGGACGTGGGCGGCGGATGGCGTGGCGTAACGCACGCCGTTGGTGGCGAGCAACGGCACACCGGCGCTCCGCGCCCAATCGACCAGGAATTCGTTTTCGTCCGCCTCGTCGGGCAGCAGGTGGCGTTGGATTTCCGCGAACAGCCGGTCCCCGAATATCTTTTTCAGTCGATTGCCAGCCTCGGCTGCGGCGGCCGGCCCGCGCTCGCGCCACGCCCGGCGCACAGGGCCTTCTTCGTCGCCGGTGAGGGCGAGCAGGCCGTCGTTGCCCTCGGCCAACTCGCTCCAGCTCACGCGACCCTCGCCCTTGGGCGCGCGGAGATTCGCGGTCGTCAGCAACGCGCAGAGCTGGCGGTAGCCCGCCTGCGTGGCGACCAGCACAGGCACCACGCTGTCGTCCTCCATTGTGAGTTCGCAGCCGACGAGTCCGCGGATGCCCGCCTCCTTGGTGGCGGTGTGGAGCCGCACGGCGCCGTACACGCCATTGCGGTCGCACAAGGCGAGGGCAGGGAGGCCCAGATTGGCCGCGACCTGCGCCAGCCCTTCCGGCGAGGAACCGCCGCGAAGAAAGGAGAACGCGCTGCGCGCATGGAGTTCGACGTAGCTCATGGTCAGTCGAGCACCCCGTCGATCCACCAGCCCTCGGCATCGCGGGTGAGCTGGTAGAGGCCACCGCCGGTCAGTTCGACCTGCCACGTTTCGACCGCCCAAGTGCCGGGTTTCCACCAGTCGCCGCGCAGAATATGCGGCCCCAGGCTCGCCCGGATGTCGCCGCGCACCGCGCCCTCGAGCGCGACCAGACCGGCGTCCGTGCAGATCACGCGTGCGGGCAGGGCAGGGCGGAACCGGCGCAACATGCCGCCTCGCGGCGGATGCACGGGCGGAAGCTCGGGGGCCGGCACCGTGGCGGCGGGTCGTTCCAGCCGGAAAGCATCCGGCGCATGGCTGTCGAGCAAAACAGGCGTCCCTACGCGATCGTCGCCGACCAGGGCGGACAACCGGGCGAGATTTTCCCAAAAAGAACAAGGGTCGGTCAGCCCGGTGTCGAACAGGCCGTCCTGCCGCTGTTCCGGTCTCGCGGGCTTCGCCACGAACCGCACGCCGGCCACGCGCTCGCTCAATCGCACCGTGTCCAGATGGGTCTGCAACACCCGCAGCCATGAGTCCACGTTGGCGCCCGGCTCCGGCAACCGGAATTGCCGGTAGTATTCCGTTTCGTCCTCCAGGAGCAGGGTCAGCGAAAACGTCTCGGCCACAAGTCCCGCGCTGCGCAGTTCAAATGTGATGCGCTCGGCAAACCGACGGAGCTTGAACAACAGCGGCTCGATGGACTCGACCGGCGGTTCGTAATTCCACTCCGCGGCAAAGGACCGCGACGGCATGGTCAGTTTCAACACCGCCGGGGCCTCGCCGTTCGCCCGTTCCCACAAGGCGACGCCGTCCGGCCCGAGCCGGCTGCCCACATCCGCCTTGGGCAAGGCGGTCAGTTGCCCGAGGGTCTTGATGCCCCAGCCCTGCAACACCGCGGCCTGCTGCGGTGTCGGCTGGGCGAATTCGATGGGCAACGGCCGCAGAAAGTCCGCGCGCTCCCGGACGATCAGCACCGATTCGGCGCGCTGCGCCGCATAACGGGCCAAAAGCGGGGTCTCGCCCGCGCCGATCCGCACGGGCAGGCCAAGCTGGCGCAGCTCCAGAATCTGCCGGTGCATTTCGGCTTCGGTCCGCGCCAAGTCGGCACCCTGCAAGTCCACGGTGCAGCAGCCCCGCGCGGTGCATTCCACCCGCGGTGATAGTGCAAACGCCGCTGCCAGCAAAAACTGCTGGGCCTCCATCTCTGCCGCGAAGTCGGGTTCCCGCAGCTGCAATCCCGGACACCGGGCGGTCGCCAGCGGCACGGCCAGGCCCGGCGTGACCTGCAACGCCTCGGGCGAAGCCTGCGTGACCACGGCCTTGCGGCCCTCGCCGGTGATGAGCGCGACCGGCCGGCCACCAAGAGCCGGTTCACTGCGCTGTACGGCCACCAGCGAGAAATTGTGAACCCAAAGCACCGCGAAGTTCATCCGGCCAGTTCCTCCCTTGTGTCCGCATGGCCGCGCTCCACTTCAACGGCCAGCGCCACCGCCCGTTCCGCCCGCGTCCGGCGAAGTTCACCCAAATGAGCCGACGTCCGCAGCACGAGCCGCCACGGCACCGCCGGGAAAAAGCCCGCCGCACTCTGCACCAACACCGCGCCGGGATTCTGCTCCGCCGCCAGCCGGAGACGATGCCAGACGCCCGATGATTGCTGCCGCAGAACCCGCGCCGGCACGCCCCGTACATCCAGCACCATCACCGCGTAGTTGCCGTCGCGCACCAGCACGTCCGCGCATCCCAGCGCCTCCGGGAGCGACCGCGCGCGAACCCAGACCAGATGCCGCAGCAAGTTCGCCCGGTGGTTTTTCGGCGCAAAGCCATCCGCGGCGTCAATCAAGGCGACCCGCAGCCGTGCCGCCCGGGTGCTCTCAAGGAGCGCCTCAAAAACCAGTTCACCGCCACTGCCGGGCACCGCCGAGACCAACTCCGTCACTCGGCCCCGCGGCAGTCCACCGCCCAAAGCCCCGTCAATCGCCGGAACCCCCGTCGCAACGCCGTCGGTGCTCCGCGCGACCGGCGCGGGCGTCCAGGCGGCCACAAGGGACCGCAGCGCGGCAATGGTGGTGGGTTTTGGCACAGAGTCTCATCCGTTTCAGGCGAGCTTCCGGCGGATGACCCCGACCACCACACCCTGCGATTCCAGTCGCTCTGGCACGATGTCGGCATACCGCGGATTCGCGGCCCGCAGAATCGGTCGCCCTCGTTCCTTCAAGAAGCGTTTCAACGTCGTCGTGGTTTCGTCCACCAGCGCCGCGATGATGTCGCCGGGCCGCGGTTCCTTCCGCGCCAGTGCTACCAGGTCGCCGTCGAAAATATTGGCGCCCTCCATCGAGTCGCCCGTGACCCGCAGAAACCAGAAGTAGTGCGGCCGGGCTTTCCGGACGCCGAAGACAGCCGGGTCAATCTTCACGGTTTCCTCGACCTCCTGTTCCCTCATCGCCGGCAGTCCCGCCGGGATCGCGCCGTACACTGGCGCCTCGAACAGATGGGTCTGCACGGCACCTCCTTTGAAGCCCCATTTTCCGTCGGCCAATTTTTCTAATTGGCCCTTCCGCGCGAGCGCCTGCAGGTGCTTTGCCGCACCCTGCTGGCTACATCCGAATTTTCGCGCGACCTCACGGGTCGAGGGCGGCACGCACTGCGCTGTCTGGTATTCGCGCACAAAGTCCAAGACCGCTTCCTGTCGTTCCGTCAGCATAGGTTGTCAATCGACAACCAACTATTGGAACTGCTTTCATCCCGAATCAAGCGCGATTTACCCCAAGGGCAGCTCTGGCGGCGCTTCCTCCGGCGGCTCAAGGCATTGCGGCCCCTCATTGCGGCTGTTGTTCATGAAGCGGCTTACGGGACGCTCCTGCATTTTCTCCGCCGGCAGCGACTTCGTCAGCTCGCGATACTCGGTCTCCGGTAGCGGTTCGCTCCCGAGCCATCGCGGCATCGTCTCCGGCGTCAGGATCACTGGCATGCGGTTGTGGATGGGGGAGACTAATTCATTCGGCGCGGTTGTAAGAATGCCATACGTTTCAGGCGTGTTGCCCTCCGCCGGTTCCCAAATTCCCGCGAACGCGAACGGCTCCTCGTCCTTCAGCGTGAAGAGATGCGGCAGTTTCAATTTTCCCTGGGTCTGCCATTCGTAGAATCCATTGGCCGGAACGAGACACCGCCGCTTCGCGACGCTCTGCTTGAACGCGGCGAGCGTGGCTGCGGTCTCGGCTTTGGCGTTGGGGAGCATTCGCATTTGCGGCTTTTTTCGCTCATAATAGGGCACCAGCCCCCACATCATTCCGCGTACCTCTGGTCCGCCCGTTCCAACGGCGACTACCGGCATCACGTTCGTGAGAGTGACGTTGTATTTTGGTTTTGCCCACTTCGGCGGAGCCAGTTTTCTCGCGAGTGCCTTGGCGATTGCCGCCATCGCTTCGTCATCCTTGTGGACAGTGTAGCGAACGCACATGGGTCGAAGAATGGAAAGCGTGACCTGATCTGCAACTCTTGCGGTAACCTAAGCCGACCGCCCTCCGCGCAGCAAATGATTTTGGCAGAGATCAGCTACAACGCGACCGAGTTGAAACGCCAAAAGATTTCTTGCAGCCACTTGCATTGAGACACACGCTATCAATGGCTTTTTTTCTCAACAACAGGAGCATAACCACCGACAAACATGAGCGCAGATACGTCCTCCATCGGCGAAATCGTCGAAGTCTCACTCGATAAAATTGACATCGGAACTGCTCAGGTTCGAACCGACCTGAGTTCAGGAATTGAAGATCTTGCTGCAAGTATTAAGCGCCAGGGTCTTTTGCAGCCGATTTATCTAGCAAAAAAGCCAAACGGCCGGTTCGAAATTCTGGCGGGTCAACGCCGATTTCTCGCGCACCAAAAGCTCGGATATAAAAAAATCCGAGCTATCGTGACGGATAAAGCAATCGACGAAGATTCAAAAGTTGCAATATCATTGACGGAGAATCTCGTTCGTCGGGACAATAGCCAGAAGGAGCTAATTGATGCCTGCACAAAATTATTTAAGCGATATGGCTCGGTGAAAATAGTTGCAGAGGAAACTGGTTTGGCCGCATCGGTAGTCTCGCAATACGTCAAATACGACCAATTGATTCCCGATCTTCAAAAGAAGGTAGATAAGGCGGAGTTAGATATGAGGGTTGCTCTACAGGCACAACAAGCTGCCACTGACACAGACGGTACAGTGGATTCTGAAGCCGCTAAGAAATATGCACTGGAGCTGGCTCCGATGAGTAACCAAATGCGCAAGGTGTTTATAAAAGCGGTCGAAGACGATCCCACGGCGAGCATTGAAGAGAAAATCGAGCGCGGCCGCAAGCAGCCGGTGCTACGTCAAGTGATCGTCACGCTAGAAGAATCGCAGCACAAAGGATTACAAAGTTTTGCGAAAGACGAGGGTGTGAATCAAGATGAGGCGGCGGCGACTCTAATTGAAGACGGGCTTTCTCGCAGAGGCTTACTCTCGAAATAACGCCATGTTTGGCCTATCAGCCAACGACTGGCGCGATCTGCTGTTGAGCGTAAACGTTCCGCGCAGAGAGAGGCGACTTTCACCCGTTCGAGTCGCTGAATTGCTCGATTCTGCACTTCGGCAGACTAACATCGAAGGTCTCGCGAAGGCTCTAAATTTCAAAGACAAGACGACACTTGAGAGAATTTGGAGTCTTCATGTGCTTCCCTCTGACCTTGGCGTATTGGTCGATTGGGGAGGTCGAAAAGGGGTGCTTAGTATGTCCACGGCTGCCCAGTTGGCGCGCCTCCAAAGCCCAGACAGGATACGCGAAGCTTTTACGGCGGCTGTCGAGAATGACATCACAAAAGAGGAGGCCCGGCAAATTGTTCAAATATTCGAACGCTCCGGTAAACCTCTCGCGGAATGTATTTCTACCGCGCTTAGAACGCGACCGAAGGTTGTTAGAAGTGAATTGATCATTGGTTCGATAATTTCTGAAGTTGCCCGCAATAAAGTTACTGCTCTGGGCGAGGATATTGTTACCAGAAAACTTCGGATGACTTTGGCGCGTAATTTTCCTACTGTGATAGCTCAGTCTCTCCGCGTAGCGAATAGCAGATTCTCGCTATTATTGTCGGAAGCTCATGCTAAAGAACTCAGGGCGTTAGTTGCTCCGGCAAGCATCGAAGTGATGATTTCGGGATTGGTCGAAGGGCTTGAGGCGTCGCAAACATAGTTGAAAATATGTCGCGCATTCAACTCAAGCGGGATGGAGCGATTCTCCTTGGTAAACACGTTTCGTGCGATGGTCTTGCTTGTGACAGACC
>Ga0335083_10008990_pt1 | contig 12156 bp, 13 predicted proteins | sample Lox_Sample_42_FD_206716 | JGI IMG/M metagenome (GOLD analysis project Ga0335083, IMG submission 206716) | Soil microbial communities from Loxahatchee National Wildlife Refuge, Florida, United States - Lox_Sample_4.2 | ecosystem: Environmental > Terrestrial > Soil > Wetlands | place: USA... | reverse complement strand
TCGACCGTTTGAGATTGCCCGTTCAGTACGAATTGAATCGCCATACCCAGTTCCCTCGAATGCAGTAGATGAACCGAGTATATCGCGATGGACGAAAACGTGCGCCAGGGACCGCGCTGGTGCCGTGCGGCCAGTCACCCCGGGGGGCCAGGATGGTCGCTTACGCCCCGGAGACGAAACGGTCGGCTTTGGTTCCGCAAATCGGACAATTGGCTGGCGGCTCGCCGAATTCGATGTTGCCGCAAACCGGGCAGAGATAGAAGCCAGTTCCCTCGAGATCCTTGCCCTGCGCCACGGCCTCCATCGCCTTCTTGTAGAGACGCGCGTGGACCTCTTCGGCCTTCATGGCATACTCGAACATGGTTCGCGCGCGATGATTGTCGGAGCGGGCCAATTCCAGCATGGGCGGGTACATTTTGGTGAATTCGAATGTCTCGCCATCGATGGCTTCCTGCAAGTTCGACTCGGTGCCGCCGATCCCATCCAGGTTACGAAGGTGACCCTCGGCGTGGATGCGTTCGGCTTCCGCGGCGGTGCGAAACAGGCGGGCGACGTTGGGGAAGCCATCGAGATCGGCGCGCCTGGCAAACGCCCGATACTTCTGGCTGGCCTGGCTTTCGCCGGCGAAGGAGGTATTCAGGTTTTCCGTAGTGGTCATACGAAACCGAGCATAACATCCATCACGGAGCAAAAGACCTTATTGACTACTATATTGACCGCCGTGCCAGGAGCCTTCGCGTGGCATTACAATATCCCCAACTGATGCTTCTTCCGAAAGTCAGTTGTATCTGTCTTACCTTCGGACGGCCCCGGCATCTGGAGGAAGCCATCGAGAGTTTTCTTCGCCAGAATTATTCAGGCGAGTCCGAGCTGATCGTGGTCAACGACTTCCCCAACCAGCAGCTCCTCTATACCGCCGATCCGCGCGTGAAGATTATCAATCGCTCGGCGCGTTTCGGCTCTCTCGGCGCCAAGCGGAATTTCGCCGTTTGCCGCTCGACGGGCAGTGTGATCGTCAACTGGGATGATGACGATATCAGCTTACCGGCGCGCATGCGGCGGGCCGCTGAAGCCATTCAATCCGGAATGAAGTTTTTCCGCCCGGCCTGGTCGTGGTTCATGGTGGCGGATAAACGGCTCGAACTCCGCCACCGGAAGGTCGAATGGCCGCAGTGCGCCTTTTCCATCGACGTGTTCCGGCACGTCCGAGGCTATCCGCGCGTCACCGTCGCCGAAGATCGACTTTTCGCACAGCGGGTGTCCGAAGCCGGATATCCCATCGACTTTGCTCCGGACGGTCCCGAGGATGCCACGCTGATCTATCGCATGCTACCCGACAATCCGCACGCCACCGGCATTGTGCTCGGCAAATACAGCTATGCGGAAATACAAAAAAGGCTGCAGCCGGGCGCGCAGGAGGGGCGCATCGAACTGCAGCCGGGCTGGCGAAGGGATTACGCCGCCCTCTGCCGGCCGCCGGCGGCCGGAGCGGTTACTGTGCCGGCAGTTCCTTCAGGTAACGAATAATCGCGCTCCGTTCCTGCTCACTCACCACCCGGAACGCCATGTCAGTGTCCTTGACGAACGCATCTGGATCCGCGAGCCACCTATCGAGCGAGCCGGCGTCCCAGGTTATTCCCGACTTACGCAGGGCCTCGGAATACTGAAAAGACGCCACGCTCGCGGCCTTGCGCCCGAAGACGCCGCGAAGACGCGGGCCGGCCTTATCGGTGTCGAGCCCATGGCATCCGGTGCAGCGCTTTTCGAAAATCACCTTTCCCCCGCTGCCATCGGCTGGAAGCGGCGTCATCGACCACAACACGCCCGCCGCCAGGAGGAATCCCCCGGCCGCCAGAAGGCGGCGTGGACCGGGCGATTTCATTTCTCGCTCACCGTTCCACCCGCGAGCGTGGAATCAACCACCGCGAGGCTGTGATTCTTGCGGATAAACGTGACGTCGGAAATGCCCAGCACGCCGCGCAGTTTGTCGCCGGGGAGTTTGATGGGGCCGGCCGAAGGAGCAGATCCCGGCGCGGGCTGGGGAAAGGCCGTCGACATGGCGGTGTGGAACGTGACGTTGCCCTCCACTTTCTGCATCACCTGATGGATGTGGCCGTTGAGCACAGTTACCGATCCGAAGCGTTTGAGGTACGACAGAGCTTCGGCGCTATCCTGCGTGCCCCAGCCCCATTCCTGGTAGACCGTCCAGAGCGGAATATGGGCGAAGAGCACGACCGGCTGGCTGGCGGACCTCCCCTTCAGGTCGGCCTCGAGCCATTGAAGCTGATCGGCGCCAAGTTTGCCCATGCCTTCGAGCTGGATGACATTCACCAGGCCGACGAAGTGCACGCCCTTGTGGTCGAAGCTGTACCAGCCTTTGCCCTTGGTGTTCTTGCCGTAGCGTTCCAGGTAGTTTTTGCCGTCATCGACGGCGGTGTCGTGCTCGCCCGGGACGTAGAACACATCTTTGGTCTTGAGCGATTTCAGCACCTGGTCCATGCCGTCGAACTCCGCGGGTTTCGCCTGGTGGGTGAGGTCGCCGGTGTGAATCAGGAATTCAGGCTGGTGCGCCAAGCCGTTGATTTTGTCCATTGCGGCCTGCATGGTGCCGGTGACGTCGGGATTGGCCGGCCGGTTGAAACCGATGTGGCTGTCACTGATTTGTACAAATGTAAAATCCTCCTTTGTGAGTTTGGTGTCCGCGGCCAGGAGCTTCGATGTGGGGACACCGCCGGCAATGGTCCAAATCACGCCGGTACCCGCCCAGGCCATGCACTGCAGAAAGCCCCGGCGGTCGATTCCATCCTTCAAGTGATTGCGGTCGATAAATTTTTTCACCTTGTCATCTGCCTTCAGTGAGGAGACTGGCGGGGATACGAGAATATTCCCGGCCGCGTGACTTTTTAGGATTGGCGCGGCGAATAGAGTGGAAGAAGGATGGAGATCAGGCACGCCCGGCAGTCCGATGTCCCGACCGTGATGGAGATCGAGCCGGACGCTTCAATGGCGTACGCATCGCTGCCGGATTTCGAATTTTGCGTGGATCTTCCGGTGCGGAGCCGGGGCGAACATGCCTGGGCACGCCGGGAAGGACTTACATTGATCGCGGCAATGCCGGAAGAGGCCGCCGGCTTTGTGCTGGTGGTCCCGGTCGACCGCCGGGCGCATGTGCTGGAAATCGGCGTCAAACGGCGCTGGCAGAAGCGCGCCATCGGCCGCGCGCTGCTGAAGCGGGTGGAACAGTGGGCGTTGAGCGCCGGATTTCCCTCGGCGACTTTGACCACCTTCCGCGACCCGGTTTGGAACGCGCCGTTCTATCGCGGCATCGGGTATCGAGAGATCGAAGTTGGACCCGACCGGCCCGGCCTTCTGGCCGTTCACGCCGCGGAACGGGCGGCCGAGCGAATGCCGCATCTCGCCATGGAGAACTCGCTACTGCGATCGTAGAAACTGCGCGAACTCGACTAACTCGGCGCGATTCAAATCGGAAACCACCCAATAATTCATCTCCGCGCTCGACCAATGCAGAACCTGATAGCCCTGAACCTCATCCGAGCGAATGCTTTCGTCAACAGATCCGTGGTTCGGCCAAAGGAACACGTTGATCTGGTGAAGGCGGTGCGAGTATACCACGGCGGCAACCTGCCGGCCATCCATGTAATCGAGGCGGCCGCCGACCAGCGGGAATCCCGCCGCGGATAGTTCAGGCACGGGCGGCGAGAAGTCCAGTTTGCCCTGAAACCAGGGCTTCACCGTGTGGTGATCGGATGACGGGACATCCACCAGGTGGCCAGGCTGCAGCGATCGAATATGTCCCGCCACCACAGCGCCGGCAAGGAGCTGGTTGGGCGACAGACTTCCGCGATTCAGCACCAACGTTCCGACCACGATTGCAAGCACAGCCAGCGCCACGGTGGCCGCGACCCAGCCGAAGCCTCCGAACCGCGCCCACCAGGACTCGCGCTCACGCCGCGATTCGTCCACAGCAGCCTGCAGGACCGAGGCTTGAATGCGTTTGGCGAAGTCGGCGGATGGCTGCGCGTACAACTCCGAATCGCGCAGAGCGGTCTGCAGCGTGGCGTGCTCCTGCTGCAGGCGCCGGCAATCGGCGCATTCCGCCAGGTGCTGCTGCACGCGAAGGCACTCGGCGACATCCAACTCGTTGTCGAAGTAGGCCGCGAGGTAAATGCGGGACTCGTCGCAGCTCATCGCGCGCTGCCTCCTTCCCCGCCCTTTGCGGCGGCTTCGCCGTGTTTCGCTGTCGCCGGAGCCGAGAGGATGCGCTTGAGCCAATCGCGGCCGCGCGACAGGCGCGACATCACCGTCCCCAGCGGCACGCCGACAGCGGATGCGATTTCCTTATATGACAGGCCTTCCATTTCCCGCAGAACCAGCGCCTCCCGAAATTCGCCGGGGAGCTGCTCGAGGGCCTGCCTGACTTTCTCGCGATCGCGCGCAATAACGAGGCTCTCTTCCGGATCGGGTGAAGGCTCGGCGGGGTCCGGCGCGTCATCGTAGCCCACCGCCGCCAGGTTTCGATTGCGCTTCAACCAATCGAATGAAGTATTTCGCACAATCGCGAGCAACCATGGTTTGGCGTCGCCGCGAAGGCTGTCAAAAGCGGCAAACGCGCGCAAAAAGGCCTCCTGGACGACATCTTCCGCATCCTCGTGGCTCCGCGTGACCCATCGCGCCAGGTTATACGCCGACCTGAGATGAGGCGAAATCTGCTCCTCGAACCGGCGTAGCTTCTCCTGTGACCGCAATGAGGGGCTGCCTATGGTGGTGACTTCTTTCGCCGCTATTATATTCCCGCGAGTTGTAAATATTTGGCAAACGTCAATCGGCCGGCCTGCGAAACGCCATGCCGGCGAAGCTGACGACGCTGCGCTCGTCGATATTCCATTGCTCGTAGTGAAGCAATTCACCGCGCGATTTCGGCGCGGCTTTGAGGAATGTATAGAACGGGGATGAGCCGCACCATTTCAGGTCGTCGCGGTTCTCCCGGACCAGGTCCCAGAAACCCGCGGCATCGAGCGCGTTGATTCGCTCAATGCGGGCTTTGTCGCGCGCTCCCACCGCGGCCATGACGCCTTCGTTGGCCTGCGCGGTGAACCCGTCGTGGTAGCGCGCGCCCATGTGGGCCATATCGACGCCGAGGATCCAGAACAACCGGGCGGCTTCGCGATCACCCAGTTCGCCCAGGGCATCCAGGAAACGTCTGACGCCGTCATGGTCTTCGGGATTTCCGCCATTCATCAGGCTGTGGGCGTACGAACCGCACAACACGGGCAGAATGCGGATATCCGGACCGAAGATTTGCTGCAGAAAAATCACCTGCAACTCCACGGTGTGCTCGAAGGAGTGGCAGTAATCTTCCATTGCCACCGAATCACCGCCGTGCGCCTCCAACCAGTCGACCAGGGCCGTGTCGGTAGGGGTGTCCCCGAGCGGCGTGCGATAGGTCTTGCGCGTCAGGCCGAAGCGCTCGGGTTCACCATAGTGCGAAGTTGCCAGGATGACGAACGTCCGGTCCCGATGGTCCGGCCGGAGCATGGAGTAGGCCGCGCGATACGACTGCCAGCCGCCCTCGGGACTGACGTGCGGCGCGGCGATGGCAAACAGTTCGCCATCCTGCGCGGAAACATCGTGTGCGACGCCGCAGCCGTGATCCATGTAGCGGGCCATGGTCGCGCGCATCTCCTCGGGATCGGCCGGATAGGCGCTGCCGGCGTGCGCGGGCTCGCGGATCGGCTCTTCGGCAAATCGCTTGACGCGCTCGCCGCGCATGGCGGCGAATTTCTCGTCTTCGAGAAAACCGGCGTTGCTGAGGGTTTCGATGAGATGCGTCGCGATTTCGCCGACCTGCAGCTCTCCCGTGATGCGCACCAGGGCGGAGCGCAAGTCCAGTTCCGTCTGCACGCCGTCGAAGCATTGCAGGCATTCAACCAACGGCGGCGGCACGATCATCATGGCGTCGCTGAATTTGTAGGGATCGCGAATGAACAGGCCCGGACGATCCGGGACGGGGGACGGCATGAAATCGAGATTCAGACGCAAGTGGGGCAGTGCTTGAGGCAATCTTTAATCGTAGCGCAACATCTTTGCAGGCCCGCTTTCACCTAACCGCAACATATCCGCAACATAGATTCTTTCGATTGGACTCGGCGCCCTTTCGCGCGTAGCATGATTGCAGGGCTGGTCGTTTCAGCCTTCTTACCCCGTCAAATCTTCTCCCGGCCTGAGAACAAATCCAAAAGTCAAAATTCGGAGGACACCTATGTTTCCTGAATTTCTGCGGCCCCTGGTCGCTCCTGCCGCAGTTGTGTTGTGCGCCGCCGCCGGCTTCGCCCAGCCCGATCTGATTTCCTGGAAGGGTGAACTGCGGAGCGATTCGCCGGGGCTCTTCGCCGGCTACACCGTCAAACTCTACGACCTTCATCATCTACGCGCGGGCAGCGCCAATGTGGGACTGGACGGCCGCTTCGAATTCGGCCAGATTACCGACGGAGACTATTATCTGGAGGTGTCCGACAGCGCGGGACGCGAAGTGTACCAGAACCTGGTCCACGTATCGAACAACGGTGGCACCGGTGAAATCCAACTGCCGAATGAAACCACCGCGCGGCCGCCTTCGGGGCCGGTTTCGGTCGCTCAACTTCTGCATCCGCCCTCAGCAAAGGCGATCGCTCACGCCCGGGCCGCGCAGAAGTTGTCGGAAGCGGGGCAGTATGAAAGAGCGGCCGCCGAACTGGAGACCGCGGTGCGGATTTCGCCTGACTTCGCGGATGCCCGCACGAATCTGGGCGCGCAGTATCTGCGGCTGGGCCGCTATGCCGATGCGCTCGACCAATTGCAGCGTGCGACGGAGGTTCAACCGTCGCTCCCGGCATTGACGGATCTGGCGTGCGCCCAACTGCTGCTAGGCCGTCCGGCGGATGCGGCGGCGACAGCCCGCCGGGTTCTCAGGCTGGATGCCGACAATCCGCCAGCTCAGTATTTCCTCGGGATGGCGCTGGCCGAAAGCGGATCGACGGCAGAGGCCATACCGCACCTCGAGAAGGCCGCTGAAACGATGCCTTCGGTTCGCATGGACCTGGAACGGCTTCGCGCTCGATAGGTTCGCGCGGCGTGCGCGGGTTTCCGTGGCTACCGGGCAGAAGCGGACAGCGGCATGCGCCATAATGACTTGGTATGTTGACCCGGCTGCTAGCGGCCATCCTGGCCGTTGTCCCGGCGCTGGCGCAGTACCCGGCGCATTGGTGGGCTCCGGCTCCGGAAGAGGGCAAGCCGGAATGGGAAATCCTTCCCCAGGCGGCCAAACCCGGGGAAGTGATCCTCTCCAAGCGAAATGAACTCGGCATCCTCTCGAATTTCGCCGCCACGCCATTCACATTTCGCGGGAAGCGCTACGGCAGCGTGGAAGGTTTCTGGCAGATGATGCTGTACCCGGAAAGTCCGCGAGATCCGCGCGCGACTGCTTCGGGGATTGTTTGGAAGCACACGCGCGCCGAGGTAGCGAAGATGACGGGCTTCGAGGCCAAGGACGCCGGCACGCTCGCCGAGGAAAGTATGCGCAGAATGGGCATCGACTGGGTGACTTTCGAAGGCCGGCGCATCACGTATCGCACACCCGTCAAGGGGGAGCATTACCGCTTGATTGTCGAGGCGATGCGCGCCAAACTGGCGCAGAACCCCAAGGTGCGGGAGATCCTGCTCGCGACCGGCAAACTGGTACTGCGGCCGGATCACATCCAGGAGCCGGACGCGCCGCCCGAGTGGCAGTACTTCCAGATCTGGATGGAACTCCGCGGGGAACTCAGCCGGTAAACCCGGCGGTATTCCCGCCGGAGGCAGAAATCACGCGCCTGAACCTGCCCCATCGACCATCAAGCGAAGCTCGGAGACTACGCGATTCAAATCCCTGGCCTCGGCGGAGAGCTTGTGACTGGCCGCGGCGCTCTGCTCGGAACCAGCGGCGGTGTGCTGGGTAGTCTGTTCCATCTGAGTGACAGCCTTGGAAACCTGCTCGATGCCACGGGCCTGTTCCGCGCTGCCAACGCTCACGCTGTCGACAAGAGTCTTCACTCGAGCCGCGCTTTCCGTGATAGCCGCCACCATCTCACTCAGTTGTTGCAGCTTGGTGCTGCCCTCGCTGGATTTGGCGATGGAGTCTTCGATCATCACGGACGTATCCCTTGCCGCCTGAGCGGAGCGCTGAGCGAGTCCGCGGACCTCGTCGGCCACTACGGCAAACCCCATTCCCGCCTCGCCGGCACGGGCCGCCTCGACCGCCGCATTGAGCGCGAGGATGTTGGTCTGAAAGGCAATTTCATCTATGACCTTAATGATTTTGGAGATTTTGTCACTGGACGCATTGATCTCGCGCATGGAGACAACCATGGATTCCAATGTGCGATTTCCGGCCTTCACCCGTTCGTCCACCTCGATCATCACCGAGGCGGCCATGCGGGAATTCTCTGCGTTCTGATGGGTCATGGCCGTGATTTCGGCGCCGGAGGCGGATGTCTGCTCGAGGGTAGCGGCCTGCGACGAACTGTCGTGGGCAAGCGATTCGCTGGCGGATTGCACGCCTGCCGCCAGGGTTTCGACTCTTTCCGAGCTTCCGGCGAGCGATCGGATCAGGCGCGACAGGGTGCGGCTGCATCCGTTTTCGAAGATGAGGACCAGAATTCCAGTGACCAACGAAAGCAACGACAGCAGCGCGAGCCCGACCATCGAGGTCGAATTGGCATTTGAGGCCTCGGCTTCAAGGGCTTGTGATTCGTACTCCGACATCTCGGTGGCCAACTGCCGCATGTCGTTGACAGCCGACGTATACAAAGGGTCGTCGATCTTTTTCTCAGCGACATCGACCTGCTGTTGCCGAAGCGCGGCGGCAACGTCGTTGTGCATGGACATCCAGGCCTCGAACCGTGACCGCAGAGAGCGGATGGAATCCCGGGCGTGTTGGGAAACTGGAGCGCCATTCATGGAGTCCAGAGAGCGGCTGAAGGTCTGAATCGTGTCAGTTAAACGGGCTTCGTCCCGCTGCAGGCCGGCCTTGTCATCGAATATCGAATTGAGAATGATCGACCGGTCCAGACTGATCATATCGGAGGCTATTGTTCCGATGGCGGTCAGGCGGTGCACGATTGCCGCACGCGAGACCACGGACGTCAGGCCGTGAATCTCGAAGGCGGCAAACACCGATCCCGCGGCCATAGACAGAAAGAATACAGTGAAGCCGCCGATCAATTTTTGCCGCAACGGCCATCTTTGTAAGAAGGAAGCAGATTTAGACATGTCATCTTCCCGACTTGATCTTGTAGCCAGGTTGGCCGGCTGCGACTCCATCGACGGTGACAATCTTGACGGAATCGTTCACGTCCTCGGCGCGGACGAATCCGATGCCGCCGGGGAGGGTCATCACTAATTGACGCACGCTGGCGCCGCTGCCGAGCGCCTTGGGCGCCGCACCGGACTCGCCACCGAATTTGGCATGAAGCAGATATTGATTGAAATCGTCCTCGCTCATACCGCAGACGGAGCGCAAAACCCCGCTGCGTTCGGGCTGACCTGGAGCCCGGAGGATTACACTGACCTTCTTGCCTCCGGCCCAAGAATCCTGTTCTCCCAGGATCAGCTTTCTGAGCTGAGTTTTGCTCACGTCCGCGACGGGGTTACTCTTGTTGACGATGACAACCAGATCGTCGTCGGCTACGGCCAATGCGGGCATGGCCAATGCGATCAAAGCAATAGTCCAAATGAGTTTCGTCATGATGACCTCAAAAGGCGAACGCGAGTTGGGTGGTGAACCCGTTGGTCGCGGGAAGCTGGCGTTGCGACAGCCGGCCGTACTGAATTTTGAACGCCACATAGTTCGACAGGTGGCGCGTGAAACCCACCGACGGCCCATTCAGCCGACCGAGCGTTCCGAATATCGGATCGGCTTCCGGAACATTCTGGAAATCGTACCGGAAGTAAGGCCGGTTCTTTCCGAATGCCAGCGAGACTTCGCTGTACGCGGTGGTGAGGTTATAGGTTTCACCGGTCCCATGGACGGCGTGGCGCACTACCGCAGCCTCATTCAGCCATTCGAACCGTGCGCCCATATAGGCAATGTGAGCGGTGTAAATGTTCTCGCCGATGGCATTCAGACCGGACAGGTGGTAGGTGTCGTGATACACAGAGAAACCGGATTGGAGACCACGCAGCCAATCGGGCCGGATGTATAGAGCGCCGTCGACCGCCTTGCCGTTATTCTCGTCAACGAAGTTCTGGACGGGGATATCGCCGGGCGATCGGCCATTGGCGACTTCCGCCACCCAATGCAGGCCGAGAGTGCCAGACGGTATTTTGCCCGTAGCGCTCACTCCGATGTTGTGCACGGGAAGGATGCCGCCGTTGTCCTCGTCGGAATACATGATCGGACGGCCGATTCCGTACTGAAAATACTGAGCGCGGTGGAACTGGTTGGTGTAGTAGCCCAGCGCCGTATCGAATTTTCCAAAGGAGATCTTGAAATAGTCGTTGGCGCGATACGTGAGCATCAGCCGGTCCAATTCGGCCGAAAACTCGTTGCTGAAATCCGACGTAATCAGCAATTCACCCAACATGCTCCAGTGTTCGGAAATCCGGACGTTCGCGAAGAGGTCGAAATCACCGATGTTGAACGACTCGGGGCTGTGGGCAAGACCATTTGGCGGCAGCTTTTCAAACCAGGCCCGGCCATAGTTGAAATCGCTGAATCCCTGAAACTGAATCGGCCCCAATACATGGGCTTCGGCCGCATCCTGGGTATCGTCTGCCTGGCCCTGGGTATTGGTCGCGGGAACAGCCGGGGATGGCGAAGGCGCGCTCTCCCGCGATGCCGTGGAGGCCGGTCCGCTGAGTTTGTCGATCGTTTGCTGCATCTGCTTCTGCCCGGCCTCCAGTTCCGCGATCTTTTTCAGCAGCGTTTGAATGGTCGCGGAATCGTCCGGTGCCGGGTTGCCCGGGCTGGAACTCGTCTGCGCCAGGGCCGGGGCGCAGGCTAGTGCCGCGGCTAATCCCATGCAAATCAGCATCGCCTTATGTAGACACTTCAATCTCATACCGACCTTTCACGACTGAAATTCGGCCGTCGAAACCCCCCGAGTTGTGGACCGGCATCTCAAGCCTTGGGGCGGTATGGATGAATCGACATCCCGTTCCACCCCTGCTGCACTAATCGGCTGAGTTGCGCGGCAGGTTTAGGCCCCACTTGAGGGATTCTCCGACACTTCCGACAGCCAAGCGCGCCGCACCGCCATCCACCACCGATAAAATAGGCATGTGCGTCCGTTCATCGCTTTATTGACGGCCGGAGCTGCTGCTCTGACAGCTGCAATCATCGGATCAAGCACCGGTGCGGAATCGATCACGGCCGAGCGGATCGCCCGTCTACCGCAGAAGCAGCGCGCCGAATTCGCCGCTTACCTGCGCCATTCGACCGAGCAGGAGGCCGCCGACCGCGCGGCGCTGGCGGCCGAACTGAAATCCGCGGGCTTGATCGAGCCGCTGATTCCACCGGGTGGCGGGGCGGCCCGCAGCACCCCGCTCAACCGGCCGGACGATTGGTATGCCACGCCGGAAGCGCGCCGCATCGCCGATATCATAGTGTCATTTCAGACTCCGGGGGGCGGCTGGAGCAAGAATCTGAATCTGACGGACCATGCACGCCGCCTCGGCGAACATTACGCCGGCAACAACCTGTCACGCTTTCTCGGGCCCGGCGATTTCGATACGCCGCGCGATCCGAAGTGGAATTACGTCGGCACGCTGGACAACGACGCGACCAACACCGAGCTGGAATTTCTGGCGCGCGTTGCCGCTGCCAAGCCGGAGGATAGCGCGGCGTTTCGCAGGTCTTTCCTGCGCGGCATCGAATATCTGCTGGCGGCACAATTTCCCAACGGCGGCTGGCCGCAGGTGTATCCGCTGGAAGGCGGCTACCACGACGCCATCACGTTTAACGACGGCGCCGTTTGTGAAACCCTGCGGCTCCTGCATCGCGCCGCCGAGGGCAGGAGCCCATTCGATTTCGTCCCGGCGGAGGCTCGCAAGCGCGCCGCGGCGGCGGTCGATCGCGGCGTGGAATGCATTCTGGCCGCGCAGATCATCGAGAACGGGCGG
>Ga0335083_10008989_pt1 | contig 12158 bp, 10 predicted proteins | sample Lox_Sample_42_FD_206716 | JGI IMG/M metagenome (GOLD analysis project Ga0335083, IMG submission 206716) | Soil microbial communities from Loxahatchee National Wildlife Refuge, Florida, United States - Lox_Sample_4.2 | ecosystem: Environmental > Terrestrial > Soil > Wetlands | place: USA... | reverse complement strand
CGCGTCGCTATGCTGCTCACCGACCAGCACACCATCCGCGACGTAATCCTGTTCCCACTCTTACGTCCTGAAAAAGCTTCCGCGCCAGACGCCGAAGCGGTCGAGAAGACTTAGGCCGCAAGACAATACCTGTGCTGCCTGAGTGGATTTTTGATTCGTGCTTCAGCCAAGGGTCGCGACTGAAGTTGAGATAAGCAACGGCGAATATTGATGATTCACCGGTCTACGGACTGCTAGGACTGATTTCCGGGTTCTTGCTTCCACCGCCGCCTCCAAAGCAATGGATGACGAGGCATAGCAGAAGTCCACCGCCGCCGGCGGCCCCGACTGCAATCCATTTGGGGCTAAGTCCGCTGCCTCCGGCACCGTTCGGAGATGCAGGCGCGCCACAAATTTCTGTTTCCTCGTAATCCCTTTCTTCTCCCTCATGGACGGAGGCGTGTTCAGAAGCTTCATTCCCAGCTGTGGGTTTTCCTAACTTCTGTTCGTGTTCGACGTTCACATCTTTCTTCCGCGCATTCACCTGGGCCGTGCCGCTCAGATCGCTGACGATGTATTCGGTCCACTCGTTCGATACCGGTATGACGCGAATGCAATTTACGTGCACTTTGAACGCATTACTGGTGACGACGGATACAACTCCGTGATCCAGTTCAAAGAAGTCATTTTGGAATTTGCCTACGGTCTCAGGGGCGAGGAGAACAGTGGATCCCTGAAGACTCAAGTTGGCAGAAGATCCCGGCTTCGTTTCAACCAAGTCTCCCGGAAAGACTGCCGTCGAATCATGCGCTTCGTAGCCGTTTATCCAGACGCCGCCTTCGGAGTGAAGAATCGCTCCTCCAGACTGCTGGGGGAGACCTTGGCCCAGCAGGACTCCCGGCACCGTCAACAGCAGAAGAAGACACACGTAAATGCGCACAGTGACCGGCATCCCCGAACTGGCTCGATTAGATATTCAGAGAAATCGTAGCTGGGGAGCCGGATGCCGTCTATTAGCTGTCTGGATGCGTCGCGCCAACGGTGTGCGCGTAAACAACCGTCCTTTGTCAGGGACTTTTCTATTAGGTAAAACTTTGTAAATCATGCACTTGCGGTGCATGGGACACGGTAGAGTAGAGTTGAGGGCATGCCAAAGAAAATTCCAGTTTTGGTGCTTGCAGGCATATTCGCGTACGGTTTGACCAACTTTGTACCAAAGTCGTTGGCGCAGACCGCAGAGGGTACGCCGTCATCTATCGCCAAACGAATCGGCACCGTGAAATCCGTGTCGGGCAATACCTTAACTCTGGGACAGAGTGCGGGCCCGGACGTCACAGTCACGGTGCAGTCGACCGCGCGTATGCTTCGCCTCGCACCGGGTGAAAAGGATCTAAAGAACGCCACCCCCATTCAGGTTCAGGACATTCAAGCCGGAGATACGGTCCGCGTGCGTGGTACGGCCTCACCCGATGGGACTTCATTCAACGCGCTGGAAGTCATCGTCATTACCAAGGCGGCCGTTGCGGCCGTGAGCGATCAGATCAAGCAGGATTGGCAGAAGCGCGGAGTCGGAGGGCGTGTCGAGTCCGTCGATGCTGCAGACGGGAACGTAAACTTGGTAATCCCCAGTTTGTCAGGGAAGAAAACGCTGATAGTGCACACGACTCCCGGCACCGTCATTTACCGGTATGCAGCCGATTCACCGAAACCAGAAGATGCGAAGAAGAGTTCACTGCAGGAGATTCAACCGGGAGATCAGTTGCGGGCGCGTGGGAATCGGAATGCCGAAGGAAGCGAAATCACCGCCGAGGAAATCTTCGCCGGAAGCTTCCCGCAGTTCGCGGCCACAGTGAAATCTGTGGATGCAAGTGCGGGCATCGTCACCGTTCAGGATTTGGCGAGCAAAAAGACGATAGAAGTGAAGGTCACTGGCGATTCGCAGGTTCGAAAGATCCCCGCCGAGATGGCGCAGATGTTCGCTATGCGCTTGAAGGGATTCATGCCGGCCGGAGCGCCCGGGGCCGGCGGACAGCGATCGAATGGAACGCCGCCCGCAGGTGGTCAGGCAGGGTCTTCACCCGCGGGAAATGGCGGAAACGGAGCGATGGGTGGAGGTGGAGGGCGACAGAGTGGCCCTCCGGACCTGCAGAGAATCATTAGCAGGCTTCCGTCTTCGAGCCTGGCGGATTTGAAACTGCAGAAAGGAGATGCTGTGATCATCCTTGCAACGGAGGGAACCGCATCAAGCGCTCATACCGCGATCACCTTGTTGAGTGGCGTCGAACCGATTTTGCAGGCGGCTCCGAGCGCAGGCCAGGCCATGATGCTGACGCCGTGGAATTTGGGCGGAGGGGCTCCTGGCGGAGACGCTTCGCAATAGTGGGCAGAATCTCCTAATAATTTCGGCATTCATAGGTTTATAGGGACGGAAGGGATCATGAAGGTTGAGAAGTGGATTTTTATTTGGGTCATAGCATTTGCGTTTGGAGGTTCAGCTTTTCTACCGGCGCAGACACCGGGGGCAGCGCTCCGTGGACAAGTTACGGATCCGTCGGGAGCTGCCATTCCCGGCGCGAGCGTCATTATCACTCCGGCAAGCGGTACCCCGATCGTGACTCAGAGCAACGGCCAAGGCCTGTACGAGTTTAAGAATGTGGCTCCCGGGAAGTACACCCTCACTGTCTCCGCCAGCGGATTCACCTTGTACGAGAACGATAACGTTACAGTGGCAGACCAACCTCTACGGCTTAACGTTTCGCTCAATATCGAAGTGGAAACGCAGAAGGTGCAAGTCTCCGAGAATGCGCCCACCGTCGATGTGAACCCGACAAATAACGCCGGCGCGATCACGATTTCTGGGAAAGAGTTGGAAGCGCTGCCTGACGATCCTGATGAATTGGAGTCCGACCTGCAAGCTCTTGCGGGACCATCTGCGGGCCCGAACGGCGGCCAGATGTACATCGATGGATTCACTGCGGGACAGCTTCCGCCCAAATCGTCGATTCGGGAGATCCGGATCAACCAGAATCCATTTTCATCTGAATACGACAAGCTGGGTTATGGCCGGATCGAGATCTTCACCAAGCCTGGTACGGATAAGTTTCACGGGCAATTTTTTGTGCAAGGAAATAGTTCGGCATTCAACTCCAACAATCCCTTCGCGGGTACAGACATTCCCTCCTACTACACCACCCAATACAGCGGGAACGTGGGCGGACCCTTAGGAAAGTCAGCGTCATTTTTCGTCAACGCTGAGCGGCGCAACATCAACGATCTGGCGATCGTCAATGCCCAAGTGTTGGACGACAATCTGAATCCGACGACCACTATCGAGAACGTGCCGAATCCCCGCGGCCGAACCAATATCAGTCCGCGTCTCGATTATGCGATTTCAAAGAACAATACATTGACCGCTCGTTACCAATTCTTCCGTGACACGGAAGATAACAACGGCGTGGGACAGTTCAACCTTGCGTCACAAGGCTACAACTCGACATCCGACGAACATACGTTTCAAATTGGCGATACGCAGGTTTACGGATCGAAGATTGTCAACGAAACTCGATTCCAATATCTGAGAGAACGGGACACTCAGAATGCACTCAGCACCGATCCAACGATCAATGTGCGCGGCGCATTTGGAGGCGGCGGCAACAATCAGGGAACGATTGTCGATCATACCGACAACTACGAGTTCCAGAACTACACATCGTTAATCCACGGAAATCACACGTTGAAATTTGGCGCGAGAGTACGAGCTCTTACTGATTCGAACTACTCCACTTCAAGTTTCAATGGCACGTTTACATTTTCCTCGTTAGGGAGCAGCACGGACGACAGGACGGATTTGAACTGCCACACGCCGGGCGATCCCAATTTCGTGCCCATGTCGACGCCATGCCCTGTTTCCTACTACAACGCCCAACTTGCGCTGCAAAATCACGGAACGCCCTACGCGACGCAGTTGTCGATCATAACGGGCATGCCGGAGACCGACATCACCAGTTACGATGCCGGCCTCTATGTGCAAGATGACTGGCGAGTGCGTCCGAATATCACATTGAGCACCGGCCTGCGATTCGAAACGCAAGGATACATTCATGATCGCGCGGACTGGGCGCCGCGGTTCGGTTTTGCATGGGGCGTAGGCGGCAGGAACGCCGCTCCGAAAGTCGTGGTTCGCGGCGGCTTTGGTATGTTCTACGACCGCTTCCAGGCAGAGCAGATCCTGCAGGTGGAACGGGTCAACGGTGTGGTCCAGCAACAATATGTGATTAACAATCCAATGTGCTATCCGGTGGCTGCAAATTGTTCACTTGCGGGTGCGGTGTCGATTCCGACTGTTTATGAAGTGAGCCCGAGACTCCATTCGCCTTATACCTTGCAGTCCGCGCTTAGCGTTGAGCGGCAAGTCACGAAATCGGCGACGGTGTCGGTGACATACCTGAACTCACGCGGGTTTGATCAGTTTGTCACCATCAACGCCAATGCCCCTTTGCCCGGAAGCACAATTCGTCCTGATCCGACGCGAGGGAATGTCTACGAGTACACATCCGAAGCTGTCTTCCGACAAAATCAACTGATTGCAAATGGCAATGTCCGCATAGGGTCGAAGTTGCAGCTCTTTGGGTTCTATACCTTGAACTATGCCAACAGCAACGCCTCCGGAGTTTCGAACTTCGCATCGAATTCGTACAATCTCAGCCAGGATTATGGGCGCGCATCGTTCGATGTTCGGCACAGGATATTCCTCGGGGGCAGCCTGGCATTGCCGTACATGATGCGCCTGAGTCCATTCTTTGTCGCAAGCACGGGATCTCCGTTTAACATCACGGCACCCAATGATGTAAATGGCGATTCCATTTTCAACGACCGTCCTGGCTTCGTCTCGCACGCCACCTGTCCAACGAATGTGAACACGCTTCCTTCTACGATATGGTGTACATCACTCGGATCTTTTGACGCGGCTGGGGCTTCGGCGGGCGCACCCTTGCTCCCCATTAACTATGCACAGGGTCCAGCTCACGTTTCTCTCAATCTGCGTTTCACGAAGACGATTGGTTTTGGCTCGAAGGTGAAGTCGTCCGGGCCAAATCCAGGCGGAGGCCCTGGCGGGGGCGGTCACCAGCACGGCGGAGGTCCGAGAGGCCCTCTGTTTGGTGGAGGTCCCATGATGAGCGGGCCGAGTTCCGATCGCCGGTACAATCTCACCTTAGGCGCAGGCGTACGAAACGTTTTCAATAAAGTGAACCTGGGAAATCCGAGCGGTGTTCTGGGTTCACCGTATTTTGACCAGCCAAACGGTCTGCAGGGAGGGCCCTTCTCTACCGGTGCCGCCGTCCGCCGCATCGACTTGCAGGCGACGTTCACCTTCTAACCGTCCTGACAGAGGTTCCGCGCCTCAGGTATGCTGAGTAGTGGGGACGCAGCCGGGTAAGTCCGCAGTGCAGGCTCGAGAACGATTGTCTTTTTCTCCTATCAACAGGCGAAAATTCATTCAGGTGAGTGGTGCGGGTCTTGTCGGCGCCTTGGGCGCCGACGCTTTTCTGATTGAGCCCAACCTTCCGAAGGTGGTTCGCAAAGAGATCCACCTGCAGCGTTGGCCTGCTCGGATGGAAGGCTTCACCATCGCCTTGTTAAGCGACTTCCATTACGACTCAGTTTTCTCCGTTCACCCCATTCGAAGTTCGATCCATACGGTCAACGCTCTGAATCCCGACTTAATCGCGCTTACGGGAGACTTCGTTACCGAGCCAGCCGTAGGGAATCCGGAATTAGGTGCAGCCGCTGCAGAGCCTTGTGCCGATCTTTTGTCTCAGCTCAAAGCGCCGCACGGATTATGGGCGGTATTGGGCAATCATGATTTGTCTACCAATGCGAGCAGAGTGAGCAGTGCACTGACGGGCAAGGGAATCCAATTGCTGACGAATCGCTCGATTCCGGTGGAAAGAGAGGGAGGGCGATTCTGGCTTACGGGGGTGGATGATGTTCTCGACGGCAGACCCGATCTCGAGGCTGCGCTGCACGTCGTACCATCCAACGAGCCGGCTGTGCTGCTGGCTCACGAGCCCGATTACGCCGACGATGCTGCCGGATACCCCGTTGATCTTCAACTCTCCGGACACTCGCACGGCGGCCAGGTGAGGTTTCCCTTCGTGCCACCTTTATTCTTGCCAGAATTGGGGAAGAAGTACGTGTGGGGGCTCTACAAGATCGGCCAGTTAACGCTCTATACCAACGCGGGGATTGGGACGGTCCGAATAGCGGCCCGGTTCAATTGCCCTCCGGAGATTACGCTGCTTACTCTGCGGCGGGCGCCGGTCTGACCTCGCTCGGCCTAGCATTATTGCCATATGTCAGACATTAATAATCGTCCGCAAGTTACTGTTGACAAAACAATTGGTGAACCGTACCTTGTTTTGTCGTTATTTGGTGGATCTTGTAGCTGATGGTGTTTTGAGGCGAGCAAGGAATCGTATGTTGCGGTGCAACTGGTCCGCAGTTTTTCTTCTAATAGGCTGCCACGGGTTGGCGGCGAGCATCACCGCTCCGGTGCCACAGGATCCGATTACGCTGGAGCAGCGTGAACATCAAGTATCGCGTACTCTGCGCCGCGCTTCCCAGTATGTTGACGTTCCGCATGTCAGTTCACGCCCGGCTTGCGCGAATGTTCAACCGCCGGAAGCGCTCACCACGCCAAACCCTCCCATCACCTCGAACGCGGATAACCGGAACGTTAAAGTGAGCTTCATCATAGGTACCGACGGCCGTGTACACAGCCCACTGATACTCGAGAGCGCGGGTATTGCGGGCGATCGGCGTGTATTGCAGACCGTTCGCACATGGAGATACAGACCCGCAACCTGCAACGGTGTACCAACAGAGACAGAGGGTAAGATCGTCTTTTCCAGCCGCTAGCGTTTGCCACTGAGCTAAAATTCCTGCAGCGGGTATTCCATTCGTGCCAAACAAAAGCGACAAAAAACCAAGTCTGCCGGCACAACCGGCAGAGTCCTCGACAGGCAATTCAGATCTGGATGAATTCTTCCGCAGCTTGAAAGATGGCAATTTGAGTCACCCAGACGGTTCCGACCCGATCGCCGCGGCGATGGATGCCGCGCAGAAATTCGCAGCCGAACAGGATGCCGAAGTCGCGGCTAAAGGATTCAGTCGTGATCTTGCGGGTGATTCCTCCGGTATTGCCTGCAAAGTCTGCGGTCACCGAAACCGCGAAGGAAACAAGTTCTGCGGTTCATGCGGGAGTGCTCTCAGTACGGCGGACAAGTCTAGTTCGCGAGTCGAATCGCTACAGATCCATCCGCCGAGCTTTCTTGCATCAGACCCGTATGAGGATCCGGTGAACCGTCCTGCGACCACGCGTCCGACTGGAAATGAGACACATCACTACCATCACCATTATCACCATCATTATTTTCAGGGAACTCAAGAGGGGGCTTCTCCACGCGTGGCAGAGCCGATGCGGGACCCGGCGCGGGAAGAGAAGATTCGATCGACAACCATGGCATTGCGCGGCGATCTGAACCGCTCTGAAGCCGCGGTTCGCGCAATTACGCACGAGTGGGTTCTCGCCTGCAACACAAAACATCTCGACGACTTACTGGAATTGTATTTGCCGGATGCGCTGGTGATGAGATCGAATTATCCGCCGGTTCGTGGCGCGGCGGCGGTACGAGAATTTTTCTTCGGCGCGCTCGATGCAGGGCTCGGCGAAGTAGAAATTGAGCCGCTGCGGGTCGATGTTGCCGGAGACATGGCTTATGAGGGTGGCCGCTTCAAAGCGCTGATTCCGAGTTCGAGCGGCAAGCGGCGCGAGGAGCGCGGCAAATACCTTTGGGTCCTGCAGAAACAAACGAATGGCGAGTGGAGGGTTGCGGCCGATTGCTGGTCAAGCGATCTCACACTTGGGATGCTCGAGTCCGACGTTCCCGTCGGCGGCGTCGTTAAGACCAATCCGGGCAAGAAGTGAACCGTACCCTTTTCACGGTTTCAAGAACTTTCGATACCTGGGGTTGATCTCAGTCCAGATGTTTTCTAGGCGCCGACTCCTAACTTACCTAGATCCCCTCTGAGTTGTTCCAGTGTTTGCATTTCGATGCCATGTATTCCCATTCGCACGGCTGCTTCGACGTTGATCGAGCGATCATCGACGAAGCAGCATTCTTCAGCCGGTATCTGGGTTGTCTCGAGAGCGAGGCGGTAGATGTCGCTCTCGGGCTTGCGAAGACCGACGAAACACGAACTGAAGAATAGGCAAAAAGTATTTCGCAGGCCGAATTTCTCGATTCGATAGTAGTTTAATTCTCGAGATTCATTGTTGATCGTTCCCATCAGGTACCTGCCAGTGTCCGTCAGTGATTGAGCGAACTCCAGCATGCCGGGAAGAGGCTGGGAAAGCGACAGCATGAAGTCGCGAAACTCGTCGCGCAGGAACGAACGTTGCCGGTAGAAGATGGTCCGGTCAAGGTATTCGTCGAGGTTGATTTTGCCCCGCTCGAACGAAGATACGACCATTTCGTGGCGGTCGTGGAACTCTTTTGCATCGAGCTGGAAGCGCTCGAGAGCTTGCGCCCGCTGCGTATGGTCCCACGCGTTGGTGAGTAGAACACCTCCGACATCCCAAAATATTGCGCGAATCGCTGGCAAGCATCCCTCCCGGCTGAAATCAAGCTTTGAAAAGTTTAGACGAAGTTTGTGGCGCAGGTGTTTGATTGAAGCTGCCGGTTCTTCTCCAACGTCATACGTTGACTAGATTGCCTCCGCACCCTAACATGACCGATTGCATTTCTCTGGGGCAAATATGATCGGGCAGACCATCTCTCATTACCGAATCCTCGAAAAGCTGGGCGGGGGCGGAATGGGCATTGTTTACAAAGCTGAGGACACTGAGCTGGGAAGGTTTGTCGCCCTGAAGTTTCTGCCCGACGACCTCGCGAGAGATCCACAAGCCCTGGAACGATTTCGTCGCGAAGCGAAGGCAGCCTCGGCATTGAACCACCCCAACATTTGCACGATTTACGAGATCGGGAAGGCAGATGAGCGGTCGTTCATCGCTATGGAGTTTCTCGACGGCGCGACACTGAAGCACCGGATCGCGTCGCGGCCGATGGACAACGATACTTTACTTGCTTTGGCGATTGAAGTCGCCGATGCGCTCGATGCGGCGCACAGCAAGGGAATTGTGCACCGCGACATCAAGCCGGCGAACATTTTTGTGACCGAGCGGGGCCGCGCAAAGATTCTGGACTTTGGGTTGGCGAAGGTGGATGCTCCTCGGCCCGGTAGTGTTTCGGATAACACGATGACGCGCAGCATCGATGCGCATGAGCTGACGAGTCCAGGATCGACGATCGGCACCGTGGCGTACATGTCTCCCGAGCAAGCGCGAGCCAAGGAACTGGATGCGCGGACCGATTTGTTCTCCTTCGGGGCAGTCCTTTATGAAATGGCCACTGGGGCGCTGCCTTTCCGGGGAGATAGCACGGCGGAGATTTTCAAATCCATCCTGGATGCGGCGCCTGCGCCCGCGTTCCGCCTCAACCCGGACGTCCCGCCCGAACTGGAAAGGATTATCAATAAGGCGCTAGAGAAAGATCGAACTCTGCGTTATCAGAGCGCAGCTGAAATGCGCACGGATCTAGCTCGGCTCAAGCGGGATTTGGACTCGGGTAGGGTTTCTGCGGCGAGTTCGATTTCCTCTTCTGCGTCTTCAGGAGAGAAGGCGGCTACCGGAATGCGCAAGTTCATCGCGATTGGTGTCGTCTCGATGATTGTGATTGCGGTAGCGCTTGCCATAGCGTTCTTCGTTCGCAGCAAGTCGCAGGCCGCGAAGATCGATTCGATAGCGGTGTTGCCGTTCGTAAATGCGACCGGGGACGGCAGCAATGAATATTTGAGTGACGGGCTGACCGAAAGCCTGATCGATGCGCTCTCGCAATTGCCGCAACTCAAAGTGATGGCGCGCAGCACCGCGTTCCGCTTCAAGGCCAACCAGGAGGATCCGCAGAAGATTGGGCAGACGCTGCAGGTCAGCGCACTACTCATGGGGCGCCTGTCGCAACATGGCAACGAGGTGAGCGTGCAAGCGGACCTCGTGAATACATCCGACGGGTCGGAGCTCTGGGGCGCGCACTACGTGCGCAAAGCGGCCGATATCACCGAGGTGCAGAGCGATATCGCGCGCGACGTCGCCACCCGTTTGCGGCTTGGATCGAATGCGGCAGAAACGAAGCATTTGGGCAATGCAGGGACGTCTAACCCGGAGGCATACCGACTCTACCTGGAAGGCCGTCAGCTCTGGTATGGGCGAACGCCGGAAGGTCTGAAGAAGAGCATCGATCTATTTCAGCAGGCCATAGCGGCCGACCCGAATTATGCGCTTGCCTATGCCGGTTTGGCCGAGACCTATAATGTGATCCCAAGCTACAACGCTGGAGTCACTTCACGTCAGGCGAGTTTGTTGGCGGACCAGGCTACGCGAAAAGCGATCGAACTCGACGATTCGCTCCCGGAGTCTCATCTGGCTCGTGCTGACTCGCTGACATTCTCGTATCGGTGGAGCGAGGCCGAAAGAGAATTCAAGCGGGCTCTTGAATTGAACCCGAATAATGCAACTGTGCATTACTTCTACGCGTTCACGCTGCTACTGCCGCTGAAGCGTTTCGACGAGGCGTTCGCGCAATACCACATTGCGTTGTCGATGGATCCTCTCTCGCCGATCATGAACCTGAATCAGGCGACGATGCTGATGAATGCGCACCGGTATCCGGAAGCGCTGGCCGCATTCCAAAGGGTCACGCAGAGCGATCCCAACTTTCAGCCGACGCACTTCAAATTCTCGCAATACTACGCAGCAAACGGCGATTTCGCACATGCCGTGCCCGAGTTCCAGAAATTCTTCGGAGTTCCGGGATCATTCAGCCTGGATGCCAAAGGATATCGGGACGTGGGACAGGCACAATTCGCGAACAGACCAGAGACGATGATGTGGATGGCACTGGCAACCGCGCCGACGGGCGATAAGGACAAGGTTTTTGAATATCTGAATAAGGCATTTGCAGAGCAGGAAATTGAATTGGTTCTCTGCATTCGCTATCCCACGCTCGATCCTTTCCGCTCCGATCCTCGCTTCGTAGACCTTATCCGGCGCATGGGACTACCTGAATAAATGTATCGCAGGAGTGGCTGCTGGCCGCCGTAATCATGCCGATAGCGCTCAAGATTCGCCGCGATCTTTCACCGCAATAAAGTCACCCCGCTTTCTTCCCGTTTCTATCCGTTCTGCCCGCCGAGTTGCTGCTTTTTTACGGCCCGTGCCATGTTCAACTGCTCGATGGCCGACGACATGCTGTTCTGGGCATCCTTCGCGTAGTCCTTTAATAGATCATCAGTTTGGAGGGGTAGAACCTCGCCCAAACACTCCTCCAATCGTGCCACCAGTAGATCGATCAGTTGCAAGGTCCGGTCACCGTGCTGAACCGTAGGATCGTCGTTAGGAAATGCCATTCCCTGTGCCCTCCTTGGCAACGATAACATTGAGTCAAGCCTTAGGCTATGACATGCTTTGAGGGTTGACCCGTGGGTTCGATCCTAAAGAAATAACGCCTTGTGTGGAGCATTTGGTGAGCACGAAGATCCGCACGGAGCGGCGAGTTGCCGAGGAACTGATCAACGAGCTCAAACACGGCAAAGTGAGTTTTCTGCTGAAAGAGTTGAACCAGACAGTTGCCGAATTTTGAGAAATCAAGATAACAATGGAATGACATCGCTGCGTGTCGGCGAACCTCGCCAAAATTCCCAATGCGACACCTGAACATTTCCGGAAATTTCCGGCTTTTTGGATTCATATTTTTTACTCGCAAAGCCGGATAATTGCATCCAACCGGTCAGTTGTACAATCGTCAACATCTGGGGGAGTTCGATGAGTGAAGAAGAGGCACTGCGTCGTCCAATCCTGTGCGGATGGAAGCAGATCGCGAACTACCTCAGCATGGGAGTTCGTACGGTGCAGCGTCACGAGCGCCTGCTCAAGTTACCCATCTATCGGCCTGCGGGCAGATCCTGCTCGACTGTGCTTGCGTTTAAAGATGAACTGAATACTTGGGCGTCTCGTCAAAACAGCCCCCCGTCTTCTATTGCATATAGGTCTTTTCACCGCGCAG
>Ga0335083_10008988_pt1 | contig 12158 bp, 12 predicted proteins | sample Lox_Sample_42_FD_206716 | JGI IMG/M metagenome (GOLD analysis project Ga0335083, IMG submission 206716) | Soil microbial communities from Loxahatchee National Wildlife Refuge, Florida, United States - Lox_Sample_4.2 | ecosystem: Environmental > Terrestrial > Soil > Wetlands | place: USA... | reverse complement strand
GCCAGGCCCGCGGCCCGCGCGGCCCGCTGCACGGCCACTGGCCCCTGGTCGACCACTTCGCCCGGTACTGGTTCTCCGCCGGGTCGCAGGGCCGCCCGGTCGGCCTGGTGTCGGCGGGCCCGGTGCCGGCCCGGGCCGTCGAGAACGACGCCCCCGACCGGCCGGCCTGGCCGGGGCTGGTCACGATGACGACCCGTTCGTCCAGCTGGATCAGCAGGCAGCCATCCTGGCCCTACCGGCGGCCGTCCGCGTCGGCCGGCGCGGACGCGCTGCGCCGCCGGGCCGAGCGGATCGCGAGCCGCCTTGACGTCCGGTTCGCCGACGCCTACCCGCCGGAACTGCTCGGGGGACTCAGCCGGCTGGCCGGCGCGCTGGCCGCGCCCGAGGCGCGGATCCGCGCGGACCGGCTCGCGGCCGTCAGCTTCGAACTCGGCCGCAGGCTGACCAACCGCGCCGCCCTGGCCCGCGAGTACGCGTCCCAGCCGGCCATCGCGCGGGAACCGGTCGAGCAGCCCGTGTTCATCCTCGGGATCAACCGTACCGGCACCACGTTCCTGCACCGGCTGCTGGCGCAGGGCCCGCGATTCTGGGCGCTGTACCCGCACGAACTGGTCCATCCGGCCCTGCCCTCGGCCGTTGTGTCCTCGGCCGTTGTGTCCTCGGCCACCGGGGAGACCGGGCGACGGCAGTACGCCGCCGACGTCCTGGCCGCCAGCGGGACCGCCGAGGCGATGGCGGGCATCGACCTGGGTGAGCCAGAGGAGGAGTTCTCGCTGCTCGAGGACTCCTTCGCCGCGTGGTCCTACACGCTGCGCTACCACGTCCCCGAGTACGCGCGCTGGCTGGCCGGCCAGGACGGCGCCTTCGCCTACGGCGTCCACCGGCGCACCATGCAGCACCTCAGCTGGCAGCGCGGCACCCGGCTGGGCGCCGCCCCGCGGCAGTGGCTGCTGAAGATGCCGTTCCACCTCGCCGAGCTGGAAACCCTGGTCGCGACCTACCCCGACGCGATCTTCATCCAGACCCACCGCGAGCCGCGGGAGGTCATGCCGTCCTGGCTCAGCCTGACCGAGGCGGTCAGATCACTCACCGCCCAGGCCGGAGACCCGGCGGCGATCGGGGCCGAGCAGCTGGACTTCATGAGCCGCATGCTCGGGCAGGCCGCGCGGTTCCGGGCGGCGTACCCCGAGATCGACCGCCGCTTCGCCGACGTCAGCTACCTCGACCTGACCGAGAACCCGGTCGGGACCGTGGCGGATATCTACCGGCACTTCGGCTGGGTCTTCGACGACGAGACCCGGGCGCGCACCGAGCGCTGGCAGGCCCGCCAGGCCGAACAGCGCCAGGCCGAACAGCGCCAGGCCGAACAGCGCCAGGCCGAACAGCGCCAGGCCGAGCCCAGGCACCGCTACTCCCTGGCGCGTTACGGGCTGACCGCGCCGCAGGTCGACGCGGCTTTCGCCCGGTACGCGGAATTCGTCCGCGGCCACAAGATCCGGCTGGATTAGCAGGCTGGTTCCGTAGCGGCGCGCCACGATACGTTGGCTTCGACATGCGAGGGGGTGGGCCGTGGACAAGGACCTGGCCGGTCAGGTGACCGATATCGCCCGGCGGGTGGTGGCCAGCGGGGCGATCTCCGCGAACGGGCACGGCAACGTCAGTGTCCGGGTACCGGGAGCGGAGGAGATGTACTTCACCGCGGGGCCCTCGCTGCGGGATCACCCGGTCTCCGCGGTGGTGCGGGTCGGGCTCGACGGGACCCTGCTCGAGGGCGAGCTACCGCCGATCCAGGGGGCCGTGGTCGCCATGCACACCGCCATGTACGCCGATCATCCCGACGTCGGCTGCGTCCTGCACACCCACTCGCCGTACGCCACCGCGTACGCGGTAGCCCGGCGCCCGATCGGGTGCTGGATCGAGGCGATGGCCATGTTCGGCCTGGCCGATGGCGTGCCGGTGGCCGGGTACGGGCCGCGCGGCTCGGCCGAGGCGATCGCTCACATCCGGGCCGCGGTCATCCCCGGCGTTCCGGCGGTGCTGCTGGCCAACCACGGCGTGCTGGTCTTCCACCGCACCCCCGAGCTGGCCATCCTGGCCGGCGGGGTCGTCGAGGAGGCGGCCCAGGCCAGCCTCAACGCCGCCACTCTGGGCGGCCCGGTGGAGATCGAGCCCGCCCTCCGCGCGGCCGCCCTCCAGCGCGCCATGGCCTTCGACCACCAAGGCACCCTCCGCGCCTAAAATCACCCACCCCTCCGCCGGGCGGCGCCTGCTGCCGCTCGCTCGCCGCGCAGCGCCAGGGACCGCTATCGGTATCTACCTGACGCCGGGCCCTGCGCACCATCAGCCGCGCAAGTCACATACCCGCTCGGTCTCCGCTTTCCGGGGTGAGTGCTGGTCGTGATGAAGCACGGCTAGGCCAGCGGCTCTCAGGTGCCTCTGCGTCGATAGCACTGCACAGAGATCCCAGCGGCCGGTCGAGGCCGAGGTCCAGCGCGTCGCCTGGGCGATGGCTCAGTCCGGCTGTAGCCGAGGGAAACAGGCCATGCCAGCCGGAACGAGATCTGGGCGCCAGCCGGAACCGACATCGGAGGAACGGCGCAGGTCAACCACGGGACTGCCCCCGATGCTCTGGTCGTCTGCGAAAAATAGTGTCGCTGCTATCGGGCCCGGGATGTATCAAGATCGCGCCGCCACGCTCCGAACTATGCGGGGGGCACGATGAGCAGGTTGATCATCGATGGGGCTGCAGCGGCAGTTGTAGCGACCGGGAGCACGATGACCGTCGGCGCGGGGGTGGCCGGCGGCGGCGCGGTCGCGACACTGCTGCTCGGGGAGCAGCCCGGGGGGCTTGGGGGCCTGGGCGCGTCCACGGGGGTGGACGCGCCCGGGGGATCGACCGGATCGGAGTGGCCGGGCACGGCGGCGGGGGCCGCCGGGCCCGCGCAGGCCGCCAGGCCCGCGCAGACGGGTAGGCCCGGCGGAGTGCCTGGGTCCGCGGAGGCGGACCGGGCCCGGTCGGCGGGATGGTGGCAGGCGTGGCGGGCCCGGTTCGGGCTCGCCGAGGTGTGCGGCACCGGCGCGGCTATGGCGGGTTTCGCGGTCGGCTACCTTCAGGCCGGATCGCTGCTGGCCGCCGCCGGGCTGGCGACCCTCTGCGAGGCCATAGGGTTCTACGGCTGCATCGGAGCCAAGACGGCCGCGGCGGCGAGCCGGGCCACCGCGCACCTGGGCGGGTGGCGCAGGCTAGCCGCCGGTAGCTGGCACGCGGTGCGCGAGCAACTGGCGTCGTGCGCGGTCGCCGAAGCGGCCGATGGCTTCCTGATCCGGCCGGGCTGCCTGGCCGGCGCCGCCTGGCTGCTGCGGTCACTGCCGGGCGGGGTGTGGCTCGGGTTCCTGGTCGGGAAGGCCGTCGCCGACGTGGCCTGGTACGGCCTGGAGGCGTACGCGCGCCGTGGGGTGGCCTGGTCGACCGGGCGCGGCTGGCCCAGCGGCTGACCACCGGAGCCGGCTGACCACCGGGGCGGCTGACCGCAGGGGCCGGCTGACCACCGGGACGGTCGGGATCCTGAGGCCCTAGCGGGTCACCACGGCTGGCTGCTGCTGGTGAAGTGGGTCAGCGTGTCGATGTCCTCGGCCTTGTAGACGTGCCGCGGCGGGGTGGCGAAGGTGGCGTACGGCCGGACCCGGATCACCACCCGGTCCTCGTCGCGGGCCATCCGTTCGATCTCCGAGAGCTTGGCGGATGACACGTCCGCCCCGGCCATCAGGTCGACGACCCGGCGCAGCACGTCCACCGCCAGCCCGAAGTCCTCCTCGAGGGTGGCCTCCCCGTAGACCTGAAGGTAGGTCAGGGGCCACTGTTCGTCCAGGATGCACAGGCTGACCTTGGGATTGCGCTTTACGGCGTGCGCCTTGCCGCGGGCCGCCATGGTCGAGATCAGCAGGTCGTCGCCGTCCATGACGTAGTACACGACGGTCATGGCCGGCCCGTCGGCCTTGCGGTTGTACCCGAAGATGCAGGTCCGGTGCTTCCGCACGAACTCCCGGCGCTCATTCCTATCCATGCCTGCCCCTTCCGGTCGTACGGTGCCGTTGCCACTAAAGTAGACGACCATGCGGCTGGGCTTGGTCCACATCAACATGGGGCCGATGAGCCGTCCCGACGCCGTGGTGCAGGCGGCGCGGGCGGCCGAGGCGGCGGGATTCGACTCAGTCTGGGCCGGAGAGCACCTGGTGCTGCCTGACCCGCAGGTGCCGCCGTCGCCGATGGCGCCGCAGGACCCAGCGCTGGACTCGCTGCTGGCGCTGACCTGGGCCGCGGCCCATACGACCACGATCAGGCTGGCCACCGGGATCGTGATCCTGCCGCAGCGCAACCCGGTGGTGCTGGCCAAGCAGGTGGCCACCCTGGACGTGCTGTCCGGCGGCCGGGTCATCCTCGGCGTGGGCGCCGGCTACCTCGAACCGGAGTTCCGTGCCGTCGGCGCGAACTTCGCCGAGCGCGGCGCGGTCACCGACGAGTACCTCGACGCGATGCGGACGCTGTGGTACGACGAGCATCCCGAGTATCGCGGCCGGTTCGCCAGTTTCAGCGGCGTCGACGCCTATCCGCGCCCGGTGCAGCGGCCGGTTCCGCTGATCGTCGGCGGCCACAGCGCTCCCGCCTACCGTCGCGCCGTCGCGCGCGCCCACGGCTGGTACGGCTACTGGCTGACGCCCGCGCAGGCCGCCGCGTCGGTGGCGGGGCTGGCCGAGGCCGCCGGACGCGTCCCGCGGCCCGACGGGTCCGGCCCGCTGGAGATCAGCGTGACGCCGCGCGGCCGGATGACGCCCGCGCTGGCTGCCGAGTTCGCTCAGGCCGGCGTGGACCGTCTCGTCCTGCTCGCGCCGCCGGCCGAGGACGGCGCCGCCCGGGCGATCGAGGCTGGCCTCGCCGCCGTAGCCGGCCTGAGCTGACCCGCCGAACGCCGGCGCCCGCTCGGCGGGCGACGGACAGCCGCGGAGACGGATAGAGCGAGCCCGTGGTCCTGCGTGGTCATCGTTCCTCCGGTCAGGGTCAGGGTCAGGCGTCGCGGAGCCGGCTCGCGGCGCCCGGGTCGTGAGCCGGCAGGATGACGAGGCCGCCAAGGCGTTCGGCCAGGGTCAGGACCTTGCGGGTGCTGTCCGCGAGCTTCCTGCGGTTACCGACGCCGGGCAGCTGGCCTCGCTTCATGATCTCCGCATCGTAGGTCAGGTCCCCGGTGAGCAGCAGCGGCGTCCTGGTGCCCCGGCGGACGAGCAGGGATACCGAGCCGGCTGTGTGCCCGGAGGTGGGCAGCAGGACCAGCGAGCCGTCGCCCATGACGTCGAGGGACTCGGTGAACGGCGCCACCGAGCCGTCACGAGCCGGCTCCATCGTGACCTGCCGCCACTTCAGGCCCGGGAGCCTGATGTGCTCGCGGAGGAAGCCGCGCAGCTCAGGAGTGGGTCCAGAAAGCTCGGCCCACTCGGCCGCCGACACCATGATCTCGGCGCCGCCCAGCTCCGGCAGCCCGCCGATGTGGTCCTGATGCAGGTGGGACAGGATCGCCGTGCCGACGTCGCCCGGGGCGTAGCCGAGCGTGGCCAGCTGGGCGGTCAGGGTGTCCTGGGCGCCGATGTCGAACCGGGCCAGCCGCCCGTAGAGGACACCGGTCAGGCCGCCGGGGAAGTAGCCGCGGCTGGTCACCGACGCGCGGTCCTGGCCGGTGTCGAAGAGCAGGAGTCCGCCTTCGTGCTCGATGACGTACACGTTGACGGGGCGGGGCGGCGTCCACTGCCGCGAGGCCAGCAGCCACCAGTACATCGGCTTCCTCGACCCGTACGGGTGCTCGGGGCGGATCTGCACCGTGCCCGTGCTGATGACCGAGACCGCCCGCACCGGGCCGTCGCCCGGGCCGGAGCGGGATACCGCGGTCGAGGTGCTCATCGGCTCGTCCTCCGTGGCTGGTGATTCGTGGCTGGGCTGGTGATCCCGACCAGGCTGGCACCGCCGCGCGGACGTGTCAGTGACACTTGTCGCCGTGCGCGTAACTTAAGTCACTCACCTTCAGGACCGCCCGGACTCGGCGTACAGCCGGGCCGCGTCGACGATCACCACGGCGTCCGCCGCGGTGGTCACGACGCCCGCCTGCCGGAAGTCGCGCAGCACCCGGGCCACGACCTCGCGAACCGAACCCACCGCGTCCGCGAGTTCCTGCTGGGTGACCCGCGCGACCAGGCAGTCCCGCGCGCCCTGCTGGGAGGAGGCCAGGTCGAGCAGGTGCACGGCGACGCGCTGCCGCACGGAACCGAACGCGTTGACCGCGATCTGCTCCAGCGTGCCGTAGAGCCGCCGGTTCAGCTCCTCGGCCAGCGCCCACGCCACTCGCGGGTCGCGGTGCGCCGCGGCGGTCAGCGTCCGGGCGCTGATCCGGAACAGGGCCGAGGCCCGCACCGCCTGCACACCGACGTCGGCAGGCCCGCCCACCAGCACGGCGATGCCGAGCACGTCGCCCGGCCGGGCGTACCTGACGGTGACCTGCCGGCCCTCCGCCGACGTCATGTACACCCGGAGCAGCCCGCGGACGACCAGCGCCGCGTGCGGCTCCGCCCCGGCCGTGTAGATGGTGGTCCCGGGCGGGTTCTCCGTTCGCTCGCCCTCCGCGCGCAGCGTGCGGACCACCTCGGACGGCAGCCGGGCCAGGAAGCTGTGGCTGAAAGCCTCTTCGACCTCAGGATCGGCCACTGATCCCCCCTTCAGCGCACCGTTACGTGGCGAAGATGTCGGTCCGGAGTGTAATCCCGCCTCGGCGGCCCTAATCAGCACTCAATCAGCACTGAACTAAAATGGTGCTGGATGACAGAACGTAAACCCAAGGAGATCAGCTTCACCTCGTGGATCGACCGGCAGATCAACGAGGCGCAGGAGCGCGGCGAGTTCGACAACCTGCCCGGCGCGGGCAAGCCGCTGCCCAGGCGGGCACTGAGCGGGGACGCCTGGCTGCGTGACTACCTGGACCGCGAGGGCGTCTCGGCCGAGGAAATGCTGCCGGTCCCGCTCCGATTGCGCAAGGAAGCCGAACGACTGCCTGACACGCTCGGGGAACTGCGCTCCGAGCGCGATGTCCGCGAGGTCGTCAGGCATCTCAACCAGCGGATACTTCAGTGGCGCCGGATTCCGGAGGGGCCGCCCATCTACCTGCGGCTCGTGAACGAGGAGGACATGGTGGCCAGGTGGCGCCAGGCGCGGCCCCGGCCTGCCGCCCCGGTCCCGCCCGAGCCGCGGCCAGCGCCGCCGCCGTCCGCCTCGCGCCGCTGGTGGCGCCGCCGTCGGCGCCACTCCTAGCCCTGCTCAGAGGGCCGCCAGGACGATGCCTTCCAGGTCGTCCCGGCTCAGGGGAACCGGGTTGCCCTGCATGCTGCTCGACGTGAGCGCCTTGGCCGCGATGTCGCCCGCCTGCGCGGCGGTGAGGCCGAAGGCGGCCAGCCCGGGCACGGCCAGCAGGGTCAGCGTCTGCCGGATCCAGGCCAGGCCGTCCCCGACCGACGCGTCAGGCCGCCCGGTCAGCAGCCAGGCCGCCTCCGCGTACCGGTCGAGGGCGGGGGAGTCAGGCGGCAGCGCCCGCAGGTTGGCCTCGATGACCGGGACCAGCAGCGCCGCGCAGGCCATCCCGTGCGGCACGTCCGCGGTCCCGCCCGCCACGCCCGCCAGGCCGTGCACGGCCCCCAGCCTGGCGTTGGCCAGCGCCATGCCGCCCAGCAGGGCGCAGGTGGCCATGTCCGCCCGGGCCGCCAGGTCGCCGCCGTCGGCGTAGGCGGCGCGCAGGCCCGCCGCCGCGCGGCGCAGTCCCTCGCGGGCCAGTCCGTCGGTCAGCGGGGTGGCCCGGACCGAGACGAACGGCTCCAGGCACTGCGTCAGCGCGTCCAGGCCGCTCGCGGCGGTGACCGGCGGCGGGCACGACACGGCGAGCAGCGGATCCACCAGCGCCACCCGCGGGATCATCAGCGGGCTGCGCAGGCTCGCCTTGAGCCGGTGCTCAGGCACCGCGACCACCGCGTTCGCGGTCACCTCGGCTCCGGTGCCCGCGGTGGTGGGCACGGCCACGCAGGGCACGGACGGCCGGGTGATCACCCGGCCGGACCCGACCGCTTCCAGGTAGTCCAGCGGGTCACCGCCGTTGGCCAGCAGCATGGCCACCGCCTTGGCCGCGTCGATGACGCTGCCGCCGCCGATCGCGGCGATCACGTCGGCGCCGTGCTCGCGGGCGGCGGCCACCCCGGCCCGCACGGCCGCCGCCGTGGGCTCACCGGGCACCGGGAACACCGCGGCCGGCTGCGTGAGCCCGGCCAGCAGGCCCGCGTGGCGGGCCGGGTCGGCGCCCGTGCAGACCAGCACGCAGGACCCGAGCCCGGCCAGCACCTCAGGAAGCTCAGCGGCCCGCCCGGCCCCGGCCAGGATCCGTCCGGCCGTAGCGAACTCGAAGCTCGTAGCGGTCATGCACGTAATCCTGCTACGCGATCCTCCTCCTGAGACCTATGAGGGCATTTTGTAACACAGCGATCACTTTCCGTCTATCCAAGGGCGGTATGTCGCAGTTACGGTAGACATTTCCGTTCTACTGAAGGCGAGGACAGAGCCATGGACCCCGCACGTCCATCCGCGCCGGCCCGTCATGAGCAGGCGGCCTACCACGAGCACGCGGCCTCCTACGAACGTGACACCGCCGCGTTCCAGCCCTACCGGCGCGCGGTCGTCGAAGCGCTCCCGCTGCGCCGTGGGCAGATCGTCCTCGACGTGGGCTGCGGCACCGGCCTGTGCTGCGGCCTGCTCCGGGAGCAGGTGGGCCCCGAGGGACAGGTGGTGGGCATCGAGGAGTCGCCGGAGATGGCGGCGGTGGCCCGCGCGAACATCGCCCGCGAGGGCTGGGACAACGTCACGGTGCTCCAGGCCCCGGCCGAGTACGCCGCGATCGAGTGCACCGCCGACGCCGCCCTGTTCTGCGCCGTCCATGACATCCTCCAGTCCTCGCAGGCGCTGAAGAACATCGTCACCTCGCTGCGCCCGGAAGCGTGGGTGGCGGCCGGCGGGGGCAAGTGGGCCGCGCCCCTGATGGTCGCGCTGAACTCGATGGTCCGCGCGCTCCACGCCCCCTACGTGCGCAGCTTCGACGGGTTCGGCCGGCCCTGGCAGCACCTGGAGCAGATGGTGGAGGACGTCCAGGTCCGCGAGCTGGCCTTCGGCAGCGGCTACGTCATGACCGGCCGTACCCTCGCTTAACACACTGCTCGCATACTTACCACCCCCACGGGTAGAAACATGGGTGTAATCTGCCCGACATCGCAGGGGGTGAAGGGTGGTCGTACGGGAGCTGCCGGGGGAGCCCCCGGCTCCGCGGACTCGCCTGACGGAACTGCCGGGCCGCGGGGTCACGCGGATATGGGAGTGCGCCGGGCCGCTGGGCGCGCCGGTCCTCATGCTCATCCACGGCGTGACGTTCACCGCCGAGCTCAACTGGGGTAAGACCATGGCCGCGCTCGGCGGCGACTTCCGCGTCGTGGCCATGGACCTGCGCGGCCACGGTGACGGGATCCGCGCCGGCTCGCGGTTCCGGCTGGAGGACTGTGCCGACGACGTCGCCGCGCTGGCGGAGGTGCTCGGCGTGGGTCCGTTCGTCGCCGTGGGCTACTCCATGGGCGGCATGGTGGCGCAGCTGCTGTCCCGGCGGCACGCCCCGCTGCTGTCGGGCCTGGTGCTGTGCGCGACCGCGCGCAACGTCCTGGGGTCGCCGGCGGAGAAGCTGACCGCGCTGGCCCTGCCCGCGGCGGCCGCCGCCATCCGGCTGAACCCGTTCCTACAGCCGATGAGCGCCGAGCTGTTCGGCATGGCCCTGCTGGGCCCGGTCGACGATCCCGCCACGGCCAGGCACGCCCGCGCCCAGCTGCGCCGGACCTCGCTCGGCACCGCGATCTCGGCGGTCCAGGCCGTCTGCGAATTCTCCTCGCACAGCTGGATCGGCCAGGTCAGCGTGCCCACGGCGGTGCTCGTCACGACCAGGGACCGGGTCGTTCCCGTCAGCCGCCAGCTCAGGCTGGCCCGGGCCATCCCGGGGGCCACGGTGCACGAGGTCGCCGCCGACCACGCGGCCTGCGTGACCGCGCCGGAAACCTTCAACCCGGTCCTGCTCCAGGCCTGCTGGTCGGTGACCGCCGCCCAGCCCGGCACGGTCGCCAGCTCGCCCGCCAGCTGACCGGGCCAGCTGACCGGGCCCGTTCACAGCTCCACGCCCGTCCGGCCGGTAATGGATGTCACCGCCCAGGAGTATCGCCTCGACGTCGAGGTCACGGGGTGGGATCCAGTAGGACGGGGAGAGCGGCGAGTTGTAGAAGATGTCGGCGTAGAACGCCACCCGGTTTGGCTTCGAGGTCACGTCGGCCCTCCAGGATCAGTGTCCGGCCGCCCTCGGAGTCCACGTTAAGGTAGCCGCTGTGACTGTGCCTGCTTCCTCTCCCGCCACCCCGACGGCCGTCCTGTTCGACCTGGACGGAGTGCTGGTCGACTCGGCCCGGGTAGTCGAGCGGGCCTGGCGCCGGTGGGCGGCCGAGCAGGGCCTGGACACCGATGAGGTGCTGGCGATCATCCACGGCCGCCGCGCCGCCGAGATCGTGCAGAAGTTCGCCCCGGACCTCGATCCGGCCGAGCAGGTACGGCGGATCACCGGCTTCGAGCTGGCCGACGACGACCTGACCCTGATCCCCGGCGCGCTGGAGTGCGCCGCCGTCGCCCGGCGCGGTCCGTGGGCGGTGGTCACGTCCGGGGGACGCGAGCTCGCCGCGCAGCGGCTGGCCACGGTGGGGTTCCCCGCGCCCGAGGTCCTGGTCACCGGCGACGACGTCGAGCACGGCAAGCCCAACCCGGAGCCGTACCTGCGCGCGGCCGCGGCGCTCGGCGTCCCGCCCGGGCAGTGCGTGGTGGTGGAGGACGCCCCGGCCGGGGTGCTGGCCGGCCGCCGGGCCGGGATGACCGTGCTCGCGGTGACGACGACCCATCCGGCCGACGCGCTCACCCAGGCCGACCAGGTGTTCCCCGGCATGGACGCGGTGGCCGGTTACCTGCGCGGTCAGGCGCGGTCGGAGGCGCCCCGGGTGTAGGCCATCCGCCAGAACGCGATCTCGTAGCGCACCCAGCGGTCGAACGCGTCCGCGGTCCGAGGCTGGTCGGCCGCGGTACAGGACGCGTCGAGCAGGCCGGTGGACGCCACCACGAGCCACCCGCCTGAACCAGTGGCCCGTCGTCCCAGCAAACGTCGCGGCCCGGGCCGACCGTTAGGCGGCCCGGACCGCGAACCCCCACCCCGCCGAACCGCCACCCGCTGAGTCGCCGCGCACCGACCGCCGCCCCCGCCGAACCACGACTTCCGCCGCAACACGCGCCCAGCCCATCTCACCAGCACCACAAGCCTGCCCGCCAGTGCAGCTAGCGTGGTTGATTCGGGTTACGCGGTTGATCCGGGGGACCAGGGTGCACCGAATCCACCACACAACCCTGATCCACCGCACTAATCGGGACTGCCGGTTCCGTATGACGCCCCTCTGGTCCCGTAAACACCGGCAGTACCGCAGACCTCGCAGCCGGATGGCGGATGTTCCCTGTTTATCCAGCCCGGCGTCTCTTCGCGAGCGATAAGGCGGTGGATTTGGCTTACGCGGTGGATCCGGTACCCTCTGGGGCCCAAATCCACCGGCTAAGCCGGATCCACCACATTAATTTCCGCATGCCGGAAGGACCTGTGGGAGGTGGGGCTAGGGTGGCGGTGAGTGCTGAATACGACAGCGCGAGCCGCGATCGCGAGCAGTCTGAGTAGTGCGAGCTGAGCTCGGGTGCCGCGAGTCCCAGCTGACGCTTCTCCGCGAGCCCGAACCGCCGCGAGCCCCAGCTTAAACGCGAGCCTCAGCTGACGCTCTTGATCTTCCAGACGCCGATGGCGGCGGCTACGGCGACCACCGCGGTGGCGGCGAACAGGGCCGGGTAGCCGGCCAGGGAGACCAGGGGAGCGGCGATCAGCGGGCCGATGGCGCCGGGGCAGACGATCGCGATGTTGATGATGCCGAGGTCCTTGGCCCGGTCGCGCGCGGCGGGCAGCACCTGCGTGATCAGCGCC
>Ga0335083_10008987_pt1 | contig 12158 bp, 10 predicted proteins | sample Lox_Sample_42_FD_206716 | JGI IMG/M metagenome (GOLD analysis project Ga0335083, IMG submission 206716) | Soil microbial communities from Loxahatchee National Wildlife Refuge, Florida, United States - Lox_Sample_4.2 | ecosystem: Environmental > Terrestrial > Soil > Wetlands | place: USA... | reverse complement strand
TCGAGCACGATCTTCGCAATGCCGTCCGCGATCGAGAACTTCAAGTGTCCGGACATGGTGCCTCGTCTCCTGTGTCGATTCTACGCTGCGCTCAGGGCTCGTCCGTGCCGCGGATGCGGCGTACGTCCTCGGCCGAGAATCCTGCCTCAGCGAGCACCTCCGCGGTGTGCTCGCCCAACCGCGGCGCATGACGGCGGATGCGAAACGGCGCGGCGCTGAAGTTGACCGGGCTGCGCACCGTGCGGTAGCGGCCTTCGCTCGGGTGCTCCGCGGTCCCGAACAGCCCAACGGCGCGCACATGTGGATCGTCGGCCAGATCGCGAAGAGCCATCACCGGCATGCACGGGATGCTCACGCGATCGCAGAAGCTCACCCACTCCCGGGTGGTGCGCTTGGCCGCCTCCTGCTCCAGCATCTCGTACAAGATGCCGATGTTCTGAACCCTGGTCGCCAGGCGCTCGAAGCGGGGATCGTGCTTGAACTCCGTGCGTCCGGTGTAGTCGTAGAAGTCCTGCCAGTTCTGATCCGAGTAGGGCAGGATGCAGGCGTAGCCGTCCCGCGTGCGGTACGGTTTGCGCGACCGCGTGAGCAGCCGCTGAAAGCCGGGGTCGGAAAGCGGCGGGTCGAACGCGAAGCCGTGCATGTGCTCGATCAGATTGAACTCGATCGTGGTCTCCAGCATCGGCACTTCGATCGCTTGCCCCGGGCCGCCCCGAGCGCGCTGCAGCAGTGCGGCCAGAATGGAGTACGCGATCGCCTGGCCCGCCAGCTTGTCGCAGATCACCGTCGGCACATACGCAGGCTCGCCATGGACCTCGCCATACAACGCGGCCACGCCCGAGCCGGCCTGGATGAGGTCGTCATAGGCGGGCTTGTCGCTGTAAGGGCCATTGGCACCGAACCCGTACGCCCCGCAGTAGACGATGTCGGGTTTGCGCGCGCGCACCTGTTCGTAGGCATAGCCGAGACGCGCGATCGCCGCCGGCCGCAGCGTGTGCACGAAGACGTCGGCCGTCTCGATCAACCGGTCGAGCGCCGCACGGCATTCCTCGCGCTTGAGATCCAGCACGATGCTGCGCTTGTTCCGGTGCAGGTTGAGGATGCTGCCGGGCATGCCGGGATTGCGCCGCGGCTCGTAGCTGCGCAGCGAGTCGCCCTCGGGGCTTTCCACCTTGATCACGTCCGCGCCCAGGTCGGCCAGGATGTGGGTCGCGAACGGACCCATGATCACGCTGGTCAAGTCCAGCACGCGGATCCCGCCGAGCGGCCCGTCTGCGAGTGCCTTGTCCATCGCCGCAGGCCCCTCAAGCGCCGACGAGCGTCGTCCAGAGCGCTTCGCCGCCGCGGCTGCACACCAGCCGGCCGATGCGTTCCTGCCAGAAGGTTTCGTTCCCGAACTCGTCGCGCCACGACCACAGCCGGCGGGTGGCGAAGTGCAGAGGATGCTCCTGCGTGAAGCCCATCGCCCCGTGCGTCTGGTGGCAGATTTCCGCGACTTTGCCGGCCGCCTCGCCGACCCGGGCCTTCGCCACCGCCACCGCGAAGTCGAAGTCGGCAGTGCCGTAGGCCTGCGCGGCGAGATCGGCTCCAGCGGCGGCAGCGGCATACTGCCCGGCTGCATCCGCGAGCATCTGCTGCACTGCCTGGAACTTGCCGATCGGGCGGCCGAACTGGCGGCGTTCCATCGCATAGGCGAGAGCGTAGTCGAGGCAACGCTCCATCGCACCGACCATCTGCTGGGCCCGTGCGAGCGCTCCGAACGCCAGCAGGCCGTCGCGGCAGCGCTCCGGCGCTGCCACCACGGCTTCTTGCGGCAGCACCGTGCCGTCCAGAACGATCGTGTCGCGCGGCTCGTACGCGAGGTTCTTGCGCGACTCCACGACCGAGATCGGACGGGGCAGCAGGGCGAGCCACGCGGTTCCGGCGCGGTCGCATGCGTGCAACAATAGGCGATCGACTTGCGAAGCCCAGGGGACGCGGCGCAGCTCCCCGGACAGGGTGCAGCCGCCGCCGGCGTGCTCCATGCCAATGGTCTGCGCCGGCGCGACAGGCGCCAGCGATACCGGGCCCTCCACCGGCGCGCCAGAGGCCTCCGCCCACAACGCGTTGGCGATCATCGTCTCGGCGAGCGGCACTGGAAGCGTGTGATAGCCCGACAGGCGAATCAGGCGCAGCGCATCCGCCGCCGGCAATCCGACGCCGCCCCGCGCTTCCGGCACGAGCGCGAGCGGCAGCCCCGCCTGCTCCACCGCCGTCCAGATCGCCGCCGGCCACTCCCCGCGATCCGCCGCCGCCAAGCGCTCCTTCGTCACCTCGCCGCGGAACAGGCGCTCCGCCTGGTCGAGCACGATGGACGACAAGTCGTCTGGCTGGACTGCCTGTTCGATCGAGGTGGGGCTCATCATCGTAGCCCGAGCCCGCGCGCGATGATGCCGCGCAGGATCTCGCGCGTGCCTCCGCGCAGCGTGAACGAAGGCGCATACAGGACCACGTGCGCCAGCGTCTCGGAGAACGGGTCCGCAGGATCGTCCAGGCTCGGCTCCACCGGGAACAGCCGGCGTGCGACCTCCGGCAGCTCGCGCTCGAACGCGGTGCCTACATCCTTGACCAGCGCGGCTTCCACATTCGGGCTGCGGCCCTGGTCGAGAAGGCCGGCGATGGAAGCCGACATGCGCCGCAGCGCTGCGAGATGCGCGACGAACCGGCCGACTTCCGCCGCCTGCCTTGCGTCGGGCTGCCGGCCGACACGGTTGATCAACTCGACCAGCAGGCGGTAGTCGGACAAGAAGCGATCCGGGCCGGACCGCTCGAACGCCAGCTCTTCGGTGACCATGGACCAGCCCTGGCCTTCCGTGCCGACCATCATGTCGTCCGGCACGAAGTAGTCGCGAAAGAACACTTCGTTGAACTCGTGCGCGCCGGACAGGTTGTGGATCGGGCGCACGGTCGCACCCGGTTGAGCGAGATCGACGATGAACTGCGTCAGCCCGCCATGGCGATCTTCGCCCGCTTCACCGGTGCGCACCAGTGCGATCAAGTAATGCGCGCGATGCGCGTTCGACGTCCAGATCTTGCTTCCATTGATCACCCAGCCGCCGTCGCGCCTGACTGCCCGAGTGCGCACCGCGGCGAGATCGGAACCGGAATCCGGCTCGCTCATGCCGATGGCGAAGTAGCACTCACCGCGGCAGATGCGCGGCAGCAGCAGGCGCTTCGCTCGCTCGCTGCCGTTGCGCAGGATCTGCGGGCCCGATTGCCGGTCGGCGATCCAATGCGCGAAGCAGGGCGCGCCGCCGGCAAGCATCTCTTCCGTGACCACGTAGCGCACGCGGCTGGACAGGCCTTGGCCGCCATACTCCTTCGGCCAGGTGATGCCGATGAATCCCTGCGCGCCGGCCCGGCGGCTGAACTCGGGGTCGAACGTGCTCCAGGAAGAGCGGTGCGGCACGTAGCGGCCGGCCTCGCGCTCGGCGGCGAGAAACTCGCGGACTCGCCGGCGTGCTGCCACCGCTTCGGGCGGAAGCTCAGGGGCGTGGAACTGAAGTGCTTGCATGGGCGGTGCGTCCGCAGGTGGGAAGGATTCCCGATGTCATGTGCCGATCACGCGCAGCGTCGCTCGAGGAAATCCCTCAACACGCGCGCGCAGCGCGACCCGTGCGACAGCGGCAGCCCGTGTTTGGCGTGCGCGAACACCTGCAGCTCCGCCTCCGGAATCGTCGCGCGCATCGCGACCATGACGTCGAGCGGGATGAACGGGCTCGCGTCCGGGGACATGAGCAACGTCGGGACGCGGATGTGCGCGAGCGCGGGTGTGAGGTCGGACGCGAGCAGCAGGTCTGCCAGTGCGAGGGTCGCGTCCATGGAGCAGGTCTCGTGCAGCCGGCGGTACCAGGCATCGACGTGCGGAGCGAGGGAGTCGGGGTAGAAGCGCGATCGCATCAGCTCCGCGGCCCATGCTGCTTGACCGTCCCGCGCCATCAGCTCGCGCCAGCCGGTGACGTTGCTCACCAGCCCGCCGCGCGCCGCCGCATTCGACAGCGCGAGGCTCAGCACGCGCTCGGGGTGTCGCGACGCGAAGGCGATAGCCACCGTCCCGCCGATGGACTCCCCGACGAGATGGAAGCGATCGGCGCCGCTCGCATTCGCCACCGCACGCAGATCGTCGCACAAGACATCGAACGACCAATGGAAGTCCCGCGCCGGCTGCACCGATTCTCCGAACCCGCGCATGTCGAAGCGCACGAGGCGGAAGCGCGAGATCAGCACGGGAAGCCATGCGGACCAGATGTGCACGTTGGCGGCGATGCCGTGGTGAAACAGGATGGTCTGCGGGCTCGAGACCCAGGGCGCGACGACGTCGCAGACCTCGTAATGCAAACGCCCCGTTTGTGTTTCGACGAATGGCACGTTCGGTCCAAGCCTCAGTCGTACACGGCAAGCGGCTTCCCGCGCGTCTCGGGCAGCAGCGCGATCGCGGCCACGGCCACGACGAGAACCGTGCCGGTGACGATCCCGATCGCGTCGCTGAGCGGGATCCTCTCGCTCAGAGATCCTACCAGCGGCGGCGAAAAGGCTCCAATGCCGCGGCCGAAGTTGTAAGCGAAGCCCTGGCCCGACCCGCGCACCCGGCTCGGGAACAGCTCGGTCAGCAACGGGCCGAAGCCGCTGAAGTTGCCGTGCAGGAAGAACCCCAGTGGAAACCCGAGAAACAACATCACGTCGTCGCTGATCGGGAGCAACGTGTAGAAGACCGCGACGACAGCGGTGCATGCTGCGAACAGGATGAACGTCTTGCGGCGACCCATCAGGTCGTGCAGGTACGCGGCGACAAGAAACCCGACGAACGACCCGATGATGATCACCAGCGTGTACCAGCCGGTCCCGAGCACCGACAGGTGGCGTACGGTCTTGAGGTAGGTCGGCAGCCAGGTGGTCACCGCGTAGTAGGCCGCCATCATCCCGCTGCTGAGCAGGCTGGCCACGACGGTGGTGCGCAGCAGCTCGGGGGAGAAGATCTCCAGGAAGTGGCTACCGCTCTGATCGGCGCGCGCGCGGGTTGCAAGGAAGATCTCCGGCTCGCTCAAGTTGCGGCGGATGTAGACCACGAGAAGCGCAGGCAGGACTCCGATCCAGAACATGGTGCGCCATGCCAGGTGCTCAGGCAGCACGGAAAACGCGATCGCGAACACCACCGCGGCCCCGCCCCAGCCGATTGCCCAGCCGCTCTGCACCGTACCCACGGCCTTGCCACGGTGCTGCGCCCGGATCATCTCGCCGATCAGCACCGATCCCACGGCCCACTCGCCGCCGAAGCCTAGGCCCTGGAGGGCGCGGGTCACGAACAACTGCTCGAAAGAGCGGGTGAACCCGGAAAGGAAGGTGAACAGCGCAAACCACAGGATCGTGATCTGCAGCACCTGCACGCGGCCCAGACGATCGGCGAGGATCCCAGCCACCCAGCCGCCGATCGCGGAGGTGATCAGAGCAGCCGTCGCGATCCACCCCGCCTGTCCTTTGCTCATGCTCCACGCCGTGAGCAACGTGGGGATCACGAACGTATAGACCATGACGTCGAACGCATCGACCGACCAGCCGCCTAGAGCGGCAAACAAGGTCTTGCGTTCCTGTGCAGACAGCTCGCGGAACCAGTCGAGCATCGTCTCCTCCCATCGCCGGCTTGCATGTGCGACAGCTGGCATCGAGGCGAGCGGAAACTGTCAGAGTCGGTTGCCGCTTCGGCCCGTTGTTGTTCGGCGCCAGTCTACCCGCATTGTGCCATGTGCACGCGACCGGCTCAAAGTGCGCTCCGGTGTCTCCGCATAGGGTCGATGCGACGCGACGGACCAGTCGGGCTCGAACCGTGTCCACGCCCGACATGCTTACGTCGCCGTCAACGTGCCTGCAACGTGCGACGCGCACAATGTGCGCTCGTTGGCCAATCACGCAGTAGTCGGCGCGTAGCTCTTCGGCGACCTTGCAGCGGCTGTAATCGAGTCGATCACCGACGGCGAGGGACGACGACCAACGCGGTTGCGCGCACTGCGTGGGAACTCTTGGGCTGCTCGAGCAGTCACCGCATAGAGCAGCGATCCATTCGACACGGCTGGGCTCGAGGGCGTCCTCACGAGGACCGTAGCTCAGCCGCGACAACGCGGAGGGAAATCGATATGAGCCAAGCGACCAACCCCGGGGAACTCGGTGATAGCTGGGTGCGGGTGATGCGCTCCTGCTGCCCGAACCTCACGCACAGCGATTGGCAGTTGCGGCACGGAGGACTGGTGATCACGACTCGATTCGAGTCCCACGCCTCGCGTGGCAACGGGGCGCGGCCGCATACGCTCGAGGTTACGGTGGGCGCACCCGTGGTGGACGCATACCTGCGCGCCTCGATGATGCAGCGGTATTACGCAACCGGCCGGCTGGTGCAGTTTGTGCTGCTGGCGCAGCTCGGCGGGTCGCCACGCTCGACGTCGCACGACGCGCGCAGGCACGGGACCGAACAGCGATCGGTCACCTATGCGGACCTGGGCTTGCCGCCGGAATCGAGCCGTCCGTCGCAGTCCGGAACCGGCTCCGAGCCGTGAGGCGGAGCGGTTCCGTGTCCACGCGCGGCTGCGAAGCTTACGCTGGCGACAGCGTACCGACGCGGTTGTACCGTTGCGCCATGTGCTCGAGCGGCTCAGGCTGAATCCGGGCCGCCTGACCCGCGCAGCCGAACGCCTCGAAGCGCTGCTTGCAGACAGCGCGCGCGGCCGCGGTGGCTTCCTTCAGGAACTTGCGTGGGTCGATCTCGCTCTTGTTCTGCGCGAGGCTGCGGCGCATCGCCGCGGTCATCGCCAGGCGGATGTCGGTGTCGATGTTGACTTTGCGCACACCGTTGCGGATGCCGCGTTGGATCTCCTCCACCGGCACACCGTAGGTCTCCTTGATCTCGCCGCCGTATTGCCGGATCACCTCCAGCCATTCCTGCGGCACCGAGCTCGAGCCGTGCATCACCAGGTGCGTGTTCGGCAGGCGCGCGTGGATCGCCTGGATGCGATCGATCGCCAGGATGTCTCCGGTGGGCTTGCGCGAGAACTTGTACGCGCCGTGCGAGGTGCCGATGGCGATGGCCAGCGCATCGACCTTGGTCTTGCGCACGAAATCCGCGGCCTGTTCCGGGTCGGTGAGCAGCATGTGCTTCGCGAGCTTGCCCTGCGCGCCGGAACCATCCTCCTCTCCGGCCATCCCCGTCTCGAGCGAGCCCAGACAGCCCAGCTCGCCTTCCACCGAAACGCCCACAGCGTGCGCCATCTCCGCCACCTGTGAGGTCACCTGCACGTTGTACTCGTAGGATGCGGGCGTCTTCATGTCGGCCTTGAGCGAGCCGTCCATCATCACCGAGGTGAAGCCGGAGCGGATCGAAGCCTGACACACCTCGGGCGTGGCCCCGTGGTCCTGATGCAACACGATGGGTAGATGCGGATAAGCCTCTACAGCGGCCAGCACGAGATGACGCAGGAAGGGCTCGCCTGCGTATTTGCGCGCGCCGGCGGACGCCTGCAGGATCACCGGGCTGTCCGTCTCCTCGGCGGCCTGCATGATCGCGTGGATCTGCTCCATGTTGTTGATGTTGAATGCCGGCACGCCGTAGCCGTGCTCGGCGGCGTGGTCCAGAAGCTGGCGCAGAGTGATGAGTGCCATAGCGTTGTCCTCAGTTAGCCAAGAGTCAGGGCAGGGTGGCTTCGCTCACCGGTAGGGGGCGCTGCTGGCTCGGCGGTCCGATGCAGAGTAGAGCGCACGAGCGCCGACAAGTTCGAGGCGGTGAGGCCGAAGTATTCGAACAGCTGCGGCGCGGGCGCCGATTCACCGAAGCGGTCGAGGCCAAGCACGGCGCCGTCGAGCCCGACGTACTTGCGCCAGTAGTCGCTCACGCCCGCTTCCACTGCGATGCGCGGGATCCCGTTCGGCAAGACCGCCTCGCGGTACGCCGCGTCCTGTCGATCGAATGCGCTGGCGCAAGGCATTGACACGACTCGCACCCCGAGCCCCTCCAGCGCGAGCTGGCGTTGCGCCTGCATGGCCAGCTCCACCTCGGACCCGGTGGCGATGATCACCGCCTGCGGGGTAGAGGAGGGCGCCTCGGCGAGAATGTAGCCGCCGCGCTGTACCTGCGAGCACACCGCTGCATCGCGCGGTTGCGCGGGCAGATTCTGGCGCGACAGCAGCAGGCAGCTCGGGCCGTCCCGCCGTTCGATGGCCGCGATCCACGCCACCTGGGTCTCCAACGCGTCGCAGGGACGCCACACGTCCATGCGCGGGATCAGACGCAGTGCAGCTGCGTGCTCGATCGGTTGATGGGTGGGGCCGTCCTCGCCGAGCCCGATGGAGTCGTGCGTCAGCACGAAGATCGAGCGCAGCCGCATGAGCGCAGCCATGCGCAGCGCGTTGCGCGCGTAATCGGAGAACACCAGGAACGTTCCGCCATACGGGAGCAAGCCGCCGTGCAGCGCAAGCCCGTTCATGATCGCGGCCATACCGAATTCGCGCACACCGTAGTGGATGTAGTTTCCAGCGGTGTCCGCGGTGACGGTTGTGGATCGACTCCAGGCCGTGAGATTGGAGCCGGTCAAATCGGCGGAGCCGCCGATCAGCTCGGGAAGAGAAGAGGCGAGCGCTTCCAGCGCATTCCGCGACGCCTTGCGCGTGGCCACCTTGTCGTTGCGTGCGGCCGCGTCCCGAACGAGCGCGGCAGACCGTTCCGCCCACCCCGGGGGCAGCTCGCCGGCCATGCGCCGGACGAACTCAAGCGCGAGTTGCGGATGCGCGCGCGAGTAGGCTTGAAACCGCTCGCTCCAGTTGGCTTCCATCGCGGCGCCACGGCTGCGCGCGTCCCAGGCCGCGCGGATTTCATCCGGCACCTCGAACGGCGGGCTCGCCCAGCCCAGGCTTGCGCGCGCCGCCGCTACCTCTTTTTGGCCCAGCGGCGCGCCGTGCACGTCGTGGCTGCCGGCTTTGTTCGGTGCGCCCTTGCCGATCACCGTCTTGCAACAGATGAGCGTGGGGTGCCCGGCCGCTTGCGCTCGCTTCAGTGCGGCGTCGATGGCGTCGGCGTCGTGGCCGTCCACGGCCTCGATCACGTTCCACCCGTAGGCCCGGAAACGCCGCGGCGTGTCGTCGGAGAACCAGCCCGACACATGCCCGTCGATGGAGATGCCATTGTCGTCGTACAGGCATACCAGCTTGCGAAGTCCCAGCGTGCCCGCGAGCGAGGCGGCCTCGTGCGAGATGCCTTCCATGAGGCAACCGTCGCCCAGCAGGACGTAGGTCCGATGGTCGACGATGTCGAAGCCGGGGCGGTTAAATTCGGCGGCGAGCAGCCGTTCGGCGAGCGCCATGCCCACTGCATTGGCGAGACCTTGCCCGAGCGGTCCGGTGGTGGTTTCCACCCCTGGGGTCAGGCCGTACTCGGGATGGCCGGGCGTTACCGAATGCAGTTGCCGGAAGCGGCGGATCTGCTCCATGGGAAGGTCATAGCCGGTGAGATGCAGCAGCGCGTACAGCAGCATCGAGCCATGGCCGTTCGAGACCACGAAGCGGTCGCGGTCGGCCCATCGTGGATTGGCCGGGTTGTGCCGCAGGTGGTGCCGCCACAGCACCTCGGCGATATCGGCCATGCCCATCGGCATGCCGGGATGGCCGGAGTTGGCTTGTTCCACCGCATCCATCGCGAGCGCGCGCAGTGCGTTCGCCAGAGCGGCGCGCGACGGGGACAGGGCTAGGCTCGGTGCGTTCATGTCGGCGTGTCTCCTTACACGGGCGCCGGGTCGCGGCTCGACTTCCGCTTCTTGTCGATGAGCTGCAGGATCATCGGGGTGAAGATGAGCTGCATGGCGAGCTCCATCTTCCCGCCCGGGACCACGATGATGTTGGGCCGGGACATGAACGAATCGTGGATCATGCTGAGCAAGTAGGGGAAGTCGATGCCCTTGGGGTTGGCGAAGCGGATCACCACGAAGCTCTCGTCCAGCGTGGGGATGTAGCGCGCGATGAACGGGTTGGAGGTGTCCACCGTAGGCACGCGCTGGAAGTTGATGTGGGTGCGGGCGAACTGGGGGACGATGTAGTTCACGTAGTCCGGCATGCGGCGCAGGATCGTGTCCACGACGGCTTCGGTCGAGTAGCCGCGCTGCGCGCGATCCCGGTGCAGTTTCTGGATCCACTCCAGGTTGATGATGGGCACCACGCCGACCAGCAGGTCCACGTGCTTCGCCACGTCCACCTTCGGTGTGGCCACGCCGCCGTGCAGCCCTTCGTAGTAGAGCAGGTCGGTGTTCGGCGGCAGCTCCGCCCAGGGCGTGAAGGTCCCGGGCTTTTGCTCGAACGGCGCCGCCTCGGCCTCGTCGTGCAGATACTTGCGCACCCGGCCGCGCCCGCTTTCGCCGTAGGAGCGGAACAGCTGCTCGAGTTCTTCGAACAGATTGGCGTCCGGGCCGAAGTGGCTGAAGTGGTGGTTGCCGCGGCGGGTCGCCTCCGCCATCGCGGCCTTCATCGCTTCACGGTCGTAGCGGTGGAAAGCATCGCCCTCCACGAAGGCGGCGTCGACCTTCTCGCGCCGGAAGATATGCTGGAACGTGCGCGTCACCGAGGTCGTGCCGGCGCCGGAAGAGCCGGTGATGGCGATGATCGGGTATCGGGTCGACATGTGGCTTTGCCCTCTGGATCGATGGCCGGCGCTCAGCCGTGCATGAACAGCGAGCGCGTGTTGAACAGCGGGGAGGAGAACGGTTGGTCCACGCCCTCCTCGTGCTCGCGATGATAGCGCGCCACGCGTTCCACCTCGTCGCGCGAGCCCAAGATCACCGGCACGCGCTGGTGCAGATCCGTCGGCTGGATCTCGAGGATGCGTTGCCGCCCCGTGGAGGCGGCACCGCCGGCCTGCTCGACGATCATGGCCATGGGGCTCGCCTCGTAGAGCAGGCGCAGCCGGCCCGGCTTGGAGGGGTCGCGCGTGTCGCGCGGGTACATGAACAGCCCTCCGCGCATCAGGATGCGGTGCACCTCGGCCACGAGCGAGGCGATCCAGCGCATGTTGAAATCGGTGCCGCGCGGCCCGGCGCGTCCGGCCAGGCACTCCGAGACGTAGCGCTTCACCGGCGGCTCCCAGAAGCGCTCGTTGGAGGCGTTGACCGCGAACTCGCGCGCCTGCGGGGGGATCGTGAGGTTGGGGTGGGTGAGGATGAACTCGCCCATGTCGCGGTCGAGCGTGAAGCCGTGCACGCCCCGGCCGAAGGTCAGCACCAGCATCGCCGCCGGGCCGTAGATGGCATAGCCGGCGCAGACTTGCTTGGCGCCCGGTTGCAGGAAGTGCTCGGCGCGCACCTGTGCGACCGGCTCGGGACAGCGCAAGACCGAGAAGATGCTGCCCACGGAGATGTTGACGTCGATGTTCGAGGACCCATCCAGCGGATCGAATACCAGCAGGTATTTGCCGCGCGGATACTGTGCGGGGATCGGATAGACGTCGTCCAGCTCCTCGGAAGCCATGCCGGCCAGATGCCCACCCCATTCGCAGTGGCGGATCAGCACGTCGTTCGCCAGCACGTCGAGCTTTTGCTGCCGCTCGCCCTGGATGTTCTGGGTTCCCGCGTCGCCGAGCACGCCGGCGAGGCCGCCTTTGGCGACCGACAGCGCGATGACCTTGCAGGCCGTCACCAGATCGTTGAGCAGCGCGCTGAACTCGCCCGTAGCGCCGGGTGCACGGCGCTGCTCCTCGATGATGAACTTGTTCAGCGTAATTCTTCCGTTGTGCATAGAGTCTCCTCCGGGCGCTGGCCGCTCACATGGCGAATACGCGGCTCTTGCGGATATCTTCTGCCTCGATCGTCACCAGCGACTGCCGGTCGAGCGGCTGTGCGCGTGCTTCGAACAACCGACTGGCTTGCCGCAGCCGGGCGCGGTCCAGGGCGTTCCGGATCGAGCGGGCATTGGCGAAATCGGGCTGAGCCATCCGGCGCGCGATGTATTCCTGCAGCGCAAGCCTGGCGTCCGTGCTCAGCGCGTACTGCATGTGTGAGAGCATCAGCTCGGCGATGGCGAACAGCTCCTCCGGTGTGTAGTCCGGAAAATCGATGTGGTGCGCGATGCGCGAGCGCATGCCTGGGTTGCTGCGGAAGAAA
>Ga0335083_10008986_pt1 | contig 12160 bp, 10 predicted proteins | sample Lox_Sample_42_FD_206716 | JGI IMG/M metagenome (GOLD analysis project Ga0335083, IMG submission 206716) | Soil microbial communities from Loxahatchee National Wildlife Refuge, Florida, United States - Lox_Sample_4.2 | ecosystem: Environmental > Terrestrial > Soil > Wetlands | place: USA... | reverse complement strand
GGTCCGCCGGCCATCGCCACAAATACATTGCCATCAGACCTGGCCGACATTCGTGGCCGCTTAGCCAGTGCTTCACAGCGATTGAACAGCCACGTCGACAGCCGCTGGCAAAGTTATCTGGCGCTGCCACCCGAGTTGAACAGCACCACCGGTCAGCCCAATCCCGCCGCCGTGGAAGCCGCCGTCAAGCGCTATCAGGCCGTGGCCGGCGACACCAAGTACAAAGTTCTCTCCCAGCGTCCCGAGTTCCAAGAAACCTACGGCCTACTGAAAGCCTATCGCGATTTACAATCCGTCGGCAGCAGCCCGGCCGCTCTGGCGTTACCCAACCCGCCGGGGTGAAATCGTTTTCGTTGCCACGCACCGCTAAACGGGGTATGATTGAAATATGAAATTGATCCGCATTCGATTTCCTGATCACGATTCAAAGCGCCGCGCGCTGGGCTATTTGGCTGGTCGTTTTTCGTTCACCAGCTATGCCACGGGCGAGATGCTTGTCATTGAAACTGCATTGACCGCTTTGGCTTCGGAAGGCATTTCTTTTATCGCTGAGGGACCGGCAACTTATGCAGAAGCAATCCCGGCGTTTCGAACTACTGCTGCCCACCAAGTTCAATAATGGCGAGCAAGTTCCCGGTGAATTAGTTGCCGACACGTTGCTGGAACTGGAAGAACAGTTTGGTGCGGTGTCGTCGGAAACTCAGAAAATCATTGGTCGCTGGCGACATCAGGGCCAGATCTATCGCGACCTATCCATTCGCGTATTTGTCGACGTAACCGACACGCCCGAAAACCGCCAATTCTTTGTCGACTTTAAAGAGCGGCTGAAAGAACGCTTCCAACAACTCGACATCTGGATGACGACCTATCTGGTGGAAGTGATTTAATCATTCGGCAAATTTTTGCAACTCGCCCAAGAAATCTTCCAGAACAGCGGCTCGTTCGAAGTAGCGCCCGTGGTTGGCATGCTCGAAATCATCGTCAATCCCATACAGAAAATAAAATTCGCGAGCATTTTTCTCATTCCGAAGTGTCACGAGGGTGCCTAGTAGTCTTTGTGAAATTCGCTCAGCATCCATTGGATGCGTTTTTACGTAGCCGTAGAGAACGCCCAGGACCCTTTTGAATGCCTCGCAAATATCGACGCCGTGGGTCAGCGCATTTAGGTGTGAGATGATATCTGCTGTGTTATCCGGCTTGGTCCATGCCAATTCCAGAAGCGTGTTCGATGGTGAATCGGCATTAGCTACCAGTTCCTCGGCCCATTTTATAACGTCGGCTCCAAATAACACGCCGTAATTAAAAAGCAAGAAAACTCGCTGCGCATCTTCTGCAGAAGTCGGCATTAGCTAACCCTTCACCATCGCCTCGCACACTAAGTCGCCCACCTGCGTCGTGCTATAGCCCATCTTCCCGGCGGCCTGGCTTTTCATTTTCGTGCCGGTTACGTGCTTCACGGCCTTCATCACGCGGGCCGCGGCTTTCGGTTGGCCGCTGTGTTCCAGCAGCATGCTCATCGCGCCGATGGCGGCAATGGGGTTGATGACGTTCTGCCCGGTATACTTGGGCGCACTGCCCCCCATCGGTTCGTACATGCTCACGCCGCCGGGGTCAGGGTTGATGTTCCCGCCGGCCGCCACGCCCAACCCGCCTTGAATCATCGCTCCCAAGTCGGTGATGATGTCGCCGAACATGTTGGTGGTGACAATCACATCGTAATACTCCGGCGTTTTCACCATCCACATGCAGCAGGCGTCGACGTGGTTGTAATCGGCCTTCACGTCGGGGTAGTCTTTCGCCACGGCCTGAAACGCCCGCCACCACAAATCGTGCCCGAAGGTCAGCACGTTGGTTTTCGCCACCAGCGTCAGCATTTTCCCCTTGGGGTTGTTTCGCTTCCGGGTGTATTCAAACGCCCAGCGAATGCAGCGCTCGCAACCTTTGCGGGTATACACCGCCGCCTGCGTGGCCACTTCGTCGGGCGTGTTTTTTTTGAGAAAGCCGCCTACGCCGCAATACAAATCTTCCGTGTTCTCACGGACGACGACAAAGTCGATGTCCTTGGGCCCCTTGCCGGCCAGCGGAGTTTCCACGCCAGGAAACAATTGCACCGGCCGCAAGTTGATGTACTGATCCAGCTCGAACCGCAGCGCCAGCAGCAGCCCTTTTTCGATGATGCCCGGCGCCACGTCGGGATGTCCGACCGCGCCCAAAAACACGGCGTTGAATTTCCGCAGCTCGTCGGCGCCGCCGGCGGGGAGCGTTTCGCCGGTTTTCAAATAGCGCTCGCAGCCCCAATCGAAGTGCGTGGTTTCGTACTTGAAATTTTCCAGCGGGGCCACGGCGTTCAAAATTTTGAGCGCCTCGGCAGTCACTTCCGGCCCGGTGCCGTCTCCGGGAATCACGGCCAATTTCAAAGTTGACATGAAAGAGGGTTCAGGGTTCGGGGTTCAGGAGGGAGAGTCCATGGAGGCAATTCGCGGAGTGGGCATCGATCGGCTGGCGGTTTAGCGGAACTGATCATAAAGCCGCGACCGTTGGTCGCGCAAATCCATCGCAGCGCGAAGCTGCAATTTTAGCCCTGTAGCACAGCGCTCACAAGGAGCGCAAGCCCCACAGCATCGGGGCATTGGCCAAACAAGAAAATCGGGCCCATCGCCCGATTCAATTCTGGCTAAAATCGAAATGCTTGATCGCCTCGCGACCCAGCGGTTGCTTCAAAAACTTTTTGCGGCACTCGGGGCACAAATCGAAGCGCAATTGTTGATACACTTCTTCTTCCTCCACGCCTTCGGTGCCGGTGTCTTCCATCCGCTGGAGCATATCTTGAACTTCCTGCAAGCCGTCACGGTCGTCGTCGGCTTCATCCAGCGCCGGATCCAAGGCAGCGTACACTTCCATTTTCACGACGTACCGTACATCCTGTTCCGTGTCGATTAAACGCTTGCACAGATCACATACATGCTGAATCATCGCACGCACCCCACGATTGAAAAAAGGTAGCCGTCGTTTTCCTTAAGCGACGCGAATTCTTGTTACGTTTTATCCTACCGCCGCCGCGGCGCGCGACGCAAGTGAATCTTCCAAATTTTTTTGCACTCTTGCAGAAGACGGCAAAATTCTTTTTAAAACCTATTGACAACAGCATACCCAGCATGCCTGTCTGGCGCGCACCATTTGCCACGAACGCGCGCAAATTGCTGTACGAGTTTGCACCGCGGTGTTGCGCGGCGCGAACCGCACGAGCCTGCAACCGATCTTGTGGAATCGAGAGCGGCGCTGTTATTGGCCCCGGCCTCATTCCTGCAAGTTAGATTTTGATGATTTTTAATCTCAATCGGATCGAATCAATTTCTCCGACCCCACTGGCAGCCAACTCGCTCCGCTAGCGCGCCGCGGCTAAACATTCTTTTTTCTGCTGCTGTCTACTGCCCGCCGCCCGCTGCTGACTGCCAGCCTCCTACTCCATACCCACTCCCACTGCCCCAAACAAGACTGGTTTGTTACACCCCGCCCAGCTACAATGTATTTTGACGCAAATTCAATGGCGGGTTGGCTGTAAACGGTCTACGTTCGGCTTGCCGCAAGAAGCATTGCGACACGCACCTGGCCCGAGAAGCCGACCTTGCTTGGTAGATGCTGTTGATTGATCCCAGCGGGCGGAGGCTTTGCATGACTGCATTCGCACAGGGCGGACTTAGTTCCAGCGTGTTAGTGCTCAATCGGTTTTACATGGCGGTTCACGTGGTCAACGTCCGCCGGGCGCTGGGCCTGTTGTTCCGCGAGCTGGCCGAAGTCATCCATTTCGAAGAAGGGCAGTACGCCAACTACAACTTCGAAACGTGGCTGGAAATCAGCACGATGCGGGCCGCCAGCAAGCAGCAGCACGAAGATTGGATTCGCGCCGTCAATTTCGAGTTGCAAGCCCCGCGCGTCATCCGTCTGCTTTCATATGATAAAGTGCCGCGGCAAACGCTGCGCTTCAACCGCCGCAACCTGTTCGCCCGCGACGGCAACCATTGCCAGTATTGCGGCAGGGTGTTCCCGACCAGCGAGCTGAGTTTAGATCACGTGATGCCCCGCAGCCGCGGCGGCGAAACCAGTTGGGAAAACGTGGTCTGCGCCTGCGTAAACTGCAACGTCCGCAAAGGGGGCCGGACTCCGCACGAAGCGCACATGAAGCTCGTGCGCCCGCCCATCAAGCCCAAGCGCAGCCCGCTGCTTTCGGTGAAGCTCGACAACCCGAAGTACGAAAGCTGGAAAACCTTCGTCGACAGTGCGTATTGGACCGTCGATTTGAAGTGATTTTTTTCCTCGAGCCGCGTACGTTGGTAAGCGGCTTTCTCGCCTGTTTCACGCTGGCTTACGCGCGCGGCTCTAGGAGACACACAGATCGTCTTGCGATTGCACGGTCGCTCGCCATTTCGGCGATCTCAATTCCCAGCGGCCGCTTATAAATACCGCTCCAAGATGCGGCGGCTAGTGCGGTCCAGCGCGGTGGCGTCGGCAATTAGATAGCGGACCCCGTGGGCGTCGGTAATCAGCGCCCGATCTTGGTCGAGCCGGCGCACGTCGTCCTTGCTTTTCAGCAAAAACTTAGTTTGGCCCCGGTCGGTTTCCACATTCCATTCGCTCGGGTCGGTCTGCATGGAGATGCTCAAAATGCGCTGGATCTTCGGCAGAAATTCCGACTGGGCCAATTCCGCTTCGACGGCGCTGCGCACCGCCGGCGGCAATTGGGCCAGATCGTCGACCCACACCAGTTCGCGCCCCTCGGCCGTACAGAGCGCGATGCCGCGCTGCGGATCGGAAATCGGAAAGCCGCGCACGGCATGCACGCCCACATGCTGGGCGCCATCGGGCAGGGTGAGCACCGCTTGACCGAAAGCGTCGTGCTGCAAGTGGAAATCGGACGCATTCAGATGCGTGGCAACTCGGTTATTCACAATCAATCCAACCTTTGCTTTGGCATCCTAATCATGAAATGCCGGCTAAATAAAGTTTCACACGCCAATGCCCTGCACCAGTTCCATTTGGGCCTTGTGCAGCCGGGCGTAAGCGCCTTCTTCCCGGAGCAACTCCGCATGTTTGCCAATTTCCGCAATGCGACCCCGTTCGACCACGACCAATCGATCGGCTTTGCGCAGCGTGCTTAACCTGTGGGCAATGGCGATGGTGGTGCGTCCGCGGATGAGGTTATCGAGCGCGATTTGAATTTCGCGCTCCGTTTCGGTATCGACCGACGAGGTGGCTTCGTCGAGGATCAAGATTCGCGGATCGATCAAAATCGCGCGGGCGATGGAAATTCGCTGCCGCTCGCCGCCGGAAAGCGATTGCCCGCGCTCGCCGACCAACGAATCGTACCCGTCGGGCAATTGCAAAATGAATTCGTGAGCCCGGGCCGCACGGGCGGCAGCCACGATTTCGGCCTGCGAGGCATTGGGCCGGCCGTACGCAATGTTCTCTGCAATCGTGCCGTAAAACAAAAACGGGTCTTGCAGCACCAGACCGATGTGCTTGCGATACTCGGCCACCGGATAGGAGCGAATGTCGACGCCGTCGACCAAAATCGCCCCTTCGGCCACATCGAAAAAACGGCAGATTAAATTGATGAGCGTGCTTTTGCCCGCGCCCGTGGGGCCCACCAGGCCGATCATCTCGCCCGGTTCGATTTGCAAATTAATGCCGTGCAGCACTTCGCGGGTGCCGTATTTGAACCGCACGCCGCGAAGTTCGATGCGACCTTGCAGCCGAGCGGGATGAACCGGGTTCACCGGTTCCGGCACGCTGGGCACCCGATCCAGAATTTCAAAAATCCGGTGCGAGCTGGCGGCCGCCCGCTGCGTGGTATAGACGATTCGCAGCATGGATTCCAAGCGGGCGTAAAATCGGCCGATGGCGCCCGTGAACAGCGAAATGACACCCAGCGTGATTTGATCATGAAAAATCAACCACACGCTGAAAGCCCAAACCGCCAACAGGCCCAATTCCGTGAGAAAACTAATGATCGGCCCAAAAAACGACCAGACGATATTCACGCCATCGTTGATCGAAACCAGATGCGCGTTGGCACGGTCGAAGCGTTCAATTTCGCGTTGTTCCTGAGCAAACGCTTTAACGACGCGAATGCCGGGGATGGTGTCGGCCAGCACGTTGTTCAAATGGGCGGTGGCAACCGTGGATTGATCGAAGCCGTGCCGCAATCGCCGACGCACGCCATACACCAGCCAAACGATAATCGGAAATGTCACCAACGTGCATAATGCCAACATGGGGCTGGTGTAAATCAGCACGGCCGCAGCCATGACAATCATCACCGAATCGCTGATAAAATCGACCAGGCTGACCGAAAGGAATACGCAAATGCGGTCGGTATCGTTGCTGATGCGCGACATTAAATCGCCCGTGCGCTTGCCGCCGAAAAACTCCAACGATAAACACTGCAAGTGCGCATACGTGCGAGTGCGCAAATCGCTGGCGATTCGCTCGCTCACCCAGCTGGTAACGTATAGGCGTCCCCAATTCAATAGCCACGCCAAAACCGCCGATCCAAATAATCCGACCAAATACCAACACGCTAGTTGCACCGACACCGCCTGGCCGTTAAAACGCGGGACCAGCACGTTATTGATCAGCGGCATGGTCAAGTACAAAGGGACCAGCGACGCCGCCGTTCCGGCAAAGGTGAGCAACAATCCGAGAACAACCATCAGCGCTCGCGGCTTGGCGAATGCAAACAACCGGAACAATGACGAAACCGGAGCCGGCGGCGCCACGGGAGCGCACGCCGCACAAATGCCGTCGCTGCTGGTGATGATGGCGCCGCAACTGGGACAAACCGTGGGAAGAACCACCACTTCAGTCGACAACTTGCCACGCTGCGATTGAATTGCCGCGCATTGCGATTCCAATCGCCGGGCGAATGCGCTGCGGGCCGCGGTGTATCGCCAAGATGCCAAACGGCTCGTTGCATCGCACAATTCCAAAGTGCCCACGGCGGCCTGATCGATGGCGTGCAACTTCAAATCCGCGGCAAGTGGCCAACTTTGCCACTGGCTGAGGTGGCCGTTGAGCTTCGAGGGAGAAGCCGCTGCCGGCGTAACAGCGAGAGCCTGTTTTTGCGGGCAGTAAGCCAGCATCCGTTTGTTCGTCAGCGCCACCAACCCCGGGGCGTAATGTAGTTGGCTATCGAGATCGGTTTCGAACCATCCGAGCAGCGATTCGTCGCCGGCTAATTGCGCCGACAACGACGCTTGCCAGACTGGGGGCAAAGCCTTCCAGGAATCGGATTTGAAGTCCAAGGGTTTCACCGAGACAAATGACGAAGGAAAGATAACGAGCGGTTTTCCTGGGCCACAAACGGGCTTCGAAATTACGGGATTGGGACAGCGCGGCAGGATAATCGGTTTCCGTAGCTTCTTCGTTCGTTATTGTGTGAGATCTGGGGGGCGTCACATCTTAACGGAGGGCTGCTTAGGGCGGCAATCTTGAGGTCGGGACCGTCACGCCGAGGGAGTAGCATATTGATTTTTCGTTTTATGGCCCACTGTTTGCATTCAGGTATGTTCAGGCGGGTCAAGAGCAAATCTTCTGCCTGTTCCAATATGACGAGAGCAGGTTACGACGATTTAAGTGATGAATGGGGATAAGCGTTCAGGGGAGGGTTTTTGTTCGGATGGAAGTTGTTTTGAAACTAGGTCAAACAGCTAATTCCAGGCTCAAAGGGGCGAAAAAAGTTCATAAAACACCCCAATCTTGACTAGAAAACCAAGCGAATTAGCATATCATGCTGATTAGGATAAATAGCGAGAATTAGGGGGTCCAGGAAGAGTTTAGACTCAACTGGCTGTAAATAATGAGTTTGCGAGCTGAATGTGACGGAAATTTTGCAAATATCTACTTAATTATAGGCAATACATAAGCGCCGCGAAACTGATGGCGCTGCGCAGTACGAAATACTACACATTTTAGGAAACCGTTGTCCTAGGAAGCTTGTAATTCGGCAATGATTGAACCCTCGAAATAGATTTGCCCGCCTTGTAGCGTTCTTGTAAGGAATCGCCGAGATTCCTCCCCCCTGAATATGAGAGCGCAGCTGAGTTGGATTGTGGCAAGGATGTGAAACGCAAGACCAGTTCGTTTTATTCCGTAATCACCGCTTTAACTTGTGCACCGTGGAAGGTGTCTGGATCCAAACGCCGTCGCAATTGTAGCAATAATGAATTAATGAGCCGTTCCGTTCAGGCTGCCTGGGCCTGACGGCGGTTTTTTCATCTTCCGGGCTATTATGCTGCCGAGAAATGGGCAGAGAATGAATTGATGAATTATGCAAATTCTGAAAGTGCAGAACTTGCGTGGACCGAATATCTGGGCGAACTTTCCCGTACTGGAAGCGTGGGTCGACCTAGGCGCGCTGAAGGACTGCGCCTCGGACGAGCTACCTGGCTTCAATGAACGGCTGAAGGCGTTTTTGCCGTCTCTGATCGAGCATCGCTGCAGTGTGGGGGAGCGCGGCGGCTTTTTCGAACGTCTGCGTCGCGGCACGTACTTGGCACACATTCTGGAACATGTGGTTCTGGAACTACAAACTTTAGCAGGCAGCGATTGCGGATTTGGCCGCACCCGGGAATCGAACGAAGAGGGCGTATACAAAGTTGCCATTGAGTATCAGGAAGAATCGCTGTGCCGCGCGGCGTTGGACGCGGGGCGCGAGTTATGTTTGGCGGCGGTGAACGATCAACCGTTCGACGTCGAAGGAACGGTGAAGCAGTTGCGTTCGCTCTACGAAAACGCGCGCCTTGGTCCGAGCACGGGCGCGATCGTCAATGCCGCGCTACAGCGTGGCATTCCGATGCGGCGGCTCAATGGTGAAAGTTTGATTCAACTTGGCTGGGGTTCTAAACAGCGGCGCATTCTGGCGTCTGAAACTGATCGCACGACAGCGATGGCTGAAACCATTGCTCAAGACAAAGATTTAACTCGCTCGTTGCTGCACTCCATAGCTGTGCCGGTTCCCGAAGGCCGGCCTGTGGTAAGCGCTGCTGACGCGTGGGAAGCGGCCAGCGAAATCGGCTTGCCCGTGGTGGTGAAACCGCGCTACGGTAATCAAGGCCGGGGCGTAGCCACTAATTTGCGCACGCGGGAGCAAGTTACCGAAGCGTATACAGCGGCCCGGGAAGAAAGCAGAAACATTATTGTCGAAAAGCATGCCGCCGGGGGCGATTTTCGACTGTTGATTGTGGGCGATAAGTTAGTTGCCGCCGCTCAGCGCCAGGCCGCCCAGGTGACCGGGGATGGTCAACACAGCATCCAAGCACTCGTCGACGAAGTGAATGGTGATCCGCGGCGTGGCGAAGATCACGCCACCTGTTTGAGCAAAATTCCATTGGATGCGGTTTCGCTGCAAGTGTTGACCGAACAAGGTTACACGCTTGATTCCATTCCGCCGGCCGGACAGCAGGTGCTGATCCGCCGCAATGCAAATTTGAGCACCGGCGGCACAGCGGCCGACGTCACCGATTTTGTGCACCCTGAAATTGCCGCCCGTGCCATCGAAGCGGCCCGCATGGTGGGACTGGACGTGGCCGGCGTGGACGTAGTTTGCGAAAACATTGGGCGACCGTTGGAGCAGCAAGGTGGGGTGATTGTCGAAGTGAACGCAGCGCCTGGTTTGCGAATGCACCTGCAACCATCCAAAGGTCAGCCGCAACCTGTCGGCGAAACGATTATTTCCACAATGTTCCCCGCAGGGGAAAATGGGCGCATTCCGGTGGTGGCCGTCACCGGGGTGAACGGCAAAACTACCACGACGCGGTTGATAGCACACATCGTGCGGCAGACCGGCCGCAAAGTGGGCATGACCTGCACCGAAGGGATTTTCATCGACGACCGTCGGCTGGAAACAGGCGATTGCAGCGGTCCGCAAAGCGCGCAAAAACTGTTAATGAATCCCGGCGTGGACGCCGTCGTGTTGGAAACGGCGCGAGGCGGAATTCTTCGCGCCGGCTTGGCCTACGATCATTGCGACGTGGCCGTGGTCACAAACATCGGCGAGGGAGATCACCTGGGCTTAAACGACATCGAAACCGTCGATAAATTGGCGCGCGTCAAGCGGGTTCCGGTGGAAGCGGTATCCAAAGAAGGAACAGCGGTGCTCAATGCCGCCGATCCGCTGACGGCCGAAATGGCCAAGTTTTGCCCCGGCCGCGTGTTGTTTTTTGCGATCGATCCGCAACATCCTGTGATGGTGCGGCACCGCGCTGCCGGCGGCCGCGCCGTCACGGTGAGCGACGGAAACATTATTTTGGCCGAGGGCGAAAACGAAGTGCCGTTGATGCCCATCAACCAAGTTCCTCTGACTCACGGCGGTCGGGTCGGCTTTCAAGTGGAAAACACGTTGGCTTCTGTCGGTGCGGCGTGGAGCTTGGGGTATGCGCGGGAGATGATTCGCGCCGGGTTGGAATCGTTCGCCGCTGATTTGGATCATGTGCCGGGCCGGTTTAACCTACTGGAAGTTCATGGCGCGGCGGTAGTGGTGGATTACGGCCACAATCCCTCGTCGCTGATGGCCATGTTGGAAGCGTTGAAAGTGTTCCCACACCAAAATCGCATTGCCGTATACACGGCGGCGGGGGACCGGCGCGATGTTGACATGGTTCGCCAAGGTGAATTGCTGGGCCATGCGTTTGATCGCGTGATTTTGTACGAAGATCATTACGTGCGTGGCCGCAATCCCGGCGAAATCATGGGCCGCTTCCGTGAAGGATTGACGCGCGGAAAACGTGTGGAACTCATTGAAGAAATATTTGGCGCCGTGAAGGCCATTGAAGTAGCCTTGTCGACGCTCCAGCCCGGTGATTTGGTGCTGCTGCAGGCCGATACCGTGGACGAAACGGTGGATTACGTGCGCCGCTATCTGGCCGCTCATCAGTCGGCGCGGGAAGTGAATTTGCCGGAGGCGCTGGCGACGGCTCCATTGGCCACCCCGGTGTTGCCAGCCGGCGCTGGAGAATCGCTTGCCGCAGCGGACCCGCGGATGGCATCGGGAACTGCGGAATCGCAATCGGTGGCAGTTGCGGCATTTGCCGGGTAGTTTGGCCACAAAATCGAACTGGTAACCGTTAGCCAGCCCGCCGACTTTACTGTCGGCCGGGCTGCTTCTTTGCGCTTTCGTTGTGCTGGGTTTACAACGGCGCCGTCATCTTGCATCGGCGCGGGTGAATCGACTGCTTTTGCGCCGTATGATTTTGGAGAAGTTTCAACGACAAAGCAAAGTGTGAAGCCTTCGTAGGAGTGGCCCATCGTAGTTAAAATTGAAGAAAGGTGCATGAGCGTGCAAATTCTTCCCACGGCGGGATCTATAGGCGTGACTGACCATGGATTCATTTTCTTCGCAGACTCCTACGTTGGCGCCCAGGCAGCAAGTTTTGCTGCATCTGGATAACATCGGCAAAACTTATCAGATGGGGGAAGTCTCCGTCGAGGTGCTCAGGCACATCGACTTGCAGATTTACAGCGGCGAGTTGCTGGTACTCGTGGGACCCAGCGGATCGGGAAAAACCACGCTTTTGAATTTGATCGGCGGGCTCGATACGCCGACGGTCGGTCAAGTGTGGTACCAGGAGCGCGACATTTCCGGCGCCACGTCGCGCGAGTTGACCAAATATCGGCGAGAAACTATTGGCTTTGTGTTTCAGTTTTACAATTTGGTTCCCACGCTCACGGCCCGCGAAAATGTGCTGGTGAGCACCGAAATTAGCGCCCGGCCGATGGAAGTGGGCGCGGTGCTGGAAATGGTTGGGCTGGCCGATCGGGCCGATCATTTTCCGGCCCAAATGTCCGGTGGCGAACAGCAGCGCGTGGCCATTGCCAGGGCCTTGGCGAAAGATCCGGAATTATTGTTATGCGATGAGCCTACCGGCGCGCTCGATTTTGAAACTGGGAAAAAAGTGTTGCGATTGTTGGTCGATCTGAAAAACCGCTTGGGCAAAACCATCATGATCATCACCCACAACGGCGCGCTGGCCGAGGCAGCCGATCGTGTGGTTCGCTTGCGCAGCGGAGAAATTGTCGAAATCCACGGCAACCCGACGCCGAAACCGCCGGAGGATATCGTTTGGTGAAAGTGCTCAATCGCAAAGTGTTGCGCGAACTGGTGCTT
>Ga0335083_10008983_pt1 | contig 12162 bp, 9 predicted proteins | sample Lox_Sample_42_FD_206716 | JGI IMG/M metagenome (GOLD analysis project Ga0335083, IMG submission 206716) | Soil microbial communities from Loxahatchee National Wildlife Refuge, Florida, United States - Lox_Sample_4.2 | ecosystem: Environmental > Terrestrial > Soil > Wetlands | place: USA: Florida... | reverse complement strand
CAAAAATCCGCTTTCGGTCTTGAACCCCTCGGGCTCGCGGGCGAGAATCGTGCCGAGGTCGAAGCGGAACCCGTCCACCCGCATCTCGCTCACCCAATAGCGCAACGAGTCGCAGACCATCTGGATGACGCGCGGATGGCTCAGGTTCAGCGTATTCCCGGTCCCGGTGTCGTTAATGTAGTAGCGCGGCTGATCGGGGATGAGGCGGTAATAGGAGCTGTTGTCGATGCCCTTGAACGACAGCGTCGGCCCGCGCTCGTTGCCCTCCGCGGTGTGGTTGTAGACGACGTCGAGGATCACCTCGAGGCCGCCGTCATGCAGCCTCGCGATCATCTCCTTGAACTCGCGCAGCGAGTTCGGAACGTCGGCGGCGTAGCGCGGATCGGGCGCGAAGAAGCCGATCGAATTGTAGCCCCAATAGTTGCGCATCCCCGTCTCGAGCAGATGCGAATCGTCGACGAAGGTGTGGACCGGCATGAGCTCGACGGTCGTGACGCCGAGCGACCTGAGGTAATCGACCACGGGCTTCGAGCCGAGGCCGGCGTAGAAGCCTCGCAAGCCCTCGTCGACCTCGGGGTTGAGCTTGGTGAAACCCTTCACGTGCGTCTCGTAGATGATGGTGTGGTCCCAGGGGACGCTGCGCCGATGGTACTCGCCATGCCAGTCGAAATTCGGGTCGACCACGACGGACTTCGGCACGAACGGAGCGCTGTCGCGCTCGTCGAAGGCGAGATCGTCGCCCTCGGCCCCGATCGTGTAGCCGAACACGGCATGATCCCAGACGAGCGCGCCGGCATGGGCGCGCGCGTATGGATCGAGCAGGAGCTTGTTCGGGTTGAACCGATGTCCCGCTTCCGGCTCATACGGCCCATGGACGCGGAACCCGTAGAACGCGCCTGGGCGGATCTCGGCGATATGGCCGTGAAAGACCTCGTCGGTGTATTCGGGGAGCTCGAACCGGTCGATCTCGCGTCCCTCGGGCCCATCGAAAATGCACACCTCGACGCGGGCGGCGTTCGCGGAGAAGACGGCGAAATTCGCGCCGTTGGCGTCGGCGGTCGCGCCAAGCGGATAAGGTTTGCCTTCGCTGACGCGCATGAACGCTCCTCTCAAGCCTCGGCCTGTGGCCGCACCGTTGAGTTGGATAGACCGCCCCGAACCGCAGCAACGCGCGGGAAGGGTCTTTCGGTCGCCCCGCTCTTGGCCAGACGTACCTCAATCGCGCCGCGTTTCGCCAGCCGCGTCGAACCAATGCCCAAGGACCTCGTCAGCGAAAGCGGAAGACTCCGGTTCGCTTGATCTCCGAGTCTTCCAGTTCGCGCGTCACCGGCACGCGATATTCTGCGACGCATTCAAGCCTGTCCAGCGCAAGATAGGCGCGGCGCGGATCGCCGATGAGAACGTCGGCGCCGCGGCTGGCGAGTTTCGACAGCCAGTCGGTCGCCGCCTCCGCCATGTCTCTTTCGTAAGCAACATCGCCGGCCAAGACGACCTCCCAGCCCTCGTCCGTCCCGATGAGATCTTCGCGTCTGGCTGAAATTTCGACGCCGTTTTCGGCGGCGTTGGCGTCAATCGCCGCGACCGCGAAGGCGTCGATGTCCGACGCTTGCGCTTGCGTCGCGGCCGCTTTCGCCGCGGCGATTGCGACGATTCCCGACCCCGCGGCGAAATCGAGCACGCGCCGCCCTCGAACGAGGGACGGACGATCGAGGACGTATCGCGCCAGCGCCTGGCCGCCCGCCCATGCGAACGCCCAGAAGGGCGGCGGCAAGCCCATTTCCCCGAGCTCCTCCTCGGTCTTCCGCCAGATCGGCACGGCTTCGTCGGCCAGCCAAAGCCAAAGCTCCGGCGCGAGCGGCGGCGCGATGAGGCGCGTGTTGGCGAGGACGAAGTCCCGCCGGTCGTCGATCTCGGCGCTCATGTCTTCCAGCGCAGCGTCGAGACGAGGGTGAAGAGCCTGCGCGCCGTGCCCTGATCGATCGACACCCTCTCGGAGAGGCGCTGCGCCATGAGGTCGGCGCCTTCGTTGTGGAGTTTCGTGCGCTCGCGGTCGATGGCCTCGATCTGGCGCGGGCTCGCCGTCCGGATTGCGTCGTAGTAAGTCTCGCAGACGAGGAAGTAGTCCTTCAAGAGCGGCCGAAAGGGCGTCATCGACACGACGATCGAGGCGGCCTGCTCGCCGTCGCCGGTCCGGATGTCGAAGGTGAGCTTCGATTCCTCCTGCGAGACTGTCAGCGTGTAGGGGCCGTCGTCCCGTCCGGGCACGCCGAAGGAGTTCTCCTCGATGAGGTCGAAAATTGCGACGGCGCGTTCGTGATCGAGGTCGATCGCGCCGCGCGGAATCGTCGCCTCGTCGAGAAACACGTCCGACAGACGATCGCGACTTTCCGCCGGCTCGTTCATCGGCGCCTCATGAAGCCGGCAGATTGGCTAGGCGCAGCTCGACCGAGCGGGCGTGGCCATGAAGCCCCTCGGCCTCGCCGAGAGCGACCGCCGCCGGGCCGAGCGCGGCGACGGAGCGGGCGTTGCACTTCAGGACGGAGGTGCGTTTCATGAAATCGAGGACGCCAAGCCCGGAGGAGAAGCGCGCCGAGCGCGCGGTCGGGAGAACGTGGTTCGAGCCGCCGACATAATCGCCGATGGCTTCCGGCGTATTCGACCCAAGGAAGATCGCGCCGGCGTTGTTGATGCGATCTGAGAGCGCCTCGGCGTCGCGGGCCATGATCTCAAGGTGCTCCGGCGCGAGCCGGTCGATGAGCGGCAGCGCGGCCTCGAGCGATTGGCTGAGGATGACGGCGCCGTAGTCGCGCCAGCTCGCGCCGGCGATCTCGGCGCGCGGCAGCGACTTGAGCTGCCGATCCACTTCCGCCGCTACCGCGCGCGCAAGCGCCGCGTCGTCGGCGATGAGGATCGACTGCGCGGCGCCGTCGTGCTCCGCCTGCGCGATGAGGTCGGCAGCGACGAAGCTCGGATCGGCGCTGGAGTCGGCGAGGATGACGACCTCGGACGGTCCGGCGATCATGTCGATGCCGACGACGCCGAACACGCGCCGCTTGGCCGCCGCGACATATGCGTTGCCCGGCCCGACGATCTTCGCGACCGGCGCGATGGAGCGCGTTCCATAAGCGAGCGCGGCGATCGCCTGGGCGCCGCCGATCCGATAGATCTCGTCGACGCCCGCGATGCGAGCGGCGGCCAGCACCAGCGGATTGAGCGCGCCGTCGGGGGTCGGAACCGCCATGGCGATGCGGCGGCAGCCGGCGACTTTCGCCGGCACGGCGTTCATGACGACGGACGACGGGTAGCTTGCGGCGCCGCCGGGGACGTAGAGGCCGACCGCGTCGATCGGCCGCCAGCGCCACCCCAGCTCGACGCCGAGCGCGTCCGCATATCGCAGGTCGGCGGGCTTCTGACGCGCGTGATAGTCAGCGACCCGCGCGTGTGCGAGCTCAAGCGCCTTCAGCGCTCTCGGGTCGCACGCCGCGACCGCGGCGTCGATCTCCGCGGCGCCGATCCTCAAGCCCGCGGCGCGAGTGTCGATTCGGTCGAACCTGAGCGAAAATTCCGCGAGCGCCTCGTCGCCACGCCTCCGGACGTCGTCGATGATGGCCGCGACCGCGGCGTCCACGTCCGCAGACGACTCGCGCTTGGCGGCGAGCAGCGCTTCAAATCGCGGCTCGAAGTCCGACGAAGCCGTATCGAGCTGAGCGGGCATCGGGGCCTCTCGCTGTCAGACCGACGACGGGTCGGTCAGCGCGTGCCCGGGGCAGGCTGTAGCCGGCCGGCGGCGCCCCATGTCGCAGAGTTCGACTTCGACGCATTCCACGTCCAGCCTGATCAGGGTTCCATCGGCGAACGCGAGCGTAATGATGCCGGCCGGCGGGTCCGTCTTTATGAAGGTCACGGCAAGCAGGTTGAGAACCGAATCCTCCTTCTTATCCTTCAATCCGAGATGCGACGCCTTCAAGACGCGGTCGAACCTGAGCACGCTCGAGACGCGCTCGGCCGGCCCCGTCTTCGCGCCGACCCAGTCGTACCGCATGCCGGCGACCACGAACCGGTTCTGGCGTGGCAGCCAAGCCATGTCGGAGCGCTTGACGCAGGTGTTCTGCACATGAGCCGAGACGACTTCGAGGCCTTCGCGGTCCAGCGCCAGCAGCTTGAGCCCTTTGTCGTGGATCGTCATCGCTAGCCAGCTATTCGCGCAATGTCCGCGCCGCAAGCCCCCAGCTTCTCCTCGAGCCGCTCGAAGCCCCGGTCGAGGTGATAAACGCGATTGACGATCGTTTCGCCCTCGGCCGCGAGGCCCGCGATCACCAGCGACACCGAGGCGCGGAGATCGGTCGCCATCACCGGCGCGCCGCGCAGCTTTTCGACCCCATCCACAATCGCCGTGTCGCCGTCGAGCTTGATGCGCGCCCCGAGGCGCGCCAGCTCCTGAACGTGCATGAACCGGTTCTCGAAAATGGTTTCGGTAATGCGCGAATTGCCCTTGGCCAGCGTCATGAGGGCCATAAACTGGGCCTGCAAATCGGTCGGGAACCCGGGGAACGGCGCCGTCTTCAGGTCAACGGCGTTGATCCCGGCGCCGTTGCGCCGCACGCGGACGCCGCGATTGTCGCTGCTCACCTCGGCGCCCGTCTTTTGCAGCGCCTCCAACGGCGCCTGAAATAAGTCCTCGTTCACGCCCTCGAGCAGGATGTCGCCGCCCGTCATAGCGACGGCGGTCGCATATGTGCCCGCCTCGATCCGGTCGGGCAGAACGCGGTGACAGGCGCCGTTCAGCCGCGGGACGCCGTGGATCTCGATCCTCGAGGCGCCGGCGCCGCGAATCCGCGCGCCCATCTTGTTGAGACACTCCGCAAGATTGGCCACTTCCGGCTCGCGCGCGGCGTTCAGGATGATCGTGTCGCCGTGCGCCAAGGATGCGGCCATCATCGCCACATGCGTGCCCCCGACGGTCACCTTCGGAAACTCGATTTCGGCGCCAGTGAGGCCTTTGGGCGCGGTCGCGACGGCGTAGCCGGCGTCGATCTCGATTTTCGCGCCGAGCTTTTCGAGCGCCATTAACAGAAGATCGACCGGCCGGGTGCCGATCGCGCAGCCGCCGGGAAGCGACACCTGCGCTTCCCCCGTGCGCGCCAGCAGCGGCGCGATGACCCAGAAGCTCGCCCGCATTTTCGACACGAGATCGTAAGGCGCAGTCGTGTCGACGATGGTGCGCGCCCGCAAATGCGCGGTCTGACCGGCGGCGCCCTCCTCCCCGGCCCGCTTGCCGTCAATCGCGTAATCGACGCCGTGATTGCCGAGAATGTAGGCGAGCTGGCTCACGTCGGCGAGCCGCGGCAGATTCTCCAGCGTCAGCGTCTGGTCGGTGAGCAGGGAAGCGATCATGAGGGGGAGCGCCGCGTTTTTCGCGCCCGAGATCGGGATCACGCCATTTAGTCTGGCGCCGCCGCGAATTTTTATCCGATCCATAACGCACCCTTTTCCGCCGATGCGGGTCATGCCGCAGGCGCCTTGACCGTCAGTTTTTCGGCCCCTGAGGCGGCCTCGGCTCTTTCTCGTTATCAACCGGCCGATGCTCGCCCGCTCGCGAGCGCTGCTGGCCCTTGCGGCGCTTCAAATTCTCTCTGAGCGAAGCCGCGAGACGGGCCCGCTTCTGCTCTTGCCTCAGCTTGCGAGCGTTCGCGCCGCCAATGTCGCCCTTCGCGGCCTTGGCGTCGTACTCGACGGCGCCGCTTGATAGGGCGAAGGCCTCGGGGGAGCAAGAGCGGAAGGGCGGCGAAGGTTTCAACCGCTGCCCGCCTTCTCGATGAGACTGCCCGCCGCGGCCCGCGCCTCGCGGGTGATCTCCGCTCCCGCAAGCATGCGGGCGATCTCCTCGCGCCGCTCGCTTGGCGCGAGCCTGGATACGGTCGTCGCGACCCGGTCGCCGCCGCCGACGGCCCGCTTTTCGATGCGATAGTGGCTGTCCGCCCGCGCTGCGACCTGCGGCGCATGGGTGACGGCGAGGACCTGCGCTTTTTTCGACAGGCGGCTCAGACGCTGGCCGACGGCGTCGGCCGCAGCGCCGCCGACGCCCGTGTCGATCTCGTCGAAGATGAGCGTCGGCGCCGTTCCCCGTTCCGCAAGACACACCTTGATCGCGAGGAGAAAGCGCGACAATTCACCCCCCGACGCGATCTTGATGAGCGGCCCAAGCCGGGCGCCCGGATTGGTCCGGACCAGGAATTCGGCGCGATCGTAGCCGGTCGAGGAAATGGCGGCCTCGTCGCGGACGAGCGCGACCGCAAATTCGGCGCGCTCAAGTTTCAGGGGCGCAAGCTCCTTCTTGACCGCCTTTTCAAGCTCGCGGGCGCTTTTCGCCCGCGCCAGGCTGAGCCTCTCCGCCGCGGTGGCGTAGGCCGCCTTGGCCTCGGCCAGCGTCGCCTCCAGGCGAGCGACCTCGTTGCGGCCGGCGTCCAGCGCGGCGATGTCGTCGGCGTATTTTTGCGCAACCTCGGGCAGCTGATCGATCGGCACGCCGTATTTCCGGCCCATGGCCCTCAGCGCAAAGAGCCGCTCCTCGCAGCGTTCGAGCTCGTTCGGGTCGATGGCGCTCGCCTCGATCGCCTGCTCGACCGCCCGGGCCGCGCCGTCCACCGCCTCGATCGCATCGTCGAGCGCTTTCAGCGTCGGCTCGATGAGATCCGGCGCCTGCGGCAGGCGGCGCTGCAGCCGTCGCGAGAGCGAAACCAGCATCGGCAGGATCGCGGCGTCCCCGGCCAGATGATTGCGCGCGTCCTTGATGTCGGCGATCACCTTCTCGCCCTGCAACATCGCCTGCCGGCGGGCGGCGAGCGTCTCCTCCTCGCCGGGCTCGACGGCGAGGCGCGACAATTCCTCGTGCGCATGGGCTGCGAAGTCGGCCTCCGCCTCCGCCGCGGCGACCCGCGCCCGCTCGGCCTCGAGCAGGCGCTCGCCGTCGCGCAGCGCAGCATAGGCCTCCTCCGTCGCTTGCGCGAGCGAGCCGAGGCCGCCGTAGGCGTCCACCAGGGCGCGGTGAGTGGCGGAATCGGTCAGCGCCCGCTCGTCGTGCTGGCCGTGAATCTCGACCAAAGCCGAGGCGAGCGACCGCAAGGCCTGCGCGCTCACGCTCTGGTCGTTGACGTAGGCGCGCGTGCGCCCGTCAGCGAGCTGGAGCCGCCGGAGGATGAGTTCGTCGCCGATCTGGATGTCCTGCCCTTCGAGGAGGGCGTGCGCGGCGTGGCCGGGCGGCAGGTCGAAAGTCGCGACGACTTGCCCCTGCGCCTCGCCGTGGCGAACGAGGCCGCCGTCGCCACGCGCGCCCAGCGCCAGCGCAAGGGCGTCCAGCAGGATCGATTTGCCCGCCCCGGTTTCGCCGCTGAGGATCGTGAGGCCGGAGGAGAATTCGAGGTCCAGCTGATCGATCAGCACCACATCGCGAATGGAGAGGCGCGCCAGCAAGAAAAACGCCCCGTCAGGATGGCACGACGACGTGATAGATCTTCGATATCCACGAATCCGCGTTTTGCTTCGGCGAGAGGCCCCGGCCCTTCAGAAGGGCGTAGGCGTCCTTGTACCATTGGCTGTCCGGGAAATTGTGCCCGAGGACCGCCGCCGCCGTCTGCGCCTCGTCGTTGACGCCAAGCGCGAGATAAGCCTCGACGAGCCGATAAAGCGCCTCCTCGGCGTGCCGGGTCGTCTGGTAATATTGCAGCACGTTGCGGAAGCGGTTGATGGCCGCCGTGTAATTGTGCCGGTTGAGATAGAACCGGCCGATCGACATTTCCTTCCCCGCGAGCTGGTCCTCCGTCACCTGGATCTTGAACTTCGAGTCCTCGACATATTCGGACTGCGGATATTTCTGGACGAGCGCCTGGAACGTCGCAAGCGCCTTGGTCGCGGACTCCTGGTCGCGGGAGATGTCCGGTATCTGCCCGTAATAGGAGTTGGCCTGCAGATACATGACATAAGGAGCGTCGGGCGAGTTCGGATATTCCTTGAGATAGCGTTCGGCTGCGGTTTCGGCGTCGGTGAAACTCCCCGCCTGGTACTCGGCGTAGGTCTGCATGAGAAGGCCTTTGCGGGCCCAGTCGGAGCCAGGATATTGCTTCCCGAGATCGGTGAATTTCTTGGCCGCCTCCTGCGGCGACCCGTTCGCCAATTTCTCCAGGCCCAGGTCGTAGGTCTTGCTGGCCGGCGTGTCCGGCACGATCTCCATATGGTACTTTTCCGCGCCGAATGGATTGAACTGATCGATCATCGAGCAGGCCGAGGCGCCGATCGCGATCGCGGCAAGCGCGGCGGCCAACAGCGGCCAGCCGGCGCGCATCCTTTTTTTCCCCATCAAAACGAACTCGATCAGTTGCACGAATCCCCGCCACATACGGCCGAAGCGGCTCTTTACAGCAGTCGCGACTCGCGCGCCACCGGCAGCATTTGGCCTTGAATTGTGGCGCGAAGGAGAACTCGGGCGAAAGCGTTGCTGTCCCCAGCCTTTCCCCCACCCTCGGCTTGACGGCGCGCCGGCGCGAGGCCATCCCTCGCGCCTTTCGACGAGCTTAAGGGAAAAAGGCCATGGCGGAAGCGGCGCGGAAAGTGGAGCAAGCTCCGGGAACCGAAGAGGTGAACGCGGGACACCTGCGCTCGTTCATCGAGCGCATCGAGCGGCTCGAGGAGGAGAGAAAGGCGCTCTCCGACGACGTCAAGGACGTCTATGGGGAAGCCAAGGCCAACGGCTTCGACATCAAGATCATGCGCAAGATCGTGTCGCTGAGAAAACAGGACCGCGACAAGCGGATGGAGGAGGAGACGATTCTCGACCTCTATCTCGCGGCGCTGGGGATGAACTGAGGGGACGGGTTGCCGCCTATGACCGGCTGCCGAGTGCTATTGAAGCGCGGAAGCGGACGCTCGGATTGCGTCGAGTGTCGCAGCTTTTGGCTCCGGGGAGTCGGCGCATTTGCGGGTGAATCAGCCAGTTGACTACGTCGAGCCCGAACTCGATCTGGCTTGGCCGGCCTCGGATTCCCCTCCCGCGCATGTTCGAGAGCCATTCTCACGTCAGGCGGCGACCCGGCCACATAACTCGGGAAGAAGCTTGGCCTCCGGGACCCCGACGCCGTTGATCTTCGACAGCGTGACGGTGTTGTCGCCAAAGACGTCAACCGCCAGGACGGAAATCCGTCCAGCCGACCGCGTCTCCGCACATCTGTTAGTTGCCGCCTGGGCAAGGAAGCATATTGATGAAACCTCCGGAGCCTAGAGCTCGAACCCAGGCTATTGCTCAGGCAAATGACTTCAGTTATCACCTTCCTGGCCGGGTTCCTCTCCGGCGTTCTGCTGGTTCTATATGCCATGTTCCGCGCGGAAAGTCGCCAGAGGCGGCGCGCGAGCCGTTATCTTGTTATCGATGGAGAATTGGACGAGCCCCAATACTAGTCTGAAGGATCAGGTTGTAACGGCAAATTCGAGCAATTCTCCACTTTGGCGCTGCACTGAACGGCGAAAAGCGCCTCAAGCCGGCTTTGGCTGAACCGTTAGGACGCCGCAGACGGGCGATTTGTGAACTCCGTCAGCTTCGGTGCGACGCGCGGGCGCCTCATCGCCTCTTGACGGGTTGTGACGCCGAAGACGCTCTCGACGAACGCGCGCAAACGCCTTGTCCAAGTCTCGCCGGTCATGTCGACGAGATGGGAATCCGGGTCGGACGATCGCGCTGAACGTCTCGCGCCGGTCGCCCCACGGCGTCGCCGCACAAAATGGCGGGCCGCGGCGAAGGGCGCCGCAGACCGAATCACCCGCGGGTCGGCGATTTCCGGGCGGCCCTTTCTTTTTCGCCTTCAGCACCTACTCCGGCAGCCCCGCCTTCAATAAGCCCTCGCGCAGGTGCTCGGCGTCGGCCCGCTGGCGATAATGCATCGTGTCGAGGAACGCCTTGGCGGTGAACTCGGGCTCCAGCATCAGGACCTCTCGGGCGTGCGCGCCGGCCGCGACCTTGTCGCCGACCTGCGCCGTCGCGGCGGCCAGGGAGGCGTGGTGGGCATAATCGGGCGCGGTCAGCTTGCTGAACGAGGCGATGGCGTCGCCATAGAGTTTGGCGCCGTACTGCGCCCGGCCGAGATGGCTCCAGAACCGCTCGGGGTGATAGGGATTGAGCCGCATCGCCCGGCGAATCCACTCGATCCCCTCCTCGGGCCGCCCGAGCCAGGTCAAAATCTCGCCTTGCTGGACGACAATGAGATCGCTGTTCGGGTTGAGGCTGAGGGCCCTTTCCTGATGGTAGATCGCCTTGTCGTGCTCGTTGAAGGCTAGGTTCACGGCGGCGAGAATTCGGTGCACGTCGGCGTCGTTGTCGTCGAGCGCGAGCGCGATCTGCAATTCGTCGATGATCGTCTGCTCGGCCGCCTTTTTGTCCTCGCACCAGCCGTGCGTGTAGGCTTGGCCTGTCACGCAGGCCTTCCATGCGTGGGCGTGCGCGTAGTTCGTGTCGAGCGAGATGGCCCGCTCGAGATAGCGCGACGCCTCCGCGTTGCAGTCGCGTTTCGAGGCGTGATGCAGGACCTTGCCGGCGAGCACATATTCGTAGGCCGCCATGTTCTCCGTCGTCTTGCGCTGGACCCGGCGGTGGCGCGCCGCCTCCACCCGGCCGAACAGGGTTGCGGCGATGGAGGACGTGACTTCGTCCTGAATCTCGAAAATGTCCTCGAGCTTGCGGTCGTACTTTTCCGCCCAGACATGCGTTTCCGTCTCGCCGTCAATGAGCTGGACGGTGACGCGCACGCGCCCGCCCGCTTTGCGCACGCTCCCCTCGACGATGTATTCGACGCCGAACTCGCGCGCGATCTCCTGGGCCTTGATGGGCTTTCCCTTGTGGACGAACACGGCGTTGCGCGAGATGACGAGCAGCTGCCGGAACCGCGACAGTTCGGTGATGATGTCTTCGGTGAGCCCGTCGGCGAAGAATTCCTGCTCCGGATCGCCGCTCATGTTGACGAAGGGCAAGACGGCGATGCCTGGCTTCTTCGCGCTCTCATTCGGCGCGACCGGCGTCTCGGCCGGCGCTTCGCCGCGAACGGCGCGAAGCCCGGCTGGGATTACCTTGTAGGCGCGGATCGGCCGGTTGATGTTCTTGACCTGCTGCTCGCCGAGATCGACGTAATCGACATCGAGCCGGTCGCCGACCTGGTCGCGCACCGCCGACGCGATGCAAATTCCGCCCGGCTCGGCGACGGATTCGAGCCGCGCCGCGACATTGACCCCGTCGCCGAAAATGTCGCCGTCTTCGACGATGACGTCGCCGAGATTGACGCCGATGCGGTAGAGCAGCGCGCGCGAGGCCGGCATGTCGCGGTTGCGCCGCGCCATGCGCTCCTGGAAATCGACCACGCAGCGCAAAGCCTCGGTGACGCTCTGGAACTCGACCAAGATGCCGTCGCCGGTCGTCTTGATGACGCGGCCCTTGCACTTCGCAATGGCCGGGTCGATGACCTCCATGCGGATGGTTTTGAGCCGCGCGAGCGTCCCCGCCTCGTCCACCTCCATCAGGCGCGAGTAGCCGACCACGTCTGCCGCGACGATGGCGGCGAGGCGGCGTTCTGGGTTCGGCGTGTCCATGATTGGCGAAAAACCCGATGTGACGCGGGCGAAGCGTCCTCCGCGGCCGCGCCGATTTGGCGCCCCGTAGACCCTTATTCTACCACGCGGCGCGGGGCGCTCCAAACCAAGCTCGTAAGGACCCCCGGAATCCCCTCCCCCCTTGTGGGGAAGGGTCAGGGGGGTCCTGACCGGCGACATGGGTGACAGAATGGACCGACGACATGGGTGACCGGTCTACGGATCGGCGAGAAGGGCCTTGCCCAGTGGATGGAGGGAGACCTGCGCGGTGGATGAGCGGATGGGTTTTATGATTGCGGCCGAGAAGCGCGAGGAACCGTTTGCGGCTCTTCGCCGGCGGTTCGGGGTGAGCCGGAAAACGGGCTGCGAATGGCGTGCGCGCGATCGGCAAGGCGGGCGTCGAGGGTTTGTTCGGCCGGCCGGTCCGGCTTCGCTCCGACAACGGCCCGCCGTTCGCCTCCACGGGGGTCGGCGGGCGGTCGCGCCTTTCGGTTCTGGCGATCAAGGCCGGGGTCGCGCCGGAGCGGATCGCTCCCGGCA
>Ga0335083_10008982_pt1 | contig 12163 bp, 12 predicted proteins | sample Lox_Sample_42_FD_206716 | JGI IMG/M metagenome (GOLD analysis project Ga0335083, IMG submission 206716) | Soil microbial communities from Loxahatchee National Wildlife Refuge, Florida, United States - Lox_Sample_4.2 | ecosystem: Environmental > Terrestrial > Soil > Wetlands | place: USA... | reverse complement strand
AATCGGCTGTGGTCTCGTGTTCACCGACACGACCGGGAAGATAGCGACGGTCGACATCCTCTTCCATGACCAGACGCCACCCGCGGACACCACGACAACGAGCTCGAGCAGCTCCAGCACGACAACGCCAACCACGACAACAACCACGACGGCCAGCACCGCCCCGGCCTTGGCAGGACAAGTTGGTGCGTGTGACGGTGGTGTGATGCTGGGGAAGCTCGACAATGGCGCTGGCGGTGGTCTGACTGACACGAATCAGGCAATCACCCTCACGATGCGCAGCCTCAAGACGCTCATGGCAGGCGCGCTGCCGAAGGGGACCATCGTCGGCGGGCAGTGTGACATCTTCGGCTCCGTCGTCACCGCGACCGATGTAGAGGCGAAACTCTCTTCGCCGGGTGCGTCGTGCGCATCCTCGATCGCGGGCGAGGATCCGTCGGCGGGGGGCAGCGCGCCGGCGTCCTATCCGTTCAACGGAAAGCTCGTCATCAAGGAGGGCACGAAGCAAGTGACGACGTATGTTTCGATGCTCGGCATCCACCCGGCATCTTTCGATCTCGTAGACATAGCTGGGCGCGCTGGTGACGGGGAGCCTGTACGAGGACCCGGCGGTCAAGGACACCATCGGGGATCAGGCACTCCTCGCATTTCCGGGTGAGGACGGCGACAACACCGTCAGACCGAAGCTCCTGCCCACCCTCGACGGCGTTCGGGATACCGGCTACAGCCTGGATGTCCCGTTCTTCCCGGTGCTCGGCGAATGTTCCGACGGGATCGCGGGTGACCTCATTGGTGCGCCCGGCATTGCGGACATTTTGCTCGGAGCCGGCCCCTCGCCTTTGAAGCAGTTCGCGGAAAGCCCATTCGGTCTGCCCGTGCTCGCCGGGGACGCGACGAGAGTCTCGAGCGAGCCCGACGCGTCGGGCTTGCTCTTTACGTTCGGCGAGTAGCGCTCCCTCTCACTACGACGGTCGTGCGCAGGTCCAGGGATCGGTTGCCGCGCTGCCCGTCAGCGACGAGTCCTTGAGATCGGCCGGAGACCCAACTGGTCCTGCTCCGCAGTCGAGGTGCGTCCCGTTCGGCATCGTGATCCCGAGATAGGCGGGCGTCTTCGACGTCGGGCCGATCCATACGAGCGGCGAGACGAGCTTCTGCGGTTCGATGAGCCCCCCGACGAAACCGAGGTCGAGCGCTTTGGGGGCGTTCGGCACGAGCGCGACCAGCGCGTTGTAGGAGCCCAACCCGTTGCTCTCGACGGGGAACCGCACATGTTCCTCGAGTGGTGCGTCGGCGCGCGGCGGCGTAATGCATCGCGAGCGCTGCGGACCGTTCGCGCCCACCTGTTCGATCGGCGGGGTCGCGTCCCAACGCCAGCACACCTGCCCGTCCGTCGTCGGCGCGCTCAGCAACCGCCACCTCACCCCGTTCGTGGTTCCCGACGCGGCAAGCTGAAACGCCGTCGCGAGCTGAATGCGAACGTTGGTACTCAATGCGATGTCCGACGCCGGAGGGAGCGGGACGTCGACCGTTGCGCCGAAATTTGTCAGGTCGTAACTGGTGCCACCGTCGGGTGAGGTGATCTTCACTCGCACTGCGCGATGCCGGTTGTCGACGAAGACGCCCACCGAGGCCCCCGTCCAGAGCCCGACGATCACGGGTTTCGCGGACTTGAGCTCGGTTACGGGCTTTCCGTCGATCGTTGCACTTGACTCGAGCGGCCGCGCGATGCCGCCGATGAGATCGAGTAGCGACGGGGGATCGAACGCGTTCGTGATGAAGTTGACGCCGAGACCGGATGCGGAACCCTGTGACCATTCTTGCTGTCCGGCCGTGCGGTACAGCGGCAGCTGGAACGCGTTCGTCACCGTGTTGGCGCGGGCGATCGCGCGCCGGACGTACACCGAGCCGTTGGTCCAGCGGATCTCGACGTCATTGAAGGTCGCTCCGAGCGGCACCTGGAGATCGATGTCGCCGTTGCCTTTCTCGCGCGGACCGCCGGCCCACGTGCCGTCGACCTTGCCGACATGTCCCTCGCCGTCGGTGATCGTGCCGTTCAGCCGCGCGCCGTGTACGGCGCGTGTCGCGTCCGCCGCGACTGTCGCCGCGTTGACGACTTTGGGGATCGTGCTCCTGGGTGTTCCTTTCGCGCCGTGGCCGCCGGACGAGCAGGCGGTGGCCGCGATCGAGATGACGGCGACCAGCGTGAGCATGCGAACGGGTCGCGTTGTCGGAGGCGCTCCAGACATCCGAACATCAAAGCAGAACATCCCGGAAGGTGCAGCGCGGGACCGGCCGCACCGGATCCGGCAACCGTGACGCGCGATACTGCCCGCCTCCCGGGAGGCGACATGCGAAAACGGATCAAATCGACCATTGCCGTCGTCGGGGTTTGCGCGCTCACGCTGGTCGCGTGCAGTGGCGGCAAATCCGGCAAGGCCAGCGACGACTGGGATCCGGCGGGCTCGACGGCGGCGCGGGCGACCGCCGCCCGCATCAGCCATGCATTTCCTGGCCAGTGCGCCGACTTCTCGCTGTTGCAGCGAAGCACCTACGTCAGCTCCAGCGCCAAGATCCATAGCCCGATCCCCATCGCGGCCGGTTCATGTGACGCGCTCGGCGAGAGCATCGAGATCAGCGCCTTCCGCGACGACTCGCACCGCACCGACTTCGTCAACGAGCGAGGGCAGATCCTCTGTAGTCGCGCTCACACGATCGGAACCGATCTGCCCGGTCTGCGGTGGGTCGTCGGACCCAAGGTCTCGATCCAGACCGACAGCGAGGGGGCAGCGCAACGAATCGCGGAACAGCTCGGTTACACCTACAAGCTGACGGCGTGTCCCGGCCGGACCAACGTCGACTGGAACGACGCGGACGTTGCGCGGATCAACGGGCTCGCGGAGTCTTTAAAGAACGCCGGTCTGGGTTGTGCCGACCTCCAACTGCTCGACCGCGACCTCCTGTCGCACAACCCGCACTATCGACAGATCGGCCTCCCCGGCGCATACGCGAACTGCACCATCGGAACCGACCCCGGGGCGGTGGTCGCGAGCTTCCGTCACGGCACGGCGAAGCTCACGCCCTTCTTGCAGGCGGAGCTCGTCGACATCTGTACGCAGTCGAAAGCGGCGCGCGCGGTTGTCGGTCCCGATTGGTACGTGGAGCTGGAGAAGGGCGAGGACGTCGCCAAGGTCGCAAGCTTGCTCCACGGGACTGTTGGGCCGGGCTGCAGCTGACACCTCGGCGTCGTAGTGGCCGTTGCCCCGGCCGTTTCGGGCGTAAGCGACATTTCGCCCGGAGAAATCGGAAGAACCCCGCTGTCAATATTTGCCAACGACTATGCGCGCGAGGCATGCTCACACCATCGGGTAGATAGTCCCGGGGCGTTGTCTGGGCGCCGCCCGGGGCATTGGGGGGAAAATGGGACGGCGGTGGCCGGGGCGCGGTGAGCGATCGCAGGTTGTGAAGCGCGTCGCTCGTGGCCGCGCGCTATGGCACTCGTGCGCCTCGGCGACGTCCGGAGGGGGACTTCTGTGAAGATCGGTCTGGGCAAGCGACTCGCCGCATACGGGGCGCTTATGGCGATCTCTGTCGGCGTCTGGGGTGCTGCCACCGCGACGTCGTCGAGTGCTGCCGGGACACCGACGCTGACGATCAGTGCATCGACGAACCTGACCGCGGGCCAGGTGATCACCTTCAGTGCGACCGGATTCACGCCCTTCGGATTGGGTTCAATCACCGAGTGCAACGGCGACCCGACCGCGCCTACAGTCCTGATTCAGGGCAATGCGGTCCCCGTGGGCTGCTCGGCCGTATCGCTTTCTCTCATTCCGTCCTCGGGGAACATCACCGGAACGTTCAAGGTCGTGAAGGGCACCGTCGGCCCTCCCCAGGGCGGCAACGACTCGCTTGGGCATGCGGGTTCGATCGACGCGCCGAACTACCCGTGCCCGCCCACGCAGGCGCAAATCGACGAAGGCATCACGTGCGCGATCGCGTTCGGTGACACGACGGGCTTGCAGGCGTACGTGATCATCCACTTCCAGGGCGAGCCGCCGCCGAACACGACGACGACGAACGCTTCGACTTCGACTTCGACTTCGACTTCGACTTCGACGAGCACCTCCACTACTAGCTCGACTTCGACTTCGACTTCGACTTCGACCACGACGTCGACGTCGACGACTACGCCGACGACGCTTCCCGGCGAGACGACGACCTCGACGTCGTCGACGACGGCGCCGACCACAACTTCGACCTCGACCACGACGACCGCGCCGACCACGACCTCGACCTCGACCACGACCTCGACCACGAGCACGACCGAGGCGCCGACGACCACGAGCACGACCGAGGCGCCGACGACCACGAGCACGACCGAGGCGCCGACGACCACGACCACCGGGCCGACGACCACCACCACATCTACGACGCTGCCGACTGTTCAGATCAAGGAGCATTTCCGGACAACGGTGAGCAACGCATGCGTCTCGACGGTCTCCATTCCGGGGATCGCTCCTACGAACACGACGGTCAACGTCATCTTCGACACCTACGCGTTCCCGCAGCCGCACCGGGGCGACCCGATCACGTTGTCGTCCACGCAGGCGACCGTGGAGGTGCCGAGCGACCTGCTCGTGACCGGGTACAACTTCGGACTGCTCGCGAACGGTCAGGTCGTTCCCTCCACGCTGAATCTGCGGATCGCAGGCTCGAACACGAAACAAGGCACGCACCAGTTCGCGCTGATCCATTCGAGTCCCAAGGTCGTCATCCACGACCCGGACGGCGTTCCCAACACGGGTGACGAGACCGCGAACCCGTTGTCGGTCGTGACCAAGCTGCCGAACACCGTCTGGAACCCGACGAGCCCCACGAAGGACGTCGCGTTCACCGAGACGTCGGCCGTGATCAACTCGTCGATCGCCGTTTCGGGCGGGGCGATCACCGCAACGCAGACTTGCAAGCCGGACCCGACGCCCTTCGCAACACTGGGTGCACAGGGACCGAGCGCACCGCCGGTCACGACGCAGGCCACCCCGACGACCGTCGCGACGACAACGAGCACTGTCGCCGCCGCGGCAACCTCGTCGTCAGGCTCCAGCGGCACATTGCCCCGGACCGGTGCGAGTGTGGTGTTCATGCTCGCACTCGCGGCGTTGTGCTTCGACCTGGGCGTAGCGGCCATGGCCACGGCGAACGCACGCCGTCGCCGGCACGGTTTGCAACAGCCATAACGCACTAGCTCGGACGGCAAGACGACCCCGCGACGGCGGCCCGCCGTGGGGTCCGGCCGCCCGATGTCACAACCGTCCCAGCTTCTGACAAAGTCTCGACCATGAGTGAGCCCCTCGGACCCGAGACCACACCGCCGAGCGCTCCCAGCCGGGCCCGGACCCGGGTGGTAGTCGCGGCCATCGCCGGCGCGGCCGTGATCATCGGCGTCGTCGCGGCCGTCGCCGCGACCAGTTCGTCCTCGAAGCACTCGGGGTCGGCGTCCGCCGCCGCGAACTCGACGGTGCCGGCGACCGATCGCAACGGCCACCCCATCGCGGGTGCCACGACGACTTTGCCGGGCGCATCCGGCTCGAGCGTTTCGACCACCGTCCCCGGGACGCACGCCGACGGGTCGAGCACCCCCGGCGCGACCGTGGCCCCCGGCGCGACCGTGGCCCCCGGCGGCTCCCAGACCCCGACCTCACGCCCGCGTTCGGCCACTCCCGGCGGCGGACCGGCGACGACGAAGCCGGGCGCAACCAACCCGGAAACCACGACGACGGGCGACGTGCCGCCGGCGATCACCCAGGCGTACGTGCAGGGCTTCCAGGCGGAGTGCCTGGCCTTGTGGTCGCAGGCGGGGCCGAGCGGAAAGCTGTGGGACGCCGACTCCCTGGACGATCCGCCGCACACCGTGCAGGACTGTTTGAAGGAGCTCGATCCGGGCGACGCGTGGTTCTACTTCCAGGATTCACCCTCGGATGCCCGGGCGGGTGGCAAGAGCGACGCCGACAGCGCGGCCGAGGACATGACCCTCGGGAACCGCTTCCAGAACTCGAGCGGCCTCATCATCTACATCCCCTGAGTCGCTTCCCGAGTGGCGCGGATCGACGCCGACGGGGGGGTGCAGGGCCTCGGCTACCCGACGGGGACGACGATCCCGCCCGTATCCGGGGGCGCGGTGACCGGCGGCGATGTCGCCGGCGGTGCGGTGACCGGGGGTGCGGTGACCGGGGTTGCGGTGACCGGCGGGAACGTTGGCGGGGGTGCCTGCGTCTGCGGCGTCGAGGGGAAGGTCGCCGCGGTGCGGGGCTTCACGGGCACGGTGGTGGGGTCGGTCAACGGCGGGCCGATCCGCGGGGTCGGGACTATCGGCGGGATCGTCGTGGTCGGGAACAGCACCGGCGGCAGCGGACGCACGGTGACGTCGGGCGCAACGACGGGGGCGGCCGGCGCGCTGGCGGGCGGCGACGTGGCGTTGCGCAGTATCGGGACCGCGATGATGAGCGAGATCCCGAGGAGGCCGAGCGCGGTCAGCGCCAAGCGGCCCTTGCGGGTGTGCGACTTCGCCGCGACCCAGTTGATGACCTCGTCGATCGTGATCATGCGGACTCCGTGCTTACCCAGCCCGTCGCCCGGCTCGGGCGCGGCGCCGAACTCACTTTCCCCCTTTCGGCACTTGGGAGTGAATCGCGGCGCCGTGCTGGCGCAGGACGGTCTTGTGGTCGGCCAGGATCTCCTTGGTGCGCGTCGCCTTGAACTTCAACACCGCCAGCCGCTGCGGGATGGTGCGCTTGGCCGGGACGCTCTTGACCCAGGCGTTGATCTCCGCGGCGGTGGCGCCCGGAACGAGCGGCTTCGGGAAGGTCGCGGGGGTCGGTACCACTTTCTTCAGCGGGGGCAGGGTGGTGGTCGGCGCGGCCGGCGCGGCCGAGGTCGACCGATTGGGCCCCGTGAACAGGGCCAGAGCCGTGATTGCCACGGGGATCCACGCGGCGATCGCGATCTTGCGGGAGAGCGGCCAGCGGCGGACGCTCACCGATCGACGAACGCTGCGACGGACGTTGCGCACCTCGAACCGGCGCACGCTCAAGCCTCCCCCGTTGCCTGCGGACCGCCGACAGCTTCCCCACTGCCAGGTCGCCCGAGGCCACCCTTCCTGGTAAAAAGAGGTTAGCGGGTCCGCAGCGTACGTCAAAGGGGTCCCGGAGAATCGCGGACGGGCCGCCGATCAGAGAGCCTGCAGCCGCAAGGTCGGCCAGGCGGCGCCGGAGGCCGGCATGCACCTCGATGCGATCAGTGACTTGTTGCACGCCCGGGCCTTCGCCCTGGGCTTCGCGGCCGGCAAGCACCTCGATGCGATCAGTGACTTGTTGCACGCCCGGGCCTTCGCCCTGGGCTTCGCGTTCGGTGGTGTCGCGTTCCTCTTGGCCGCCGCCGTCGCGGTCGCGAGCAGGCGGCGAATCCCCGACGTGGCCGGGCTCGCCTTCGTCGCGGCGGGCTGGCTCGGGGTACGAGGCGCGTGGGGCACGACACTCGCCCGCGCGTCAGTGCTGCTCGCGCTGGGCACGCTCGCGCTGGGCGGCGCGCTCGTCGTGGTGCTGGCTCATCGGTTTTCGGTCGCGCGGGCCCACCCACTGCTGACGACGGCGGTCGCGCTCGTGCCCGGCGCGGTCTGGTTGGCCGCGGTGACGCCTCTGGCCGGCTCCGACCTGTCGCGAGCGATCCTCGCGATCTCGACGATCGCCATCGGGGTCGGCATGCGAGATTTCGACGCGATGCACGGTGCGCGCGGCGCGCCCTGGCTGCTCTACGCCGTCACCACCGCCGGTGTGTACCTCGCCGTGCCCGATACCGAGCTCGCGCGCGTGATGCTCGGAGTCGCGCTGCCGTTCGTGCTGTTGAGCATTCCCCGCCCGCTGTGCCCGTTCGGGCCGGCCGGCAGCGCCGCGCTCGCCGGGATGTTCACCTGGGTGGTCGTCGTCGGCGGGCGGGGCCGGCCCGGATCCGTGGTCGGCGGCCTCGCGACGATCGGTCTCCTCGTCGCCGAACCGCTGGGCCGGCACACCATCGGCATGGTCACGCGCGGCGTGCGTGATCCGCGCGACCGCAACCAGGATGCCTGGTTGTCGCGCGCCGCGGTTGCCGCCATCGCCCAGCTCATCATCGTTCTCTACGCGAGCCGCGTCGTCGCGCGCGAGGACTTCGCCGTGACGGCGCTGTTGATCACCGCGCCGCTGGCCGCGGTCGCGGTGATCGCATCGCCCGGCCTGTATCCGCAGCCACACTCGAGCAAGCTCAAGCACCGGGGACGATCGCGTCGCCCGGAGCGATCTCCGTCGCGCTCACGGAGCTGATCGACCGGCATCGGCCGGGCGCAGCTCGGGCACGAGGTCGAGCTCGGCGAGCTCACGGATGCACCGCCGGATGTCGGCGAGCGTCTCTCGGCCGGCAGCAGCGGCGCGGTCGGCGACAGTCGACGCGATCTCGTTCGCGTCCGTGCTCGCGGCGCTCGCGTCCCAGATCGCCGATGCCGTGGAGCTCAGGCGGTGCAGCTCCTGGCGACGTCCGTGCCAGATCAGCGTCTCGCCGTCGATCCGCTCGAAGTCGAGGTCGCCCCGGCGACCGGACGCGTTGCCTGCGCGCGTGTGCCCAGTCGTCGCGCGACCGCGGCGAGTTCCAGTCGTCCGGCGGATCAGTGCTTCCGCCTCGTCGAGGTCGTCGAACTCGAGCGTCAGCGCCGGCGCGCGGCGAGCCAACTCCGCGACCGCCCGGAGCCCGTGCGCGCCGAGCGAGGCGAAGTTGTGCGCCTGGTCGGCGAGGAGTTCGGCCGCGCGACCGGGCGTGAGCTCCGACACGCTCGCAGACCCGCCCGGGCAACAGACCGGCTGCACGATGAGCGCGGGCTCGATCGCCTGCTCGGCCGGAACCGCGGCACCGATCGCAGCAGGTGCGAAGAGCCGCCGGCCGGCGTGCAGCGCCGCGTTCTCCGGGGCCAGCGCGCGCAGCAGCGCCTGCGAGTGATCGTCGAGCGCCACCGGCTTCGGATTGGATCGGACGCGGGTGGATCCCGGGTCGGCCGCCAGGCTGTCGTCTCCCATGTACGCCGCGCCCCGGAGCGTCAACGCCGCGACGAGCGTCGACTTCCCGGCGCCCGACGGTCCGGTGATGATCACGGCGCGACCGTCGATCATCGCCGCGGCCGCGTGGAGCACGAGTGCTTGCCGGCAGTGCTCGATCGCCGTCTGGTTGACCTTCCACGCGCACCACTCGAGCGCGGCGGAGGAATCGCCACCCGTCACCGCGACGTCGCCGTCGCATCGCACGACGAAGCCGGCCCTCTCACGGTCGATCTCGATCTCGAGTACCGGGATCTCTCCGGGGGCGGCCCGGCAAGCCTCGTAGAGCGTCTCCACTTCGTGCGCAAGGCCGGCGTCGCTCGATCGGACGCGGAACGGCATTCCGAGCGAGGTGTGGACGGGGGGAGCGTCGCGCGGACCGTCGTGCGGGGGCTGCCGCGGGAGCCGGCTCACCAGTTGGCGGGTAGCTGCGCGCGCGGCGCGCGGCGGTTCGACGGCCTGAACAGCCCGTCGATGTCGGCCGGAAGCGACAGGAACACCAGGAAGAGCGGCTGGATCACGGTGCGCTCGCGGGCCAGGATCCCGAAGTTCGAAAAGCCCGAGAACGCGATGATGAACACCATGATCGCGCCGATGCAGTACAGCAGGTAGGGGTAGTCGCGGCTGTACCGCAGCGCCCGCATCGACCGCCGGAAGGCGCGCATCGTCAGGACCACGAGCGCGAGGCCCTCGAACGCGGTGAGCATCTCCTGCGCGGAATGCGCTTCGTACGGCAGTGGCCGGTACAGCACCGTCACCGCGGCGAGCGGAAACTGCAACGGTGAGGTCACGACGACGGGCGTGAAGTGCGATCCGCCTTCGGCGGTCTGCGACGACGCGTCGTTGAGCTCGGCCACGATCGCCTGCCGGTTGAACGTCGAGATCCCGAAGAAGGTCGACGCCGACTGGACCACGATCGCGCCGAGGGCCACGACGAAGGCGACGTTCACGAGCGTTCGCATGATCCCGCCGCGATTTCGCTTTAGGAGCACGGCGAGCCCGAGCCCGCCGCACACCGCGAGCGCGAAGTGCGGCCGAACCATCACCATCCCGAGGATGCCGACCGCGACGGCGGCGAGCCCCGCCAGCGTGCGGTTCGCGAACAGGCACGCGACGCCGTAAGCCGCGATCCCGCCCGCGAGCATCATGAAGGCGTCCTTACCGATCGCGGACGGCCAGTAGAGCATCGAAGGCAGCACGAGCAGCCAGGTCAGGTACGTCACGTCGTGGCGGTCCGAGATCGCCACGCGGTACGCGCGCCAGAAGAACAAGAGCCCGATGAAGCTCAGCCAGCCGTAGACGACGAACCCCGACATCATGCGTGCCGGCGTCACCGTGTAGATGTACCCGGTGACGTAACGCATGAAGTCGGTGCCCGCGAGGCGCCCGTTGAGCCCGACGAGGTGACCGTGGCGCAGACCGGCTGCGATCGTGCGGCCCCACTTGTCGTAGTCGTAGAAGTCGCCGGTGCCGTAGAGGCCGGACGACACCCAGTAGCGGACGAGCGAACCGATCAGCTTCAGGCACAGGCCGCCCATCAAGATCGGCACGAGCTGCGGGTTGTTGTCGGCCGTGGCGATGCGACGAGCGATTCCGTAGGTCACCACGAGCAGGAGCGGTGCCGTGAAGAGCGCACCGAGCGCCTGCGAGTTCCCGCCGGCTCCGAGCACGATCACCGCGAGCACGATGACGCCGAACGCGAAGAACGACATGGTGACCCACGGAGGGTTCGTCGTCGGGCGCTTCGGCACATCAGGTCGAGTCCGGGCGGCTGGTCGCGCCGGCTGGGAGGACCGAGGTTGCGGGCGCGACGAGCGCAGGCCACCGGGCTGCTGGTCGAGCCAGGGAGTGCGGAGGCGAGGCCGGTTGTTGCTCACCGGGGCCGCCAGTCCTGTACGAGGCGAACGCCGCGGGTCAGGCGCTTCGCATAGTCGTGCTCGCGAGCGCGTACGTAGTCGCGCGCCGGAAACGCGAGCGCGAGCGCGTAGGTGGCGCGTTCGCGGGCCGATCGCATGGCCCACATCGAGGCCGCGACCTGGCCGGCGTACGAGCGCCGGTCGTCGGCATACCCCCGCAGCGCCCATCGATCGAAACGTGAGGGCCGGTAAGCACGCGCCCATTCGGGCAGGTGTCCTTCGAGGCGAACGCCGATCACTCTGTCAACGAGCCCGACGGCCCGTTGCACGACGACCTCGCACTCGGTCCCGCCGACGAGCCCGATGACGGCCTCGGTATCGAAGCCGGCCCGATACAGCTCGACGATGTCGCGCAGCGGGACGAGCCGGGGCGGATGGTCGCCGAGCGCGGCGTGAAAGCACGCGTGCACGAACGCGAGCTCACGGTCGAGCGCCGCGACCGGGCGACCGCCGAGCGCGATCCACTGCGGCGCTCGAGTGAACAACCCGGCCCGCTCGAACATGACCCCGAAGGCGCCCGGTGCCAGCGTGCGGTGGAGATCGATCTCGACGCCGTCGCCGCGCTCGAGACAGGCGCCCTTCGAGAACCGCGCGTCGAAGCCGCGGCGCGGTTCGAGGAACCGTCGCTCGAACCCGAGCGGCTGCAACGCTGCTATCGCGGCGTCGAAGGAATCGCTCGCGACGAGGAGATCGACATCTCCGAAGGAGCGTGAGGAGGGGTCTGCGTACACCGTGTGCGCGAGGAGAGGCCCTTTCAACGCCCGGTAGGTGATCCCGGCGCGATCGAACGTGGCCGCGGCCTGGACGAGTTCACGCTCCAGGCAGAGATCGAGCGCGAGCTGGGTCTCGTGCCGCTCGAGCAGCGAGTCGAGACCGGCCTCGGACAAGGCGAGCAGTCCGGCGGTGGTGGCGGCGACCGCGAGCCCGGTGATGCGTTGGCGCGCGATCGCCGCGACGAGGGCTTCCTCGCCGGCCGGGTCGCAACCCCGGGGGAAGGGGAGCGGGAGCCGCGAGTCGAGGTCGAGTGCCGCGATCGCGCCCAGCGCGGGTCGCATCATGACCTCGTCAGGCATCGCCACCGACGATCGCACCCTGCTCCGCCAACGCCGAGCAGGCCATGAGCACGTGAGGACG
>Ga0335083_10008981_pt1 | contig 12163 bp, 11 predicted proteins | sample Lox_Sample_42_FD_206716 | JGI IMG/M metagenome (GOLD analysis project Ga0335083, IMG submission 206716) | Soil microbial communities from Loxahatchee National Wildlife Refuge, Florida, United States - Lox_Sample_4.2 | ecosystem: Environmental > Terrestrial > Soil > Wetlands | place: USA... | reverse complement strand
ACGCGGTCATCCTCACCCATGCACACCTCGATCATTCCGGCTGGATCCCGCGGCTGGTGAAGCAGGGCTTTCACGGCCCCATCTACGCCACGCCCGCGACCATCGATTTGTGCAGCATCCTGCTTCCGGACTCCGGACACCTGCAGGAAGAAGACGCCGAGTTTGCCAACAAGCATCATTACTCGAAGCACGACCCGGCGCTGCCGCTGTACACCATGCAGGAAGCGCAGCAATGCCTGACGCTCTTTCATCCGGTCGCGTTCGGGGAAGTGAAGCGCCTGACCAACGAGCTATCGTTCCGTTTCGTGCGCGCGGCGCACATACTCGGCTCGTCGATGGCTGAGGTCGCAGTGGTCAGCAATGGAGCGACGCGCCAATTGCTGTTCACCGGAGACATCGGCCGCGTTCGCAACAGCACGGTTGCGCCGGGGCGGGTGCTGCATTCCGGGCCCACCGAAGGCGAGAGCTGTGATCTGCTGGTCATGGAGAGCACCTACGGAAACCGCGTGCATCCGCATGAGGATCCGAAGCCGGAGCTGGCGGCGCTGATTCGCACTACGCTGCAGCGCGGCGGCAGCGTCGTGGTTCCGGCGTTCGCCGTGGAGCGCACAGCAAAGTTTCTCTTCTTGTTGAAGGAATTGATGGAGAGCGGTCAGGTTCCGCGTGTGCCGGTGCATACCGACAGCCCGATGGCGATCAAGGCGGTACACATTCTGCTGAAGCACGAAGAGGAGTTTAGCGATGAGACCAAGGCGCAGATCGCCAAGTATGGATCGCCGCTGGAGTGGCCGAACTTCTACTTCGACACCACGCAGGAGGACTCGAAGAAGATCAACGAGTCGAGATACCCGACTATCATTGTGTCCGCCAGTGGCATGGTCACGGGCGGCCGCGTCCTGCATCATCTCGTGCATCGCTTGCCGGACCCGCGCAATCTGGTGCTGTTCATCGGCTTCCAAGCGCCGGGCACGCGCGGTTGGAGCATCAAGCACGGCGAGCCCGAGGTGAAGATGCTGGGGCAGGTGGTGCCGATCCGGGCGCAGATCGCTTCGCTGGAGCAGTTCAGCGATCACGCCGACACGCCGGAGTTGCTGGAGTGGTTGCGAACGTTTAAGAGTCCGCCGAAGCAGACGTTCCTGGTACACGGCGAGCCGGCTGCGGCCTCGCAATTGCGCGACACCATGATCAAAGAGCTGCACTGGAATGTGCAGATCGCGACGTATAAAGAGAAAGTGCCGGTGGGGTAGCGGGTCTCCTTGTTTCAGATCCCTCGTCCGCCGCAGCGGACTCGTGATGACAAGAAAAAGGCTGTCTTTTGGTACCTGAAGGCGTGCTCCACCCAGGACGGCGCTCCCCAATACTGCCCACGTCCTCCCCCGCACTAACCTCCGTGCGTTTGTAAATTGGTTACAATCTAAGCACGGTGTCTGCCGAGCAACGTCCGCAGGAATTTCAGTTTGACCTCTCCGGAGGCCATCTCGCACTCGACTTCGCCAACTCCATCAGCCGGCACGACTCGCCTGAGAAGACCGTCGAGCACCTGAACACCTATCGCGACCTGATTGCCTTCGCGCGGCAGGGCAACGCTCTTGCGCCTGAGGAGTTGGCAGTTCTTCTGCGGAAAGCTGAGTCGCAGCCACGGCAAGCCGCACAGATTCTGCGCGCGGCAATTGCGCTGCGGGAAGCTGCCTTTCGCGCCTTTCTGGCGCTCGCGCAGGGCAAGCCGGCGTCGCCACCAGACATTGGCTATCTCAACCAAGCGGCGACGGACGCATTGAAGCATCGGCACATCGTTCGCGCGAACGGCGGCTATGAATGGCGGTGGGACGACGGACCGCTGCTGGAGAAAGTCCTGTGGCCCATCGGCGTGTCGGCGGCCACGCTGCTGACGTCGAGCGAACTGACAAAAGTGCGCGAATGCGAGGCCGGCGATTGCTACTGGCTCTTCCTCGATAACAGCCGCAATCACAGCCGTCGCTGGTGCACGATGAATGCCTGCGGCAACCGGGAGAAGGCCCGGCGACACTATCGGCGCCAGCGCGGAAGTTGACGAAAGTCTGCGAAACGACGGTGCTGGTCAGCGGATAACCTCCCACCCGGCAACGGAAGCCGGAATGGGCACCCGAGGAGTGCCCGCGGGGCATTCCTGCTTCAGTAGTGCCCGGCGAAATATTGTCAATTGACAGAGCAGGACCTGGATGGCAGAGTACTCTCCACTGGAGGTGTGCCATGTCGTCTTGGAAAGGAATTGTGGGAAAGGGCTTCACGCCGGAGGCCTTTGATCAGTACATCAAAACGGTTTCATTCTCGTTATGGCGTCCGCAATTTGTCGTTTTGCATAACACTGCAGCGCCCAAGCTGTCGCAGTGGCATTCGGTGCCTGGCCAGCAACGAATGACGAATCTGGAAAACTTCTACAAGAATGTGCAGCACTGGTCGGCAGGGCCGCACCTGTTCATAGCTGACGACCAGATCTGGGCGTTCACGCCGCTGAACACTCCAGGCGTACACTCGCCTTCCTGGAATTCGATCTCCTGGGGAGTTGAGATGGTGGGGGATTACACGGCAGAGCCCTTCAGCCCGCAGGTCAAGCACAACACGGTCTGCGCGATCGCGTCGATGTATGCCGCGCTGGGTAAGGATCCCGCAACCTTGCGGTTGCACCACGAAGATCCCGCGACCACCCACAAGGATTGCCCGGGCAAGAACGTCGTCAAGGCCGACATGATTCAAGCGATCACGGCGCAGATCGCCAGCATGCACCCCGGAGAACATGCGGTGGGCGCGACAGGGTAAAGGGGCTCCACAATTCCGCGCACCGCGGGATCTATTGTTTGTTGTACATTGCGGGCGCCTTGACGACGTGACACATTGTGTGTCACATTAGTCGGTATGCCCGCACCATCTATCAATCTCCGGCAGCTCCGTGATACGCGACGCCTGAAGGAATGGCTTAAGGCTGGGAAGACGGTCGAACTGCGCGAGCGGGACAGGGTGCTGGGTCGCATCGTGCCCGAGCGTCCTGAGCCCGAGCAGGTGGAGTGGCCGGATTTTGCGGCACGGGCCAAGAAGATTCTCGGTGGGCGGCGAGTCCCGGGCGCCGATTTGCTGATCGAGGAACGCGAGAAATCAAGATATTGAGCATCTACGCGGATTCCAGTTTCTTTGTCTCGCTCTACATGGACGATGCGCATTCCATCCAAGCGCAGCGCCGGATGGCGACGCGCCCGCGAGTCTGGCTCCTTCCTCTGCATCGGGTGGAGTGGACTCATGCCATCGCGCAACACGTTTTTCGCGGCGCAGTCTCCCGCACTGAAGCTGCTCAGTTCTACTCGGCGTTCGAAGCTGATCGCAAGCTTGGGCTGTTTTTGGAACAGGAGATGCCAGAGTCGATATTTGAGACCGCCGTGGAACTTGCTCGCAAGTATGTACCGCAAATGGGCGGCCGTACCCTCGATTCGCTGCACGTCGCTTCGGCTCTCGACCTGCATGCGCAGGAATTCTGGACGTTCGATGAGCGGCAGGAGAAGCTGGCACGGGCGGTGGGATTGAAAATTCGATGATATTTCAGTATGCCTCTGCGTTGGGCGACATCAGATTGTGTTCGTATTCCCGAGACGGAGGGAAGCAGGTCAAACGGCCACTCTTGGTTTTGGTTAGCTTAATTGGTGCCGGGCACGGCGTGATGATCAGGTGTCGATCTTTGCTGAGCACCGACGGCTTCTTGATTCCTTCATCGCTCCAGCCGTAACTGTCGTACTCGACACCGTACACTTGTCCTTTGCCGTCGCCGACCAGAGCTCCTGCAACGCGAGAGTCAATGCCCTGCACGTCATACCGCACATAGAACGCTTTCTTTTCATCAAAGGCTTTGAATGCGCAATCCGTGGCTGCGGAAGGATCATGCCTGATTTCCACTTCGCCACAATCAATTGCTGGAAACCCTGCCGTCTGCAGGAAGAAGCTCCGTAGAGCGTCTGGTTTTGCCTCACCCATAAGTTGAGGGCTGAACCAGCCAGTCAACTCGTGACCAAAGAGAGCAAGCACCCCTACCGCAATAAGACCAAGAATGGTGATGAATGTTCCCAGCATTCCTCTTGCGGACGAAGCAGCCATGCGCCCATCTTACTCTTACGCGAACGCGCTCTCCTCATACGTCCCATACACATCGCGCAGCGCATCGCAGATCTCGCCAACCGTCGCGTAGGCCTTCACGGCATCGATGATGAACGGCATAGTGTTCGCCGGAGAAATCTGTCCGTTCTCGCCGGCCGTCGGCTCCTGAGCTGCGGCTTTCTTCAGCGCGTCGAGCGTGCGGCGGACTTCGTCGTTGGAGCGGCGAGCCTTCAGTTTATTCAGCTTCTCGGTCTGGTGCCGCGCGACCTCTTCGCCGATGTAAAGAATGGTCGGCGGCTCTTCTTCAACCACGAATTCGTTGGCGCCGACCATGATCTTCTCTTTGGCTTCGGCGGCGCGCTGAAACTGGTAGCTGGCTTCGGCAATCTCCTTCTGCGGATATCCCTTCTCGATCGCCTTCACCATCCCACCCATCGCGTCGAGCTTTTCGAAGTAGTCGAACGCGCCCTTCTCCATGTCGAGCGTCATGCGCTCGACGAAGTACGAGCCGCCCAGCGGATCGACCGTCTGCGCCACTCCCGACTCGTAAGCGATGATCTGCTGCGTGCGCAGCGCGATGCGCACGGCTTCTTCCGTCGGCAGCGCCAGCGCCTCGTCGTAGCTGTCGGTGTGCAGCGACTGCGTTCCGCCCAGCACCGCCGCCAGCGCCTGAATCGCCACACGCGCGATGTTGTTCATCGGCTGTTGCGCTGTGAGAGAAACGCCCGCAGTCTGCGTATGGAAGCGCATGAGCCAGGTGCGCTGGTTCTTCGCGCCCCAGCGCTCGGTCATCAGGCGATACCAGATCTTACGCGCCGCGCGATACTTGCCGATCTCCTCGAAGAAGTCATTGTGCGCGTTAAAGAAGAAGCTCAACCGCGGACCGAACTCGTCGATGTCGAGCCCGCGACGCAGTGCCCACTCGACGTACTCCACGCCGTCGTAGACGGTGAATGCCAGCTCCTGCAGCGCGGTCGAGCCGGCCTCGCGGATGTGGTATCCGCTGATGGAAATGGTGTTGAACTTCGGCGTGAACTTCGAGCCGAACTCGAAGGTATCGATCACCAACCGCATGGAAGGCGCCGGCGGATAGATGTATTCCTTCTGCGCGATGTATTCCTTCAGGATGTCGTTCTGGATGGTGCCGGAAACTTTCTTCCAGTCGGCGCCCTGCTTTTCGGCAACCGCGAGATACATGGCCCACAGCACCGAGGCAGGAGAGTTAATGGTCATCGAAACTGTGGTCTTCTCCAGATCGATGCCGTCGAACAGGATCTCCATGTCTTCGAGCGAATCGATGGCGACGCCGCACTTGCCGACCTCGCCTTCGCTCATCATGTGATCGCTGTCGTAGCCCATCAGCGTCGGCAGATCGAAGGCAACCGAGAGTCCATGCCCGCCGTGCGCCAGGAGATACTTGTAGCGCTCGTTGGTTTCCTCGGGCGAAGCGAAGCCCGAGAACTGGCGCATGGTCCACATCTTGCCGCGATAGCCCGAGGCATGAATGCCGCGGGTGTACGGCGGCTGGCCGGGATAGTTCAGGTAATTGTCGTAGCTCCAGTTCTCGGGGAGATCGGCAGGCGTATAGAGACGCAGGATCGCCATGCCGGAGATGGTGGTGTAGCGGGCATTGCCGTGCTCGTCAACGTTGACGCCGGTCGCCGCGCCAATCGGCTTCTCCGGAGCCTTCTCCAGCGTTGGCGCGAGCGTCTGCTCGATCCACTGCTTTTCGGAGTCGGATGGATGGCGGCCGTTTTCGAACACATCGGCTACCGGCGATTCGGCGACACTTTTCCCGGCATTGTTCTGGTCAGGCATGGACACTCCCCACGGAAAGCAAACCTTGCAGTTTAGTAGATGCCCGGGGGGCGAGCAAGGAGGCTGGGATTGCCCCCCAAGCGGGAAGCTATCGTTCGACGCGTATCAGCGGCGCCTGCTTCTCCAGCACTTCGCCGATCTCTTCGGCACCCACGCCGGCTTCGCGGAGTTTCTCGACCAGGCGGCTGGAATCTCCTGACGCAACCGAAATCAGCAGACCCCCGGCGGTCTGCGGATCATAAAGCAGGGTACGAAGATCCTCGGGCACATCGGCGGCGTACTCGACGCACCCCTCGGCGAATGAACGGTTCGACCTGAGGCCTCCGGGAATGTTGCCGTGATGCACGCACTCCAGCGCGCCTTCGAGTAGCGAGACCTTTGACGCGAAGAGGCGGAGGCTCACGCCTGAGCCGCGCGCCAGTTCACGCGCATGGCCGATCAGCCCGAAGCCGGTGACATCAGTGAGGCCATGCACTTCGAAGCCACTTGCGACCTCCGCTGCCGTCTTGTTCAGCGTGGTCATGGATCGAATGGCGCCGCGGATCCAGACGAAGTCAGCCTGACGGCGCTTGATCGCAGTCGAGATCACGCCGGTGCCGATGGCCTTGGTGAAGACCAGCTTGTCGCCGGCGCGCGCGCCGCTGTTGGCCATGACGCGTTGCGGGTGCACCGTGCCGGTTACCGAATAGCCCAGCTTGATTTCGGGATCGCGAATGCTATGCCCGCCGATGACGGTACAGTTGGCCTCGATCATCTTCGACAATCCGCCCGCCAGCATCTGCTCAAGAATTGCCGGATCGCCGTCTTCCTGGAAGCACACCAGGGCCAGCGCGCTGATCGGTTTGCCGCCCATGGCGTAGATATCGCTCAGAGCGTTGGTTGCGGCGATCTGTCCGAAGACGTAGGGATCGTCGACAATCGGGGTGAAGAAGTCGGCCGTCTGCACGATGGCGAGCTCAGGCGTGAGTTGATACACGCCGGCGTCGTCGGCTGTGTCGAAGCCGATGAGCACGTTGGGGTCATGTTGCCGGGCTAATTTCCCAAGCACCGAGTCCAGCACCGCCGGACTGAGCTTGCTGGCTCAACCAGCGGCTTTGACCATCTCCGTGAGACGGGGTGTGGTGGCTTCAGCCATTGAGTTCATTGTAGCAATGGGAAAGTGGCAAGTGGCGGGCGGAACGATGAAAACCAAGGAGTGACTTTGGATGACCAGGGAGATATATTTTGTCGCACTCGCGGCTGCCTGGGACGAGGTCCACCCGAATGCTGAAGACCAGTGGGGCAATCTTACTGTTGCTGGCGTTGCCGATGTGTTTCGCACAGCAATCCGCCCAACCAGCCCACCCCCCGGCCGAGGGTTCCCGCGTTGCCAGCCCAGCATCCACTGCTACGGCGCAAGTTCAAGGTAACCTCGAGGTGCTCACGGATACCCAAGGAGTAGACTTTGGCCCTTACTTGAGTAAGCTCCTCAATGCTGTCAGAGAAAACTGGTACGCCGTGATTCCCGAAGCAGCGCGGCCGCCCCTGCTCAAGCAAGGTAGTGTAACGATTCAATTCGTGATCCTTCCGGATGGCAAATTCGCGGGGATGGTCATGGCAGCGACATCGAGGGACGCTTCCTTGGACCGTGCCGCATGGCATGGGATCACGGCATCCGATCCAGCAGCACCGTTGCCTAAGGAATTTCATGGTCCCAATCTCTCTCTAAGGTTCCATTTCTATTACAACCCGCAGAAACCTGACCTGCCAGAGCAAACGCCATCGGCAAAATCTCCTCCGACACCGGAGCAGCTGCCATCGAGTTCTCACCAAGGCACCCAGCTCCCGTCCTCGAATAGCGCTCGATTTCAAGGTAATCTCGAGGTACTGACGAATACTCAAGGGGTCGACTTCGGTCCCTACTTGAGCAATTTCCTCAAGACTGTCAGAGCTAACTGGTATGCCGTAATCCCGGAAGCGGCACGGCAGCCGCTGCTCAAGCAAGGTAGTGTATCGATCCAATTCGTGATCTTACCGAATGGCAAAATTTCGGGGATGATGCTGGTAGGCACATCGGGAGACGATTCCCTGGATCATGCTGCATGGTATGCGATCACGGCATCCGATCCAGCAGCACCGTTACCCAAAGAATTTCATGGTCCCAATCTCGCTTTGAGGTTCCACTTTTATTACAACCCGCAGAAATCCGATCTGCCGGAGTGAACGCCAGCGGAAAAATCTCCGTCGCTAACGGCGAAAGCAGTAAGATTCGCTACTCAATCCCCGTTTCCGGCGAGGCCCATGCGGGCGGCGCGATGGGCGCTGACTTCGTCCCAGCGCACCCATGCAATGTAGAAGACGACGATTAGGTTGACCAGCAGAATCAGCCAGTGAACCCAGTTCGGGTGGCGAATCAGCTTGTACAGCTCGAAGGGCAAGTAAACTGCGCCGGAGATGATGGCCAGCCATTCCGCCCAGACACGTTGCCGCCACAGTCCGTAGGCTTCGATGAATCGACCGGCCGCGTAGATGAAGGCGATGCTGATCACCAGCGCGACATTGGCATCCATGACTTTGCCGGCGGTCTCGACAAACATTTGCGACAGGCGAAGGTCGGGATCGACGTGGAGGTAGTACAGCAGGTTCTGCGCCAGGTCTTCCAGGTCGACGTTCTTGTGGATGATCTCGAAGAAGGCGAGGCCCGCGAGGATCGCGAGCACACCTTTGACGAACTCCAGCGCGGCAACCGCCCGCAGACCCTTCTTATGGTTGGGGTCGCGGTGCACGGTTATGCTCCGTCCATGCGGGGGGTCTTTCACTGCTGCCGATTTGCCATCCTGAAGCGACGCCACGAGCGAAATACCCTCACCTGAGACCATTCTATTCTGGATTGGAAGCGCGGATAGTCAACGAGGTTTTTCATGGAACTGAGTTAATTGTTGGTGACCGCGGGTGGAATAGTCAATCCTGCATCAGTTGCAGGTTAGCCGTTGGCAGCTCGCAGCATTTCCTCGGTTTGCAACAGTTTGAGCAGGCAGCGCTCATCGCCGGCAGCGGCGCGTTCCATGGCCTCGATCCGCTTCCAGCCGGTGTAGTCGATCCACATGACACCTCTCGAACGCAGCACTTCGGCCAGATCGTTTGCCGGCTTTTCTGCGGCCCCCGCGAGGTCGTTGGCGATCCTCTGCGCGACTTGCTGCGCTTCACTGCGGTTGGTTGGGATCGTCCCCGAAGGACCACGCTTGGCCCAGCCGGCAACATAGAGGCCATCGTCGATCTTGCCGCCATCGTTGGTAAATACGCCGTTCGCCGGGGACGCGGCGCAACAGGGAACAGCTTCGTAGCCGATGCAGGTAACCGCGAGCTGGGCAGGAATCGTGACCTCGCCGCCTGCCGAGCGAAAGGTGACGCTCTCAAGATGAGGACTGCCGGTGAATGCAGCCGGTGTCAGTCCAAAGTGGAAGTGGATGGTGACAGGAAGAGCTGTGCGGGGATCGTCTGCGAACTGGCGCAGGACTTTTTGCACCGGAGTTTCACCTGCCAGGTGGGCGTCATCCTCGACAACCGGCTTTGCACGAAGGAGAGTTCCCAACTCCTCCAGTTCGTGCTCGTTGAACTTCGCCTCGGCAGCACCGCGCCGGCCAACGATATGGATGTCGCGCACCGGCTGCGAGCGCAATGCCTCGATGACATCCGGCGGCGAGTCCGAACCTTTCAGCTCGTCGGCGCCTTTTGCCAGGATGCGTGCGACATCGAGCGCGACGTTGCCGTTGCCGATGACCACCGCCGAGCTCACGTCGCTCAAGTGAGGCGTGTTTCGCGAGGGATGTCCGTTATACCAGCCGACGAACGCTCCCGAGCCGATGACGCCGGGGAGATCTTCGCCCGGTATGCCCAGCTTTCGGTCACGCTGCGCCCCGGTAGCGAGTACCACAACGTGGTACATCGCGCGAAGCTCGCTGAGGGTAACGTCGCGTCCGACCTCGAGGTTGCCGAAGAAGCGAACCCGTTCGCGGGAAAGGGTTCGGTCCAGGACGCGCGCGGCTCCTTTGGTGCTTTGGTGATCGGGCGCAACGCCGTAGCGGATGAGGCCGAAGGGCACCGGCAGCTTTTCCAGCACGTCGATGCGCGCGTCGGGCAGCAGCTTGAGCAGATGCTCCGCGACGTAACATCCCGCCGGGCCGGAGCCGATGATGCAAAGACGCCGTTGGCTATTGGCTATTGGCTCTTGGCCGGAGGAAAGCCGCTCTTGGCTCTTGGCTATTCGCCCTTGGCGAGGACCGATCGTTCCTAAGCGATTATCTGAGGACATTGCTTTTGCAGTGAGGGTCGCTGCTGACATCACCGAGTGCCAAAGCCAAGAGCTAAGAGCCAAAGGCCAAGAGCGGATGGTGCAGCGCGCTTCGCCCGCTACGCCATCCGCACATATTCGTAATCCACCGGATTGTTATTGATCCCGCGATCGGGAGGAGCGATCCACGCCGCCATTTTGCCGGGCTCGTAAACGCCGTGCATCAGGCTCAGAATGTAAGCCTGATCGCCTTCGCTCGGCAGCCAACCCGCCTTGCGGCGGTCGTTCTCTTCGTGCGAAATCGGATTGCCCTGCGGATCGGTCGGCACGCCCGCCCAGGCTCCGATGTTGCGCCGGAAGCGCGTCGAAGGCAGAGCCAGGCGGAAATCGTGTCCGGCTTTCTCGATCAATCGGTTCCAGCGCTTCACGCCCAGATCGCAATCGCGCACATAGGAGCCGCGCGTGACCTCGTTCATGGCGTTGCGCATGGGGATCTGCTCAGTCTTGACGCCGCCGCTGCCGTCGGGAACTCCCAACTCGAAGCTGGTATTGCCCGCAATGTGGTCCTCATACTGGGCCTCGTCGGGGCGCCCCTTCAGTCCGTTGGCGAAATACGAGGCCGCATTCGACGACTGCTCTGAGCCGAACAAGTCAAGCGAGGAGCTGAACCAGAAGTTCAGGTAGCGCTGCACGGTTGGCAGATCAATGGCGCCGGCCTTGCGAATCGCCTCCGGATCGTCGGTGTTCAGCTCCTTCATCACCTCCAGCGTCCGCTTGATGACGCGATTGATCCCCGTGTCGCCCACAAACATGTGGTGCGCCTCCTCGGTCAGCATGAACGAGCAGGTGCGCGCCAGGGGATCGAAGCTTGATTCGGCCAGCGACTTCAACTGGAACTTGCCGTCGCGGTCGGTGAAATAGGTGAACATAAAAAAGCTAAGCCAGTCGCGAATCGGCTCGTTGAAGGTGCCCAGAATGCGCGGTTTGTCGGCATCGCCGGAGTGGCGCTCGAGCAACTCCTCGGCTTCCTCGCGGCCATCGCGGCCGAAGTAGGCGTGTAGCAGGTACACCATCGCCCACAGGTGCCGCCCTTCCTCGACATTCACCTGAAATAAGTTGCGCAAGTCGTAAAGCGACGGCGCAGTGTGTCCCAGCATGCGCTGCTGCTCCACCGACGCAGGCTCGGTATCGCCCTGGGTGACGATCAGGCGACGCAAGGTCGCGCGGTACTCGCCCGGAATCTGCTGCCACACGTCTTGTCCGAAGCTGTCGCCAAACCCGATCTTGCGATTGGGATCGCGTTCGGCGAGGAAGATTCCCCAGCGGTACTCGGGCATACGCACGAAGCCGTACGTCGCCCAGCCCTTGGCGTCGACTGAGGTCGCGGTGCGCAAATAGACGTCCGCAACCTGGAAGTCGCGTGGCCCGAGCTCCTGCCACCAGTTGAGGAACTCCGGCTGCCAATGTTCCAGAGCGCGCTGCAGGATGCGGTTGGAGCCGAGATCAACGTTGTTCGGAATGCGTTCGGTGTAATTGATGGACATGGATGAATCCTTTTCCGCTATTCGCTATTGGCCACGCGCCATTGGCATTTGGCTTTTAGCTATTGGCCAGAACCGCGAGTTGCCGCTTGCCGAGAACCATGCGATGCATTGCTTTGTATGAGGGCACGACTTCAGTCGTGCCGAATCCGATCTTCCACAATCCTTGTGATCCCGAGCGGGCTTTAGCCCGGAAGGGATCTGCTGTTGTGCCGCCCCTGAAGGGGCTCAGAACTTTCGAACGCCGTCTACCCAGCACTCCGTCCAAAAGATGGCCTCCGTGCTGGGCTATCATCCTGGTCGCCCTCCGGGCTAGCCATTCGGTCGACGACCTGTCCGATCTTACGAAAACGCGTTGCGGTTCGAACGCCACGGCCTAGAGCCATTCGCGATATCTCGAAAGCCAAAAGCCAAAAGC
>Ga0335083_10008980_pt1 | contig 12164 bp, 9 predicted proteins | sample Lox_Sample_42_FD_206716 | JGI IMG/M metagenome (GOLD analysis project Ga0335083, IMG submission 206716) | Soil microbial communities from Loxahatchee National Wildlife Refuge, Florida, United States - Lox_Sample_4.2 | ecosystem: Environmental > Terrestrial > Soil > Wetlands | place: USA: Florida... | reverse complement strand
GGCAGTTGCGCCACTTCTTGTCGAGGTTCTTGCGGATGTCTTCGAGCGACGGCTGAAGATTCAGAATGATGGTGCGTTTTGTCGTGTCTGATGGCGACGGTTCGTAGCCTTCGCTCAGCAAGAGGCTCTTCCAGGGAGTTTCCACATCGAGCGAGAAAGTTGGAACAATTCGCAGGCTGAATTTTCGACGCCTCACATATTCGTCGCGGAGTACTGCGAGCGCCTGCCCGAGCGCTGCCCAGTCCGGATCACGATCCCAGCGATGGAAAATTGGTCCCCAGAATGCGTAGGCGATCGTCAATCCCGAGAGAGGAACGCGTACGAGCCGAATCTGGGCAGCTGCCACAACGTCATCCGCGCGGCGCAGCACCAGATGCTCCATCTTCTCCGATTTTGCGCTGGCGATACAGAACGCCGGCGTCTGAAAAGGAGAAGCATCCTGAAATAAGTCGAGAATGCGGTGCCATGGCTCCCCGTCGAGCGTGGCTATCTCGTGCTGAAACTTTGCGTTGGCGCCCGCTGCGGCGGAGTTCATGGTCAGCGGCTGCTCGGCAATTTCTGCCGGCACGAGTGTTTCATTTGCGAAGGAAGAATCCATTATTTTGACTTTAGGTCCGCTGGGGAAAACTAAAAACGAGCCGCAGCAGGATGCGCTGTGCGATCCTGTTCGGTGACCGCTGCCGGAATGGCTGCCCGAAGCAGCGTGCGGCTGGCAACGGCGATGGTCAACAGCTTGTCGAGTTCGTCGGTGTAGTTGGCGCGGCCGCGAATGTGATCGTCGACCATGGCTTCGACTCTTCGCGTTTCGAACCACGTCGAGAGCGTGTTCCTCGAGTCGAACAAAGTTTCGCGGACGAAACCGCTCAGTTCGTTGCGCATCCAAATCCGGAAATGTGCAAATTTGTCGCGGCCCAGAAAGCGTGTTTCCAGCGCGCCTTTTGGCAACCAGGACGAAACCTTCGCCATCGCGTCGGACGCGCCGTGACTGGTCATGTATTCGGCTTTGATCACGAGCTTGCGATAGGTCGAGCGCACCCGCGCACTCAATGCGCTGTCGTTGCCGAGAACACCGCGCTCGGTGGGGATCGATAGCAGAGTCGGTTTGCGGCCGATGATCTCGCGCGATCGCGCGATCGCCCGGCTGCTGTCTGCAGGCGCCTGATAAATCGACTGGACCACGTCGTTCGCCAGAAACGGCGCGCGCATTCTCATCTGCGAGCGCTCGACCGCGTAGCGTCCGTAGCCCTGCACGGGCATCTGGCAAAACAGCGCATAGGAAACCGGATGCGAAATGCCGGAGTCGGCGAACTGCTCTGCCGAGTCCGCCATTCCAGCCGCCAGTTCCGGCCGGAAAAAATCTCCCTTTGGCATCGAACACTTGAAGGCGCGCACTCCGCGCAGCAGTTCTCCGCCCCAGTTTCCGGTAATGCGAACCGGCGCAAGCGAGCGCGCCTGCCGGTTCAGATAAAATTCAGATGCTCCGGAAAGCCCAAGATATCCGTCTGAAATGTAGACAGACTTCTCAAAGGCCGCACCAATCTCACCAAGGAAGCGGCGATCGAGTTCGAGCACATGATGCGGCTGATGACACGCCGCGGCCACTTGCTGGCTCACCGCCACATCGTAGGTCATGCGATACATGCTGCCGAACGTGTAGCAGGGAATGCTGCCCTCAGGCGCATCGAGCGACGCCATGATCATCCGCGAGTCAAGGCCGCCCGTCAGCGAAATTCCGGGCGCCGGCGGATTCGAAATGGCTTCGTCGACAGCCGTCTTCAGGTTCGCGCGAAAGCCTTCGACAAACTGCTCTTCCGTCGTGTGCGCCAGCTGCTCGAGGTTTGATGGCTGAAAGTATCGGCGGCGCGTCTCCGATCCGCGCGAGAACGTAAGAACTGTTCCGCCTTCGAGCACCTCGATGCCTTCGAACAAAGATCGCGTGCCCTGCGTGCATCCCAGCGCCAGAAAATCAGCAAGCCCCGCCGCGTCGAAAGTCCGCGTGCGAGGCGCGACTGCCAGAATTGCCTTGGCTTCGGAAGCGAAGACTACCCTGCTGCCATCATGGTGCAAAAACAGCCGCTCGCTTCCATAGCGATCGTTGAACAGCAGGCACTGCGAATTCCGGCGATCGATCAGGAAGCCGGAGAAACTGCCGCCGACACGCGACAATCCATCAACCCCGCTTTGTTCGTAATGAGCAAGCAGGTCGTTCGCCCCCGAGCCGATGCCAATCGTCGACCCTGTCTGCGCAGAGGACGGATTGCCGTGAACGCGGGGCTCGCCGGCTGTAGCCAGAATCTGTTGTGCGTCAGAACCCGGAGAACTTTCTGCGGCGCCATCCGGGAAACCGACTCGCCCGACGCACGCGCCGAGAGCCGGCGCAGAAACCGTGTCGACAGCGTAGTACGACTCGTACTGCATGGCCGCCGACATCTGGCGCACGATCGCGCGCAGTTCATTTGCGCTCTGCGCAGACGACTGCCCGGCCACCTCGATGATGCCGAAAATCCCGGGCATCGACTAAAGAGCTTCCTTCGACAGGTTGAACTTGCGGGCGTACCAGTCGGCGCGAAGCTCACGCGCCTTTGCGAGCACCGGTTCCGGCACGACCCGATCCGTGAGCTTTCGGTGCAATTGCAGCTGCCATGCCAGCTTCCCGAACGGCGTCAACGGCACGTAGTAACGCGGCACATCGATCTGCACCATGCCGTTGCGTTCCTTGAAGTCGGTAATGCTGCTTTTGGCCTTCTTTCCATAAGCGAATTGCGAATAGACAAAGTATTGGATGCCACGGTCGGCGCATGACTTCACGGCCTGCGCCACCAGCGCGTTCGTTGGAGCCTTGTCGCGCTGCGAGATCATGGAGATGATGTTCATGGTGCCGCACTGCGTGCCGGTCTCATCGACGATCATCTTGATGAACCCGATCAGCTGGGGGCCGAGATAGGCACCGATAAAAATAGCGCGCTCGAGGAAGGTCGACTCATCTTCGTAGACCTGTTCGAGCGTCTTGCCGAAATGCGTAAATCGGCGGCCTTGTCGAACCGGACACTCGTTGTAGACCTCCCAGATGCCGCGCACCAGTTCGTTGCTGAACGGAACCTCGCGCAACTCCACGCCTTTTTTCTGCGCCTGCTTCGCTTTATTGCGGGCTTTGAAGCCGAGCGTCTTCATCCACCACTCGTCGAAGGTCGTGATCTTGAGCGCCGCGTAGTTATCCCACTCCATCGGATAGGAGAACTTTGGCTCCGTGTCCGGCAGCTTCTGCATGAATGTGAACAGGTCGGGCTTCGCATCGGACTTTCGCAAAGACTGGATCAGCGGTTCAGGATCGGTCAAGAACTCGAAACCGTCGCCCTCAAGGCGCGCAATACGCGGAAAGCGCCCGCTGATGCGAATTTCGCGGTTCTCTCGGACAATCAATTGATTCACAAATACTCCAGAGATGAATTCGGGATGAAATCAAGCTGCGTTTCGCAGCCACCAAGGTCAAATGCGGTAGGAAGTGGCCAGCGGAATGTTGCCCAACCAGCGGAATACTTCCCCGCTGGTGAAGAATTCGTACTCGCGAGGATTGATCGGATGCGTCTCAACTTCGACGATTCCCGTCCGCGCCGCAGCGGCAATCCTGTTCAGGCGTTGCGGCTCAATCGGCGGAAGCGAGTAGAGAAAATCGGCCATCCCATGACGCCGCGCTAACTGCTGATCCTGGCGTCCGCGATAGAAGCGATTGAGCGCGCTTTTTTCTCCGGCCGCAAACGAAAAATTCCGCCGCACCAGCGTGCCTTCCGGCAACAGCCTGCCGCGGATAACGTTCGAGCACAGATGCATGTGATGATGTCCGTCGATGCGCTCGGGATTTTTCCCGAATAGCCGGCGGAACTCATCTAGCTGGGCGCTCACCACATACGCAAACGAAGACGCAAGGCCGGGATGGTACAGCGTCTGTGCCAGCCGGTTGCGCTGCAGGTAGGAACCCAGACGCGATTGCTCCCGAGTCAATCGCTCGGAAACGTTCGGACCCGTGAACGGCGACGTGAAATTCAGATGCAACCCGGCGTCGATCTTCTTCTCGCGCGCCAGCGCCGCTGCCCGCTCCGAATCTTCCATGAACACCATCGCGCTGACCGACGACATGGCCCCGGCGGCGAAGCATTCCATGGTCCGGTCGGTGGTCGCGATGTCGCGACCCCAGTCGTCTGCGTTGAGAATGACTCGGCCCCGAGGCTCGCCCGTTTGCCCGGCAACAGCGCCGGCGGAACGAACCTCAGGGATCGAGACGATCTCAGTTTCCTGTGGCATGCGGACGCGATCCCACAGCGGCAAGGGTACGCTCGAAGTAGCCGCCGAGAGTCTCGACGACATACTGCAGTTGCGCCTGCGCCAATTCCGGATACACCGGCAACGCCAGCGTCTCTTCCGCCGCGCGCTCACTCTCCGGGAACGAACCTTTCTTCAGTTCCAGATATGCAAAGCACTCCTGCAGATGCAGGGGCACAGGATAGTAAACCTCGGTGCCGATGCCCTGCTCTTTCAGGAACGCCTGCGCTTCGTTGCGCGTTCCGGGAATGCGCACGACGTACTGATTCAAGATGTGGCGATCGGTGGCGATCGACGGCAGTCCGATGGGTAATCCGGCTTTCTTAAAGAGCTGATCGTAGGTGCGGGCATTCTGCTGGCGTCCCGCTGTCCACTTGTCGAGATGGCCGAGTTTCACGAGCACCACTGCCGCCTGCAGTTCGTCGAGGCGGAAATTGCCCCCAATGACTTTGTGGTAATACTTCGGCCTGGCTCCATGCGCGCGCAGCACCTTCAATTTTTCAGCGCGCTGTGCATCGTTGGTGACGATCATGCCGCCATCGCCCGCTCCGCCCAGATTTTTCGACGGGAAGAACGAGAAGCAGCCGTAGTGCCCGATCGAGCCCGCGCGGCGGCCTTTGTATTCAGCGCCAATCGCCTGTGCCCCGTCTTCGATCACGACCAGCGAATGTGCCTTGGCGATTTCCATGATCGGATCCATGTCGGCCATCTGTCCGTACAGATGAACCGGGATGATCGCCTTCGTCTTTGGCGTGATCTTCGCCGCGATCCCGCGGGGATCGATGTTGTAGGTCTTCGGATCGATGTCGACGAAAACCGGCTTTGCGCCGAGACGGGCGATCGCTCCCGCCGTCGCGAAGAACGAATACGGCGTCGTGATGACTTCGTCGCCCTCGCCGATATTTTCGGCCATCAGGCAGGCGAGCAACGCATCACTGCCGGACGATACGCCGATTCCGTGCGCGCAGTTCGAGTAAGCCGCGACCGCCTTCTCGCACTCCGCGACTTTCGGCCCGAGAATGAAGTGCTGCGATTCGAAAACCGCAACCACTGCCGCGTCAATTTCCGGTTTGATGGTGAGGTACTGCGCCTTAAGATCGAGCAACGGAACATTCATAGTTAGATTCCTCTTTGAACTGACGATATGATTTCGTACCCACTGCAAATTTTTCCGGCAGCGCCGCTTCTTCATCGAGATCGAGGCAGCGCAACACGCCGGGCTCCACTTCCTGGTAGCGATATCCGGTCTCCGGGCAAGTCATGATGCCGTTGGCGTCGGGATTTTCCAGGCGATGCCCGTGGCGGCTCATCCATCCGATTTGATGCGCCGGATTGCCGACCATCAACGCGAAGTCAGGAACGCTCTTGGTCACGACCGATCCGGCTCCAATGAACGCATAGCGTCCGATGCTCGTGCCGCACACGATGGTCGCATTGGCGCCGACCGAGCAGCCGCGCTTGAGCACCGTCGTCTCATACAAAGAGTGCCGGTTGATCTGCGAGCGCGGATTGCTCACGTTGGTCAGCACGCACGAAGGTCCGAGGAAAACGTCGTCTTCCACAATCGTACCCGTGTAGACCGAGACGTTGTTCTGGATTTTTACATTGTTGCCGATCACCGTGCCGCCGTCGATGTTCACGTTCTGGCCGACGACGCAGCGCTCGCCGATGCGCGCCCCCTTCATCACGTGCGAGAAGTGCCAGATCTTTGTCTTCGCGCCAATCTCAGCCCCGTCATCGGCGTACGCCGAGGGATGCACGAAGTACGGCAGTTCTTTCTTCGGCGCGGGAGCGGTCGCTTCCATCGTGATCGCGCCGTTGCCGATCGAGCGCTGGCAGGCGTCGAGCACGCGCAGCACGCGCAAACCTTCCGCGCCATCGCTGACAGGAGTCTGTCTCGACTCGATGCAGTCGAGGAAGTGCTGGCACTCGGCGCGCAGTGGCTCGCTGCTGTCGAGCGTCACGACTTCCGCGTCAGCCTTGATCGCGGTAGGGATGCGGTTCTTCCATTCGACTTTGTGCGGATACAGCACCAGCTTGTGCTCCGCGGTGTCGTCAAACACAGCCATCTTGTCCGAGCCGACAACAACGAGCTTCTGCTCCTTCACCGGATGCAGCCAGCTCACGAAGATGTGCGCCTGCACGCCGCTGGGGAAATCGAAGTGGCTCAGTGTGACGTCGACCACATCGTGGTTCAGGTACGCCCCGCCGTTGCACGAGACGCGCGTCGGCGATTCACCGAGCAGCGCCAGCATGACCGAGATGTCATGGGGAGCGAAGCTCCACAGGATATTTTCTTCCGTACGAATCTTTCCGATGTTCAACCGGTTCGAGTACAGATAGTTGATGCGTCCCAGCGCGCCCTGGCGAATCAGTTCGCTCAACTTCAAGATCGCCGGGTGATAACGCAGAATGTGCCCGACCATCAGTACGCGGCTGTTTTTCTCCGCGATGCGAACCAGATCCTCGCCATGCTTCACGTCGACGGCGAGCGGCTTCTCGACGAGAACGTCCTTGCCGGCATTCAGCGCGGCCTTCGCCAGTTCGTAGTGCGTGACAGCGGGGGTGGCCAGTGCGACAGCCTTGATCGCCGGATCCGCAAGCACCTGCTGGAAGTCACGATAGAACTTCAGGTGCGGATACTTCGGCCTGTACGTGGTCTCGACCGACGGATCCGCGTCACAAAGGGCGTCCAGCGCGCCGAGTTCGGCGAAGTTCCTGACCAGGTTCTTTCCCCAGTAGCCGACGCCGACGACGGCGATGCCGGGCTTTGCAGATTTCGTTTGCGTGCTGTCCATGAACAACTCCTCCTGCGGAAAATGTCAACGGGCCGCCGGTCGCGCCGCGGCAGCATGTGGCGGTGCTGCCGGACCTCGATGGGCGTCAACGTTAGGTCTTGTTTCGGGTCGTGCGTGGCGTGCGGAAGGGAGGAAGTGCGTTTTATCCGCGACGCCCGGCCGTGACGAGTTCACGTTCGTCCGGCTTCGGTGATTGCTTCGAGGTGAACTCCAATACCTTCTCGACGACCCGCACCTGCTGCTCCTGGGTGAGCTGCGGGAACATCGGGAGCGAAACGATTTCGGCGGCGGCCTTTTCGGCAACCGGGAAGTCTCCCTGGCGGTAGTTCATGTGCGCGTAAGCCTTCTGCATGTGCAGCGGAATCGGATAGTGGATGCCGGTTCCAATGCCATCTGCCTTCAGATGGTTCATCAGGCCTTCTCGGTCAGTGGTGCGAATTACATACAGGTGATAGACGGCCTTCGACCATCCGGGCTCGAAGGGCTGCACGACCGAATTCTGTGTGCGCCCGAACAGCCGCTTGTACTCAGCGGCGCGTTCGCGGCGCTGCTCCGTCCACTTCGCCAGGCGCTTCAGCTTCACGTGCAGAAAGCCGGCCTGCATGGCGTCGAGACGGCCGTTGTAGCCTTCCACGTCGTGATAGTACTTCTGAGCCTGGCCGTGGTCGCGGATCATCTTGATCTGCGCCGCCAGCGTGGCGTCGTTCGTGGTGACTGCGCCGGCTTCGCCCATGGCGCCGAGATTTTTCCCCGGATAGAAACTGAACGCGGCTGCGCGGCCCATCGAACCTGCCGTGAACCAGCGGTTGTGCTTGCGCGAGAAATACTGTGCGCCGTGCGCCTGGCATGCGTCCTCAATCACGATCAGGCGGTAGCGCTCCGCCAGTTCGAGAATCGGATCCATGTCCACGCACTGTCCGTAGAGATGGACCGGAACCACCGCGGTGACCGGGCGTCCGCTACGGCGGCTGATCAGCTTCCCCGCATCGTCGACCCTGCAGTCGTTCTCGAGATAGCGGCTCAGTGCCTGCGGATCCATGTTGTAAGTCGCGGCATCGACGTCGACAAACTCCGGCAACGCTCCGGCCTGCGAGATCGCTTCCGTGGTCGCGATGAACGTGTGCGGCACAGTGACCGCCACATCGCCGGGACGAACTCCCGCGGCCATCAGCGCAAAACGCAGCGCGTCCGTTCCGCTATTGACTGCGATCGAATGCTTTGCTTCGCAGAACTCAGCAAAGGCCTTCTCGAAGTTTTCGACCATCGGTCCGCCGATGAATCCCGCGGTCCGAAGAACCTGCTGAAAAACCTGGGTCAGCTCCTGCTCGAGTTCCACGTGCGGGGTTACCAGGTCAAGAAAAGGAATGCCGTTCTGATTATTAGCCATGAGTATTATTTGGTCTCCAGAATTGATTCAATCGAACGCATAAATTTCGCCGGATTCCCGGCAACTATCGTGTTCGGTGCAACATCTTTTGTGACAACGCTGCCGGCGCCCACGATCGCGTTTTCGCCGATCGTTACATTCGCCAGGATGGTGGCGCCCGATCCTACCGACGCGCCCTTCTTGATCACCGTCTTTTCCACGTGCCAGTCGGCTTCGGTCTGCAATTTGCCGTCAGTTGTCGCGCGCGGGTAAGTGTCGTTGACGAAGGTCACGCCGTGCCCGATGAATACGTTGTCCTCAATCGTGACGCCCTCGCAGACAAAGGTGTGGCTCGAAATCTTGCAGCGCTGGCCGACGGTCGAATTCTTCTGGATCTCAACGAAGGCGCCGATCTTGGTGTCGTCGCCGACTTCGCAGCCGTAGAGATTGATGAACTGCGAGAGTTTGACTCCCTTGCCCAGCTTCACGTCGGGCGCGATGCAGCGGTATTCGTTCATAGATAAACCAGCTCTCCGCGCTTCTCCAGCGACTTGTTGGCAGCCTCAAGCAGCTTCACGACGCGCAGACCGGCGGCGCCGTCGTTGAACGCCGTGTGGTTCTTGTTGATGCACTCGGCGAAGTAGGCCACTTCCTCGCTCAGCGCCTCGCCCTGCGCCACTTTCGGAGCCCACATATCGCCCGAGCGGTAGTTGACCAGCAGGTTGTACAAACCCTGGCGGTTGGTCACGTCGACGCCCTTGTCGTAGATCTTGATCTTCTCGTCGGCTTCGAGGTCGTTCCAGACCAGCATCTTCTTTTCGCCGCCAATCAGCGTCGTCCGCACTTTCACCGGAGAAAGCCAGTTCACGTTGATATGAGCAATGATTTTTTTCGGGAAGTAAATCGTGATGAACGCGATGTCTTCGTGCCCGTTGAGGTGGGTCTGTCCTGTTGCGGAAACGGCTTCGGGACTTTCGGTGATGAGGTGGTCGATGATGGCCAGGTCGTGCGGCGCCAGATCCCAGATCACGTTGATGTCGTGCTGGAACAGCCCCAGGTTCACGCGGGTCGAATCGTAGTAATAGATGTTGCCGAGCGCACCTTCCTGCACGATATCGCGGATCTTCTTCACCGCGCCCGTAAACAGGAACGTGTGATCCACCATGATCTTCAGGTTCTTGCGCGCGGCCAGATTGATCAGTTCCTCGGCCTGCTGCGCATTGCTGGTGAAGGGCTTCTCAACGAAGACATGCTTGCCCTGCTCGAGCGCGGCCTTGGCCAATTCGTAGTGGGTCCAGACCGGAGTGATGACGGCGATCGCGTCGATATCGGGCGATCCGATCACTTCGTTTGCGTCGGTGAAAAACGGTATCGTCGGATAAGCTTTCTGCGCCGCCTTGCGGGAAGCTGCGCTCTTGTCGCAGATCGCAACCACTTTGCAGCCGTCGGTGCGGTCAAAGTTCCTGACCACATTCGGGCCCCAATAGCCGTAACCAATCACTCCGAACTTAATCATGACTGCCCTGTGCTCCCCTGTTTAAGGATTCTGTTTTTGGGTTTTAAGACGGGAATGGAATAAACCAATGCTGGGTCAGGGGGAGCAGACCGGACTGAGGATGAACTGGGGAGGTTTTGAGTTTCTAGTATGCGCCGTCGCCAAAGATCATCACGGCGGGAGTGCGAAGAAGGATCTTCACGTCCATCCAAGGCGACCAGGTACGGGCATACTGCAGGTCCATGCGGACCATGTCATCGAACTTGACCTTGCTGCGGCCTGCAACCTGCCACACGCCGGTAATGCCGGGCTTGGCTTCGAGCAGGCGGCGGCGGTGCCACAAGTCATAGGCTTCCACTTCGTAGGGCACCGGCGGGCGCGGCCCGACCAGCGACATCTCGCCGACGAGCACGTTGAAGAACTGCGGCAATTCGTCGAGGCTGGTGCGGCGGAGGAAGCCACCGACGCGGGTCACGCGGGGATCGTTGGCCAGCTTGAATACACCTTCCGAACTGCCATTGGAGCCGTTGCGTTTGGCCGTGCCATGGATGAGCTGGGTCACATACTGCTTGTGCGCGCTGGCGTCATTGTTCACATACATCGAGCGGAACTTCAGGAAGGTGAACGGCACGCCATGTTGTCCGATGCGCCGCTGGCGGAAGAAAACCGGCCCCTTCGACGTGACCTTCACGGCGAGCGCAATGGCGAGAAATACCGGTGCGCCAACGATCAGCGCCAAAAGGCTTCCGGCAACGTCCATCGTCCGCTTCATCACCGTCGAAAACCGGCGCTTCTCTTCGCGCTGCGAAAGGTCGGGGTAAAGCGCGGGGTTGCTCGGCCGCTTGGGCACATCCTGGTCCCAGTCCTCGGGGAAGACGTGGAACGAAATGCGCAACTGCTCGAGCGCCATCCGGCTGCGCAGGATGTCGCTCAAGCGCGACATCATCGTGCTCACAATGCTCTCGCGGTCTTCCGGACCGATCTCGGTGAACATGACTCCCATCACGCGGTTGTTTTCGTACCAGCCGGCAATGTCGGTTTCGCGCGTGGCAGCGCCAAGCGCCTTCAGCAGGCGCCGCGTGTTCTTCTCGACCACGGTGCGCGGAAGGTGGTCCCCCATGTCGAGCAGCATCAGCAGAAACGGCTTGCGCGAGCGCTCCGTGCGGCGGCGCTCCAGCGAGATCACTTTCAAAAACGCTTCCTGACTGAGAATGTCGCGGTCCACCACAGGCTCGGCTTTCGCGGTGAACAAACTGATGTCGATCGTGTCCGCAGTACGACGCTGTTTCACAGATTTTCTCCTGAGACTTTTGCGCAATTTCCAGGGCATAGCACGGCCAAAAAATGGCCGAACTACGACGCAGCCTGTGGGGAGGAATGCACTAACCGGGGGGAGTTACGAATCATCCGCGCTCGCCAGCGCGGCTTACTGCAAATATTCTACTTCGTTTTTGCCGACTCTGCCCTTACTTCCGGGGAGTATCGCTGATAATAATTGTGGAAATCGTTGCTGGAACATCCGTTCAAAACAACGCCCAACAAATCCGACTTCTTTAAAATTTCTAATCCACGCAGCAGCGGCGTCTTTTCTGTCTTACCTTCGCGCGCCACCAGCAGCGCTCCATCCGTCATCCGCAACCAAACCGTGGTGTCGGCCAACGGAAGTAATGGTGGTGAGTCTACCACGATCCAGTCGAACATTGCAGCCAACTGGGTCATTAATTGTGACAATTTACCGGACTGCATCATTTCCAGCGGATTTGCCGGGGGATGTCCCGCCGGCATCAGCCAGAATCCGGGGCCGCCCAGGTAGTAGATGTTCGAAGGCGTCGGCTGCCCGCCCTGCATCCATTCCGCCAGCCCGGCCAGCTTGCCCAATCCAAACTGAGCAGCCAGCACCGGACGCCGCAGATCGCCTTCGATCAGCAGCACCTTCTGTTTGCGCTGTGCCAGCACTCCGGCAAGATTCGCGGACACCAGGCTCTTGCCTTCTTCCGGGATGGTGCTGGTGACGAGCACTTTTTTGAGCGTCCGCGTCTGCTGCAATTGCCGGAGCCGAACTCCCAGAAAGCGAAACTTTTCCGCCGCCAGGCTGTCCGGTTCGGTGAAATAGATCAACGGGCTGGCAGCCGTGACCTGTACCTGCACCGACGGGAACTCTGGCACCGGGGTGCGAACGGAAATAGTC
>Ga0335083_10008979_pt1 | contig 12164 bp, 9 predicted proteins | sample Lox_Sample_42_FD_206716 | JGI IMG/M metagenome (GOLD analysis project Ga0335083, IMG submission 206716) | Soil microbial communities from Loxahatchee National Wildlife Refuge, Florida, United States - Lox_Sample_4.2 | ecosystem: Environmental > Terrestrial > Soil > Wetlands | place: USA: Florida... | reverse complement strand
GGATTGCTCGTCGGCGGCACGGTCCGGCGCCGGGCCGACCGGCGGCGCGGCGGCGTCCGGCGGCGCGGCTTCGACCGGCGGCGCGTGCTCGTGCGCGTGGTGCAGGTCGGGAAAATGCGCGTGCGCATGGCTCATCCGGGCGTGCTGGTGCACGTGGGTGTGCGCACCGTGGCCTTGCCAGGGGAAATCATGGACGTGCTGGTGGTGGCTGTCGTGCACATGCGGATGGCTGTGCTGCAGCGGCTCGTGCGTGTGCAGATGGTCGTGGCGCTCGCTCAGGTGCAGCCACACGCCGGCGGCCATCAGCACGCCGGCCGCGCACAGCGTGCCGGTCAGCGCTTCGTGCCCCAGCAGCAGCGCCAGCAGCACGCCGACGAACGGCGCCACCGAGAAGTACGCGCTGGTGCGTGCCGCCCCCAGCTGCCGCAGGGCCAGGATGAACAGGCTGATGCTGAGGCCGCAGCTGACGAATCCGACCAGGAAAGCGCCCGCCACGGCGGCACCGGCCGGCGGCCAGCGCAGCTGAAGCGCCGCGGCCAGCAGGAAGTTGATGGCGCCACCGGCCAGGCCCTTCACGCAGGCCAGCAGCGCGGCATCGCCGTCGCTGACCTTGCGCATCAGGTTGTTGTCCAGCGCCCAGCACAGGCAGGCCCCGGCGATCAACGCCGCGCCGGGCGAGAAAACCAGCGCCTGCCCCGGCGACCAGGACAGCAGCACGCCGCCCGCCACGATGCAGGCCATGCCGATGACCAGCCTGCGGCCCGTATGCTCCCGGAACACGAACCAGGCCAGCAGCGCCGTGAACACGGATTCGAGGTTGAGCAGCAGCGACGCGACGGAAGCCGGTTCACGACGCAGGCCCGACATCAGCAGCACGGGACCGGCGACGCCGCCGAGCAGCACGGCCCCCGCAAACGCGGGCCAGTGGGCGCGCGAGGGCCAGAGTGCCTCCTCGCGCACGGCGGCGCGTTGCCGTCGCACGCCGCGCCGCGCGAGCAGCGTGAGCCCGAGGCCGACGCCGGCGCCACCATACAGCAGGGCCGCCAGCTGCACCGGATCCAGGCTGCCGAGCAGCAGCTTGGCGAGCGGTGTGCTGGCACCGAACAGCACGGCGGCGGTCAACGCGTAGAAGATGCCCTGCATGGCTGGATGGGCGAGCGGATGGGAGCGCTATGGTACCCTTTCCCGCATGCAAACTCGCCAGCTGGGCAACACCGGAGTGCGCCTCTCGGCACTGGGATTGGGCTGCATGGGCCTGGTCGGCTGGTACGGCGAGCGCGACGACGCCGAGGCGGCCGCGACCCTGCTGGCGGCGGTCGATGCGGGCGTGAACCACTTCGACACGGCGCAGAGCTACCAGAACGGAGCCAACGAACGGTTCCTTGGCGAAGTGCTCGCGCCGGTGTTCAAGGCACGGCGCAACCAGCTGTTCATCGCGTCCAAGTACGGCATCACGCGCGACGCCGCCGGCACGTTGATCATCGACAACCATCCGGACGCGCTGCGCCGCGCGGTGGACGAGAGCCTGCAGCGCCTCGGCCTCGACGCGCTCGACCTCTTCTACCTGCACCGCATCGACCCGCGGGTACCGATCGAGGAATCGGTCGGCGCGCTGGCCGGCCTCGTGCAGGCCGGAAAGCTGCGCTACCTGGGCCTGTCGGAATGCAGCGTCGCGACCTTGCGCCGCGCGGCCCGGGTGCATCCCATCGCGGCCGTGCAGAACGAGTATTCGCTGTGGGTGCGCGATCCCGAGGACGGCATCCTCGCGGCGTGCCGCGACGTGGGCGCTGCGCTGGTGGCCTACAGCCCGCTGGGGCGCGGCTTTCTGGCGGGCAATTTCCGCTCGCTCGATGAGCTTCCCGCGGACGACGCGCGACGCAACCAGCCGCGTTTCAAGGGGGAAGCGGGCAAGCACAACCTGCTGTTGCTCGAAGCCCTGGAGCTGGCCGCGCGCGGCAAGGAATGCACGGTGGCCCAGCTGGTGCTGGCCTGGGTGCTGGCCCAGGGCGAGGACGTGCTGCCGATTCCGGGCACCAAGCGCCGTGCGCGGCTGGCGGAAAACCTGGGCGCGCTGGCGGTGCCGCTGGACGCCGTGGAAGCGCAACGGCTGGGGGATCTGATCACCGGCCTGGGGGTGGAAGGCGAGCGCCACCCCCCCGCGATGATGAAAGTCCTCAACGGCTAGCGCGGCCCGGCAGCACCCCTTAACCCTGCAGCGCTTCGACCGCTGCCTGGATGGCCTGCACCACGCGCGCCGTCCTGGTGTCGCTCCAGGTGCCTGAACTCAGCCGCATGGCGTGCTTGAACGTCCGCAGCGCCTGCTCCACTTCCACCGGCAGCCGGCCGCCCTCGCGCGCCCGCGCGTCGAGCCGCAGGCGGTCCTTGAGACCTTCCAGCTGCGCTTCGTTCGCCGCCAGGAACTTGCGTCCCGCCGCGGTCACGGCATAGCGTTTCTTGCCTTCCTCCTGCTGCGCCTGGAGCCTCAGCAGCTCCTCTTCCTCCAGCAGCGCCAGCGTCGGGTAGATCACGCCCGGGCTGGGCACGTAGGCGCCACCCGTCATCTCCTCGATCATCCGGATCAGCTCGTAGCCGTGGCGCGGCTCATCGGCCAGCAGCGACAGCAGCAGCAGCTTGATGTCACCGGGCCCCGCGATGCGGCCGGAACGGCGCTCCCAGTCCTCCATGGGACGACCACCGCCGCGGCCCCGATGGCCCATGCCATGGCGGCCCAGGCGCCTGCCAAATCCTCCAAAACCTCTCATATCGTCAACTCCTGTTGCATGCACCTATTGCATGTCACACTCTTACGATATATCTTATGATCCATGAACACAAGCACCGGATCGAGAACCGTCACCCGCGTCCGCCACGAAGTCCGCCTGCGCGTGCTGGAGGTGCGGGCCATCACGCAGCTCTCGCCCGAACTGCGCCGCATCACGCTGGGTGGCCCGGAACTGGCCGGCTTCCACAGCGCGGCACCCGACGACCACGTGAAGTGCTTCTTCTTTCCGCCCGGCGTCACGCCGGTGGCGCCCGCGCCGGACGCCCCCCGCCCGCCCATGCGCGACTACACGCCGCGGCGCCACGACGCCACGCGCGGCGAGCTGGACATCGAGTTCGTCCTGCACGGCGACGGCCCCGCCGCCACCTGGGCCGCGGCGGCCAAAGTGGGCGACCGGCTGCTGATCGGCGGCCCGCGCGGATCGGCGATCGTGCCGTATCGCGCCGCGGGTTACCTGCTCATGGGCGATGAGGCCGCCCTCCCTGCCATCGGCCGCTGGCTGGACGAGTTGCCAGCGGGCACGCCGGTGACGGTGTTCGCCGAAGTCGCGAACGCCGCGTCCGAAGTGCCACTGGCCACCCAGGCAGCGCTCACGCTGCACTGGGTGCATCGCGATGGCGCCGCCCCGGGCACGATGCGGTTGCTCGAGGCGCTGCAGGCGGCGCGACTGCCGAAGCGCGACGTATATGCCTGGGTTGCCGCCGAAACCAGCGTCTCGCGCGCCATCCGTCGCTACCTGCTCGAGGAGCTGGGTGTGGCCGAGGACTCCATCAAGACCGCCGGGTACTGGAAACAAGGCGTGGCCGACCACCACGACTGAGTTTTTTGCATGGCGCTTTCACGCGCCGCGCCCTAGCCTTGATCCCGTACCACAGGGTGGAAGGGAGCAGGCGATGGACCTCATATACCTCTTGTTGCTGGCTGGCCTGTACGGGGCCACCCACCTGTTCGTGCTCGCGATCGTACGCCTGGTAGGCAAGCCGTGAGCGCCCTGCTCTGGCTCGGCGGCGGCGTCGCGCTGTTCCTGGCCGGCTACCTGGTGTACGCCCTGGTCAACGCGGAGACCTTCTAAGATGTCCGCCACGATCTCGTTCTGCGCATTGCTCGCGCTCCTGTTCGGCCTGGTGCTGGCCTGCGTGCAGCCGCTCGGTGGCTACATGGCGCGCGTCTTCGCGGCGCCGGTACCATCGCCTGGATCAGCCCCGGACGCCACGGCCGGCGCGGACCGACCGCCGCTGGCACTGCGCCTCGGCGCGCCGCTGGAGCGCTGGCTGTATCGCCTGTGCGGTGTCCATCCCGAGCGGGAGATGGACTGGTCGCACTACGCCATCGCCCTGCTGCTTTTCAATGCCTGCGGCGCGCTGGTGGTGTATGGGCTGCAGCGCCTGCAGTTCTGGCTGCCGCTGAATCCGCAGCATTTGACCGCCGTGAGTCCCGACTCGGCCTTCAATACCGCTGTCAGTTTCATCACCAACACCAACTGGCAGGGGTACGCGGGCGAATCCACGCTCGCCTACCTGGTGCAGATGGCCGGCCTCACCGTGCAGAATTTCCTGTCAGCGGCCACCGGCATCGTGGTGGCCATCGCGCTGGTGCGCGGCTTCGTGCGTCACGGCGCACGCGCGCTGGGCAACTTCTGGGTCGACGTGACGCGCGCCACGCTGTACGTGCTGTTGCCGCTGGCGGCGGTGCTGGCCGTGGCCCTGGCCAGCTCGGGCGTCATCCAGGATCTCGGCGGCTACCGGCAGGTCACCACGCTCGAGCAGGCGACGCAGACCCTGCCGATGGGTCCGGTCGCCTCGCAGGAATCCATCAAGGAACTGGGCACCAACGGCGGTGGTTTCTTCAACGCCAATTCGGCGCACCCCTACGAGAACCCGAACGCCGTGTCCGACCTGCTGGAGCTGTTCGCGATCCTGGTGATCCCGTTCGCGCTCACGGCCACTTTCGGCCGGATGGTCAACGATGCGCGCCAGGGATGGGCCTTGCTGGTCGCGATGCTGCTGCTGCTGGTGCCGCTGATCGTGCTGGCCTGGCACAGCGAGCTGCACGGCAACCCGCTGCTCGCGCGGCAGGGCGTCGACCAGGTTGCAAGCCTGGCGCAGTCCGGCGGCAACATGGAGGGCAAGGAAACACGCTTCGGCATCGCGGCGTCGAGCGTGTTCGCGGCCGTCACGACGGCGACCTCGTGCGGCGCCGTGAATTCCATGCACGACTCGATGACGCCGCTGGGCGGCTTCGTGCCGCTGTTCCTGATCCAGCTCGGCGAACTGGCGCCCGGCGGCGTGGGCACCGGCCTGTACACGATCCTGGTGTTCGCCATCCTCGGCGTCTTCATCGCAGGCCTCATGATCGGCCGCACGCCGGAGTATCTCGGCAAGAAGATCGAGTCCGCCGAGATGAAGCTCGCCTCGCTGTTCATCCTGACCACGCCATTCCTGGTCCTGATCGGCACGGCGCTGGCGGTCGCCGTGGCGGCGGGCAAGGCCGGCGTTGCCAATCCCGGCCCGCACGGTTTCAGCGAGATCCTCTACGCCTTCTCTTCCGCCGCCAACAACAACGGCAGCGCGTTCGCCGGCCTGTCCGCCAATACGGTGTTCTACAACGTCGCCACCGGCATCGTGATGTGGCTGGGCAGATACTGGCCGATCGTGCTCGCGCTCGCGCTGGCCGGCTCGCTGGCCGGCAGGAAGCGCATCCCGGTCACGGAAGGCACCCTGCCCACCCACGGCCCGCTGTTCGTGGCGCTGCTGATCGGCTCGATCCTGCTGATCGGCGTGCTCACCTACGTGCCCGCGCTGGCGCTCGGCCCCATCGTCGAGCACTTCCTGCTCAGCGCCGCCACCTGAGGAAACCCGATGTCGAGACCTTCACTGACCCTGTTCGATGGCAAGCTCGTGGGCCCGGCGCTGCTCGAGGCGCTGCGCAAGCTCGATCCGCGCGTGCAGTGGCGCAACCCGGTGATGTTCGTGGTGTACCTGGGCGCGATCCTGACCGCGCTGCTGTGGTTGCAGGCGCTGGGCGGCCATGGGGAAGCCTCCGCCTCGTTCATCCTCGCGATCACGATCTGGCTGGTGTTCACCGTGCTGTTCGCGAATTTCGCCGAGGCGCTCGCGGAAGGCCGCAGCCGCGCCCAGGCGGACGCGCTGCGCGGCATGCGGCAGACCGTGGTCGCCAGGAAGGTGCTGGATCCCAGGTCCCCGCAGCAGCAGGGTCCGGCTCGCGCCACCGTCGACATCAAGGCCGAGGACCTGCGGCGCGGCGATGTCGTGCTGGTCGAAGCCGGCGCCGTGATTCCCGCCGACGGTGAGGTCATCGAAGGCGCCGCTTCCGTGGATGAAAGCGCCATCACCGGTGAATCGGCGCCCGTGATCCGCGAGTCCGGGGGCGACTTCGCCTCCGTCACCGGGGGCACGCGGGTGCTGTCCGACTGGATCATCGTCAGGGTGAGCGCCAATCCGGGCGAGACCTTCCTCGATCGCATGATCTCGATGGTGGAGTCCGCCCGACGCCAGAAAACGCCCAACGAGATCGCGCTGACCATCCTGCTGATCGCGCTCACGCTGGTGTTCCTGGTGGTGATCGTGACGCTGCTGCCGTTCTCGCAGTTCAGCGTCGAGGCCGGCAAGGCAGGCTCGCCGGTCACGATCACGGCCCTCGTCTCGCTGCTGGTCTGCCTGATTCCCACCACCATCGGCGGCCTGCTGTCGGCGATCGGCGTGGCCGGCATGAGCCGCATGATGCAGGCCAACGTCATCGCGACTTCCGGCCGCGCGGTCGAAGCCGCGGGCGACGTCGACGTGCTGCTGCTCGACAAGACCGGCACCATCACGCTCGGCAATCGGCAGGCCACGGCGTTCCTGCCCGCACCCGGCGTGACGGCGCAGCAGCTGGCGGACGCCGCCCAGCTCGCGTCGCTGGCCGATGAGACGCCGGAGGGCCGCAGCATCGTCGTGCTCGCCAAGCAGCGCTTCAACCTGCGCGAGCGCGACCTCAACTCGCTGGCGGCCACGTTCGTGCCGTTCTCGGCGCACACGCGCATGAGCGGCGTGAACCTCGGCACGCGCGAGGTGCGCAAGGGCGCGCCGGATGCCATCGCGCAGCACGTCGCCGCGCTCGGCCAACCCTGCCCGCGCGCGGTCATCGACAGCGTGGAACGGGTGGCTCGCCAGGGCAGCACGCCGCTGGTGGTGTCGGATGGCGCCAGCGTGCTCGGCGTCATCGAACTCAAGGACATCGTCAAGGGCGGCATCCGGGAGCGCTTCGCCGACCTCCGGCACATGGGCATCAAGACCATCATGATCACCGGCGACAACCGGCTCACCGCCGCCGCCATCGCCGCCGAGGCGGGCGTCGACGATTTCCTCGCCGAGGCGACGCCGGAGGCCAAGCTGAAGCTCATCCGCGAACACCAGGCGCAGGGCCGGCTGGTCGCCATGACGGGCGACGGCACCAACGATGCGCCGGCGCTGGCGCAGGCCGACGTCGCCGTGGCCATGAACACCGGCACGCAGGCCGCGAAGGAAGCCGGCAACATGGTGGACCTCGACTCCAATCCCACCAAGCTCATCGAGATCGTCGAGACCGGCAAGCAGATGCTGATGACCCGGGGCGCGCTCACCACTTTCAGCATCTCCAACGACGTCGCCAAGTATTTCGCGATCATCCCGGCGGCGTTCGCGGTCACCTATCCGCGCCTGGGCGCGCTCAACATCATGCATCTGGCGACGCCGGATTCGGCGATCCTCTCGGCCGTGATCTTCAACGCGCTGGTCATCGTGCTGCTGATCCCGCTGGCGCTGCGCGGCGTGAAATACCGGCCGCTGGGCGCCGGCCCGCTGCTGCGCCGGAACCTGCTGATCTACGGCCTGGGCGGGGTGCTCGTGCCCTTTCCCTGCATCAAGCTCATCGACATGATCCTGGCCGCGGCTGGCTGGGCCTGAGGAGTCGCCATGACGACAACCGCTACGCTTCCTTTATGGCTTCGTTCGCTGCGCCCGGCGGTGGCGCTGCTGGTGATGCTGACGCTGCTGCTCGGGCTGGCCTATCCGCTGCTCATCACCGGCGTGGCGCAGGTGCTGTTTCCCTTCCAGGCGCGCGGCAGCCTCGTGCAGCGCGACGGCAGGCCGATCGGTTCGCGCCTCATCGGCCAGTCCTTCAGCGATCCCCGCTATTTCTGGTCGCGCCCGTCCGCGACCACGCCCGATCCCGACAACGCACTGGCGTCGACCGGTTCCAACTTCGGACCGCTGAATCCCGCGCTGACCGATGCGGTCCGCGCCCGCCTCAAAGCGCTCAAGGACGCCGATCCTGCCCAGGCAGGGCCGGTGCCCGTGGATCTCGTGACCGCTTCGGCCAGCGGCCTGGATCCCGAGATCAGCCCGGCGGCGGCCCTGTACCAGGCATCCCGCGTGGCGCGGGCCCGCCACCTGCCGCTGCCCGAGGTGCAGGCGCTCATCGCCGCGCACCGGCACGGCGCGGCGGTCGGGCTGTTGGGCGAACCGCGTGTTAACGTGCTCGAGATGAACCTGGCCCTCGATCAACTGCGCTGAACCCGATGGCCGACTCCGGGCGTCGCGACCCCGATACGCTGCTGGCCGCCGTGCAGCACGAAGAGGCGCGCGCGCGGCGCGGCCGCCTCAAGATCTTCTTCGGCGCTTCGGCGGGCGTCGGCAAGACCTACGCCATGCTGCAGGCGGCGCAGGCCGCGCACGCGCACGGCGGCGACGTGGTGGTCGGTTACGTGGAACCCCACGGGCGCGTGGAGACGGAGCAGTTGCTGGCCGGCCTCGAGCAGCTGCCGTTGCTCGCCGTGCGCCAGCGCGGTCTCACGCGCCAGGAGTTCGACCTGGACCGCGCGCTGGCGCGCCGGCCCGGACTGCTGCTGGTCGACGAGCTGGCGCATTCCAACCTCACGGAAGGCGAACCCCGGCCACGGCACGCCAAGCGCTGGCAGGACATCGACGAGCTGCTGCAGGCCGGCATCTCCGTCTGGACCACGCTCAATGTGCAGCACCTGGAAAGCCTCAATGACGTGGTGGCCGGCATCACGGGCACCCGGCAGCGCGAGACGATCCCCGATCGCATCTTCGACGAGGCGGATGAAGTCGAACTCATCGACCTGCCCCCCGATGAACTCCTCGAACGGCTGCGCGCCGGACTGGTCTACGTGCCCGAGCGCGTCGCCACCGCCACCGAGCGCTTCTTCAGGAAGTCCAATCTGCTGGCGTTGCGCGAGATCGCGCTGCGCCGGACCGCGGATCGCGTCGACGCGGCGGCGCACGCCTACGCGCTCGCCCACGGCACGCCGAAACCTGGCCTGGCGCGCGATCGCTTCATGATCGCGGTGGCGCCCGATGAGGAAGCCGAGCATCTGGTCCGCTTCGGCAAGCGCTTTGCGGCGGCCATGGACGCCGAATGGCTCGTTGTCACGGTGGAAACCCCCGCCCTGCTGCGCGCGGGGGACCGGGCCCGCAACCGTCGGGTGGACGTGCTGCGGCTGGCGGAGTCGCTGGGCGCGCAGACCGTGACGCTGGATGGGCCGGACGCCGCGGGCACGCTGATCGACTATGCGCGCCTGCGCGGCGTCTCGCGCATCGTGGTCGGTGAACCGCGGCGGCGCGGATGGCGTGGCTGGCTGAGACGCTCGACCCCGGCGGCGCTCGCCGCCGGTGGACATGGTTTCGACCTGTCCATCATCGCCCGGCACCGTGGCGCCGCGTCCGGTGCGGCGGCGGGCGCCGCAGCCGCACGCGACGCCTTCGCCACGGGCATTGGGCGCGAATTCCCCTGGCGTCGCTATGGCGCCGCCCTGCTGGTGTCGCTGCTCAGCACGGCGGTGGCCGCGGTGATGTATCCGTATCTGGAACTGACCAACCTCGTCATGGTGTACCTGCTCGGCGCGACCGTCGCGGCGTTGCGCCTGGGACGCGGTCCCGCGAGTCTGGTGGCCCTGCTCAACGTGGCGGCCTTCGATTTCTGCTTCGTGCCGCCGCGCTTCACGTTCGCGGTCACCGACTGGCAGTACGCGGTCACCTTCGTGGTGATGCTGCTGGTGGCGCTGATCGTCGCCACCCTGGTGGCCAACGTGCGCGCCCAGAGCCGGGTGGCGGGCGCGCGCGAGCGTCGCACGGCGTTGCTGTACGCGATGAGCCGCGAGCTGGTCGCGACGCGACTGCCTGAAAACCTGGCGCGCGTGGCGGTGCGCCATGTCGCCGAGACCTTCGCCAGCCAGGCGGTGGTACTGATGCCCGATGCCCACGGCAACCTGCAACGGCCGCGCGGTCCGGCGTTGCCCGTCTCGCTGCGGACGGCGGATCTGTCGGTGGCGCAGTGGGTGTTCGATCACGGACGGCCCGCGGGCCTGGGTACCGACACGCTGCCCGCCGCGCCCGCGCAGTACCTGGCCCTCAAGGGCACGGCGCGCGTGTTTGGCGTGTTGGCCGTGCTGCCGGGCCAGCAGCGCCGGCTGCTGCTGCCCGAACAGCAGCACCTGCTCGAAACCTTCGCCGCGCAGATCGCACTCGCGCTCGAGAGATCGCAGCTCGCCGCGGCGGCCGAAACCGCGCGCGTCACCGCCGAGACCGAGTCGCTGCGCAACACGTTGCTCGGCTCCATCTCCCACGACCTGCGCACGCCCCTGGCCGTGATCGCCGGCGCCAGCAGCACACTCAACGACCCGGCGCTGGCGCTGGACGCCGCCACCCGCGCGCAGCTGGTCGCGTCGATCGAGGACAAGGCGCGCGAAATGTCCGAACTCATCTCCAACGTGCTCGACCTCATGCGCTTCGAAGCGGGCGAAGTGAAACTGCGGCGCGACTGGCAGTGCGTGGACGATCTGGCGGGCACCGCGCTCGGCCGCCTTGGCCAGCAGCTCGCGGGCCACCCGGTGGAACTGCGGATTCCCAACGAACTGCCGGCGGTGTACGTCGACGGGCCGCTGGTGACCCAGCTGTTCACGAATCTGCTGGACAATGCCAACCGGCATACGCCGATCGGCACGCCGATCCGCATCGAGGCGGTGGGCGATGCGGCCAACGACGGCGGATTCGTGCGGATAGCCGTTTCGGATGGCGGTCCCGGCCTGCCGCCCGGCGATGCGCAGCGACTGTTCGCCAAGTTCCAGCGCGGCCGCGACGAGGGCACCACGGGCGGCGCGGGACTCGGGCTCGCGATCTGCCGTGCCGTCGTGGAATTGCACGGCGGACAGATCAGCGCGGCCAACCAGCCCGGCGGTGGCGCGCGATTCGAGTTCACGTTGCCCACGCGGGGACCCGGCGCGTGACGGAGGCCATGTTCCTGGTGCTCAGCATCGAGGACGACCCGGCGCTGCGCCAGGTGCTGGGCACGCTGCTGATCGGGCATGGCTATCGATACGTGGCGGCCGGCACCGGGCAACGCGGGGTGATCGAGGCGCGCACGCACCGGCCCGATCTCGTGCTGGTGGACCTCGGCCTGCCGGATCGCGACGGCGCCACCGTGATCCGCGAGATCCGCGGTTTTTCCAGTGTTCCCGTGCTGGTGTTGTCGGCGCGCTCCATGGAAACCGAGAAGATCGCCGCGCTCGACGCTGGCGCCGACGACTACGTGACCAAGCCGTTCAGCACGCCGGAGCTGCTGGCGCGGGTGCGCGCCGCGCTGCGCCGTGGCGCGCGGGCCGCCGGCGGTGGCCTGCCGGTGCTGCAGCTCGGGGACATCCGCATCGATCTGGCGGCGCGCATCGCCCGCCGCGGCGCGGACGAACTGCACCTGACGCCGCTGGAATACCGCGTACTGGATTGCCTGGCCCGCAGCGCGGGCATGGTCGTCACGCAGCGGCAGCTGATCCGCGAAGCCTGGGGACCGGATCGCCAGGGCGACGCGCGCGGCCTGCGCTCGTACGTGAAGATGCTGCGCCAGAAGCTCGAACCCGATCCGGGGCGGCCGCGCTACCTGGTCACCGAAGCCGGCGTGGGCTACCGGCTGCGCCCCGACGACGCTCCCGCCTCAGTCGGCCAGTGACTTTTCCAGCCGGTCCAGCGTGCGCATCGCGTCCAGGCACTGCTGCACGCTCGCGTTCGGTTCGCGCCGCTCCCTGATGGCCGAGAAGAACTCGCGGTCCTGCAGCTCGATGCCGTTCATCGAGACGTCCACTTTGGAGACGTCGATCTGTTCGTTCTTGCCGTTGAACAGATCGTCATAGCGGCAGAGGTACGTGCCGTTGTCGCAGATGTAGCGGAAGAACGTGCCCAGGGGGCCGTCGTTGTTGAACGACAGTGACAGCGTGCAGATCGCGCCGGACGGCGACTTCAATCCGATGCTCATGTCCATCGCGATGCCGAGCACCGGATGGATGGGGCCCTGCAGCGCCTGCGCGCGCGCGGCCACCTCGCCCGTCTGGTAC
>Ga0335083_10008978_pt1 | contig 12165 bp, 17 predicted proteins | sample Lox_Sample_42_FD_206716 | JGI IMG/M metagenome (GOLD analysis project Ga0335083, IMG submission 206716) | Soil microbial communities from Loxahatchee National Wildlife Refuge, Florida, United States - Lox_Sample_4.2 | ecosystem: Environmental > Terrestrial > Soil > Wetlands | place: USA... | reverse complement strand
GAAAGCGAGATGAATAATCCCCATCGACCCGGCGTGCCTTCCGCACAGGACATGGATGATTTGCTTGCGGCCATGCGCACTCGCGGCCTCGATGTGCTCGAAGAGGAGCCTCAGCTGCCATCGGCCCTGGGACCAAGGCTGGTTGGCGAAACCGACGAGATTGATGTTAGCCCTGAACCGGTCACTCCTGAGGCGGCCAACGATCCAGTGCGCGTTTACTTGCGCGAGATGGGTGCATCCCCTCTGCTCACGCGCGAAGGTGAGGTGGAAATCGCCAGGCGCATCGAACGCGGACAACTTTCCTCCATGAAAGCGCTTTCACGCTCCCCCATTGTGGTTCACGAAGTCCTGGCCATGGCTGAAGACTTAAAACGAGGCCTGCGTTCGATTCAAGAAACGGTCGTTTTCGATGAGGAAGAAATCACCGAGGAGATTCTGCAGGCCCGTGCGAAGGAAATTACGCGCCGCATCGATCAGATGCACAAGCATTACAAAACCGCGTGCCGCCTGGCGGAACAACTCGCGGTTCTCGCCGCGGACAAGAAGACCCGCAGGTACCGCCGCTGCCGATCCCAGCTCAGTCGCCATGTCGTCCGAATTTCGCTGATCATCCGCGACCTCGGCGTTGCCCCTTCGGAGCGCAAGCGCCTGACGGAACGGGTGAATCACACCATGGAGCTTATGCGTTCGCTGCAGCGCCAGCTTGGCAACCTGGAAAAGAAGATTGCCAGCACGCGCAGCGAGGAACTCAAGAAAAACTATCGCAGCACGCAGCGACAGCAACGTGCCGAGATGAAAAGGCTGGAACTTGGCTCCGGCATGACGTTTGCAGAGTTGCAACGCGCCCAGCGTGCAATCATTCAGGGGGAGATGGATGCGGAACAGGCCAAGCACGAGCTCATTGAAGCCAACCTGCGCCTCGTGGTGTCCATCGCGAAGAAGTATGGCAACCGGGGGCTTCAGTTCCTAGACCTGATCCAGGAGGGTAATGTCGGCTTAATGAAGGCGGTCGATAAGTTCGACTATCGCCGCGGATACAAGTTCTCCACTTACGCGACCTGGTGGATCCGGCAGGCCATCAGCCGGGCAATTGCCGATCAAGCGCGCACCATCCGGCTGCCGGTGCACATGATCGAGATCGTAAACAAACTCATTCGCATCTCGCGGCAACTGGTCCAGACTTTGGGCCGCGAGCCTAGCTCGGCGGAAATCGCCCAGCAAATGGACATTCCGGAAGCCAAGGTCCGGAGGGTGCGCAAGATCATGCGAGTGCCGATCTCTCTGGAAACCCCGATTGGCGAGGAGGGGGATTCGCACCTCGGCGACCTCATCGAGGACCGGGCCCAAGTCTCGCCCGCCGAGGCGATCATCAACACAAACCTCAAGGAGCGGACCGCGCACGTGTTGCGAACGCTCAGTGCGCGGGAAGAGAAGATTATCCGGATGCGCTTTGGCATCGAGGACGGCTCAGAGCGGACGCTAGAGGAGGTTGGCCGATCATTTGACGTTACCCGCGAGCGCATTCGCCAGATCGAAGCCAAGGCACTGCGCAAGCTGCGCCATCCCTCCCGATCCGGCAAACTCAAGGCTCTCTTGAATGACGTACAGGAATAGGCGAGCCGGGATATAGGAGCCCTGTGGTCACCGCTGATGCATTGTGAGCCCGACGAATGTTCAGCCCTTGCGGCTTCGCTTACTTGATTCGGAGCCAGCGTGCGCCAAACGCTCGGCGATAACGGAGTAGGACGAAGGATTAAAGACGAGTCCGATATGTGTGCCCGAAACTCGGAAGTCTGCGTCTGACCGGTCCGTCTTGCAGTACCGCCAGTCGACTACGCTGTCGCCTTCGCTGTAGATCGCGGTTTCAGCGACCGATGGCGGCAGTGAATGCCGCAACGAATCCAGAAAGTCGCAAGTGCAATGCCCGGTATAGCAGTCCGGTAGCACGTCGCTGCCGTGTTTTGACAGGATGCGGCGACGAACCATATTCGCCGCACTCAAAATGCTGTGATGCGCCACCGTTCCGCGAAAAGGAGCACCCAAGGTGATGACCGAAGCGATATCCGCCGGCCGCTGAGCCGCAATCGCGCGTGCGATCACTCCTCCCAGGCTGTGCCCGATCAGATGGATCTTACGTCCGGACTCGCCCAGCGCTCTCTCAATCGTGTCATTCAATTGACGCCGGATCAGAAGGTTGGGACAGTCCGTGTTGAAACCCATCCGAGAAAAGAAGGGGTTGTAGCCGATCCGCGCCAGCCATTGATGTAAAGGCGCGAGGTAAGCATCGGGACAAAGAAAAGCGGGGATGAGAACCACGGCCGATCCGTCGCCATGAGGTATGCCAAGTCCGTAGTACAAAGGGGAGGCGTGAAGCAGTACCAACTCAGCCGCGCAAAGCACCTCGCTCAAAATGGGGAGATTGGCTTCCTCGTACTCCTGAGTGCGAATCGGCGAATCGCAAGCCTTGGCCCTGGTGACTGTTCGTCTCATTAAAGCTGCTCTACTGTACGTGAGAGACCAGAATTGCGCAATGAAGTATTAAGCTGGAGATTCTCATGTCTTTCCTGGTGGAAGGGGTCCTCGCCCATCAGGATTCGCAGGCCGAGCTATGGTGCAAACTGCAAAGCCCGTGCAACTGGAACCGCACACGCTGACGGCGTTTGATGCATACGTCCGCCAGGCGGAAATTGAGATGGAACAGACCTTGCACGGAAGCGGGGCATTCCTCTGGTCTGATCAAGCATCGGAACGAGCTCAGGACGTCGCGCGAGGGAAGGTTGTGGCGCAATTCTGGTCTGGGCGAGGCCCGGTCAACGTGGCGAGCGGCCTCATCCACGACTGGATCGCCGCTGCCTTCATTCCTGCCTCGACGATCCAGGAAATATTTGCGGTGATCCAGGACTACGACAACCACAAGAACATCTACAAGCCGGAGGTGGTTGAGTCGAGGCTGATTCGGCGCGACAACAATGATTTCCAGATCTATTTGCGGCTGCTCAAGAAAAAAGTTATCACCGTGGTTCTCGATACCGACCATGAGGTGCACTATCGTCCGGTGGACCGAACGCGTTGGGCGTGCCGCTCTTACACAACGCGCATTGCGGAAGTGGAAAACGCGGGAAGCCGCGACGAGCGAATCATGCCGCCGGATACCGGCTACGGATTTCTCTGGCGCTTGTATTCCTATTGGCGATTCGAGGAGCGCGAAGGCGGAACTGTTGTCGAATGCCGAGCCATCTCGCTGACCCGTGACGTGCCGTTCGGCTTGGGATGGGCTATTGAACCGATCATCCAAAAGCTTCCAAAAGAGTCGCTCATCAACACGCTGGAAGCCACGCGGCGAGCGCTGTCGGCCCGCAGCAATAGGGCATAACGTCTGGGGAATTGAGTCGCTCTAGGCATTATGGATTTCTTTTTGCGGATTCCTGGAACGGCTGCGAATGCGCTCAGAAATTCCGTCTCATCTCGGACGATGTGGCGGGGGAAAGTCCGGAGTCTCGGTCTCGCGCTGAGCTTTCAATTCTCGCCCTTCCAATTCGGCCTGGCGATGCTGGGTAGCCGCAGCGGGGTCGGTTCCCGCCTTGAGAGCTATTTTCTCGATGAAGTAACGCCAGCCTTCGTGCCGGTCTGAGGAGTCCTGGGAATCCTCGAACTTCTTCAATTCTGATTCTGCGTTCTGCTTGCCACGGATCACTGCAATCACCCCAGCGGAGCGGTAGGTCCGGATGTTGTGCCGAATGATGGCGTAGGAGGCGCTATTGTCGTCAGTCACAAGGAATCCATTTACAACAAAATCGAACGCAGATCAGAGAGATTAACAGCGACCGCGAATATCAAATTTTATGACGCCGGTGCTCGCGCGAGGAGTCGCGTGCGCTGTCGTGTTCCAATTTCGTGCGCGCTTCGTTCAAGCTCATCGCGCGATCGTTCAAACGGAATCCATTCAAGGATTCGATCGCTGCCTTGCCTTCGGCCGCGTTCGTCATTTCAACGAAAGCTAAACCCCGAGGTCCATCGGTGTCACGGTCCGTCACGATGGTGACGGTTTCAACCGAACCGTAAGCCGCGAAAAGATCCTTCAATTGTGCTTCGGTAGTCGTCGGATCGAGGTTACGAATGAAGATGTTAATCACAATTCTTTTCCAGTTCGTTAATCAAACTCGCCAACTCCAAAGGCAAAAAGAGGCGATCTTGAGAGATCGCCCTTTCGCAATGCGTCGCGCTCTCAGAGAGCTGTTACGTTTTCAGCCTGCAAACCCTTGGGGCCCTTGGTCACGTCGAACTGCACGGTCTGGCCCTCTTGCAGGCTCTTGAAACCGCCCGCCTGGATTGCCGAAAAATGCACAAAAACGTCCTCGCCACTCTGACGGCTGATGAAGCCGTAGCCCTTGGCGTCGTTGAACCACTTCACTGTTCCTTGTTCTGCCATGTTGATAGTGTTCCTTGTCAAATTGATTTTACGCTGGATAGATTCGGAGGTACTGAAGGGCAGGTTACTGGCTGTTGAGGCGAGAACTGCTCACGACCGATTCGGTCTAACGCACATGGGCATCCTACGCGAAGCCCGCACAATTCGCAAGGCGATTCGACATCACCCTGGTCCCTTGCACGAGCGGAACGAAAGCTACGCACCCAATGATCATGCTCTCACGGTCGCAATGTGCCAACTTCAGCATAATTGTGGCAAACAAGGTATACTGAACTTACTTGACCTCGAAGATACGCCGCCAAAGCTTCTGCGCCTTCGCGATTGAGAGATCGAGAGGCGCATGTTCGCGCAAGCGTTGACCCTGATCCAGCCACTCTATTCCACCACCGGCAGAGACTGTACCCGAAAGCGTGCACATTGACGCGCCTCATAACGCTGATCGCAACGCTGACCCTGGCGGCAGCGGTATTATTTCGCTCTCCATCCGATTTCAGGATGGGTGTGTGTATCGTGGTTTCAGTAGCAGCGACCGCTCTGGCAACGCGCTATCTGTTTACCGGCAAGCTCATTTGGACAGCGCTTTTTCTGGGAGTTCTCGGCGTATTTACACCGTTTCATAAAACACAGTTTTCCCACTTAGTCATCTCCATACTCGACATGATGACCCTGGCGCTCTTAGCGGCTTCCCCGCTAATCCATGGCAAATCTGTCGGTCCGTTGGTGCTTAACCACCCTGCAGAAAAGTTGTGATCACCCGGCGGTAGCCGCCGAAATGACAGGAGTTCATGATGTCAGCACGGAATGGTGACAAGTCCAGATTTCACCGCGAACGCAAGCAGAAGATCGCTCGCCGGAAGCGCAACCACGAATTGTTGGAGCGCGCGGCTAAGGCAGGCAAGGCAGACAATACCTCGGCCCGCGTGCAGCCCCGGGCGGTGCCAGCATGACCACGCTGCTACCTCCCGCGTCACTGCTCTCCGCGCCCATTCCCGGCGAAGTCAAGAAGAAACGGGTGCTGCTTATCGACACTTCGCAGCCGAAGCGTGAGTTGCGTGCCGAGGTAATGAGAAAGTTCGGTATGGATGTCGATTGCGCGGCCGACATCGCGGAAGCTCGTTCCTGGTGGAGAGCCGCCTTGTACGACCTCGTCCTAATCAACATGGACAAGGGAAAAGGATATCGGGACAAATTTTGCGATGACCTTCGTAGCGCGATCCCCCCGCAGCGCTTGGCGTTCCTGGTCGGCCAGCCAAAATATCTCGCGGATTCGCCTAATGGGGATGAAGCGTCGCTGCTGCAAAACGCAGCCGACGAGATTATGGGTGACTTAAAAGCCGCCCTCGCCGCCGATCAGGGCGATCTGAACCAGCGTTGGGGCATCCTGGAGGCGTCAAGACGAATCTCCGAAGTTCGCTCCAAGTCGCTCGCCCGCACCCAAGCGATGCGGGGATTACCCGCTCCGCCACGAGATCCTGAAGGACGTCTTTCTAAACAAACCTCGACTGCGACCACCCTGGATGATTTACTGAGAGAGGAATTACGATGAAGAACCTGTACGTTGGAAACCTGCCGCATAGCACGACCGAAGCCGAGTTGCGAAATCTTTTCGAAGCACACGGACCGGTGGAAAAAATCACTCTCGTGACCGACCGGGATACGGGCCGCTCCCGTGGTTTCGGGTTTGTAGAAATGACCAACGCTACCGAAGCCGACAAGGCTATCGCGGCGCTCAACGGGACCGATCTGGGCGGACGCACCTTGACCATCAACGAGGCCAAGCCGAAGACCGATCGTCCGCGGGGCGGTGGTGGTGGCGGTGGCCATCGTTTTGGTGGTGGCGGAGGTGGAGGCGGTCGTGGGCGAGATGACTATCGCGGCCATCCGCGACAGCCGCGCGAACCCCGCTGGTAGCTTTTTCGAACACAACGTGCCGGTGAGGTTACGCGCCCGCCGGCGACAAACAAAAATAGGGGATACGTATGCCTAGAGGCCGTTCAACGTTTACAAAACGCCAGAAAGAACACACGCGACAGCAAAGACAGAAGGACAAAGCAGAGCGCAGGAGCCAACGAAAGCAGGAGAAGCCTGCTGAAGGCGGCCTGGACGAGATGGCCGAACTGCGCGAACATGCGGCGGCGCAGGCGGCATTGTTCAACATCGGTATGGACGAAAGTGAAACTGCGGAAGAATCATCGCCCCGTGGCCGAAGCGGCGACGAGTGATTCGCGACTGCGAATCTGCCGTAGCCTTGATGCCTCGGCGGCGAAATGATGCGTAACGCAATACATTTAGTGTGAGAGGGAGAGAATGGCAGAAATTCGATTGCAAGAGGGCGAATCGATAGAGAATGCGCTCCGTCGATTCAAGCGCAAGGTTCAGACGGAAGACATCATTAAAGAAGTGAAACGTCACTCGTACTACTTGAAGCCGGGCGAAAAGCGCCGGGTGAAACAGGCTTTGGCGCGAAAGCGCGCGCGGAAAAAGAATCGGAAAGAGGGTTCGTTCGGGACCGACACGCGCCGCGAAAAATAGTTTTAGCCAACCCGCACGCAAGGTACTGGGATCTGATTTGTACAAGTTTGGACGCGACCTTGCGGGCGGGGCTGTCAGGTTCCACATGTCGGACACCCATCCGGTGTCCGACTGGGCATTGAGCATAAAAGAGATCTGGCGCTAAACAATTCGCAGGGTGGCGTTTCTAGAAGTTTAGATTCTACCCGTGCAGATGCCTGTGACGCAGTTCATCACGCTTCAACCAGTTAGCCAGAAATAAGCCGGCTACCAAAAAGGTCGGCCCGGCTATTATCAGTATCCAGTTCACTTTTGTCTCGGGCACCAAAGGACGCGTCAACACATCTGCTACATATAGGAGTCCTGCGGCTGCATAAAGAGCGGCGCCGATCCACTCCCAACGCCACGCGAGAACCAGAACTACGGTAAGAACGAACGCGGGAATAAGATGAATTGAAAGTGCCACGAGCATTCGCCAGAAGCCTTGTTCCTCGTTAAATACGTCTAGGGCAAAAACACTGATGAACGCGATATAAAGCATCGCCAGGATCCGTGGCGTCCAGAATAAGGTGCGTCTGCGCAGGGCGGTCATAACTTTCCTCCTTCCTGCGATTCAGAATCTTATTCTTTATCCTCCGGCGGAGACAGTGATCCCGCGCACGTGAAGCTGCCCAAACTCCTGCTCGAGGTGGATGGCGGAGAACCCTACCGGACAGCGCGCCTGCCCGGTCGCGTGGTGGCGATTACATCTGTCACGATCATTCAACCAATGCCGCGGCATCTAGCGTTGCGGCTCTATACAAATACCTCTCCGGGCAAAGCAGTCAGAGTGCGCGAGGCCAGCGTGTTTTGGATCATTCGCCTTGGAGGCGCATCCGTTCCCATCTCAGTCTGCAGGCGTTCTATCTTCAGCTTGAGAGTGCGTTCGATCTGACGCAATTCCAGCACCTCGGCTCCTGCCGCCAAGGTTGAGGCGCGGCCCTGGAGGCCTGCTCTGCCGGTGCGGCCAACTCGATGGATAAAGTCTTCCGCCATTTTGGGCACATCGTAATTGATGACGTGGGCCACGTCATCCACATGCAGACCGCGGGATGCGATATCGGTCGCGACCAGCACCTGAAAACGGCCTTCCTGAAATCCGCTCAGAGCTCCGTTGCGCTGCGATTGCGAGCGATCCCCGTGAATCATGGCGGCGGCGAAGCCGTCGCGTACCAGTTCTTTGGCGAGACGCTCGGCACCGCGCTTGGTACGCGTGAAGATCAGGGTCTGGCCCTTTTCGGCATAGAGCAGTTGACGGAGTACGTCGAGTTTCTCGCCCGGGCGCAGTTCGTAGGCCCTAAGTTGGACGCTTTCGGCGGGCTTGAGCACCGAGCCGAGAGCGACCCGCACCGGATCGTCCATGTACTCGTTGACGAGGCCCGCGACCGACTGCTCCATCGTGGCCGAGAAACAAAGCGTCTGGCGCTGTCTGGGAAGGGTCGACAAGATTCGCCGGATTGCCGGCAAGAATCCCATGTCTAACATACGATCCGCTTCGTCAAGCACAAGTACTTTGACGTTCTGGAGATTGGCGAGCTTGCGATTCATCAGATCCTGCAGGCGTCCGGGGGTGGCAATCACCAGGGGAGCCCCAGCTCGCAAACTTTCGATCTGCGCCTTTTCGGATACACCGCCGATCACAAGCGCGGCCCTCTGCATTCTGTTCGTGCGCAGCTGCTCGTATTGTTCTTGAACCTGCATCGCAAGTTCCCGCGTCGGCAGCAACACCAAGGCGACGGTATGACGCGCCGGCTCCTGTTGCAGAATCTCAATGAGCGGGATGAGAAATGCCAGCGTCTTGCCCGTGCCAGTCTGGGCGGTGCCGATAACGTCCCGGCCTTCCAGCGCAGGAGAAATGGCGCGTTCCTGGATGGGAGTTAGGTTAATGAATTGCGCTGCCGCCAGCCTCCGCTGCAATGCAGAAGACAAGGGCAGTTCTGAAAATGTAGTCATTCGATTTGGTTTCTTTCTGGAGGGACAAGTTGTCACGCACACTCTGACACACGTCGAGAGCCGTGTTGCCGCTCGCACTTATTTCTAGATTTACGCAAGTAAACGGCGGGCAAGATGGGCGGAGATGAATCTAGTCAGAGAAGCGACTACCGCGTGACGAGCAAACCGTAATCCGTACGTGAATTCAGTATATCAGAAGAACCGATGGGCAGGAGTTACAAGGGTCACTCCTGAGGTTCTGCGGCTACGGTCGACCAGGCCGATGAGCGTTCGTTAACAGGCGCGATTACGCTCAGAACCCACGCTTCCGGTCCTATTGAGTGCTATGAAGATGTCACGCTAGCGCGAACCCGGCGATTGACGTGCTTCCCGGCACTGCGATACCCTCTCTCGACGCTCTCGAAATGATGCCCCCTATTGCGGCTCCTGCCGTCACATCGCGATCTCCAGCAAAGATATTTTTTTTCGCAGCCTTCTTCGCACTGACAATCTTTGCAACGTATGAGAAGAACGCGCGGATCCTTGACCCTAAGTCGCCGATTGCGCAGCACTACGCTCCCGCGAAGTGGTTCTTGCCGGTTCATGCCGTCTTCGGGATATTGGCGATGGGGCTTGCGGCTTTCCAGTTCTCGAATCGCCTCCGAGCGCGCTATCTGCGGATGCATCGTTTGCTCGGATACGCGTACGTGACCAGCGTCTTCATTTCGGCCCCGTTTGCGGTCGTCGTAGCTTTAAAAATCCCGAAGCCGATTTCGGTGGTCGCAGCAAACTGCACGCAGTCTCTCGGTTGGGTGGTAAGCACGTCCATCGCACTCTACTGTGTTCGCATCGGCAACATTGCTCTGCACCGCCGATGGATGATACGCAGCTACCCCTTTGCCATGGTTTTTACCGTTGGGCGGGCGGTATCCGCGTTCGTGCCAGCGGTTCGCCTAAACCCTTCAGCGGGCGAAGCGGTGTTCTGGCTGGCCATCGCACTTGCGGCTTTCTTGCCCAGCATTTTTCTAGATTGGCCTGGGCGATTACATTCAAATGCGTCCAGACGTCCTGCCCCTTACTGAAGGCGGATGTTGATGGAACCATAAACCGAACGCCACGCGCCGCCGCCGTTGGTCCCAACCTTACTTAGCCGCGGTGACGAACATAGGTTCCATCGCTCCCGCTGCAGCTTCCGGAAAATAGTGACGTCGAAAATAGAAAGCCACATTGACCAGCCCGATCATGACCGGCACCTCTACCAAAGGCCCGATGACGGCGGCAAAGGCTGCTCCCGAGTTGATCCCAAATACTGAAACAGCGACGGCTATGGCGAGTTCGAAATTGTTCGACGCGGCCGTAAACGAGAGCGTCGTAGTCTTGGAGTAGTCCGCGCCCAGCTTCCTACCCATGTAGAACGAGACCAGGAACATCAGAACAAAATAGATCAGTAGCGGAACCGCAATGCGCAGGACATCCAGCGGAAGGCGCACAATGTATTCGCCTTTCAAAGAGAACATCACCACAATCGTGAACAGCAGCGCGATCAGGGTCAGGGGACTTACACGAGGAATGAATGTCTGCTCGTACCACTCACGCCCGCGAAGACGAACCAGGCTTGCCCGTGTCGCAAATCCAGCCAGGCAAGGGATCCCGAGATACACAAAAACGCTCTTCGCAATTTGGGCGATAGAAACGTCGACGACTGCCCCTTTCAATCCGAGCTTGGCGGGAAGTACGGTAATGAAGACCCACGCATAAACGGAATAGAAAAGCACCTGAAACAGCGAGTTAAAGGCCACCAGCCCGGCAGCGTATTCCGTGTCGCCCTTCGCCAGTTCGTTCCAGACAATCACCATCGCGATACATCGGGCGAGGCCGATCATGATCAAGCCCGCCATGTATTCCGGGTAGCCCCGCAGAAATGCAATCGCGAGAACGAACATCAGAGCGGGCCCGACCACCCAGTTCTGCAGCAGCGACAAACCGAGCACCTTCTTGTTGCGAAACACTTCGCGCAGTTCTTCGTATCGCACCTTGGTGAATGGCGGATACATCATCACGATCAGGCCGACCGCGATGGGAATGGACGTCGTACCGATGCTGAACCGATTCAGAAACGGCACGACTCCAGGAATCCAGTAGCCCAGAGCGACGCCGATCGCCATGGCCGCGAAAATCCAGAATGTCAGATAACGATCCAGGAACTTGAGACGGCTGCTCGTATTCATGCGGCGGTCCTTTGAGGTCACTTTACTTGAGCGATTGGCGATGTGGTTTGCGCGATCCGGTCGAGCTCTTTCTTGAGCGCCAGGCTGTCCAGGGCCTTGAACGGGAGCGCTAGAAACAGGCTGATTCTCCGATCGAGCAGGAAGAATGCGTCCCGGAAAGCTCGTTCAATCTCCGCTTTGCCGCCTTGCGCTGCCGCTGGATCGGGAACGCCCCAATGGGCCGTCACCGGCTGGCCCGGCCATACGGGACAAACTTCCTTTGCGGCGTTATCGCAGACGGTGAACACGAAATCGAGATTGGGCGCTTGTTGTCCTGAAAACTCCGCTCGAGAAAACTCTTCCCAGCTCTTGCTGCGGAGGCCCTCGGTAGGAATGTGGGCTTGTTCGAGTTGCCGCAATACTTCCGGCCGAACGGCCCCGGTCGGGTGACTGCCTGCGCTGTAGGCTGTGAACCTGGGCTTCCCTTTGAAGTTCAAAATGGCCTCGGCGAGAATCGAACGCGCCGAATTGCCGGTGCATAGAAATAGCACGTTGTAATGTGGTTCCATGTTGGCGCTCCAGTCTTCTAATTGCAGCAAGTGGGCCCGCAACACGCCTTGGCAGGAGCATTGCCAGATGAGATCGAGCTGGACTCGACGGAGCGAGGTTTGACCGCGCGTATAAATGCGCTCATGAATTTCTCGTCCACCTGCGGCGCGATTGCGTCCACGTCGACTCCAGCCGAGGCAAGGAACTCTCGTGCGTCCGCGACACGGTACACCCGAGTGGGTTCCACGTCGATCTGCTCGAATCCGACTGAATTCAGCTTGGAACGGTAGTCGCTCTCGTCCAGCGCTCCGGCAATGCAGCCGACCCAAAGTAAAACTTTTTGGCGGATTTCGTCCGGAATAGCGCCGCGTGTGACCACGTCTGAGACCGCAAGGCGGCCTCCGGGCTTCAACACGCGGAAAGCCTCGCGCAGCACCCGATCCTTGTCGGCAGACAGATTGATCACGCAGTTCGAAATGATCACGTCGACAGAATTGT